>JAEEGK010013545.1_pt1 | contig 18360 bp, 18 predicted proteins | sample 8958771 | NCBI WGS metagenome assembly JAEEGK01 (sample SAMN16246547, study PRJNA631951) | gut metagenome | biome: gut microbiome; feature: rumen; material: SC-attached | host: Bos | place: Iran: Karaj | collected 2018-10
GCTGCCCGTAAAGCTGTAGAACATGGTTACCGGGTGTTTATCCTGCCTAATCCCAAAGATACACGTACACCAGATTTTATCTTTGAGCAGAAAGGGAATTGTAAGGTATATGACCTCAAAACCATATCAGGAAAAGCATCTGTCAGCAACAGACTGTTTGAGTCTATCGGTCAGAGTAACAGGGTGTTACTTAATATGACTGTTGATTATAATGCCCGTTTACTTGCTTCAGATATAAAAAGCTATTTTGAAACAAATCAGGATGCTGTAGAGGTGTTGATATTCAAGGGTAAGAAGATGATATCCATTAATCGGTTCGATTTACGAGGCCCTATGTTCAACCGCATATTCCGAAGGAAATATGAAAAATAAAAGCCACCCTAAGGTGACTTTTAAATGGAGTAGTGTCGATCAAGGCTTGCTCCCCGCACTCAGCGGCGTAGTCAAAACTTTCGTTCTGACGTTGCAAAGATACGATTAAGTGAGGGAAAAACCAAAGAAAATCTTGTTTTTTTTGTTTTTCCGAGTGCGAGTATCGTTTAATTACATGGAAATTACATGTGAACAAAAACCCTGGAATTTGCTGGTATTGAAAACATATAATTACCACGAATTATCCATTAATTTTCCATTAATTGTTGCGCGTAGTCATTATATGATTAATTATATGTTTAATTACATGGTAATTACATGTGAACAAAAAAACGGGAATTTGCTGGTATTGAAAACATATAATTACCACGAATTATCCATTAATTTTTGTCCTTTTGTCCTTTGGTCTAAAATAAATATCTGTTGGATTTCATCCTACCTTTTCTTGCCATGGCAAAGTCGAAGCAAGCTTCACTTTGCTCATCTGGCTTAACGAAAACGTTCTTATGTTATTATGTCTAAACCGTTCTTATGTCTAAACCGTTCTTTTGTCTAAAAGGGGAATTACAGGGAATTATTGTGCTGTAATCGCTTGGTTATGTGGCAGAAAATGTGTATCTTTGTAACATGGAAAATACATTCAAGATACGCACATACGGACGCATGGAGCTGGCACAGCTCTACTGCCCCGACGTTCAGCCCAAGACGGCATGGAAGAAACTGAAGGAGTGGATCGACTACTACCCACACCTGAACGAGAAACTGGCCCTGCTGGGCAAAACCACCTGCACCCGCACCTATTCACCGCCGCAGGTCAGGGCGATCGTGGAAGCGCTGGGGGAACCGTAGCAAATTGAAAATTGAGAATTGATAATTGAAAATTGAAAATTATTATTTCACACAGAAAGCACAGAAAGCACGGAAAGCACAGAAATTTTTCGTTTTAAAACAATTCTGTTCAATTTAAATCAAATTTGTTCAAATCTTACAAAATTATTTGGAGGTTTCAAAGAAATACTCTATCTTTGGCTTCGCCGAAGATACTTTCGCTAACTACGTTTTCCTCCGTCACGACTCGGCCAAACATGCAAGCATGATGGCTCTCGCTGCTCCATCGGTTCGGAAAAACAAAAAAAAACAAGATTTTCTTTGGTTTTTCCCTCACTTAATCGTATCTTTGCACTGTCAGAACGAATGTTTTGACTACGCCGCTGAGTGCGGGGAGCAAGCCTTGATCGACACTACTCCATTTAAAAGTCACCCTAGGGTGACTTTTATTTTTCATATCTCCTACGAATTAACTTGTGGAATTGTGGACTAAGTGTTAAATCACGATTAATAGAAATGGCTTTCTTTCCTTTGAATATCAACACTTCTAATGCCTCCTGATTTGTTTCAAAATAGCTTTTTATATCTGATGCGAGCAATCGCGCATTATAATCAACAGTCATATTAAGTAACACCCTGTTACTCTGACCGATAGACTCAAATAGTCTGTTGCTGACAGATGCTTTACCTGATATGGTTTTGAGGTCATATACCTTACAATTCCCTTTCTGCTCAAAGATAAAATCTGGTGTACGTGTATCTTTGGGATTAGGCAGGATAAACACTCGGTAACCATGTTCTACTGCTTTACGCGCAGCATTCAACAAGTTTTCATAGTCTGGGCTTTGTTCACCTCCAGTGCTATAAATATCCATCTCGCCCTCCACCGGATGAAATTCGCCATAGTAGACGATCTGCTTCAGTTTCTTTATGAAGCTGGCTCCTTTCAGAAAGTGAAGTTCCTTTAGCTCAACGGTAATGCCTCTCCACAAAGATTCCTCCACCAACCAGGCAGAATCATCATAATCCTCGAAAATATCTAATGTAAATATGCGTTCTCCCATCATACATAGTCTCATTCTGATTGCAAAGGTACTATTTTTCTTTGAACTTGAAGCATTAACTTCGTTGTTTCGTCAAGAAAATGTGCATTTACTGCATGTACTCATTGAGATATAGTATTTCTGGGATAATTATGATAATTATGATAATTATGATAATTTCTTTCTAAATCTATATCTCTCACAGATTGCACAGATCTCACAGATTTCTTTTTCCGTTTTTCCGTTTTATTCCGTTTCTTCCGTTATAAAAAAACCCTCGCGCCAATCACCATGAGAATTATTTTTATCTCTCACTGAACTGACTATTTTTTTTATTTCCCGCAGAAATCACAGAAATCACAGAAAGGCCATGCGGCATGTATATCCTCGCGCCAATCACTTTGAGATTCAAATTTGGCTTCGCCTTCCTCCTCCTCGCTCGACAAAGTTTATACAAGTATACTCTGTTCTCACTCGTTCGTCGTTTCTGTGCTTTCCGTGCTTTCTGTGTGACAATTCTCTTTGCCCTAATTATTTGATCCCTTGGTCCTTTGGTTCTTTGGTCTTTAATCCCTTGGCTCTTTGGTTCTTTGGTCTTTAATCCCTTGGCTCTTTGGTTCTTTGGTCTTTAATCCCTTGGCTCTTTGGTTCTTTGGTCTTTAATCCCTTGGCTCTTTTGTTCTTAAAATTACATAAAAGTAATCATAAAGTTCAATGCTCAATGTTCAAAGTTCAAAGAAAAAACCTATCTTTGCACCAGAATCCCCAGTTTCCCTCCTATGGAGGGGGTAGGGGTGGCTCCAATCTCAAAACTATCCGCTTATGAAACCAACATCTATTATTCAACGACTGGTTATCCTATTGGTAACCCTGATGAGTGCCATTGGCGCTAATGCTGCCGAGGCTTATGCCTGCTATACCTCGTCGAACACGATGCTCACGTTCTACTACGACAACAACCGCAGTACCCACACTAACACTTACAGTCTGAACACAGGCAATGTTGATCCAGGTTGGAACACAAGCGACATCAAAGCCAATTTGACTAAGGTTGTATTTGATTCATCGTTCGCTGGTGCACGTCCAAAGTCCACCTTCAGTTGGTTTTCTGGTATGGCTAACCTTGAATCCATCGAGGGCATGAGCTACCTGAACACCAGTGAAGTGACAGACATGCGTTGGATGTTTTATGACTGCTCCAAATTAACGAGCCTTGATTTAAGCCATTTCAACACGTCCGTCGTGGACTATATGGCAAGGATGTTCAGCGGCTGCAGCAGTCTTATAACCCTCGACTTGTCAAGTTTCAATACGTCACTCGTGGATGACATGAGTAATATGTTCTATGAATGCCGCAATCTGCAAACCATCTGTGTGGGCAGTGGCTGGAATGTGGATGGAGTGTTAAGTTCTGGCGGAATGTTCATGCGCTGCACCAGCCTCGTGGGCGGCCAAGGCACGGTCTATAATTATACCCATGCGGACAAAACCTATGCCCACATCGACGGCGGCACGAGCAACCCCGGCTATTTAACCGATATCAATTCACTTATGCCCTATGCCTATTACACACCAGAAAACACCACGTTGACGTTCTACTACGACGGCCAGCGCAGCTCCCGCTCGGGCACGACCTACAACCTGAATACGGGCGATCTTCCAAATTGGTATTATGACGACATCATATCCAATGTGACTAAAGTGGTATTTGATTCCTCGTTCGCTGACGCGCGCCCGACGAGCACCTACTTTTGGTTCTGTAACATGAGTAATCTTGAATCCATCGAGGGCCTGAGTAACCTGAACACCAGCGAGGTGACTAATATGTCTTGTATGTTCATATCCTGTGAGAAAATTACGAGTTTTGACTTGAGTAGGTTCAATACGTCTAATGTGACCAAGATGAACTATATGTTCGCCTTCTGCAGCAAACTGGAAAGTCTAGACTTGAGTAAGTTCAATACGTCTAAGGTGACCGATATGAGTGGGATGTTCTATGGAAGCACCAATCTGCAGACCATCTATGTGGGGAGTGGATGGAGTACAGCAGCAGCGACAAACTCCAAAAACATGTTCGCCGACTGCAATTATCTTGTGGGTGGCAAGGGTACAACATGGAATTCATCCAATCCAACGGACAAGACCTACGCCCACATCGACAGCTCCAGCAACCCTGGCTATTTCACCGCTTCCAATGAGACAATGTCCTATGCGTGCTATACACCTGAAAACACCACGCTGACGTTCTACTGCGACAAATTACGCAGCTCTCGCCCGGGCACGACCTACAACCTGAATACGGGCAGCAACGTACCCAGATGGGAGAATGACGACATCAGATCCAATGTGACTAAAGTGGTATTTGATTCATCGTTCGCTGATGTTCACCCAACAACCACTTACTATTGGTTCGTTAACATGGCTAACCTTGAATCTATCGAGGGCATGAACTACCTGAATACCAGTGAGGTGACCTCTATGCGTAGTATGTTCTATGGATGCAGCAAATTGACAAGCCTTGACTTGAGCAGTTTCAATACGGCAAAAGTAACCTCTATGCATAGTATGTTCTATGGATGCAGCAAATTGACAAGCCTTGTCTTGAGTAGTTTCACTACGGCAAAAGTAACCGATATGAGTGAAATGTTCTATGGAAGCAAATTGACAAGCCTTGACTTGAGCAGTTTCAATACGGCAAAAGTAACCGATATGAGTAAAATGTTCTATGGAAGCAAATTGACAAGCCTTGACTTGAGCAGTTTCAATACGGCAAAAGTAACCGATATGAGTGAAATGTTCTGGGATTGCACCAAACTGCAGATTATCTATGTGGGTAGTGGGTGGAGTACGGCTGAAGTGACAAATTCATCATATATGTTCGATTACTGCTCCAGACTGGTGGGCGGTAAGGGCACGTCCTACGATGAAAACCATGTGGACAAGACCTACGCCCACATCGACGGCGGCACTAGCAACCCGGGCTACTTCACCGATAAGAATGCGTCTGTGGCCTATGCCTGCTATACGCCGTCGAACACAACACTCACGTTCTACTACGACGGCCAGCGCAGCTCCCGCGATGGCACGACCTACAACCTGAATACGGGCGATCTTCCTATTTGGTATTATGACGGCAAATATAATGATGTGACCGATGTGGTCTTTGATTCCTCGTTCGCTGGTGCTCACCCAACGACTACTTACGATTGGTTCTATAACATGAGTAATCTTGAATCTATCGATGGCCTGAGTAACCTGAATACCAGTGAGGTGACTAATATGCGAAGTATGTTCTCATACTGCGTTAAATTGACGAGTCTTGACCTAAGCGGTTTTAACACGGCTAACGTCACCAATATGATGCAAATGTTCTATGGCTGCACCAGTCTGCAAACCATCTATGTAGGGAGTGGATGGAGTACGGCTGAAGTGACAAACTCATTTAACTCATTTGCTATGTTCTCTGACTGCACCAGTCTCGTTGGCGGTAAAGGCACAACCTATGACGAGAACAACATAAACGACGCGACCTACGCCCACATCGATGGTGGCCCCACCGATCCAGGTTATTTCACTGAACGTACTACAGGCATCGCCACCGGCATCGAGAACAGTCAAAAAGATGCGGTCAAAGGTCAAAGTGAAGAATGGTACACCCTGGATGGACGTAAGATCAGTGGAGAGCCTACGAAACGAGGCGTTTATATTCAAAAGGGTAGGGCAGTAGTGAAATAAGCCCACCCCTCGCTCGGCTTTGCCGCTTCGCTATGCGAAGAACCCCTCCCAAGAGGAAGGGAACTAAAAAGAGGATGTGCAAACATCCTCTTTTCTTTGTATCCCTCTTTGCGCAGATCATTAGCTATCAATTCTGCTGGTTGATAAGATTTACCACTACTTTTACCATCACATCCTTCTCTTCCGTTTTGCTCTCTGCTATCATTAGCGTCAAGGAGAGATGATAACATCGAGAGTATAAAAAGGTACAGGCTTCTTTACTCCATTAACGTGTAAAAAATGCACGTTATTCTCTTTGACGAGTTCGCCCTCTTTAAAAACATTAATAATATGCCTACGGATGTTTGATTCTTCACGGTCGAAAAGAATTGACATCTGATTGGTGTTAAGCCACACCGTATCGTTCTCCAAGCGGACATCTATTTGTGTCTGCCCGTCTTCGGTCTGATATATAACTATTTTGTTCTCTTCCATATTTTACTTCATCTTAAATCTTATACATCCAACGAGTGGGGTTTTGAACATGCAAATATACAACTTTTTTTTGTTCTGACCGCCTGCAGCGAGAAATTTATCCGTCAGATCCGAATCATCCGTGGTCGTTTTATCTCTGAAAGAAATTATCATAATTACCATAATTATCCCAGAAATAATACTCTTCCTTTTACCTCACACAGATCCCACAGATCCCACAGATTTCTTTTTCCGTTTTTCCGTTTCATTCCGTTTCTTCCGTTATAAAAATATATTGTTTAATTTGAATGAAATTTGTACAATTTCTGCCCGCTTGCGGGCATCCCCTTTACTTTGATCGCCTTCGGCGATGTGGTTTATCTCACACAGAAATCACAGAAATCACAGAAATCTTTTCCGTTTCTTTTCCGATATTTTCCGTTTCTTCCGTTATAAAAAAATTTGTGGGCAGAATTATTCACATTATTCACATTTGTTTCCAAGTAGATAGTAAAATTTCTGTGCTTTCCGTGCTTTCTGTGTGAAATTATTATTCTGTGAGATCTGTGGGATCTGTGTGCGTAATTAATCATCTTTTTATGTGATATCGGGTATAATCTTAATGTTTTTGCTAAAATTTATACCCGTTTTGGTATATTATTAAAAATTTTGTTTATCTTTGTACCCGTTAAGGTATAATATCTATGGTTTTATCGGAGTATATAAAACAAAAACGGAAGAAAAATGGCCTTTCTCAGGTTGAATTGGCCGAGAGGGCAGGAGTAGGTCTTAGGTTTGTGCGTGATCTGGAGCAAGGGAAGCAGACCTTGAGAATGGACAAGGTAAACGACGTGCTTGCCCTGTTTGGAGAATGTCTCGGACCTGTAAAAACTGATAGCGTATGAAACAAGCTGGTATTTATATCAATGACATCTACTGTGGCAAGCTCACAGAAGACGAGGAAGGATTCCATTTCGCCTACGACCAGTCATATCTAACCAGTAACGATGCAGTCGCGGTAAGTCCTACCATGCCCCTGACAAGCCAACAGTACGACAAAGAAATGATGTTCCCGGTGTTCGACGGGCTTATCCCAGAGGGGTGGCTACTGGATATCGCATCATCATCATGGAAGATTGATCCCCGCGACAGGATGTCACTCTTGATGGCTTGTTGTAAAGATTGTATCGGAAACATCAGCGTAAAACCGTTTGACTATGAGTAAGTGTCTGTATTGTTATCAGGAATTGGAAGAAGGCCAGGTTGACTTTCACCCAGAATGCTCCCGAAAATTCTTTGGAAGCAAAACAGTGCCCATCCTTCCTTATACGCGAGACAACATGTCGGAACTCGCCAGGCAAGTCATCCGCACCAGTGCGTCAGTAACAGGCGTTCAGGCCAAGATGTCGCTGGATGTGGACCGTGGCGGCAAGAACGAGCCTGACAAGTTTACTATCGTTGGTCTGTGGGGTAAGTATATCTTCAAACCGCAAAGCGCCAAGTATCCCAGTCTGCCCCAGTTGGAAGACCTCACGATGAAGATGGCAGAGGCAGCTCATATTCGCACCGCCCGACATACGCTTATACGCCTTGCCGATGGTGAACTGGGCTATCTGACCATCAGGATGGACCGTGGACGGAAAGGCGAAAAGATATCTATGCTGGATATGTGTCAGCTCAGCAATCGTCTCACCGAGCATAAGTACTACGGAACATACCAGCAGTTGGCAGAAACGGTAAAGAGGTATTCTTCGGCTCCTATGTTGGATGTACAGCGCTACTGGGAGGTGGTTTTGTTTTCCTGGATAACAGGAAATTCCGACATGCATTGCAAGAACTTTTCGCTGATAGATACAGGCAACGGTGAGTATGCTCTGTCTCCTGCTTACGACCTACTGGCTGTATTGCTGGCTGACCCTGAGGATAATGAAGAGATGGCGATGAGCTTTACGGTGGGCGGTGCTAAAAACGGCTTCGACCGCAGCACCTTCATGACAGCTTTCACCCAGAGCGGGATCCCCGCAGCTGTAGCTAACAAGATGATAGAACGGATGAAGAGCTTTCTTCCTCAGTGGGAAAAACTCATCAGTCAGTCATTCCTGTCAGATAAGATGAAGGCCGACTATTGCCGTCTGCTGAACAAGCGGATAAATCTTCTGTAACAAGTCAAACTCACACAGAAATTCTCTTTTATCATCCGCTAAATCCGAGCTATCCGTGTTCGTTTTATCTCTGAAAGAAATTATCATAATTACCATAATTATCCCAGAAATAATCTTTTTACTTTTTATCTCACACAGATCTCACAGATCCCACAGATTTCTTTTTCAGTTTCTTTTCCGATTATTTCCGTTTCTTCCGTTATAAGATATTTTGTTCAATTTGAACTAAATTTGTACAATTTCTGCCCGCTTGCGGGCATCCCTTCCTATAATCGCCTGCGGCGATGTGGTTTATCTCACACAGAAAGCACAGAAATCACAGATTTCTTTTTCAGTTTCTTTTCCGATATTTTCCGTTTCTTCCGTTATAGAAATAATCTCGCGCCAATCACCTCGAGAATCAGATTTCTGTGCTTTCTGACATTTCTGCGGGACCCTTTATTAACACGCTTCGCGTGGAAATTCCACAAATCTTATTCAAATCTTGCAAAATTATTATTTGTTTAATTTGGTTCAGGTTTTGTTCAATTTGCTTTTCCCCGTTGGCAGCGACCGTTGGTTCTTTGCGTAGCAAATCCCTTTAGTTGTAACTACGTAATCATCATGACTAATTAATTATTTCTGTGATTTCTGTGCTTTGGCTTTGCCTTCCTCCTCCTCGCTCGACAGAGTTTATACAAGTATAACTCTGTTCTCGCTCGTTCGTCGGTTCTGTGTGACATAAATAATAAATCTGTGGGATCTGTGGGATCTGTGTGCGGTTATATAATTTTCAACTTTCAACTTTCAACTTTCAACTTGATAACTCTGCGTGAGAAACAAGGCTAGTTACTGGTAGTTATAAGGCTGATAAGTGGTAGAAACTAGGCTGATAAGTGGTAGAAACTAGGCTGATAAGTGGGTGAAAGTAGCCTTATAGGATAGCCACCCCTGGCCCCTCCATAAGGGAGGGGAACCTGGCAAGGGGGGCGGGGTGTATGAAGGTCGTTTTCAGGGGAGGAGTAGTAGAAGTAGTAGTACTTTTATAAACATTATTGTAAACTATAAACAAAAGGCTCGCGCGCCCGAAAATTTATAAAGTTTTAAAAAACATCTACACTTCTACTACTCCTCCCCTGAAATTATTAGAACACACGACCGTCTAATTCGTACACTTCTCTCCTCATATTTTCTTGAATATCAGCATATTGAAGTTCCTTTACGTGGTATTTGTTGAACCCGTTCGACTTTCTAATCGAAAAGCCTAACTTATTCATTATCTTCCCTATTTTAACAGTTGATAACGGTTTTTTGATTCCACCATTGATCTTTTCCAAGATCTCTGCAGAAGTGATGTAAACCCCTGTATCCGTGGACGTTGGTTGGGCGTAGTACTTCATGATGAGCTGTTCCTCGATGCACTCCGTTTCGAACCTTTTGTTATGCTCATTCTGCTCCTTGATCTCCTCCTGCGTGAACCAATACTGGTAGGTGCCGCTGGCCGCCAGGTAGAACGCCTGCGAGTAGAGCTTCTCGTAGTTGATGTCGTACGTGCGCGGGTCATCGATATGGTCTATCAGGAACGGCAGCCAGCGGCGCGAGCCCGTCGGGTCGTTCAGGAAACACTCGTTGTTACCCGTGGCACACAGCGATGCGATGCGCGGCAGGTTCACGTAGTTACGCGCGTAGGCAGGACGGTCTTTGATCACCGGCATCGTGATCATCGCCTTCAGCTGGTTCAGCTCCTTGATCGACAGCGCATCGATCTCCTCCAGACAGATCAGCATGTTCTTCGCCAGCTGCAGACGGTCGTCCTTGTTCAGCACCGTATTATCCGTCTTCACCATGAAATACTGTCGCAGCTCCGGCGGCAGCATCTTGGCGAAGAACGTGCTCTTGTATGTACCCTGCTCGCCGATGAGCACCAGCACCACGTTGTTCACCACCTCGTCGAACCACACCGAGGCCACCATACCCACCAGCCACCGCTTGAAGTGTTCGGCGAACCGTTCCTGCTCCTTACGGCACCGTCGCAGATAGTCAGCCTCTCCCGGTCCCTCGTCATCCGCAGTGCGGGGCAGAGTGACATGCACATGCGCAGCCAGTTCCGCAATCGTATCCTCGTCGAAGTCCACATGTTGCAGCGAGTCCGAGATGTATGCCCTCAGCGGATTGATGCGCGGTGAAGCATCCGAGTAGAGCACGCTCAGCATATCGCCCAGGCGCCGTTCCCCCTTCGGGCATACCAGTCGCCACAGTGTATTCTCCTCGCGGTCGGTCATGTCGTGCCACTCCCTGGTAAACTCCGAAGCTCCCGGCACCTCCGCTGGCTGGTCATCTTCCATCCGTTCCAGCCACCGACATTCGTACTTTCCCGTGATACTGTTGAAGCGTGTCTGCACCCGCTCGCTAATCAGTGTTTTCAACTCGTCAAGTGATTTAAGTTCACTCTTTTTCAAACCTTTTTTCTTGGTTTCTTTTTTCATAATAAAAGATAGTAAATTTATTGAATAATTGATGTATTAGAATCAAGTGATTACCCTGAGTATCAGAGATGTATCTTCACTCTGTACTTTGGTTCCTGTCCGCAATCTTCTTGCATCTCTCTGCCTCGTCTTTTATGATCTGCTTTTGTTTTTCAACTCTTAGATCGTATAGTTTCATACCTATTTTCAACCACAATTTGCCAAATTTCTTCCTACCTATATCTGGATCATCCTCAAACAACATCTTTATTTGTATGATGCTAGCCAAGAGGTACCTTATGAAGTCGTGTAGGCTCTCCATCCTTGATATCTTTTCAGGATTCATACGACTCTCCTTCTCAACACCCTTGAGGATCCTGAGTGCGGCAAGTTTTTCAGTCAACTCGTCCATGATGATATGAATGCACGATATCAAAGTCTTGAACTTTTGAAAATGCGTGCAAAGGTAAGCAATTCCGTAAACATGATGCGCTACGATCCATGGATCGTAGCCATTGTTAAAAATAGCGCCAAAATTTTAGATAATTAAAGTATATTTAAGAAAAAAGGGTGGGGCGTTCAGACATAAGAACGTTTCAGACATAATAACATAAGAACATAATATCAACATCCGTAAGATCCTCGTAATCCGTGGTAACAAACCGAATGGTTATCCTCCACACAGAAGGGTAGGGGCAGTTTTTTTATTTGTTGTTGAAAAAATATCGTATATAGGATTCAATTTTGCTGAAAAAGTTGTATCTTTGTAGTCATAAATCTTTCGTGATATCTACTAAGAAGAATGAGAACAACTAATATAGATTATTGCTTATGACTAATATAGAAAATCTTATTCCTAAAGAAACAGATAGGATACTGTGTGTGAAGGTTGGAAAGGTAAAGCGAGAGAACCTTTACGAAATGACACGCAAGTACTGGAAGGTGAGCCTCGTGAGGGCTTCCCGTGCTACTCATGTACTTTCAATTATTGATGGGGTAGTAGAGGCGGTTTATCTTCCACTTGAATGGAAACTATCCGAAGAACGTGAAGGTCGCTGTGAATTTGTGGGAAAGGAAGATATCCATTCTGAATATATAGGTAAAAGTGTTGTGGATTTTTATGGCAAGAGTCAGAATCCAGTGAAATATATAAACATGTAGATAATGTCAACAGAAGAATTACAGAAACGGACTACCGTTAATATACAAGAAAAGGCAAATCTTATCTGGGCTATTGCCGACAAACTCGTGGGTACCTACAAACCGCACGAATACGGCAATGTTATCCTTCCTATGTGCGTCATCAAACGTTTCTCAGATACGCTTGCACCTACTAAGGATGCTGTACTGAAAGCCAATAAGACGTGTGATGAACGTGGGCTTGTTGTGAAGAAAGGCTTCCTTACCACAGCATCAGGATACGACTTCTACAATATATCTCCCTTCACTTTTGAGGGGTTGTTGTCTGATGCCGAGAATATTGCTGACAACTTCCGCAGTTACCTCAATCATTTCTCTGAGAACGTTGTGGACATCATTGAGAAGTTCGACTTCGACAAGGAAATCACCAAACTCGACCATAACGGCATTCTCTATAACGTCATCCAGGAGTTCTGCTCTAAGAAAGCCTATATGGGAGCCGATGAAATCAGTGCTGTTGATATGGGCTACATCTTCGAAGAACTTGTTAGGAAGTTCTCTGAGAGCTATGATGAGCAAGCTGGAGCCCACTTCACAGCAAGAGATATTATCTATCTGATGACTGAACTGCTTGTTGCCCCACAGCGAGAGGAACTGAAGGAAGAGGGCGTAACAGCTACCGTCTATGACATGGCAATGGGAACCAGTCAGATGCTCGACTGCTTGTCGGAGAAACTGTTGGAGATAGATCCAGATGCACAAATCACCGAGTTCGGTCAGGAACTGAACGAGCAGACCTTTGCCATAGCCAAGGCTAACGTGCTTATCAAGGGTGGTGATGCAGACAATATGCGTCACGGCAACACACTCTCTGATGACAAGTTCGAGGGCTATACCTTCGACTACATCATTTCCAATCCACCCTTTGGCATTGAGTGGAAGAACGAGCGCAAGAGCGTTGAGGAAGAGAACAAGAAGGGTGATATGGGACGCTTTGCCCCTGGTCTGCCAGCCATCGGTGACAGTCAGCAGCTGTTTATGCTAAACGGCATAGCCAAGCTGAAGGAAACGGGACGTATGGCAATCATCCAGAACGGTTCACCTCTGTTCAAGGGTGATGCTGGCAGTGGCGAGAGCAACATCCGAGGCTATCTGCTCGATAATGACTGGCTGGAAGCCATCGTGCAGATACCGAACGATATGTTCTACAACACAGGCATTGCCACTTACATCTGGGTGGTTACCAAGGACAAGTCGGTGGAACGTGCTGGTAAGGTGCAATTGATAGATGCCAGCAAGTGTTGTGAGAAGCGCAGGAAATCTTTGGGTAACAAACGCAATGAGTTTACCGACCGTTGCATTGACCTCATCAGCAAGGCTTATATGGCTTTTACCGATAGTGTGTATGAGGATGGCGAGCTTGTTGTTGAGAGCAAGGTGAAAGACAATGAGGACTTCAAGTACACCAAAGTGGTGGTGGAACGTCCATTGAAGGATGAGCAAGGCAATCCCATCCTGAAGAAGGGAAAGCCACAGCCCGACAAGAGCTTGAAGGACACAGAGAATGTTCCTTTCAAAGAAGATATTGAAGCCTATATGCAGAAGAACGTCTATCCCTATGCACCAGATGCCTGGGTAGATGCGAAAGCCAGCAAGATAGGTTATGAGATACCTTTCACAAGGGAGTTCTACAAGTATGTGGCTCCACGAAAGAGCGAGGAAATCTTTGCCCATCTGCAAGAACTGGAGAAAGAAGAGACAGCATTGATGGCTAAAATCATGGGAAGATGAGCAAAAAGTCGATACGTTTTTTCAACGACCGGGAAGTTCGTGCCATTTGGGATGAGGAAAATTCCAAATGGTGGTTCTCTATTGTGGATATAGTTGGAGCTATTACGGATAGTCCCAATCCTCGTAAATATTGGAGCGTACTGAAGACCAGATTAAAGAAGGCAGGAAACGAGTTGACTACACGTTGTAGTCAACTGAAATTAGTAGCTGCAGATGGCAAACGTTATGCCACAGATTGCTTCGCTCAAGACGACATTATTCAGATAGTTAGAGTAATCCCGAGCAAAAAGACAGAGGCTTTTCTTGACTGGTTTGTATATAGTGACAACTCCATAGATGGACAGAGCAAAAAGAAAGCATATACGCTTATGGAGAGCGGGCTGCTCGATACACTGAAACCTGGCACAGTAAAAGCTCTCCAGCAGATTCATGCCTACCTCTTTGGAGGACTTTACGACTTTGCAGGACAGATCCGCACGAAAACCATTTGGAAAGATGGAACACTGTTTTGTCGTGCAGAGTATCTGATGAAGAATTTGAGTCTGATAGAAGCAATGCCAGAAACCACTTTCGAAGAAATAGTCAGCAAATATGTTGAGATGAACGTGGCACATCCCTTTATGGAAGGCAACGGGCGAAGCACACGTATCTGGCTGGATTTGATATTCAAGAAGCGGTTGGGATTGTGTGTGGATTGGAGCAAGATAGACAAGAAAGCATATCTGGAAGCAATGAAGAGGAGTACTACCGATGCCTCACACATCAAAGCCCTGCTCCAAGGGGCAATGACCAATCGTATAGACGATCGTGAAATCTTCATGAAGGGCATCGACTATTCTTACTATTATGAGCAGGAGGACTAATCTATGGCAAGAGAATATAAAGATAGTGGCATCGAGTGGATTGGGCAGATTCCGAAGGAGTGGAGTACAGAAAGAATCAAGACCATTTTCTCCGAGCGTTCCGAATTATCTGATAGTGGTTCAGAGGAATTGCTATCAGTATCAGAGTATTATGGAGTTGCAAGTAGGAAAGAGAAAATAGACGATGGCGAATTCGTTTCACGAGCAGAGAGTCTCGTGGGCTATAAAAAGTGTTTTAAGGGCGATTTAGTCTCAAATATAATGCTTGCTTGGAAGGGAAGTCTCGGGGTGACCAATACTGATGGCATTGTCAGTCCGGCATACTGCGTTTACAAGCCTTCCTCCAGAATTTATCCAGAATACTATCATTATTTATTTAGAACATCCCTATATACAAGTATTTTCAGGTTATATTCAAAAGGAATTATAGATAGTAGGCTAAGGCTCTATAGTCCTTATTTCTTCGGCATAACGACATTAATTCCCCCTCTATCCGAGCAGCAAAAAATAGCAGCCTATTTAGATAAAGTATGTGGTGAAGTGGATGAAATGATTGCACTTCAAGAACAGATGATTGAGGAACTGAAAGCCTATAAGCAATCCGTCATCACCGAGGCTGTCACTAAAGGTCTCAATCCCGATGTCCCAATGAAAGACAGTGGCATTGATTGGATTGGAGAGATACCTGAACATTGGGATGTTAAAAAGGTAAAATATATCGCAGACAACATTTCAAAGGGAAATGGTATAACCAAGGAAGAGGTGTTTATTGATGGTGATGTTCCGTGCGTTCGTTATGGGGAAATATATTCCAAATACAATGGGGCTTTTACTCAATGCTTCTCTCTAACCAAGAGAGAGATTATTCAAACACCACGATATTTTTATAAAGGGAATCTATTATTCGCTGGAACGGGAGAGCTGGTAGAGGAAATAGGAAAGAACATTGTATATTTAGGAGAAATACCGTGTTTAGCTGGTGGGGATATAATTATTTTGGCTCATTATCAGGAGCCTTCGTTCTTGAACTATGCTTTAAATAGTTTCTATGCCCAAACACAAAAAAGTAGGAGTAAAGCCAAACTAAAGGTTGTTCATATTTCTGCTTCTGAAATAGGAAGTATAAGAGTTTTGTTACCTCCTCTCTTCGAGCAAAGTTCCATAGCCTCCTTCCTCGATGCTAAGTGTTCCGATATCGACTCTCTGATAGCCATTAAGCAGCAGAAGATTGAGGAACTGAAAGAATATAAGAAATCCGTCATCTATGAATATGTAACTGGTAAAAAAGAAGTAGTATGAGAAACAATTCTCAGATATTTCATGGCGAGTGGTGGGTGCCTGCAGTGGCAGATCGCGACACCCAAATGACATTCCTTCAGCCTGAAGGGATGATGGGGCATGAGAAGAAATACACTGGTACCTTGACGTATCATGGGGATGAAGACAGTACCTTAGAATTATATCATGTTCCCAGCAATTTCCATTCAAAGCATTACTGCAATAATGCTGTAATGTGGGGCATAGATGCCAATGGCAATATCTTTACACTGTTTAATGTTGTCATGAAAGACATTTATATGGGTGACTTCACAAAATCCATATTCGTTGTTGGACTTATTTTATTAGGAGAACATGTTCTCTCTATTGAGGATTCGCGTTTTAAGTATTGTACAGTAAAGTTTCAGTATCTTCGAAATTGGGCATTTCATAATAATGTAACGGGTAGTAATGCAGGAACTACAGTTTGTTATAAGAGTCCTATTTATGCAGAACTATTACTTGAAACGAATCCAGACGATAGTGTATGTTGGAGACTTTGGCAAGGACATACAATTGAGCGAACAATACACGATTTGACAATAACACAGACAACAGACTTTGAAATAGAAGCTATAAAGGCATTATCTATTCAATCATATTTGAAACAAATTGAGGAGTTTTCCCAATTCTTATCCATTGCACTCTATTGTGATCAGAATCCTAAAGAGATTGTATTTAAAAAGTCAGCTGATGGCCATGATGGAGTTTTACTAGTTAAAATGGATAAATCAGTAAATCCAGGAGTGTTTTCATTAATTAAGTATGGCATATTAAAAGATAAAATACCTTCAATGCTGAACACATGGCATGAGAACTTTGAGAAGATGGCTCCTATTAGCAGCTATTTAATTGGCTCTCTTCAGAAAAAAAACAGATTTGATGTGCCAGACTTCCTGATCATTGCACAAGCACTGGATGGTTATCATAAACGATTTGTTAATAAGAAGAATGGCAAGGATGTTAGACAGTATGAACAGCAGATAACTATTTTACTAAAGAAATTCAAGAATGTAGAAGCTGTTAAAGCCTGTCATATAGACCCTGCTGTTTTAAAAGATTCTCGTCATAAATACTCTCACCTTTATCCTGATGAGGAAGAATCAAAAGCAGTAAAAGGTGGTGAATTATATTGGTTGACTGAGAAATGTAAGATACTATTAACTAGCTGCATTTTGAATATGTTGGGCTTATCAAACGAAGAAATCAATCTTTGTTTCGAAAAATCTCCAATAAGTCAAATCGTTGATTCACTACCAATGGAACCTGAAATAGATTAAGCATATGGAAACGAAAGAGAAGAACTTCGAACAAGACATAGAACAATATCTGCTTTCAGAAGGTGGATATGTGAAGGGTACGATGGCAACCTACGACAAGAAGAGAGCCATTGATATGCCTGTGCTCATTCAGTTCATAGAAACCACACAGCCTAAGCAATGGGCAAAGTACAAGAACATCTATGGAGAGAATGCAGAACACCAGCTGTATAAGATGTTCCAAAACAATGTCGCACAGAGCGGTCTTATTTACGTTCTACGCAACGGAATAAAGGACAGGGGCATAGGACTGAAGTTCGTCTATTTTGAGCCAGCATCGGGCTTAAATGAGGAACTGGTGGAGAAGTACAAGGCAAACATCCTCACTGAGACCCGACAGTTCTTCTATTCAACCGATAACAATAACTCCATCGATATGGTGCTGTCGGTTAATGGTATTCCGGTGGTAGCTCTGGAACTGAAGAACCAGTTCACTGGTCAGAACGTGGAGAATGCCAAGCATCAGTTTATGTACGACCGTGATCCAAAGGAACCGCTCTTCTGGTTTAACAACCGAATACTGGCTTACTTTGCTGTTGACCCTATGGAAGTAGCAATGACTACACATCTGAAAGGTGAGAATACCTTCTTCCTTCCGTTCAACCAAGGTAGCAATGGTGCAGGCAATATCGGTGACGGAGGCAACCCGGAGAATCCAGACGGCTATCCTACATCTTATCTTTGGGAGAAGGTTCTTAGACGTGAGATGCTTCTGTCTTTGTTACAAAGATATATCAGTCTGCAAGAGGAAGAGAGCGTGAGACTTGTCAATGGAAAGAAAGAAACCAAGAAATCAAAGAAGATTATCTTCCCACGTTATCATCAGCTTGATGTGGTTGAGAAGATTGTCGCAGATACAAAGGCAAGCAAAGAGGGTAAGAGTTATCTGTTAC
>JAEEGK010013546.1_pt1 | contig 18359 bp, 19 predicted proteins | sample 8958771 | NCBI WGS metagenome assembly JAEEGK01 (sample SAMN16246547, study PRJNA631951) | gut metagenome | biome: gut microbiome; feature: rumen; material: SC-attached | host: Bos | place: Iran: Karaj | collected 2018-10
AAACCCTAAATCACCAAACCAGGAAACCTAGATATCTAGAAATCTAGAACTTCTAGGAATACTAGGGATACTAGAATAACTAGAACTCCTGTCCCAGCACGAAGTGGAACTGGCTTCCACCCTTAGAGCCAAAGACCTTGTCGAAACCATAGGCCCAGTCGATACCCATCAGACCCACCATCGGGAGGAAGATACGCACACCGACACCGGCTGAACGCTTCATATCGAAGGGGTTGAACTTCTTGGCTTCCGTCCAGGCATTACCAGCCTCAGCGAATCCTAATCCGTAGATGGTGGTGTTACCCAAAAGGAATGGATAGCGGAGTTCTACAGAGAAACGGTCATAGGCATAGCCCTCACTGCCATAAGGTGTGAGTGAGCCGTTCTCATAACCACGCAAGCCGACAGTTTCTTCGGCATAGCTCGTAGAATAACCCGACATACCGTCACCACCCATATAGTAGGTTTCAAACGGTGACTTCTTATACTTGTTGTAGCTGCCCAGAATACCCAATTCCACACGGGTCATCAACACCAGACACTTGGCACCATTGGTCAGAGCAGTAAACGTACGGGCCTTAAACTTCCATTTGTGATACTCAATCCAACGGTAACGCTCCTGTTGAGCAGCACTGGCAGCATCCGTCAGTTTTCCGGTGGAAGCAACTTCGGATGTATAAATCTCATCGAGTTTCTTATAATCCTTCTTGTCGAATGCCGACCATGGCGGAGTAATCGTCAGACTGGCAACAAACTCAGAACCACGACGCGGGAAGAGCTGGTTATCCGTAGAGGTACGTGAGAGCGTAATACCAAGGTTCAAGTTATTACAGTTACCATTCTGCACCAGGAAGTAACGCCACTGTTTCAGCATATAACGCGTATAGGCCAACTGTACACCAAGCTGGAAATAGTCATCAGGCCAGCGCAGACGCTTACCCCATCCCAAACTGGCTCCGAAAAGTTGGATATACTTGTCGGGATCGTAGTAGTTCTCGTAACTGTTATAGCCATAACTACCATAACCGCCATAATAATAATTATAGTAGTTGTTCATCCAGGCACTATTGTAGTAGTTACTCGACACGTCGGTCTGCTTCGAATAATAGGCACCCACGGAGAACTGGATGGGGCGCTTGCCACCAAACCAGTTAGTGGAATAGCTGGCATTGTACGACTGATAGTAAGTACCGTTGGTCTGAGCACCGATACTCAGCACCTCACCGTCACCAATCGGCATGATACCACGATACTCTGCATTCTTACGGAAGAGATTACGCATGGAGAAGTTGTTAAGCTTTAATCCCACACGTCCGATGACACCTGTTTGTCCCCAACCCAGTGAGAACTCAATCTGGTCGTTGGACTTCTGCACCAGGTTATAATTGATATCCACCGAACCATCATCATAGTTCGGCTCCACCTTCGGGTCTATCTGCTCGGGATCAAAATGTCCCATTGAGGCCAGATCACGGGCTGAACGCATCAGGGCTTCCTTATTAAAGAGGTCACCTGGCTTCGTGCGGAGCTCACGGCGTATCACGTTTTCATAAAGACGATCGTTTCCATTGATACGCACCTTACTGATATGTGCCTGCTGGCCCTCAAAAATACGCATTTCCAAATCTATGGAATCACCCACGATATTCACTTCTGTCGGTTGCAGGTTATAGAACAGATAACCGTTGTTCCAGTAGTTGTTGCCCACAGCGTCGTCATCTTCGGTGAGTCGTTTGTTCATCAGTTTCTGGTTATAGACGTCACCCTTGTTCATGCCCAACTGACGGGAAAGCTGGTCGGTAGAGTAGATGGTATTGCCCACCCACGTGATGTTACGGATGTAGTATTTCTTACCCTCATCCACCTTCAGGTAGATATTCACATGCTTGGGATCGTTGTTCCAGACACTGTCTTCCAAAATGACGGCATCACGGTAGCCCAGTTCGTAATACTTGTTGATAAGGTTCTCCTTATCAGTCTTGTAGCGTTCAGGCGTATATTTTTTAGCTTTCAGGAACGAACTCAGTTTACCAGCCTCGTGAATCTTGGCAAAGGCACCCTTGCGTAAAAGACCACCCTTAATCCTATTGTCAGACAAGTTTTCGTTGCCTTCAATGATGATATTCCGGACCTTCATCTTGTCCTTCTTATCGACTGCCACATCGAGAATCACCTGATTCTTATTGGCCACGTCATCACGCTGAACAATAGAGATCTCTGCATTATTATAGCCCTTGTCGTCAAAGTATTTCTTTGCCAAGATCTTCGCACGGTCAATCATGTTAGGCGTAATCTGATTACCTTTCAGCAGACCGAGTTTTTGCTCCATGTCCTCGCGCTCCGACTTCTTCAGACCGATATAGTTGATGGTGCTCACACGGGGGCGCACGGCCAGATGGATATGCAGATAAATCTTGTCACCAATAAGTGAGTCGGCCGTGATGGCTACCTTCGAGAAAAGTCCGTGACGCCAGTAACGCTTCACGGCATCCGTGATTTGTGCGCCTGGCACTTCTATCTCCTCACCGACGGTAAGGCCTGAAATACCTGTCAGCACATAATCCTCATAGCCTTCCACTCCTGACACGGCCAGTCCGGCAATCGTGCAAGTACGTGGTGAACCGGCATAAGTGATGTCGGGATTCACAATCTTCTCCTGCGCAGCTACGCTGCTAAATGAAAAGAGGAAAAGGAAGACCCACCCCCATCCCCTCCCTATGATGGAGGGGAGTGAAATGTTTCCCGCCTTGTTTATTATGTATTTAATCATAACTGTCATTTTTCCTTTTGAAGTAATTACTCCCCTCCATTACAGGGAGGGGCTGGGGGTGGGTCTCCCCTCTTCCACCTGTGCCTCGGTCTTGCCGAAACGGCGCTGCCTGCTCTGATAGCTGGCAATGGCCTTGTGCAGGTCTTCTTCCGAGAAATCGGGCCAGTAGGTGTCGCAGAAATACAGTTCCGAATAGGCAATCTGCCACAGCAGGTAGTTCGAGATGCGCAGTTCGCCGCCTGTGCGGATGAGCAGGTCGGGGTCGGGCATGAAACTGGTGGCCAGATGCCGGCTGATGGTTTCCTCGGTGATGTCCTCGGCACGGATGCCTCCGGTCTTCATATTCTTGAAGATATTTTCAGGAAGCTCTTCCATGTCGTGCACCTCAGAGACAATCTGCCTGACGGCCTCGGTTATCTCCCATCTTGACGAGTAGCTCAGCGCCACCACCATGGTCATGGCCGTGTTCTGGGCAGTGTGCTCCTCGGTCTCGTGCAATTTCTGCTGCACCTCGTCGGGCAACCGCTTCATGTCGCCGATAACGCGGAAGCGCACATTATTCTTCATGAATATCTCGTCCTCGAGCGAAGACAGCACCAGTCCCATCAGGGCTGAAATCTCGTCGGCCGGGCGGTTCCAGTTCTCGGTAGAGAAGGTATAGAGCGTGAGATACTTCACGCCGAGACGGACACACTCGGCCGTGATGCGGCGCACGGTCTCCACTCCGGCCTGATGACCGTAGGAGCGCTCGCGTCCCCGCTCTGTGGCCCAGCGCCCGTTGCCATCCATGATGATGGCAATATGGGCAGGCACTGCTGCCTGATTACCGTTACTCGTATTCTTATTCATATATTGTTTCTGCTTACTCGTCCTCGTTATGACAGGTTCTGCACTTGGCCATGAAGCTGTAGGTCAGCGTCAGCTGCAGCGTATGATAGCATTCGGTGTTCTTGAATGCCCCGGAGGATTCCACCCAGTAGGGGTCTTTCACTCCGTCGAGCTCGTCGCTTAGCGTGAAGTGCATGGCCCATTCCAGTCCCACGTTCATTCGCGCTCCCACCTTGTACTTCAGGCCCAGTCCGATAGGAATGTTGGCGGTTACCACATTCTTCTCGTCGGTCTTCACGAAGGTGCCGCCCAGTCCGAGCATGACGAACGGCGTGAGCCGCTTTGCTCCGCGATAGTCGCGCCCCGTTCCGTATGGCCAGAAGTTATACTCGTAAGTGACGTTCAAGTCGACCAGCATATTGTCGAACTTGTGTTCCTGCCCCACAAAGCCGGGATAGTAGGTCTTCTCGGCAGTCGACGAACCCTTCAACTTGCCATACGAGGCAGCTGCCTTGAACCCCATGTAGGGATTCAGATTGTTGCGCAGCACCAGACTGGCCATGGGCTGCAGGTTCTTGGTCAGCGAACCGTTAAAGTCGCCTAGATAACCCATCATTCCTATTCCGCCTCCCACTTCCATGCGGTATTCCACATCGTCCTGTGCACTGGCACCAACGCCAGCCAGCAACAAGGTGAGAAGGAGGAAAAGGAAACGCCTACTCATAGATGAACTTCTTGTTTTCGGCCCATGAGTACTTGCTCAGCCTGCCGCGCCACACCTGCCCACTTCCGCTGCATATCAGCCACAGGTACATATCGGCGTCGACAACCATCTTCACGTCGGTGGCCGATCTGTCGAATCCCAACGGCAGCGCAACCAGCCCGTTGGGTTTCCATACCTGTCCGTTATCAGTGCTGGCATAGAGGGCTTCGTAGGCTGAGGCCGTGCAGTCGTCCATTCCCTTGCCGCCAAGGGCCAGCATATAGTCGCCGTAGCGCACCATGCAGAGATTGCTCAGCTTGGGCAGCGCATATTTGTCGGTCTGCTCGTGCCCTATCAGCGACCAGCCATTGTTCTTGGCGCCTTTGCCGTGCTCCTCGTATTTAAACCAGCACAGCGCGTTCTTCTTGTCGGCATCGCCCGTTCCAACCATCAGCAGATAGTCGGTATCGGCATTGCTGGCAGTGGTCTTGCAGGCAAAGTTCACGTTGGCACTGGGCAGTTTCGAGGCATCGCTGTCGAGTGTCTCGACCGTCCAGGTGGCACCATTGTCGGCCGACATCAGCAGTTGTCCGTTCTCAATCTTGTAGCGATTCACCGAACTTCCGCTGACGGGCACATACGAAGGAATGTTGCCACTGGTCACGCGGGTCCAGCTGAACGCATTGGCATCTTGCTTATGCACGTTCACCGAAACCGTATAGGCACGAAAGCCGCTGCCGTTGTTGGCATATACGCGGAACTCGCGCTGCTGGGTAAAGTCGATGGAGTCGGTGCTGGAATATATGCGCAGCGTATCGCTGATCAGGCTCTTGATGACCACTGTGCCACCGTTCTTGGTGCTCAAGTTGCAAATCACATGAGCCACATCGGTCCCCTTCGGCAGCGAATCCACGTTGTAGATTCTGCAAGCCTGGTGGTCGATATAGAATTTATAGTTACTTCCCGCATAGGTTTTCTTGTAGGTGCTGTCGGTCACACCGTCCTTAGCCTTGACGGTGAAATATTGGTTAAGCGTTCCCAAAGAGAAACTGGCGATGGCAGTATCACTATAGCTCACCCTTTCTTCATCGCTCGACTTCAGGCACGAAGCAAAGAGCAAGGAAGCCACGGCAATCACTATGGGCACTATTCTGATTTTCATTCCGATAGAATTTTTGTTTGCAAAGGTAAGGAGATTTCCGCAAATAAACGGACATTTCCACATTTTATTAGTGAATTTATTGATTAAATAGGCGTTTTTTAAGTTTTATTGAATAAATCTTTTGAGTGTAGAGTGTAGAATGTAGAGTGTAGAGTTATGATTACATTCAATTCCAAAGGGAAGGGGATGGTTTGAAAAAGGCACAAAAAAAAGAGGACGATATGATCACTCACGTCGGCCTCCTGAAAACAATTAACGGATGTCAGTGTTAACTAAAGCGACAATACCAAGTATTGTCAAAATTGCTGTCAGCGCCAGCATCACGTTTGTTTCAAAATCTAATAACATAATCTTTACCTTAAATCTATCAAACTACTAACCTATGAAAACTTTTGGATGCTTTCTCCCGAAAGCGATGCAAAGATACAAACTTTTGTGCTCCCACACAAATGTTTTAAAAAGCTTTTGCAATTATTTAGTGTATTTTTGACATAAATCAATAAAAGCCCGCCACAAGGGCAGGCTTTTTATGATTTTTAAAGTTAGAGTGTTTAAAGCAAGAAGAATTTCTAATTCTTAATCCTTAATCGCCGAAGGCGACAACTCTAAACTCTTAATTCTAAACTCTTAACTCTTAGAGCTTCGGTCCAGCAGCGACAAGTGCCTTACCGGCCTCGTTGCCTTCGTACTTCTTGAAGTTCTTGATGAAGCGGGCAGCCAGGTCTTTTGCCTTCTCTTCCCACTCATCGCGGTTCTGATAGGTGTCGCGAGGATCAAGAATACCCCAAGCCACGCCGTTCAGCTGTGTGGGAACCTCGAAGTCGAAGTAAGGAATCTTCTTGGTAGGAGCGTTCAGGATGTCACCACCCAGGATAGCGTCGATGATACCGCGGGTATCCTTGATAGAGATACGCTTGCCGGTTCCGTTCCAACCAGTGTTCACCAGATAAGCCTTGGCACCGCTCTTCTCCATCTTCTTCACCAGCTCCTCAGCATACTTTGTGGGGTGCAGCTCGAGGAATGCCTGGCCGAAGCAAGCGCTGAAGGTAGGAGTAGGCTCGGTAATGCCACGCTCTGTTCCAGCGAGCTTAGCCGTGAAGCCCGAGAGGAAGTAGTACTTCGTCTGCTCCGGGGTCAGGATGCTCACGGGAGGCAGCACGCCGAAGGCATCGGCACTGAGGAAGATGACGTTCTTAGCCTCGGGACCGGCGCTCTTGCCGTTCACCTTCTGGGCAATCTTCTCGATGTGGTTGATGGGATAGCTGACGCGCGTGTTCTCGGTCACGCTCTTGTCAGCGAAGTCAATCTTGCCGGCCTCATCAACAGTGACGTTCTCGAGTAGGGCATCGCGGCGGATGGCGTTGTAGATGTCGGGCTCGCTCTCCTTGTCGAGGTTGATAACCTTGGCATAGCAGCCACCTTCGAAGTTGAACACACCCTCGTCGTCCCAGCCGTGCTCGTCGTCGCCGATGAGCAGTCGCTTCGGGTCGGTAGAAAGCGTGGTCTTACCTGTACCGCTGAGACCGAAGAAGATAGCGGTGTTCTTACCCTCCATGTCGGTGTTAGCCGAGCAGTGCATCGAAGCGATGCCCTGCAGGGGCAGATAGTAGTTCATCATCGAGAACATACCCTTCTTCATCTCACCGCCGTACCATGTGTTGATGATACACTGCTCGCGGCTGGTGGTGTTGAAGGCCACGCAGGTCTCTGAGTTCAGACCCAGCTCCTTGTAGTTCTCAACCTTTGCCTTCGAAGCGTTGTAGATGACGAAGTTCGGCTCGAACTTCTCCAGCTCCTCAGCGGTGGGCTGGATGAACATGTTCTTCACGAAGTGAGCCTGCCAGGCCACCTCAACGATGAAGCGTACGCGCAGACGGGTAGCCTCGTTGGCACCGCAGAAAGCGTCCATCACGTACAGGTTCTTGTTGCAGAGCTCCTTGATGGCAATCTCCTTGACGGTCTTCCAGACCTCCTCGGTCATGGGGTGGTTGTCGTTCTTATATTCCTCGCTGGTCCACCATACCTTGTCCTCGCTCTGTGCATCCTTCACGATGTACTTGTCCTTAGGCGAGCGGCCGGTGTAGATACCAGTCATCACGTTTACAGCGTTCAGCTCAGTGTTCTGACCTTTGTCAAAACCGGTCAGACCTTCCTTAGTCTCTTCCTCATAGAGGAACTCATACGACGGATTGTGGGCAATCACGGTTGAACCAGTGATGCCATACTGTGTCAAATCTAACTTTGCCATACTTTTGTTGTTATTTTTTTGTTATGATGAATACTCACTCTTTTTACGGGTGCAAAGGTACGAAAAAGAATTGAAAACTGATAATTGAAAATTGAGAAATTGCCGACGTGCGCGCCTTTCTGCGTTAAAGTATCAAAAAACAAATGTCGAAGCGGCTCTTTTGCCACTTCGACATATCAAAAGGTGTGTGCGTTCACTGCTGTTCGTCGGCAACACTCACGGAGCCAGTCTGCTCCACCACTTCCAGTGAGTCCTCCGTCACATACTCGACGGTGTCATCGCCGATTTCGTAAGGCTCCGGCTGGTAGTTCCTCGGTGCCGGGCCGTAGCAGGCCATGAACAGCAGTGCCGAGGACCCAATGCCGAGCCACGTCAGCATCTGTGTCAACACTTTGTTCTTACACTTGTTCCATCTCTTTGTCTTCATAAGTTCACGGTTACATTATATTTTTGTGGGTGTTTTTACGCATACTCAAGAATGAGGTTTGCATCAATGCCCATCTTTGATCTCAGACGCTTGGCAAAAGACATGGAGATACGCCGACGGCCACTCATAATCTGACTGAATTGGGACTCATTGACCCCCAATAACCGTGCTCCGTCTTTCTGCTTCATGCCATGAACATAAAAATATTCTTCAATAGAAGCAATGAGAGGCGACTTTTTACGCAACGGGAGAATATTGAGGTACTCATCCTCATAGTCAGCCATCAGCTTACTCAAATCACCTATCTCACGAGTGTACTCATTCTCACTATCAGGTTCAAGCATTCCTTTCCGAGTCGCTTCATTAATTAGTTCCTCTACACGAGCCTTCACCTTGTCATACTGTTCACGGGTAATCAATTTTTCCATCGTCCTTCCTTCTTAATGTTAAATTGTAGCGCTATCAATCTTGTCATACTCAGCATGTGTACCAACGAATCGGATGTTCAACACACCACCAATAAAAATGACAACTGCTATTACGCGGTAGTTATTACCGCCAATATTGAACACATAACGGCCATTTTTAACATAGTCTGCAGAAGGGAACATCCGCTTCAGGTCTGTATGACTCTGCCATTGTGCAGCCTTAACATCCTCTACCCATTTATTCAATGGCTTAACGGCATTGGCATGCGACTGGACAAAGTCGTCTAAGAGTTCCTTGTTAGCAATTATCATACATTATTGTTTTGACTGTGCAAAGATACGCATTTCTTTCCAATTATGCAAATTAATTTCCAAAAAAGTAAAGCCGACTCACAAAACAAAGCCTGCCGGAGAAAACTCCAGCAGGCATTATTTTGTTATGTATTCTTCGTTGATTACTCGCCAAAGATGAACTTACCCATCGGGATGCGGGACTCGGGATCAAGCTCGCCCTCAATGTCTATGCCACCATAACCAATATCGAACGGATCTTCACCTGTGACGCCGCTGGCGGCAATCATCTCTTCGGTCATGTATTCCAGTATCTCCGTCTGGGGAGCAAAATATACTTTCTTCATAGCTGTCTTCATTTACTTTTTAATGACTTTCTTACCATTCACGATATACACGCCCTTACCGGCCTTGTCAACGCGCTGTCCGCTCAAAGTGTAAATCTCTTCACCGTTGCCGTTCTTCAGATCCTTGATACCAGTAATATCGTCAAACGTGATTTTGATGCGAGATGCAGCTTCTTCGTAAGCAGCCAGAGGATCTTTGAACTCAAAGTAGCTACGGAAAGCCTTCATTGGCTTACTGCTGCCCTTTGAATACCAGAATTTACCACCATTAAGGAAGAGATTCTCTTCAGGAATTGTTGTATTTGCTACGTATGTACCATACATTGTAGCGCGTTTTTTACCAGAACCAACCTTAAGTTCAGGTTCGCTCTCTGGAGCAATGTCAGTTCCCTCGACAGAGAATTCAGAAACAGCATTTTCAACCTTGATGATGAAGGGCCTGTTTGCTTCTATTGCAGAGATACTCTTGAAGCCAACAGTAATAGCAACGATATTACCGTCTTCATCTTCCTCTGGATTGCTACCTGTGACCTCGCCCAACTGTACACCTTTACCAAAGGCTGCCTCAATCTGAGCGGCATTCATAGCGAACGGGAAGCAACCAGTGCTCCAGGTGTTAGCAGCGATGGTACGCTTCACAGTAACATTTACGCCTTCAGCTGCCTTAGGAGCCACTGTGGATTCTTCATCGAGCACCACACTGTAGGCACTTACAACCTTAATCTTAAAGGTCACATCAGCGATATCAACGCCTTTGTTGTCCATCGTGGCAAACTGGACTAATGTCAAAGTCACATCATAATCAGTACCAACTTCAAGAGTAGAGGGAGCCTCGAACTCAATAGAACCAATTTCGATGTCACCATAAGGCATAGGATTATAATTGGTGTTGAAGAATGCGCCGTTAGCCTGTCCATTCTCATCCAAATCACTAATTCCCTTGTTGCCATCCTCCCACGTGGAAAGGACATTAGCTTTAGTCAATTTAAAACCTGCTTCCTTGGGGAAATTCATCGTAAAGCTCAGTCCCTTATAATCAGTATTATTTACATTCACATTGCATACAAATACTGCTTTATCGCCGGGTTTAACCTCTACATCGGGAACTGTCAGTGTCTGTGCAAAGGTAGAAACGGCAAATGCACAAAATGCTAAAGTGCTAAATAAAAGTTTCTTCATGATTACTAATTATTTTTTTAGATAAATATCAATTGCTGCAAGACCATCCAAAAGGGTAATTTCACCGTCGCCGTTCAAATCGGCAAGAGCCAGGTTAAACGGTGAGGGATTCTTCTTCAAGTAGTAGTCAATGATTGCCAGTCCATCAAGAAGTGTGACAGCGCCACTACCATCAACGTCACCCATCAAACCAGCCTCGGTCTCAACCTCAAAGTCTGTAACAGCTGCGAGATCGCTCTGCGTGACGAAAATGATATTTTCAATCTGCACATCAGCCGGTGTGTAGTCAGCAGCAGCACTCACAGTAATGACAAGGAAGTCACCAGAAGCCTTGAAAGCATTGTTACCAGAAGAGGCTCCATCGAAAGAGTAGGCAGCCACTTTCGTGACACCATCAACGGTGTTGTAGGCCACGTTGTGGTCTGCGTTAACAGCAGAGACTATTTCCATAGCACCCGTACTTTCGATACTCAATCCTGCAGGCAATTTAATGTCCATTTGGAATGCCGTGTAGGCCGTCGCATTGTCAAGAGCGATGGTAATTTTACCAGTTTGACCAGCCTTGATATCAGGCTTGATCGTCAGTTTGTCTGCTGCCCAGAGGTTAGTAGAAGCAACCAGCATCAGGCAGAGGGCCGAAATTTTACGCAGGCGCGCAGCCCACGAACTTTGATTGTTTTGTTTCATATTAAACATTATTTTAAGGTATCAGTTTATAAACTCCGCTGCAAATTTAAACAATAATTTTGGAATATACAAATAATTGCATGTTTTTTTTCTTTTTTTTTTTGCGTATCTTATTCCGACTGCTGTTTTAGGATGAGTCCAATAAGTTTTCTTTTTCACCGTCAAACCTTCTGGCAGGTAGAGGTCGAATTGGAAACAAACTATTTGTTTGCATGTTTATACACAACGAGCTGAACGGAGCAAGTGGGCGGGTTGGTCAGGGTAAACCGGCAGGTTACTCCGACCAAAAGGGGCGTGAAGACAAAATGAAAGAGTGACGACACCTCCCGTCTGACCTCTGTAACCCCGATGTATAAAGGGTTTCCGAGGTTTTGAGACCTCCCGTCAGAGGTCCCGTCAGAGGTCCCGTCAGAGGTCCCGTCAGAGGTCCCGTCAGAGGTCCCGTCAGAGGTCCCTTCGACCTCCCGTCGGCTGTGCTGAAAAGGTGTAGGTGACGGGAGGTCGACGGGACCTCTCGGCATTTAACCTCCCGTGCTGAAACACCAATGTAGAAAGGCGTTTCGGAAGAAAACGGGAGGATGGGAGGTCTTTTCGTGAATAACAGCTACTCGCTGAACAGCACCTGGATGATGGTCTGGCCGACGGCCTGGAGGGTGTTGCGGTCGATGTGCTGCATATCGTCGTTAACGGTGTGCCACGTCGGGCCGAAGGAGCTGGCTTCGCAGTCGGGATAGTGGGGGATGATGTCGATACAGGGGATGCCGGCCACGCGGTTCAGCGGCAGGTGGTCGTCGGTGATGGCGTTGCCCTCTTCCTTGGGGAACAAGCTACCGTAGCCGACCGTCTGGGCTGCACTCCACACACGGCGCACGACGTCGGGGGCGAAGGCGAGCGACACCTGCTCCTGATAGAAGCGGGCACCCTGGCCGCCCACCATGTCGAGCAGGATACCGTAGCGGTAGCGGGGAGCCGAGGCATCGGCGGCATACTGCATGGCCCAGTACTGGGCTCCGAGCGCCCAGGTGTCGGCATCGCTCCCCTCTGTCTCTACCCACTGCGGGGTGCCCCAGTCTTCAGCATCGAAGCAGACGAAGTCGACGCCCACGGCGAGCGTGTCGCCCGCCAGCAGCCGTGCCACCTCGAGCATGACAGCCACGCCCGATGCGCCGTCGTTGGCAGCCATCACGGGCTTACGATGGTTCTTCTCGTCAGGGTCGTTGTCGGCCCAGGGCCTGCTGTCCCAATGGGCGCAGAGCAGGATGCGCGGCGTAAGCTCCGGGTGGTACGAGGCTATGATATTGGTACTGTGCAGACGGGTGTCGTCGTAGCCCCGGAGGTCGGCCTTCTGCAGCGTGACCTCCATGCCATACTGGCGAAACTTCTCGGCAATCCACTCGCCGCAGCGGTCGTGGGCCTCGCTGTTCATTGTGCGCGGGCCGAAGTCGCACTGCTGCTGGCAGAACAGGTAGGCCGAGTCGGCCATGAACGCCGGGCCGACGGGCTGTGACGTCGCCGTCTCGACAGTACTTTTCTTGGTGTTGCCGCAGGATAAAAGTAAAAAGGTAAAAAGGTAAAAAGGTAAAAGCCTCTTTACCGTCCTCATTACTTTCCCAATACATCTATTTCTCATCCGTTTTCTCTTTTTACTTTTTTACCTTTTTACTTTCTTACCCTTTTACTTTCTTACCTTTTCTGTACTTGTGTCATGACGCGGAGGAAGTTGCCGCCCCAAATCTTCTGGATATCGCGCTCGGAGTAGCGGCGGGCAAGTAGCTGGCGCGTGAAGTTGATCAGCTCCGACGAGTCGCGCAGGCCGCTAATGCCGCCGTCGCCGTCGAAGTCGGTGCCCAAGCCGACGTGGTCGATGCCCATGATGCGGATGGCATGCTCCAAATGGGCGATAGCATCGAGGACAGTAGCCTCGCCGTCCTTGACGAGGAATCCGTTGTAAAGGGTGATCTGCATTACGCCGCCCACAGCTGCCAGACGCCGCATCTGGTCGTCGGTGAGGTTGCGGGGATGATCGCAGAGGGCGCGGCACGACGAGTGGCTGCAGACGATGGGCGTCTGGCTAATGTCGAGGGCGTCGTAGAACGACTTGTCGCCGGCGTGGCTCAGGTCGACCATCAGTCCGAGGCGGTTCATCTCGCGGATGACCTGCTCGCCGAAGCGGCTGACGCCATCGTGGGTGTTGCAGCCTCGGCAGGAGTCGCAGAGGTCGTTGTCGCCGTTGTGGCATAGGGTGATATAGACCACGCCTCGGTCGGCGAAGTGCTCGACATTCTTCAGCTCGCCGCCAAGGGCCAGCCCGTTCTCGATGCCGAGCATGACCGACTTGCGGCCGTGGCGCTTGTTCTCGTAGAGGTCGCCGGGGGTGCGGGCCAGGGCAATGTAGTCGGCATTGGCCTTGACAATCTCCCCAATCTTGTCGAAGATAAGGTCGGCATACTCCGTGGGGCCCTGCACGTCGAAGTCGACCTTGCTGGAGAAGGTCTCGCCCATCTTCGGCTGCGGCAGGTAGGCGACCATGATGGTAGCATCCTGCCGGCCTTCGGTCATCTTGTGCAGGTCGACGAGTATGCGGGGGTCGCGCTGCTCGAAGTGTATGCCCTGCGGGAAGAACATCGGCGTGTCGCAGTGGGTGTCGAGCGTCAGCACACGGTTGTGAACCTCGTGGGCATGGCGGTAGGCGTTAGCCTCAGCGACGAGCCACTCAAACAGGGGCAGACCGTCGTCGCCCAGACACTCCGGGTGCCACTGCACGCCGAGGATGCTCTTGAACTCCGAGCTCTCGATGGCCTCGATGATGCCGTCAGTGGCAGTAGCCACGACACGGAACCGCTCGCCCGGCTCGCTGACGGCCTGGTGGTGGAAGGAGTTGACGAGGAGCCTCCCCCCATCCCCCTCAAGCCTCCCCCCATCCCCCTCCCGTAGAGGGGGAGTGCTAAGCACGTCTATATATATATTATATAAGGTGGAACCTTCGCTGATGGTGACGGAGTGGGTCGGCTCCGAGCGGTCGGCATCCTGCGAATGCTTGACCATGCCTCCCCTCCCTACGGGGGAGGGGGCGGGGCTTATGTCCTGACAAACCTTCCCCCCAAGGGCCACGGCCAGCGTCTGAATGCCGCGACAGATGCCGAGCATGGGCATCTGGCGGTTGTAGGCCAGGCGGGTGATGAGCAGCTCAGGCAGGTCGCGCTCGCTGTTGATGCCTCTGAGTCCGGGCACCGGCTCCTCGCCGCAGTACAAGGGGTTGATGTCGCCGCCACCGCTGAGGATGAGCGCGTCGATGTGGTCGAGCGTGTTCATCAGCACGGCCTTATCGGCCGACGGCGGAATAATGACGGGCGTGCCCCCGGCACGGATGACCGACTGGTAATAGCCCTTGCCCAGCTTGCAGGTAAGGTCCTCGTAGTTGCCCGTAATGCCAATGACGGGCTGACGGCTGGCAGCGGGATAGCCGCTGTACACCGCGTCGATATGGTTCTGCAGACTAAAACTTTTCACCTTTCACTCTTCACTTTTCACTTCTCAATCTCTTCAAAGTGTACGGGAATCTCGCGCTTAATGCTCTGCTCCAACGAGATGAGCGTCTCGGTGGACATCACGCCGTGGATGCCCTGCAGACAGCCGTTAAGCAGCTCCATCAGCTGCTCGTTGTCGCGGGCATAGAGTTTGACGAGCATGGTGTAGGGACCCGTGGTGAAGTGGCACTCCACCACCTCGGGGATGTGCTGCAGCTCCTCGACCACATCCTTGTACATGGAGCCTTTCTCGAGGGTGATGCCCACGTAGGTACAGGTGCTGTAGCCGAGGCTCTTGGGGTTCACGTCGAAGCCGCTGCCCGTGATGACGCCGGCCTCTATCAGATGCTGTACGCGCTGATGAATAGCCGCGCGCGACACATTGCATTCTGCTGCGACATCCTTGAACGGGATGCGCGCATTCTTTGACAAGATGCTCAGAATTTTCTTGTCGAGATTGTCGATTTTTTCCATGTTAAAGCGTTTTCGTTACATTTTGTCAGCAAAAGTAACCATTTTTGCTGAATTGAGCAACAAAACCCACGGAAAAAATAAAAAAATGTGCCACTTTCGTGGCACATTATAAAGTTTTTACTTCTTCTTGGCTGTCTTTTTGGTGTTTTTCGCCGCCGGCTTGGCGGGTTCGGCCTTGGCTGGCTCTGCAGGCTTGTCACCGACAATGCCTACCAGCTCGACATCGAAGATGAGTGCGGAGTAGGGCTTGATGCTGCCTGTGTTGCGCTCGCCGTAGGCCAGCTCCTGCGGAATGAAGAGCTGCCACTTCGAGCCGACGGGCATCATCGTGAGAGCCTCCGTCCAGCCCTTGATGACCTGGTCGGCACGGAACTCCAGCGGCTTGTCGCCATGCTTCTTCGAGGCGTCGAAGACGGTGCCGTCAACCAGGCGGCCCTCATAGTGTACCTGAACCTTGTCGGTCTTCTGGGGCACCTGGCCTTCGCCCTGCACCAGCACCTTGTACTGCAGACCAGAGGCGGTGGTAATGACACCCTCCTTCTTGGCATTCTCCTTCAGGAACTGTACGCCGGCCTCGCGGTTAGCACCGTAGAGCTTCTCGTCCTTGGCCTTCTTGTCGACCTCTTGTTTCATCTTGAAGAAATCCTCGGCAGCAGCCTGGCTGAAGTGCGTGCTGTCCTGCTTCATAGCGTCGATGAATCCACGGTAGAAGAGGTTGGCGACGATGGTGTCGGGAGAGTCCTTGAAGTCGCCGCTGATGCCGGGCAGCATGCGGCTTTTTACCTGGTTGGCAATCTCGGCACCGGCTATGCGGGCCTTGGCCTCGGGTGAATCGCCGGCGTTGATGGCCTCCTCGAAAGCCTTGAGGAACGTGCCGACATTGGCAGAGTCGAGACCGTGCTGCTGCTTCAGGAACGGCATCAGACCGTTGGTGATAGCCATACCGGCGGCATAGCTGACGGAGTCGGAGCCGTTCTTCAGTTCCACGGGAACGACGACGGGCTTCTCCTCCACTACTTCCTTTTTCTTCTTCTTTGCATCAACTGTGCAAAAAGAAGCACTCGCCATGACAGCGAGTGCTAATAATACGACCTTCTTCATTGTTTACTTCTTAGGGTTCACCTCCAAAAGTTCAATCTTGAATACCAGCACTGAGAAGGGCTTGATGATACCCTGCTCACGCTCGCCATAAGCCTGATCCTGGGGAATGTAAACCTCCCAGATAGAGCCGGCAGGCATGTGGACCATGGCTTCAGTCCAACCCTTGATGGTCTGGTTGCAGCGCAGGGTGATAGGCTCGCCGCGCTTGTAAGAGCTGTCGAAGACAGAGTCGTTGAGCAGACGGCCCTCGTAGTGTACCTTCACGAGCGAGGTGTCGGCGGGGATGGCACCAGTACCTTCCTTGATGACCTTGTACTGCACACCGCCATCCAGTGTCTTCACACCTTCCTTCTTGGCGTTCTCAGCGAGGAACTTCTCACCTTCCTCCTTGTTGGGGCCATAGGTCTTCAGCATCTCGCGGGACTTGATCTCCTGCATCTTGGTCTGAGCAGTTGTCTGAGCCTCCTCGGCGGTCATCAGGCCACCCTTGCCAGTGGTTCCGCTGACGAAACCGGCCATGAAGTTCTTCATCGAGATGGTCTTCGTAGAGTCGTCACCGAACACCTCGTGGTTGATGCCCTTCACCATCTGGTTGGCAATCTGCTGACCAATCTGGATACCGGCATAGTAGGCGGCCTTCTTCTTGTTGTCGCCAGCGTTGGCGCCTTCGTTCAGACCCTTGATAAACTCGCCCATGTAGGCGGTGTCTACGCCGAGGCGCTCTACGAGATAGTCCTTCAGACCCTGAGTCTGGGCCATACCGATGGCATAGCTCATGGAGTCGACATCACTCTTCAGGCTGGCCTTCGGAGTGCCATTGCCGCAAGCGGTGAAGCCTGCGGCCACAATAGCCATAGCGGCTACGATAGATAATTTTTTCATTGCTTTTTGTTTTTTTATTATTCGATGTTTCGATATTTCGATATTCCGATGTTACGATGTATCGAGGCTAAACCACCTCAATCAGCTCCACGTCGAAGATCAGCGTTGCAAACGGGGGAATCATCTGTCCGGCACCGCCCTCGCCGTAAGCCAGGCGGTAGGGGATGAAGAAGCGGTACTTGGCCCCCTCCTGCATCAGCTGCAGGCCCTCGGTCCAGCCCGCAATGACCTGCTGCAGGGGGAACGTGGCGGGCTCGCCGCGCTGAACGCTGCTGTCGAACACCGTTCCGTCGATGAGGAAGCCCTCGTAGTGGCACTTCACGGTGTCCTTGGCGCTGGGCTTCTTGCCGTTACCCTCTTTCAGCACCTGATACTGCAGGCCGCTGGGCAGCGTGACGACGCCTTCCTTCTTCGCGTTCTCCTCGAGGTATTTCTCACCCACCTCGCGGGCAGCCTTTCCTCGCTCTGCGGCAGCAGCGCGCTGCTTCTTTTCCTGCTCCTGGAAGAAGTTCTGTACCAATGTCTGTGCCTCGCCGGCAGCAATGAGAGGCTTCTTGCCTGCCAAAATATCTTTTATCGCCTGTGCGAAGTCATCGATGTTGAGTTCCTGAGCACCCATATCCATCAACTGATGCCCGATTCCCAGGCCTAATGCATAGCTAACTTTATCCATGTCTGTGTCTGTAATCTTTCGTGAAAATCTTATCTGTTTCGCATTTTGCGCTGCAAAATTAATACTTTTATCTGATTATGTAGCAAATATACCGAAAATTAATGTTTTTTTATAGTTCGCGCGCCCACGAGAGCACAGATTCTTCACGTGCTCTGAATGTACAATCGTCTGCACACCTTCGTAGTCGAGGTTGGAGGCAGGAGCCCCAACGGTCTTGAAATATCCTATCATCTCACTACTGCCTCCCACAGTTTTGTTTCATTGATGTCGGATATCAGTTTCGCGAATTCACGCGTCAAGATGTTCTGGAGAGCAGCCACTGTCTTTGCCTTCGGCACAGTGATACGCAGTTGGGCTACTTCCGCAGTGCATTGCAACTTGCCGTTAGGAGTTACCGCAAGGATATTCCACGGCGAATTCTCAGGAGGATTGGTGTTGTAAGGCGTAAAGATGAATCCATAATCCTCTGTCTGGATTGCTGAGCCTCTAATTACTCTGGTCATGTTAAATAGGTATTAAGTGAAATTATTAAGGAATCGATTTCCAACAAGCGGTGAGAGTGTGGGCATACAATACGTCCCGGGATACTATCGACTGCACTCTGTACTCCCAACCAAATGACTAACGGAAAC
>JAEEGK010013547.1_pt1 | contig 18359 bp, 10 predicted proteins | sample 8958771 | NCBI WGS metagenome assembly JAEEGK01 (sample SAMN16246547, study PRJNA631951) | gut metagenome | biome: gut microbiome; feature: rumen; material: SC-attached | host: Bos | place: Iran: Karaj | collected 2018-10
TACTTCAATACTTTAACCTCTCGTTTTTTCTATAATAAGCCTATTAAAAATAGCTGGAAAAGCCGCGTGCGTTTGACCCCCGAGGGCTAATTTGTGTTGACCCCTGAAAACGTTTTTATTTTGACCCCCTGAAAGCCCTGGCCGGTGGGGTCATTTTTATTTCGACACAAAGGGTCAATGCTATTTCGCCCGAAGGGGTCAACACAACTCGCCCTCGGGGGTCAAACGCGCGCGGCTTTTCCAAAAGTAATGCATTAATGAAATAACATCTGTTTTTTTGAAAATATTCTTGAAAAAATGGGTTAGAACTTATTTTTTATTAGTAAATTTGCATACAGAATGCTGAAGATGAAAATCCATACGCATATAATATATAAAGAGGTGTCATTACCGTAATTATTTTAGTAATGTGTTACCAAAAATGTGTTACTCGCGAAAATGAACCCTCAAAACGCAAGATAGAAGTACTTGATAATCAAGATATTACGCAAGTAAAAACTTGAAAAAAGTGGATTCCAAGCGGATCACTTTAAAAAATAGGTAAATGGTTAATTATCAACCATTTACCTATTTTCTTTTACCTTAAATACACCACATTTACACCACCAAATATCAGTCGCGAAGCCTTCAACTGTAGCACGGGTACTGATCTATCACTTAATCAGGGGCGTTGGTTCAAACCCATCCTGGAGTGCATTAAAAGAACATATTTTGGTTATGTATTTACCTTTTTTAAAGTATCATCTCATATTTTATCGTGACATTCAGAAATATTACGACAAGCATTTTAAGGGATATCGTAGCATATCTAAATATAGAAAAAACAGCAAAACGACCAGATTACATTTGCCGAAATCTTATCTGACAATCCATTCAAACAATCCGGCAGCATTATCGTCGGGCAACTCCACCTCTAAGCGCAAGGCTCTTGTCTTGACAGGATTAAAGTTTACGGTACAGGCTGCGCCTTTGTCAACAGGATAGTTGTCGGCCCCACTAACAGGCTGCCACTGTCCTTGGGCATCCCTATAGAGGATACGCCACGACTTTGGCACTCGGCATCCCCCCCAGGGTCCGTCATCGTACCAATAGACGGTTGCACTCTGTACGGTTGATTCCTGCTGGAATTCATAGGCAAGCCATTCGGTGCATGCCTTCTTCGGCCACCAATGGGTATAGGGGACAGAGCGGTCGTTTTCGTCTTTGGGCACAAGGCGGTCGTTGATGGATGACAATGCAGGCACCTCTGACGAGGTGGTTACCTTGCTCTCACTAGCCAGTGTTGCTGGTTGAGAAGGATTGGTAGCATTCAGGTCCTGCGGCAGCCACACGCGCATCTTTCCGCTGCCACGATGGCACCAGGCATAATAAGGGATTAGGGTCAGTTTCTGGTCCTGAGCCTCTAGTTTGCCTAGTTTGTTAAAGTTGAGCGTCTGGGCATCGGTGACGAGTGTCTGTATCGCGGTGCCGGCTATCTCCCCTTTACCGAGGACAAAGTGCGGAGCCTGATTAAGCAACGCGCCCATGATGTCAAAATTATTGTCAGGATGTTCGGCACAATAGACCAACGGACCACGCTCCACACTCACCATACCACGGTCGGCCTCTACCTTACTATTTGCACGTACGGTGCGTGGCTCCATGTCGAAGTGAATCTGTACCTTATCACCTTTCTTCCACTTACGGTTAATGGTATAATAACCATCCTCCGTCAACTGGGCAGCTACACCCTGCCCGTTCACCTTCACGGAGTAGCTCAGACGTTTATTGTCTGAATACTGATAAAGATTACTTGGCACTACCTGATTCCTCACCCAACCAGGAATACGAATCTTCATTGCGAACTGTCCAGCAGCATTCTGATCCACTGTAACAACGACATCACCATTCCATGGGTATTCTGTGGTCTGACTCAGAGCTACATTCTTACCGGCCACGCTGAGCTGACTCTTGTTTGAAAGGAAAAGGTTGACATAAACACTGCGATCCTTCACAGCATAGATATATCCTGGCAGTGACGGGATAAAGCGACAGATGTTGCTCGGACAGCAGGCACAACCAAACCAAGCCTGACGCTGATGCTGCCCCATCGACTCCAAGGGATTGGGATAGAAGAAACCGTTACCTTCAAGCGAAACACCGCTAATCAGTCCGTTGTAGAGTGTACGCTCCAGCACATCATAGTATTTTGAGTCGCCGTGAAGCAGGAACAACCGATAGTTTACATACACGTTGCCTATGGCAGCACAGGTCTCACAGTAGGCACTCATGTTGGGCAACTCATAGTTCTTGCCGAAGGCCTCCCCATTGCTTGTGGCACCAATACCGCCAGTGATATAGAGTTTCTTGGTAACGATGTTGTCCCAGATGGCATCAATGGCCTTGATATAGTTCTTATCGCCAGTCAAGGCGGCCACATCAGCCATACCAGCATACATATAGGCGGCACGTACTGCATGACCTACTGCCTCATCTTGTTCGACGACAGGTTTGTGAGCTTGCGAATAGTCGTGTACAATGGTGGTCTTTCCACGATAGTCGAGGAAGAACTTTGCTTCATCGAGATACTTTTTGTCGCCCGTGACGAGATACAATTTTGCCAGTGCCATCTCTGCTATCTGATGACCAGGCACCACACAGGCTTGTCCGGGATTCGGCCCCACCTCACGACACACACAGTCGGCATAGCGAATGGCAATGTCGAGGAATTTACGGCTGCCCGTGGCCTGAAAGTGAGCGATGGCCGCCTCCACCATGTGGCCCAGGTTGTAAAGTTCGTGACTCAGGTCCTCTTCCTTGCTCCATCGTTTATCACCGGCCCATTCGTGAGGCTCTTTGGGATTCTGAGTGCGCGAAGTGTAAAGGTATCCGTCAGATTCCTGAGCAGAAGCAATCACGTCGAGCACAGAGTCTATGTAGGCCACGAGTTTCTTGTCAGGGTAAGTCTGCAGGATGTAGCTTGCGCCCTCAATAGTCTTATAGGGGTCGGTGTCGTCAAAGGAGAGTCCACCCACTTTGAACACCTTTGAAGGATCTTTCAGATGCTGGGCGGCATTTGAGAAGTTGGTGTAGCGTCCGGTTTCCTCACACTTTGAGAAAGCGAGTGGAATGGTCACCATGCGGCTAGCCTCCAGACGTTGCCCCCAGAAGGTTCCGGAAGTCACCTTAACACTAGTAAACGGCACGGGGTTAATCGGGTAACCATGTGCCGACGTTTGTTTCTTCGCTGCTGAGGCAGTGATCATCGTACCTGCCACCAGGATGATTGTCAAAAGTCTTTTCATATTGATACTATTGTTTTATTAGTTTCAAAAGGAAACCACCGCCCGAGGCGAGTTTTATTTTCAACTTGTCAGCAGAAGTGAGCGATTTTGTTTCTACCTGATAGTCCTCTGCATTGTGGTTGGCGTTGATACCATCGGTGACGATGGTAGCCTGACAGGTGTAGCCGGCAGGAAGGAAGTCGAAGGAGAGAATGATTTCCCTTTCGTCCCAGCTGGTCTGACCAGCCACATACCAATCGCTGCCCTTACGCCGGGCACTTACTATATAATTACCAATACTTCCCTGGAGAATTCTCGTTTCGCCCCATGTGTCGGGTATCGAGGTGATGATGTTTACATATTCCGGCTCACTTTCATAACTGGTCGGCGAATCACAGAGCATCGTGAAAGGAGAGTCATGAATCACATAACATGCCAACTGATGGCAGCGTGTTCCCATCGACACAGGGTTTTCGTAGCATTCCACCCAATTGTTTTTTGTACCGTTGCGCATAGCTCCTGGCGTAAAGTCAACGTTGCCTGCCATCATACGGATATAGGGGAAGGTGACATCGTATTTGGGCATATCGGTTTCTTTCTTCGCCCAACGAGCCTCCTCCATGCCGAACACCCCCTCATAGTTCAGTATATTGGGGTAGGTGCGGTTCATGCCCGTAGGGGCAAAGTAGCCATGGTAATCCACAAAGAGTTTATACCGGGCACAGGTCTTGGCTATCCGCTCAGCCATCTCCACAGCTGTCTGGTCGTTGCGGTCAAGGAAGTCCGCCTTCCAACCTTTGATACCCATGCGGGCATATTTCTCGCAGGCCTCTGTTAAGTGTTCGTCCAGAACGTTGAAGACTGTCCAAAGAACGATGCCAACACCTTTCTTCCGGCCATAGTCAACAAGTCCTTGCAAGTCGATATCGGCTATCGGGTTCATGATATCACCTTTTGCCGAGTCATACCACCCTTCGTCGAGCACCACATAGGGAATATGGTTCTTGGCGGCAAAGTCGATATAATATTGATAGGTACGTGTATTGATGCCCGCCTTGAAATCCACCCCTTTCAGGTTCCAGTCATTCCACCAGTCCCAGGCCACCTTGCCAGGCTTCATCCAACTGACATCACCAATCTGATTAGGTGCAGCCAGCGCAAAGACCAGGTTGTTCACAGGCATCTCGGTGTCTTTCTCAGTAATGGCCATCACGCGCCAAGGATAGGTTCTCATGCCTGATGACTTTGCAATAAAACCCTCCGTTTCATCCACATAACTCATGCCACGCCACTTGTAATAGCCCATGCTCTTGGGATATTTGGCGAAAGCAGCCTTCAGCTGATTGCCTTCAGCCATGAGGAACATGCCTGGATAGCTGCGGAGATCGCTCTCCAAGATGGTTACCTTTACTTCACCGCTTTGGATGGTGGCAGGTAGGAAAGCGTATTGGCTCCTGGCCTCGCTCAGTTTTGTTTCATCGTAGAAATTCTGAAAGGCCATGGCAAAGGGCTTCTGTTCGTTGGTCGAATAGGCAAGCCAAGCCTTACAACTGTCAGGGAAAACAAAGTCGGCCACCTCGTTCTCGATGATGGTTTCCTTCTTGTTGGTGGTGTACCAGCGATAGGCCACACCCTCGTCGAAAACTCTTACCTGCAGCCCAAAGCCCTTGCCCAATTTCAGATCCATTTGCCGATAGGCTGCCGTAAACGACTGCTGACGGTAGAAGGGGGCTGTGATGGCCTCGGTTGCCGATGTCGTCTTGCAATTGCCCAATTGCAAGTTCAGCAAGGCAGACAGCCCTGCTTTTACCCCGACCACGTACTTGTTGTTGTGGGTAATGGAAAGGAAGATTCCGTTGCTGACTGTCACCTCGTTTTTGCCGTTAGGCGAGCAGACAGTATAGTCTTTGGCCGTCGCTCCGCTACCTCCAATTAGTAACAAGATGGCAAAGGTTAGTAGTTGTCTGTTCATTATTTTTCTGCTTTTATCTTTTCTGCTGCAAAGATAGCGATTTCTTAATATAATGGATAAAACAATCGTCCAAAGTCCATAACAAAATCGTCCAAAAACGCCCTGTTTATGCAGGTTTGGACTATTTTTGCATTTTCTCGGACGAAAGTTGTATTCCGTTTCTTTCTATTTGTATTATTTTGTGGCGGAATCAAAAATGAAGTCATCGAGAGCTGAAACGTCAACGAGAACGATAAAAGTTAATACTAACCAAACTAACATAACAAAACAATGAAACAAAGAGCATTGTTACTTACGGGTTTTACCCTGCTGACACTCTTCCCTAGTCCATGGCTGTCTATCTGTAGCCTTTCTGCGAATGCTATCAAAAAGACGACTGCCTTCACTCCTATTCAGGAGGTTTCCTTCACTCAGGTACACCTGAATGATGGTTTCTGGTCGCCACGTATAGAAATCAACCGCACCGTGTCTATCCCCTCTGCTTTCCATGAGTGTGAGGTAAACGGCCGTTTCGACAATTTCGCGTTGGCTGCCGGACTCATAAAAGGCGAGCACAAGGGTGATTTCTCTTTTGACGACACCGACCCTTACAAGGTCATCGAAGGTGCTTCCTACTCTTTGGCTGTTCATTATGACGCCAAACTCGATCATTATCTCGACTCTGTAATCAGCATCATCGCTAAGGCGCAGGAACCCGATGGTTATTTGACCACCTGTGTTACAAATAAATGTACGCGCCTGAGTGGATGGTGGGGCACCCATAAGTGGGAGAAAATCAATTCGCACGAACTTTATAACTCCGGCCACCTCATCGAGAGTGCCGTTGCCCACTACCGCGCCACAGGCAAAAAAACTTTCCTCAACGTGGCCATCAAGAATGCCGACCTTGTCTGCAAGACCTTCGGTCCCAACGAGGGACAGATTCATCGGCCTGGAGGACATCCCATCATCGAGATGGCACTTTGTAAATTGTATAAGGTTACTGGCAACAAGAAATACCTCGACGGAGCTAAGTATTTTGTAGAGGAGACAGGTCGTTGTACCGACGGCCATAAGCCTAGTGAATACTCTCAGGACCACATGCCCATCCTGCTGCAGGAGGAGATTGTGGGACATGCCGTACGTGCAGGCTATCTCTACAGCGGTGTGGCCGATGTGGCTGCATTGACAGGTGACAAGGCTTATTTCGAGGCTTTGAAGCGCATATGGGAGAACATGTCTTCCAAAAAGCTCTTCATTACGGGTGGTATCGGCAGCCGTCCTCAGGGTGAGGGTTTTGGTCCTAACTACGAACTGAATAACCACACAGCCTATTGTGAGACTTGTGCCGCCATCGCCAATGTTTATTGGAACTACCGTATGTTCCTTGCTACGGGCGAAAGTAAATATATGGACGTCTGCGAGCGTGCCTTATATAATAATGTTTTGAGTGGCGTGAGCCTTTCTGGCGATAAGTTCTTCTACGACAATCCCTTGGAGAGCGACGGTGAGCATGAGCGCCAGAAGTGGTTCGGATGTGCCTGCTGTCCTGGCAACATCACCCGCTTTGTGGCCTCCGTACCCGGATACATCTATGCCCAGCAAGGAAAAGACATCTTCGTGAACCTCTATGCTCAAGGCAAGGCCCGGATTGGCAACATCGAGCTGGAGCAGACCACCGACTATCCCTGGAATGGTAAGATTCGCATTCGTGTGACCAAGGGCAGCGGCAAGTTTGCCATCAAGCTCCGCATTCCTTCTTGGCTGAAGACATCGCCAACGAATAATGACCTTTATCAGTATCAGGACAAGGCAAAGACCTATAGCGTCAGTGTGAACGGACAGGCATTATATCCAGAGAACCGTGACTATATCACCCTGAACCGCAGTTGGAAGAAGGGCGATGTCATCGAACTCAACTTCCCGATGGACGTGCGTCGCATCGTGGCTAACGACAATGCTGAAGACGATCATGGCAAGGTAGCCCTGGAGCGAGGTCCTATCGTGTTCTGTCTCGAAGGCAACGACCAGGCCGATGGTAAGGTATTTAATAAGTACATCCTCAATACCTCTGACATTCAGGCTCATTTCGAGCAGAACCTGCTCAATGGCGTTGTAGTACTTGAGGGCAACGCAAAAGAACTCCTGCAGAGTGGTGAGATCAAGGACGTGAAGTTCCGTGCCATCCCATATTCCACTTGGAACAATCGCGGTCCTCAGCAGATGGAGGTATGGGTCGCCAATACCCCGGCCAATGCTGTTGCCACCCCCGCCCAGACCATCGCCTCACTTGCCCAGACCTTCTCAAACCGCGGCCCTATCCAGAACGATGCTCCTGAGACTGCACCTACCGACTCCTGGGCAGGTGGTGTGAACGACCAATGGGAACCCCGTCGCTCTTCCGACACCTCAAAGCCCTACCACTATTGGTGGCTCAAACAAGGTACAACAGAGGCCATCACCTATCAGTTCGACAAGGAATACGAGGTGAGCAACGTACAGGTGTATTGGCTCGACTTCGACCACTACGACGGAAACTTCCGCACACCAGAGTCGTGGACACTCTATTACAAGGACACTCTGGGTGAATGGCAGGAAGTGACAGACCACAGTCCCTATACCGTGCGCAAGGATTGCTATAATAGTGTCGATTTCGCCCCCGTGAAGACCACGGGCCTGAAAATCCTGGCCAAGCTGCAGGAGGGCGAGTCGGGCGGCATTCTCGAATGGAAAGTAAACAAATAACACATTATTCACATATATTAAAAACCTAAAAACACAAATGGTATGAAGAAACATCTCTTATGTTTGCTTTTACTGGGTGGAGCTCTCGGAGCCTATGCTGTCGAAAGCACATCACCAGACATCGCTGAGGTCACTCAGCAAGAGGTCACAGTGAAGGGTGTGATCACAGACGCCAAAGGCGAACCGATTATCGGTGCCACGGTGACTGAGAAAGGTACCCACATCAGCGACTACACCTACGTGCCCAGCTTCTTCACCGACATGTGGAAGAACCGCCAGTTTGTCAGCAAGGTGATGGCACGTTGGAAAGAGATCAGCCCGAGGGTCATGAGTGAGTTCTGGCCCGAGACAAAGCGCTATGCACAAGCCGCAGCCGAGGCCATGAAGCTCAATGCCCAGCGATGGCCCATCGACAAAGACTATGCGACGGAAATTGACCGTATGGAGCGGTGGATCCAGTCGAGGGTGACATTTATGGACAACCTGGTAAGCAAATACCCGGAAGGCAACTGACCGAAACTAACACAGACAGCAAACCGATATGAAAAGAATTGCAACGTTGATGATGGGAGCCATGGTATGTATGTGTGCCGGTGCTCAGAAAAAAATCTACATACCTGAAGACTTGCGGACGATGGATTTGCAGGCCGACACTTCGAGGTCGAGCTTCAAACGGAGCATCGAGACCGACGACCTCATCTTCATGTGGGAACGCGGGTTCGAGAATCAGCCAAAGGACGGAATTATCTCGGGTCCCGACCTTGAAGGCAAGCCCATGCGCTTCAGCTTAATAAACCTACGCGACCGTGTGCAGAAGTTCTACACCTTCTTCCGCGACACGTTGGAGTTCTCAAAGCCCGGTTCGAAGTGCGACCATTATAAAATGATGGTCATGGTGAACTACTCGCTCGACGGCACTGCCTACGGCGGCACCTACGACAATTTCATCGGAGCACTGTGGGTGGCACCCAACCGCATACAGGACGAGAAAATGAACTGCATGGCGCACGAGCTGGGCCATAGCTTCCAGTTGCAGATTCCAGCCGACAGTGTCGGCGATGCCTGGGGCGGCTCGGGGTTCTTCGAGATGACCTCGCAGTGGATGCTCTGGCAGGTGAATCCCGACTGGCTCACCGACGAGAACTTTCACTTCGAGGCGTTCAAGCGTCTCACCCACAAGGCATACCTCCATCTCGACAATATCTATCATTCGCCCTACGTCATCCAGTGGTGGAGCGACCTGCACGGCCGAAAGTCGATAGCCGAACTCTACCGGCAGGGCAAGATAGGCGAAGACCCGGTGATGACCTATAAGAGGATGTACAGCATGAGTCAGCAGGCCTTCTGCGACGAGATGTTCAGGGGCTATCAGCACCTGGTGAACTTCGACTTCAAGCATGCCCGCAAAGAGACCCGCAAGTATGCCTGCACCTTTGATACCGAACTGATAGACAGCTCCGGATGGCTTAGACCGAAGCACTATCCCGAGGAATACGGTTTCAATGCCATCTTGCTCGACAACAAGGTGGACCTGTGTGCCGAGGGCTTTGGCCTGCAGCTGAGGGGTGATAACCTACGCTACGGCTTTGTAGGCATCACTACCGACGATGAGGAGATTTACGGCGACATGAACGGTGCCAGTTTCTTCGTGCCTCAGGGCAAAAAGTTGAAGCACCTGTACTTGATTGTGATGGGAGCCCCCACGCTACACCAGCAGATACCCATGCCCACGGAGCAGAACCCAGAGCCCAAGGCCGACCTGAGGCAGTTTACCTATTCGTTTAGGGTGAGTGCTTACCCACAGGGAACAGTCCAATGGAACACCCCCGGGGCAGGCAACCCCATCATTCCAGGCTATTTTGCCGACCCCACTATCCGTAAGTTTGGCGACACCTATTACTTGTATGCCACTACCGACGGCACAGGCAATGGATATGGTCCGGCACAAGTGTGGGTGTCGAAGGACTTCAGCAACTGGAAAAACATCGTGATGAACTGGCCTACCACCGAGGTGGTGTGGGCTCCCGATGTTGTGGAGCAGCAGGATGGCTCCTACCGATATTATTACTGTGAGCCTTGCAACATCAACATTGGTGAGAGCACTTCACCCATAGGTCCATGGCACAACATTCTGGGCAAGGAAGATGCTGTGATGGTGCCCGACCGCTATGTACACAATGTCATCACTCTCGACCCTCAGCTCTTTCGCGATGACGACGGGCAGGAGTATCTCTACTTCACCACCTGGGGCATTTACGAGGGCTTTGGCTGTGGTGTGGCCCGACTGAGCGGCAAGCGCCCAACAGCCTGCACAGATGCCCGTGGATGGCACGAGGAGGCACCCTTCCCCATTGCAGCCGATGAATTCTTTGCTGAGAAAAGACTCATTCCCAACACCGAGCTGAAGGACATCTTCGAGGCTCCCTTTGTGTTCAAAAGGGGCGACACCTATTATTTCACCTACTCGTCAGGGTCTTGCCACGACCACACCTACCGTGTACAATATGCCACATCAAAGGCCGGTCCTATGGGACCTTTCGAATATCAGGGTTGTATACTGGAGACCAATGTCGACGGAACCATTCACGGACCAGGTCATCATAGTGTTTTAGAAGAGAACGGTCACTACTATATTGTTTATCATCGCCACAATAACCCTCATGCCGTGCATGGCTTCAACCGTCAGGTGTGTATCGATGAGCTGTTGTTTGATACAAACGGGCGCATACTACCCGTTGTTCCTACCCACGATGCCAAGAATGTGGCGCTGGTGAAGGCTCAGACCAACAGGAACCTGGCCTATGGAGCTAAGGTTACGGCCAGCAGCAGTTACGACGACTGGTTTAAGCCCGAATATGCTGTTGACGACAACAACGGCACGCTTTGGAAAGCCAAATACACCAACTGGGATGCAGAGAAACACAATGAATGGCTGCAGATAGATCTCGGGAAGACCATGAGATTCAACGAGGTGTGGATAGCGTTTGAGTATCCCACCTTTTTCTACCAATACATGATTGAAACCTCTGTTGATGGTAAGGTATGGACCCTCTATGCCGACCGTACCAACAACACCCTGCAGGGCTCACCGATGATTGACCGCAAAAAAGCCAAGGCCCGCTATCTGCGCATCACCATTACCGACACGCAGAAGAATGGCCATATGCCTGCAATATGGAATGTGAAAGTTTGGCAGAAGGCACCGCAACTACCCGACACTGAGGTAGAATCGAACGATGGCTATCCAGGAATGCACAAGAAGGATGTGAAGCCAGAGGCCCGACTCCTGAATGCCTCTGTCACTCTTGACGCCAACAGACTAGCCTCAGGCAGAAAGCAGCCGACGGATGTAACGGAGGTGATGACCGCCGAAGGCTTGAGACTCACGGCCAACAAACCCTTGCGGCTCAGGGTGAAGGACGGGCGATTGGCGCTGTTCTTCAATGGTTCTCAGATGCTGACCAGCGAGCAATGCTTGTCGGAGGTGTACCGTTATAACGCTCCTTATACCATTAGTACCTGGGCTCTGCAGACCGAGGTAGGACCAGTGCCAACACTCGTATCACTCAGCAGTTCACGTGCCGACCTAGCTACGACAGAAGTACGCTTAGGCTCCGACCACAGTGCGGGTCTGGTGAACCACAATGGCTCATTTGAGAGCTACGGTGTGCCCGAGGCCGTAAAAACTTCAGAAGGCCATTGGCACCATTGGGTGGTTACCTTCGACGGATGGAAGGAAAGCATCTACCGCGATGGTGAACTGATACACGAGCAGAACAATTTCATCATGGTGAGGCCAGAAGGCAAGGTAGTGATAGGTGCCGACGGTCAAGGAGCCAACTGCTTCCGAGGCTATCTGAACCAACTATCCATCCAGCCGCTTTCACTCACTGCCGACGAGGTAAGGACGCTGTATCAAGAACGGAAAGATGAGCATCTGCCTTCACTGGGTGACGATGACTTTGACGAAAGCGATCCTGACAGTCGTTTCTCGCTCTCTCCCCACATGAAGCCTGTGTTTGAGAAAGCAGAAGAACAAACACTTTCTGCCACATCCGCCGACTTCCAAAGCGACCCGCAGAACAATGGTGGACGAATGTATAAGGAGCTGGAAGGCGATTTCGTCATGATGGCTCATTTCGTGGATATGGAAGGACTGAAAGAACGCAAGGTGAAGGGCTACAACGAGTGTGGCCTGCTAGTGGCAGAAGGTGAGAAACTGTATCAGTTAGGCGTGTTCCCGTTATATAATTGTGGTAATATGTTCACAGTTACCAGCAGCGAGGGCCGTCCTCAATACCCCAACTACAAGGGCTATGAGTTTGACCCTGTTCTGCAGTTTGAGCGCCGTGGCAACCTTCTTTTTGCCCGCACCAGCAACGACGGGAAAACATGGCATAACATGCCTGGTTCACCAGTGGAGGTAACAGCCCCCAAACTCAGCCTCGGCATCTATCAAACCACATATAGCACCAACCTCTCATGGGCGAAACTGAAAAACATCGTCATTTATCTGAGATAAAAATTTGTCCGTTTTTTTGGTTGTTTCAAGGTTAATTTATACTTTTGTCACATCATGCGACGACTGCAGTTATTAATCATTGCTTTCCTGATGCTCCACTCGGCAGGGGCGAAGGATGATTACAGTTACCGTATCATCACCATGAACGACGGGCTGGCTGCTAATGCTGTGCGCAATATTGTGCAGGACAAGAACGGTTATATCTGGTTTGGCACAGACAATGGCCTTTGCCGTTATGACGGTCGAAGGGTGCTACCTCTGCGTATTGCCGAACTTGGCATCAGCCAGTATATCTCTGCCCTGCTTGCCTGCGACGATGGGCTGTATGTGGGTACGGCCAAGGGTGTTTTCTACATTGATTTCGCTCACCAGACTTTCAACAAGCTCCCCATGGATATCCACTCCACGGTTACTTACCTTTCTTTAGACAAAGAAGGTGGACTCTGGGTGTCGACCATGGAGCAGGGCGTATGGCAGTATATGGCAGAAACTGGCCGCTCAAAGCAATACAACCTGAAGACCGCCGGAAACGCTGTGGCACAAGTGTTTGTGGATACAGGAAATCAGATATGGACGATCACCAACTGGGGAGAGCCTGTGGTGCAGAAGCTCAATCGCCTGCACGACCAGTTTGAGCCTGTCAAGACAGTATTTAAAGGTGTTCCCACTTCACTTCGGATGCTTCAGACCAGGGACGGACGATACTGGTTGGGCACTTGGGAATATGGGCTGTTGCAGATGAACAGCGACGGCAGCATGGAACAGGTGCTGAGTCCTCAGCTGACAAAAGTGGGTTGGCATATCCACACGTTGTATGAAGAGCCTGATGGACGCATTTGCATAGGATGTGATGATGGACTGATAAGCTTTGACCCAAAGACAAGAGAGTGGAGAAAATTTGACGACCGCTTTGTGTATGCCATTACCAACGACACTGAGGGTGGTCTGTGGATAGGCACATTCTATGGGGGTGTGAGGTATATCTCGCCTGTGGGCAAGCGATTTGATGGGTTCTCCATGGCCAATGGACTGACGGGTAATGTAATTTCTCGCTTCTGTGAGGACCGTCAGGGACGCATCTGGGTGGGTAGCGACGATGGTGGATTGATGTGCTACGATGGTCATTTTATCAGCTACCCCCATCAAGACTGGCTCTCCAAACGCAATGTCCATGCCTTGTGTGCCGACAAGAACAACAATCTCTGGATAGGCACCTATACCGACGGAGTGGTTGTGATGAATCTGGAGACAGGCAGCATGCGCCAGTATATGCAGACCAACGCCCCCAACTCGCTCGACAACTCCAGCTCGTATGCCATCTATCAAGACTCTCATGGCGATATCTGGGTGGCCACCATGGAAGGCCTGTGCCTCTACGATGCCAAGAACGACAGTTTCATCCGTATAGGCAAGACCAACGCCATCACCATTGATATTGACGAGGACAGCGAGGGTAACCTGTGGCTGTCCACTCAAGGGGAGGGTCTGTGGTGCTACAACCGGAAAACCAGAAAAATGCACAACTTCCGTAATGAAGAGGCTTCGGGCAACAATAGCCTACCCGACAACCAAGTGAACTGCTGCCTGATTGACGAGAAGGGCAAGTTATGGGTAGGCACCTTCGACGGCCTGTGCATTTATGACAAGAAACATGGCTCTTTCAAGCGCGTCAGCATAGATGTGCCAAGCCAAAATATTCTGAGTATCATCGAGGATAACGGAGCCATGTGGCTCACTACCGAGCGTGGCATCGTGAAGTATGTTCCCGATGAGGGCATACAGCGGTTCACTCTCCACGATGGACTGGTGAGTGAACAGTTCCAGCCAAATAGTGGATATAAAGCCAGCAATGGACGTATTTATGTTGGTACAACAAGTGGCTTTAATAGTTTCCTGCCTTATCAGATAAAGGCCAACACGGTAATGCCGCCTGTGTATGTCACCTCGATGAGCATCCTGAATCAGGAGAAGCGCAACGACAGTGGACTGCCCCTTGACCTCACATTGGCCAAGGAGATAACCATTGGCTATAGTGAATCAAAGATGGTGAGTATCTCGTTTGCTTCGCTTAGCTATTGCTCGCCAGAGAAAATACAGTATGCCTATATGCTTGAGGGCTTTGACCGCGACTGGAACTATGTGGGCAATCAGAATAGTGCTACCTACACCAACTTGCCTGCAGGCACCTACACCTTCCGTGTGAAGGCCACCAACAACGACGGTATTTGGTCTGATCGCGAGGCCAGCCTCAAGATTGTAGTGGAGCCGCCATTCTGGTGGAGCTGGTATGCCAAGCTGTTCTACCTGCTGCTGTTGGGCACTGCAATCTGGTATTATGTCCATTTGCGTCTGAAGAAAGCAGAACGTCGATACCAAATAGAGATGCAGCGGCTTAATGAGGAGAAGGAGAAAGAAGTGCGCGAGGCTCGTCTGAATTTCTTCACCATGATTGCCCATGAAATACGTACCCCTGTATCGCTCATCATAGGACCGTTGGAGAAATTGATGAAACATGGCAACCCCTCAGACGACATGAAGGTCATCGACCGCAACGCTCATCGCCTACTGGAACTTGTCAACCAGCTGCTCGACTTCAGAAAGGTGGAACAGCAGAGTCTGGTTATGCACTTTGCTCCGCAAAACATCCATGAACTGATGGTGTCGGTGAGCGAACGCTTTGCACCCACCTTCGAGCAGAATGGCAAACGGTTCACCGTGTTATACCCCAACGAGCACTTTACGGCTATTGTTGATAAAGAGGCTGTCATCAAGACCATTAGCAATTTGCTTACCAATGCCAACAAGTATTCGAAAGATGAAGTCAGCCTGAAGTGTATTGAAGATCCTGACGGACAAAGATTCCGTATCTGTGTCAGCGATAATGGCAGTGGCATTCGAAAGGAAGACCGTCAACGCATCTTCCAACCATTCTTCCAGGCTGAGGGCAATAAGCCCGGCACAGGTATCGGACTGAACATCGTAAAGAATATCGTTGATCAGCACCATGGCAATATCACAGTAGAATCGGAACTGGGCAAGGGCAGCACCTTCACCATCATCCTACCAGTGAGCCAGGATGTAATCAAAGAAACGGATACCGAGAAAGAATCTGTGACAACTGCTGTTGACGATAGCTCGGCAACGAAGCATACTGCTGAACCCTTACACCCCCTAACCGTAATCAACTCTGACAAGCCTACCATGCTGATTGTGGACGATTCGGAGGACATGCGCCATTTCTTAGAGAGTAATTTCAACAGTAAGTATGATATTATCACAGCTGAAGATGGCATCGAAGCACTCCATCTGCTACAGAATCACGAGGTTAGCATCATCATCAGCGACTGGATGATGCCACGCATGGATGGAGCCGATCTGTGCCGTCGGGTGCGCCAGGATCAGCACACCAGTCATATCCCCTTCATCATGCTCACCGCCAAGACCGATGACGACTCGAAGGTGGAAGGCATGGACGTGGGTGCCGACACATACATCGAGAAGCCCTTCTCCGTGCAATATCTGGAGGCCTGCATCCGCAACATCCTCCAGATACGTCGTCGTTTGATGGAGAAATTCACCACCCAGCCGTTAGAACCGGTAACCGAAATAGCCCAGAATCCCACCGACAGTGAGTTCTTGAAGAAGATGAACCAGATTATTGAGGAGAACTTCTCAAACTCAGAACTGAACGTAAACTTCCTCGCCACTGAGCTGAACATCAGTCGCAGCAGCCTGTTTGCCAAGATCAAGACACTGGCAGAGATCACCCCCAACGAAATGATCCAAATGGTGCGTCTCAAGAAGGCCGCCCAACTCATGAAGGAAGGGAAATACACCATCAGTGAAATCAGTTACATGGTAGGGTTCTCCAATCCCTCCTACTTCTCGAAGTGTTTCCAAAAACAATTCAATATCAAGCCAACCGACTATATAAAATCAAACGTTTGAATCATTAATAGTAATTAAAGGCAAGGGACATTGAACCTATCTTTTCAATGTCCTTTGGTCATCAATCTCATAACTGCCATGGCCAACCTCCCATTCTCTGTTCTGGCCTCTGCACTCGTCTTTGGACTGCAACAAGTACTTAGCGGCAAACTGTCGTTTGAGAAGTTCACGCTGCCCGTCTTCCTTCGCGGTGATATAAGCCCATGCTTCATCCTGTGACAAACGGAACTTCACAGAATGGTCATAGTCCTTAAACGATACACGGAGGTAGTGGTCTCCGTTCTTGTGCTTGAAGACACTGACGTAGTCCACGAACTCGTCGGTTTGGGGCACTTGACCCAATGACCCTTTGACCTTTTGACCCTTTCCAGTTTCCCCCTTCAGCCCAGCGTCCATCCACTCTGCCATTCTCAGAACCTGACTGCCGTCAAAGGCCATCTTTGTCTTGTGGTCTACGATACCATAGCCACGCACAACACCGTTCCTGTCCTTCTGCCAGTGGATGTCAATACCCAGCTTCTGCCTCAATTCGTTCAGGAGCCATTTCACCTGCAGCTTCTCCTTCTCACTTAGGGGTGTCCCGTCCTTATGGAACAAGCCCGACAATGCCATCGTTTTCCTTCCCTCCAGGTCGGACTTCCTCGCAGCCCGGCCTTTCTGTGGATTTCCCAATTGTTGGAGGCTGAGATGACGATATTTCAGCAAGATGGCCTTCAACTGCCTAGCCCGCTGCTCACGCTCATCTTTGGATTGCTGGCTATCCTTCGATATCATACGACTTCGTATTTCCTCCTTAGGTATCATCAATTGAGGGTAGTGGTTGCGGAAGAGTGTGTAGCCCTCCACGCCGTCTATGGTCTCTTCCCTCGGGTTGTAACCGCAGGAGCGTACCACATTGAGGAACTGTCCCTCCGTCTGAAAGCCGTAGGAAAACAATTTCTGCTTTTGCTTTTCAGGGATGATGCCCAGAATCTCATCCGAGACTCGCTGCATCCTCATCTTGTCGAAGCTATCGCTGATGGCGATGCCGTATCGGTTGATGCGGGTGGAGAGGATGTGTACATGGTTATTGTTCGTGTCATGGTGGTAATAGATAAAGTAAGGCTGCCTGCCATACCCCATTTTCTCCATGAACTCCTTGGCAAATCTTGCCAGTTCGTACTTGTTCATCTCATGCTCTTTCACTGAGAGAGCGACATGGATTTGCCTGTTCTTTGTCTTTGAATTCCCATAGGTCCTGGAATGTTCCATCATGTAACGTTCCACCTCGCTGCCTGCATTTACTTGGATGGCGTGCAGAACTTCAAGATGGTTGAGGAAATCTTCGTCCACATTCTTGGCCAGAAGCAAGTCAGCGACTCCTTCCAACACCTTGTTCTCATTGTAACCGGCAGCGGGGAATCGTCCGCCACCGGCTTGTCCAAGTTTTCTTACAATCATAATTTTTTCACGATTTGTTTGAGAGTGCCGATACCTGATTCTATTCCCCTGACGCATACTGATACCAGCTCCGAACAGGACCTCACCATCCGTTCGTCCTGTGGGTCTACGCCCTTGGCACCAGACTTAAGGGAGGTGTTCATATTGTGTACGGCTTGGTTGAGATTGCTGCCTATCTTACCAAGTTCTGCATGCAACTCACGGAAACGCCTGGCAACATCTGTCAGCAAGTTGATGAGTGCCCGATAGTCCCTGTCTCTCTCTTCCAGCTTGCTGTTGTCGGCATATTTTGTGCCGTCGGTTACGGCAGTTGCATCCCGCTCAACAGCCTCGCTCGCTTTGTAAATGATATAGCGCAGGAATTCGCTCATAGTAAGGCCGATGTCCCCACTCGCCTTTTTGAGGACAGCATAAGTATCCTCGTCAGTCCTGAAGTGTATCTGGATTTTCTTATTGTTTGTTTCCATTTTCTAATCGTTTTATAATTGCA
>JAEEGK010013549.1_pt1 | contig 18357 bp, 26 predicted proteins | sample 8958771 | NCBI WGS metagenome assembly JAEEGK01 (sample SAMN16246547, study PRJNA631951) | gut metagenome | biome: gut microbiome; feature: rumen; material: SC-attached | host: Bos | place: Iran: Karaj | collected 2018-10
CGCTCTTCCCTGGCGGCCGCCTCTTCGCGGCGTCTCTGGCCGCCAAGGCTGAACTGAAGGCCGGCCAAAGCCGCAAAGTTGTCATCCAGGCTGGCGCCAAAGACTCCATTGTCGTCCAGGGTGTTGAACTGGTTGCCCAGAGTATTGGACTGGAGTTCAAAGGCCAGTTTTACGGACTGGCCAAGGCGGAGGTTTACGCCAAGGCCTGCTCGGAATGCCGGTCCAAAGGCACTTTCTGCATTACCGGTCTTGAAACGGCTTGCTAAGGCGCCTCCAAGGAACACATACGGGCTCATTAGGCGTGCTGAATTATACTCTCCTATGTTCAGAAGGTCGAACACTGCATCTGCGCCAACCATTGCATAGTTGAACGATCCGGTAAACTGACGCTCCTGATATGGATTTGTAGGGTATTTGCCCATCATACCGCTACCTGTTACACGTGCCCCCAACCACGGCAGAAAATAGTACTCCAAGCCAACCTGGAAATTGGGGGAGATTGTCTTGAAGGCGTTCATTGTCCATCCGTCGGAAGAGACGTAGTTGACTCCTCCCAAAACGGAAATCCTCCAATCCTGATGGAATTTGTCAACGGACTGCGCGGACGCTCCAATTGAGAGTGCCAGTGCAGCGGTCAGTATTATGATTAACTTCTTCATTTTCTATATGTAAGCCTCGTTAAAGGTAAAAGTCAGGGAATGATTTGGCAACACAAAGGGTGTCGTCTATGGTAATTGGGCCGGCGGCGCCCAACTGGGCCACTTTGAGCGCCATAACCATCCTGTGGTCGTGGCGTGAAGTGTACTCCCCCGGCGTCAGCAGGTTGCCGTTGAGCAGGCGGCTGCTCAGGGAGTGGCCGGTTATGAACATATCGTCCTTTTCTATGTAGGCGTCCACGCCAAGCTGCCGGAGCATCTCCAGGATGGCCTCCGCGCGGTTGCTTTCCTTTGTGGCCAGGCGGCCGACACCTCCCAGGCGGGTCTGTCCGGGGCAGAATGCCGCAAGGACGGAAACCACCGGGAAGAGGTCCGGCGCATTGGCCAGGTCCATCTCGAAGGGGTTAAGCGGCGCCTTCTGGACGCATACGGTCTTGGTGTCCTCCACCTGTGACACACACGCTCCGGCTTCCGCCAATATATCGATTATCGATAAATCTGCCTGTAGTGACGATGTGTCCAGCCCCTCTACCTGCGCACTGCCGAATATTGCACCAGCCACCAGGAACGGCGCAGCGCTGCTCCAGTCCGCCTCCAGACGGAAGTCGGCGGCCTGATAGCGCTGCTCTCCCTTTATCCTGAAGGTCATTCCGGTGCAGAGGCTCCAGTCCTGGGATTCCAGGAAATCGTCGCCTCCTTCCATTTCGTTAGCGGTCTTTATGCCGAACTTCTGAAGCACATCGGCCGTCATAAACATATACGGGATGCTCTTGGGCTCGTGGACGTACAGCGTGGAGTTCTTCTCCGCCAGCGGCAGGGCCATCAGCAGACCGGAAATGATCTGCGAGCCGCCCTTGCCGGAAATGTCCGCCCGGCCGGGAAGGAGTTTGCCGTTCACGCGGAGCGGAACGCGCACTTCCTTGCCGGCGGCCTCCAGGTTCTCCAGCATCACGCCAAAGGAGGCCATTATCTGCGCGGCGCCGGCCAGAGGGCGCGTCGGCAGGGTTCCCCTGCCCCGCACTTCAAATGCCTTACCGCCGTTCTTCATTGCCAGCACCGGTATCAGCATCCTGGTCAGCAGGCCGGATTCGCCCACGTCAATGCTGTCCAGCTCCAGGGTCTTTCCGCCAATTCCGCGGATCACCAGGGTGGGTCCTTCCCGTATTTCCGCCCCTATTGCCCTGGCTGCGGCTATGGCCGATGCGGAGTCTTCACACGGAGTGTAACCGCTCAGGTGCGAAGTCCCTTCCGCCAGCGCCGCCGCCACTATAGCCCTCTGGGCCATGCTCTTGGACGCCGGCACCTCAATTCCCGCGCGGTTGTACGGCTTGAAAGCGCCGTACAGCTCGCGGTTCATCTCCGCCAGCTGCAGCTGCCCTTCGGCTGTCTTGTCGCCCAGTGCAGCAAAGCTGAACGGGGCTCCCAGCCTCAGGCAGTCCACCCGGCTCTGCACGCCCGCCGCGCCCATACAGAACGCAAGCAGACTGCCCTCCGGGTTGTTCGCGTACAGGCTCTCAACCGCGGAAACATCTTCCGCAGAGTTCGCCTTCACCGCTATCTTTACCACTTCGGCCCCGAAGCGCCTGCACTGCCCCACTATGGCGTGAAGCTCTTCTGCCGAAGGCGTATACTCATAGTTATGGTACGATCTGATGAATATTGAGCCAGTCTCGGCGGCTTTGCGCCTGAGGCGCTTTCCCACGGGCGCAGGTGCCTCCAGCTCCAGGTCGCAGTACTTCGCCCCAGCCTCCATCGCCAGGCTCAGCCGCCGCTCCGCCTCTTGCGGAGCCCCTTCTCCCATACGGCAAGTAGCCACCAGGGGCTTGTCGCACAGGGAAAAGAGTTCGGTAATATCCTGGTCCGACAGGGGACACAAATCCAACCGGATCTCCGCCATCTCCACATCCTCTCTCTCCATCACGGCGAAAATCTCCTCCAAATTCCTCTTCTGTATCGATACGCAAATCATATAACCTATAAAGGTACTGATTATTTTTATTCCCGCAACCCCTTAACCCCCACCAACATACTCTTATCGCTTGACTGATAGGGGAAACATAGCATCTACCTCCTTACGGGAAAGACCGCACACCCTGGATAACTGAGCATTAGGAACCTGATATTGTATTTCAGCGCAAAGATTTAGTCCTTGAGGACGGAGCCGCCGGGGATGAGGGTGGGCTTGAGGACTATGGAACGGCCGGCGGATTTGTTCTCGATCATATCGTGGAGGATGTCCACGGCGTTTTCGCCAAATTCCTTCTGGGGCTGGAGGATATGGGCCACGGAAGTGGAGAACAACCGGTATATCTGGCTTTTGTCAAATCCTATTACGGCAAGGTCCTGAGGCACCTGCAGGCCCTTTTTCTTGATGAACATAAGGGCTGCGGCGGAAAGGGAATAGGTTGGGAGGAATATTGCCTCAACTCCTCTGGAGACCATATCCTGGATTATGATTTCTATGTCGTGGTCAACGGTCTCGTAGGTGGTGTGGTGTACTTTGCGGAAGGCGGAAAGCCCGTGCGCTTCCATTGTCTGGGAGTAACCCACCTCCCTTTCTTTCAACGAAGAGATGGCCAGGGTATAAGAGATCATCTCTATCTTCTTAAAGCCGTGGCGGATGAATTCCTCGGTGGCCATACGGCCGGCTTCCTGGTCATCAAGGATGACCTTGCCCACGCCGTCCAGGCCCTCGATGTCCCTGTCCAGCAGGACTACCGGGACGCCCAGGTCAGTGGCCTTGCGGATGGCTTTCTCTCCGCCCGCTACCGGGGCTACGATTATGCCATCCACGTTATACGCCAGCACGGCGTCCATCACGTCCCCCAATTTGGCGGCGTTCTCGTCCGAGCTGCCAAAGAGTACGGTATATCCGTACAGGTTGGACCTGTCCTCGATATACCGGGCAAGCCCGGCGAAGAACTTGTTGGAGATATCCGTAGGGATTACCGCTATGGTGTTGGTACGGCCGCTGCGGAGTGAAGCGGCTGCAGGGTTGCGCTTGTAGCCCAACCGCTTTGCCACTTCAAGCACCTTTTCCGCCGTATCCGCGCTCACCGGGCAGTCAAGCCGCCCGTCTTCGCGCACCTTTGCATTCATCACAAATGACACCAGCGTTACTGATACGCCGGCCTCTTTTGCTACGTCTTTTATGGTAACCCTTTTCATCTCTCTAACAAAAATAAACAAAAAAAAGGGGGCGTCAAATATTGAAGCCCCCTTAATTTATAGCTGTAAGGTATCTTATTCAGCTTTTTCCTCTTCTGCAGGTGCTGCAGCAGGCTCAGCCTTTGCTGCCGCCTTCTTGGCTCCGCCGCGGCGGGTGCTCTTCTTAGCCTCCTTGGGAGCGGCTGCGAGAGCGGCCTCGTTGAAGTCTACCAGCTCGATGAGGGATGTGTCAGCAGCGTCGCCCTGGCGGAAACCAAGGTGAAGGACGCGGGTGTATCCTCCCGGACGGTTTGCGATCTTAGGGGCAACGGTACGGAAAAGCTCGGATACTGCGGCCTTGTCTTTCAGGTAGCTGAATACGACGCGGCGTGAGTGTGTGGTATCCTCTTTGGACTTGGTGATGAGAGGTTCAACATACATCTTCAAAGCCTTTGCCTTTGCAGTTGTGGTGACAATTCTCTTATTGAGGATAAGGGAAGAGGCCATATTTGCAAGAAGCGCCTTGCGGTGTCCGCTCTGACGTCCAAGATGGTTGATTGCTTTGTTATGTCTCATTATACAACGGTCTTTTTCTTAGGTTCAATATTATACTTGGTAACATCCATACCAAAGGAGAGCTTCAGCTTCTCTACCAGCACGTCAATCTCGTTGAGGGACTTCCTTCCAAAGTTGCGGAACTTCATAAGCTCGCTCCTTGAGTAGGAAACCAGGTCTGCGAAGGTGTCGATGTCGGCAGCCTTGAGGCAGTTGAATGCCCTTACGGAGAGACCCATATCAGAAAGCTTGGTGAGGAGGAGGTGCCTCATACGGAGGGCCTCTTCGTCAAGCTCCTTGGACTCAACCTCGGTGGCGTTCTCCAGCGAGAGTTTCTTGTCGTCTGTGAAGAGTTTGAAGTGGTAGATAAGGATGTTTGCCGCATCCTGAAGAGCAGAGCTAGGAGATACGGAACCGTCGGTTTCGATCTCTATGTTCAGCTTCTCATAGTCGGTCTTCTGTTCAACTCGCCAGTTCTCCACTGTCCAGTTCACTTTGCGGATAGGGGTGTAGATTGCGTCAACGGCAATTGTGCCGATGGCGGCGTTCTCGTCCCTGAGTTCCTCTGCGGGAACAAATCCGCGGCCCTTGGTGATCTCCAGAGTGATCTCAAGACGTACTGAAGGCTCAAGGGTGCAGATGTGCTGCTGTGGATTCAACACCTTAAAAGAAGACAATCCCTTGGAAATATCCTCTGCGGTAAACTCCTGCTTGCCGCTAATTACAATGTTTGCTGTCTCGCCCTCGGCTGTTTCAACCATCCTCTTGAGCCTTACTTTCTTAAGGTTAAGGATGATGTCCTGCATACCCTCAATGACTCCCGGGATTGTTGCGAACTCCTGGTCCACGCCGGAAATCTTGATCTGACTGATAGCAAAGCCCTCCAGAGAAGCCAATAATATCCTGCGCAGCGCGTTGCCTATTGTCTGTCCGTAGCCAGGCTCAAGGGGCCTGAACTCGAAACGGCCGTAGGTATCGGTTGCTTCAAGCATTATCACCTTATCCGGTTTCTGAAATGCTAAGATTGCCATATTACTTTTGTTTTGGTGTTAACTGTTACTTGGAATAGAGGTCGACGATAAGCTGCTCGTTGATGTTCTCAGGTATCTCTTCGCGGGTAGGTACATTGAGGAACTTTCCGCAGAGGGCCTTTGCGTCGAACTCGAGCCAAGCATACTTGGAAGCGTTGGCGACGCTGTTAAGGATAACCTCCATGCTCTTGTCCTTCTCCCTTACTGCTACATAGTCGCCAGGTTTAACCTGTGCAGACGGAATGCTGCATACGTTACCGTTGAGAGTGATGTGGTGATGGGAAACAAGCTGACGTGCAGCAGCCCTTGAAGGAGCGATTCCAAGACGGTAAACCACGTTGTCAAGCCTTGACTCGAGGAGGAAGATGAGGTTCTCACCCTTCTGTCCGGCCATACGGGTAGCCTTGTTGTAAGTGTTGCGGAACTGACGCTCCAGAACACCGTACATATATTTAACTTTCTGCTTCTCTTTGAGCTGGATTCCGTAATCCTTCTGTTTCTTGCGCTTTCCGGACAGTCCGTGCTGTCCCGGAGGATAATTTCTCTTCTCGAAATCCTTGTCGGCTCCAAAAATGGGCTCACCGAACTTACGCGCGATCTTAGTGCTAGGACCAGTATATCTTGCCATAGTAATCTCTTCTTTTTAAGGTTAAACTTTACGACGGCCTTTTGGTCTGCATCCGTTATGAGGCATAGGGGTAACGTCGATGATCTCGGTTACGATGATACCTGCATTGTTGATGGTTCTGATAGCGGACTCGCGGCCTGCTCCCGGACCCTTTACATAAGCCTTTACTTTACGGAGACCAGCATCGTATGCGGTCTTTGAAGCATCCTCTGCTGCCATCTGTGCTGCGTACGGAGTGTTCTTCTTGGAACCCCTGAAGCCACACTTACCAGCTGAAGACCAACTGATAACCTGTCCCTGAGAGTTTGTGAGGGACACGATAACGTTGTTGAAGGTTGATGAAATATGGGCCTCACCATAAGCGTCAACCTTGACAACTCTTTTACTTGTTGTAGATTTCTTTGCCATAATTCATCAATTTTTACTTGGTTGCCTTCTTCTTGTTGGCAACAGTCTTCTTCCTACCCTTACGTGTACGGGCGTTGTTCTTGGTGCTCTGGCCACGAACTGGGAGACCGATCCTGTGACGGATTCCCCTGTAGCAACCAATGTCCATAAGACGTTTGATGTTCATCTGAACGGTGGAACGGAGCTCACCCTCGATGAGGTAGTTGTTTCCTACCTCTGCACGGATGGCTGCGATCTGGGTATCATCCCAATCGCCAACTTTGATGGCGCGGTCGATACCGCATGCGTCCAGGATCCTCTGAGCAGAACTGCGACCGATTCCGAAGATATAGGTAAGACCTATTTCTCCTCTTTTGTTGTTCGGTAAATCAACACCGGCTATTCTTGCCATAATTTATACTTAACTTAATTTGTTATACAACTGAATATTATCCCTGACGCATCTTGAACTTGGGGTTCTTCTTGCAGATGACATAAAGGCGGCCCTTACGTCTAACAATCTTGCAATCTTCGCTGCGCTTTTTGATGGATGTCTTGACTTTCATATTGCTGAATTTTTTATTTGTATCTGAAAGATATTCTGCCTTTGGTTAAATCGTACGGTGAAATTTCAACTTTAACTCTGTCTCCAAGGAGGATATGGATAAAGTTCATTCTCATCTTACCTGAAATGTTGCAGAGCAGTACGTGTCCGTTTTCCAGCTCCACTTTGAACATTGCGTTAGGAAGAGTCTCGATGACTTTTCCATCCTGTTCTATTGCTACTTGTTTTGACATTAACTATTAATTAAAATTTACACTTAAAATTTAATCTTACCATCTTTCTCGATATAATCGAAGGTTGACAGTTGTTCGGCGTGGCCTTTCCGGACAACAACCGTAAGTTCGTAGTGAGCTGAGTTCCTGCGGTCCGAAGTGTGTACTGCCCAGCCATTCCTGTCCAGATAGACACTCTTGTTTCCCGCGTTTACCATAGGCTCAATACATATTGTCATTCCATTGATCAGTTTTGCACCCTTGCCCCTCTTTCCAAAGTTTGGAACTCCGGGGTTCTCGTGCATCCCCTTTCCAATTCCGTGGCCCTCCAATTCGCGAACCACGGAGAACCCGAACGACTCAACGTACGTTTGCACCGCGTGTCCTATATCTCCAACCCTATTCCCTTCTACAGCGGCCTCTATTCCTTTATAGAGCGAGGCTTTTGTCACATCAAGGAGCTTGCGGGTGTTAGCGTCTATCTCCCCAACCGGGAAAGTGTAGGCGGAGTCCCCGTTGTAGCCCTTGTATAACGTTCCTATATCTGCGGTCACGATGTCGCCCTCCTTGAGGACATAGTCTGACGGGAATCCGTGGACCACCACATCGTTCACCGAGGTACAGATCGCTGCAGGGAAGCCTTCGAAACCGAGGAAGCTGGGTACGGCGCCATTGTCGCGGATAAAAGTCTCAGCCACCCTATTCAACTCTTTAGTTGTCACACCAGGGGCAACTGCCTTACCGACTTCCGCCAAGGTCTTTGAGACCAGTATGGCATTCTCACGCAAAAGCGCTATCTCTTCCTCTGTTTTAGGCTCAACCATCTTACCTTGTCATTATGTCAATTACATTCCTGAGCGTCCGGTAAGGCGGCCGGTCTTCATAAGGCCGTCATAGTGACGCATCAGCAAATAACCTTCTATCTGCTGGAGGGTATCCAGAACCACACCCACAAGGATCAGCAGTGAAGTACCGCCAAAGAAGCTTGCGAACTGGTTGTTGACTCCGAGCAACATTGCGAAAGCCGGGAGGATAGAAATGAGTGCCAGGAAGATAGATCCCGGAAGGGTAACCTTTGACATAATTGAGTCAAGGTACTCTACGGTCTTCTTTCCAGGTTTCACTCCCGGGATAAAGCCACCGTTCTTCTTCATTTCCTCTGCCATCATTGTAGGATTTACGGTAACGGCAGTGTAGAAATATGTGAAGATGATGACCATAAGGGCGAATACGAAGTTATACCAGAATCCGGTATAATTGCTGAGAGCAGCCGCAATGCCCCTGGTTGCATCGAAACGGGAGAACAGCATAGGGAAGAGCATCAGAGCCTGGGCGAAGATGATTGGCATAACGCCGGCTGCGTTGATCTTCAGAGGGATGTACTGGCGGACGCCGCCGTACTGCCTGTTGCCTACTATTCTCTTGGCGTACTGAACAGGAACCCTTCTCACGCCCTGAACCAGCATAATAGCTGCCACGAGCACGAAGAACCATACTATGAATTCTACGATGAGGAGAAGGAAACCTCCGTTTGTGGTTGCGAGCTTCTCACTTACCTCAGCGGCAACTGCGTAAGGGAAGCGGGCGATGATACCGATCATAATGATCAGGGAGATACCATTGCCGATACCGCGGTCTGTAATGCGCTCTCCAAGCCACATCACGAACATTGAGCCAGCCATAAGGATGATGGTGGAAACAATGTTGAACATGAAGTTGCTCCAGCCGAGCTGGGTGGTGGCAATGAAAGCCGCTCCCGGGATCTGGCTGTGGATGGAAGCCATATAAGCAGGGCCCTGGATGCAGAGAATCAGGATAGTCAGGTACCTGGTAAGCTGATTCATCTTCTTGATTCCGCTCTGTCCTTCCATCTGAAGTTTACGGAAGTACGGAACGAATACTCCAAGGAGCTGGATTACGATGGATGCCGAGATGTAAGGCATCACACCCAGCGCAAAGATGGAGGCGTTGCCGAACGCACCTCCGGAGAACATATTCAGGAGGCCGATAAGGCCGCTCTGAGTGTTGCTCTGAAGGTTTGCGAGCATAGTGGCGTCGATTCCCGGAAGGACGATGAAGCATCCCAGACGGTACACCAGTATCAGGAGAACGGTGTAGACGATCCTCTTGCGCAACTCCTCAATCTTGAAGATATTCTTGATTGTCTCAATTAATTTCTTCATGCTGCTTTATTCTATTACAGTTGCGGTGCCTCCTGCAGCCTGAATCTTCTCAGTAGCTGACTTTGAGAATGCGTTTGCAACTACGTTAACTGCTTTTGTAATCTCTCCCTTTCCAAGGACCTTTACAATCTCGTTCTTGGAAATGAGTCCTGCGGTGAACAGATCGTCGATTGTTACCTCGTTGAGGTCTGCGTCAACTGCCAGGGCGTTGATAACGGAAAGATTAACCGGCTTGTACTCTACCCTTGTAGGGTTCTTGAAGCCGAATTTAGGAAGACGGCGCTGGATAGGCATCTGGCCTCCCTCGAAACCGATCTTGTGTGCATAGCCTGAACGGGACTTGGCTCCGTTCATACCACGGGTAGCTGTTCCACCGTGTCCGGATCCTTCTCCGCGGCCTACTCGCTTGGATGCCTTGGTCGCACCCTTTGCTGGTTTAAGATTTTCAAGTTTCATCTGTCAGTCCTCCTAGTTAATTTCTTCTACTTTGACAAGATGGGCGATCTTGGCTACCTGTCCCATTGTGATAGGAGTCTTCTCAACCTCAACTGTCTGGTTCATCTTACGGATTCCAAGGGTGCGAAGATTTGCAATCTGGCGCTTGGTCTCTCCGTTGGTGCTTATAATCTGGGTAATTCTAAGTTTGCTCATTTCAAGTCCTCCTATCCGTTAAATACTTTATTCATAGGAACTCCACGCAGACCAGCAACTGTATAGGCGTCACGCATCTCGGTAAGAGCGGTGATGGTAGCCTTTACAAGGTTGTGAGGGTTGGATGAGCCCTTGGACTTAGCAAGTACGTTCTGGATTCCGGCAGACTCGAACACTGCGCGCATAGCTCCACCGGCCTTTACACCGGTACCAGGGGCTGCAGGTTTCATAAATACCTTGGAACCACCGAATTTTGACTCCTGCTCGTGAGGGATGGTTGTGTTGATGATAGGAATCTTCACCAGATTCTTCTTTGCATCCTCAACTCCCTTGGCGATAGCGGCGGTAACCTCATTAGCCTTACCAAGACCATAACCTACAACGCCGTTCTCGTCTCCTACCACTACGATAGCTGCGAAGCGGAAGTGACGGCCTCCCTTGGTAACCTTGGTTACTCTCTGGATGGCAACCAGTCTGTCTTTCAATTCAAGATCAGAGGTCTTTACTCTTTTAACATTTGTATTTGCCATAGTCTCTATTATTAGAATTCGAGGCCGCCTTCACGGGCAGCATCTGCCAAACTTTTAACCCTGCCGTGGAAAAGGTAACCTCCGCGGTCGAATGCAACTGCGTTGATTCCCTTAGCCTGAGCGCGCTCTGCGATTGCCTTTCCGACAATTGCTGAGGTCTCGATACCGGTCTTGCCCTTGCACTGTGCTGCAAGTTCCTTGTCGATGGACGAAGCCGATGCGAGGGTCTTGCCCTGCAGGTCGTCGATAACCTGGACGTAGATCTGCTTGTTGCTTCTGAAGACTACCATCCTAGGCCTTTCTGCTGTTCCGCTAACGTGCTTGCGTATACGGTAATGAATTCTTTTTCTTCTTTCAATTCTACTCAATGCCATAACTCAATCTCCTATTATTTAGCGGCTGCAGTCTTACCGGCCTTGCGCCTGAGCTGCTCACCAGCGAATTTAATACCCTTGCCCTTATAAGGTTCAGGCTTGCGGAACGAACGAATCTTAGCTGCTATCTGCCCTACGAGCTGCTTGTCACAGCTGCGGAGGATAAGCTTGGGAGCCTCTCCCTTCTTAACCTGGGGAACCTCTGCGGTAACCTCGGCAGGAAGCATCATCTGAATAGTGTGAGAATATCCAAGGTTGAAGGTCAGGAGCTGTCCCTGAGCCTCAACGCGGTAACCAACGCCCACCAGTTCCTGAGTAATTTCGAAACCGTTAGACACTCCGGTCACCATATTGTTAACCAGTGCGCGGTAAAGTCCGTGCATTGAGCGATGGCGCGGAAGGTCGGTAGGGCGGGTGAACTTTATCTCGCCTCCCTCAATATCCACCTTGATGTCCGGATCTACCTTCTGCATCAAGGTGCCTTTCGGGCCTTTAACCTTCAGAACGTTGCCGTCGAGCATCTCTACGGATACGCCGGCCGGAAGGTTTACAGGTAATTTACCAATTCTTGACATTATAAATACTTTTAAATATTAATATACATAGCAAATCACTTCACCGCCAACGTTGAGGTCTTTTGCCTCTTTGTCAGTGATGACGCCCTTTGATGTAGAAAGGATGGCGATTCCGAGTCCGTTGAGAACTCTAGGCATATCCTTGACATCTGTATACTGCCTCAAACCCGGGGTGGATACTCTCTCTATCTTCTTGATAGCAGGCATCTTGGTCTGTGGGTGATACTTCAGAGCGATTTTGAGGGAATTCTGGGGGGCAGCCTCTACCACCTTGTAGCTGAGGATGTAACCCTTTTCGCACAGGATCTTGGTGAGAGACTCTTTCATCTTGGAAGACGGCATCTCCACAACCTTGTTACCTGCGAGGTAAGCATTGCGAATCCTGGTCAAATAGTCTGCAATAGGATCAGTCATATTATTATTACTTTTAATTTTTTACCAACTTGCCTTTTTTACGCCCGGGATGAGACCATTGCTGGCCATCTCGCGGAACTGGATACGGCTGAGCCCGAAGGCGCGCATGTAACCCTTTGGACGTCCGGTGAGGGAGCAACGGTTATGAAGGCGAACCGGAGAAGAGTTCTTAGGGAGCTTGTCAAGAGCAGCCCAGTCTCCAGCCTCTTTGAGCGCCTTTCTTTTCTCGGCATACTTAGCAACTAATTTCGCGCGTTTTACCTCGCGTGCTTTCATTGATTCTTTAGCCATATCTCTTACTTATTGTTATGTTTCTTGAAAGGCAGACCGAATGCAGCAAGAAGCGCGTGAGCTTCCTCGTCGGTTTTGGCCGTAGTTACGAATGTCACCTCAAGTCCGTGGATACGGGGGTTCTTGTCGATGTCAATCTCAGGGAAGATGATCTGCTCCTTGAGACCAAGGGTGTAGTTGCCCTGTCCGTCCATCTTCTCGGCTATACCGTTGAAGTCACGGATACGTGGAAGGGTGACCCTGATGAGCCTCTCGAGGAACTCGTACATCCTGACGTCACGAAGGGTGACCTTTGTTCCGATAGGCATTCCCTTACGGAGCTTGAAGTTGGAAATATCCTTGCGTGAAGAGGTGAGGACTGCCTTCTGTCCGGCGATGAGGGAAAGCTCTGCGGCTGCCTCCTCGGCGATCTTCTTGTCCTGGGTACCTGCTCCTACGCCCTCGTTGATGGAAATCTTGACGAGCCTTGGAACTTCCATTACGGAAGAATAAGAGAATTTCTCCATGAGGGACTTTACTATCTCCTCATTATAGACCTTCTTAAGAGAAGGAACATATGTTGCTGTCTTATTCATATTACTTTATCTCCTCTCCTGATTTCTTGGCATAGCGGATCTTCTTTCCGTCCACAACTTTGTGGCCTACCCTTGTGGGCTTGCCGCTCTGCGGGTCAATGAGCTGAAGGTTAGAAACGTGGATACCTGCCTCCTGCTTGATGATTCCACCCTGAGGGTTTGCAGCGTTGGGCTTGGTGTGCTTGCTAACCATATTGATTCCCTCAACGATAGCGCGATCTTTTGAAGGGTTTACTGAAAGGACCTTTCCGGTCTTTCCTTTATCGTTACCGGCATTTACATACACGGTGTCGCCTTTTTTGATATGCATTTTCTTCATAACTCTCAAATATTAAAGGACCTCCGGTGCCAGTGAAACGATTTTCATATAATTCTCACGAAGCTCTCTGGCAACCGGGCCAAAGATACGTGTGCCCCTGAGTTCCTCTGCGTTGTTCAGAAGAACACAGGCGTTATCATCGAAGCGGATGTAAGAACCATCCGGCCTGCGGATCTCTTTCTTAGTGCGTACCACTACAGCCTTTGATACGGTACCCTTCTTGGCGTCGCCGCCGGAGATGGCACTCTTTACGGATACGACGATCTTATCGCCTACTGTAGCGTAACGATGGTGTGTACCGCCAAGTACGCGGATGCAGAGGACTTCCTTTGCACCGCTGTTGTCGGCAACCTGTAAACGTGTTTCCTGCTGTATCATACTACTTAGCTTTTTCTACGATTTCTACTAATCTCCAGTTCTTGGTCTTGCTCAGGGGGCGGGTCTCCATAATGCGGACGGTATCACCTTCTCCGCACTCGTTCTTCTCGTCCTGGGCGATGAACTTTGTGGTCTTCTTGACGAACTTGCCGTACAAAGGATGTTTCTCTTTAATCTCAACGGCAACAACGATGGTCTTGTCCATCTTGCTGCTGACCACTACTCCTACTCTTTCCTTACGAAGATTTCTTTCCATAGGATTTGCTTGATTTAGTTCTGTTTTTCTTTCTCAGCAAGGATAGTGATCATACGAGCGATATCCTGTCTGGTCTTCTTAAACTTAGACGTATCCTCTAATGGAGAGATTGCGTGATTGATCTTCATTGAATCGAGATTTGCCTTTTCAATCTCAATACGGTCGCGCAGATCGGCTACCGACATTTCGCGTACTTCTGAAACTTTCATTTTACTTCTCCATTAAATTATTCTACATAATCCCTGCGTACCACGAACTTGGTGTCTACAGGAAGCTTGTTGGCTGCAAGGCGCATTGCCTCTTTTGCAGTCTCGAGGGTCACGCCCTCAGCCTCGAAAAGAATACGACCCGGAGTAATAGGGGCTACATATCCGTAAGGATCGCCCTTACCCTTTCCCATACGGGTATCAAGAGGTTTCTTGGTAACAGGCTTTACAGGGAAGACTCTGATCCAGATCTGGCCCTCACGGTTCATACGGCGTGAGATAGCCTGACGGGCAGCTTCAATCTGCTGTGCGGTAAGCCAGCAATTCTCAAGAGTCTTGAGTCCGAAGGATCCGAATGCGAGCTGGTTGCCTCTCTGGGCATTGCCCTTCATACGTCCTTTCTGTTCCCTTCTGAACTTTGTTTTTTTAGGCTGTAACATTGTTTATAACTATTAAAAAATAAAAATTCTATCCAATGTGCTGATAATCAGCGTTTTACGCTATTCAGGGCACTTTTTGGGGACTGCAAAGTTAGAAAAAAATATTGAAATGCAAATCTTTTTTGCAAAAAAATCGCATATTTTGGACACGGAATTTTAACAGTTAACTCCCAAGTTTTTCAGGCACTTACGAGTTTTGTTGAAAAATTTTTCCGCGCATTTTCGACAAGCGATTTTCCGCTTGCTTGTATGGCAAAAAATTTGCGTAAATTTGCGGCGTATGAAAAGGCTTGCCTTACTAGTTTTTCTTGCCGCCCTTCTGCCGGCCGGCTTGCTCAGGGCCCAGGGGCACGATGACGTCCCGGAGCCCAAGGGAGAGTTCCTCCGTTACCAGATAGTTAACGGGGACACCCTGTTCGTGGACCAGCTGCCGGCGGCCCACGTGTGGCCGCGCAGGCAGGATATGACCACAAAGGAGTGGCGCAAGTACTACAAGCTGGTCTACAACTTCAACAAAGTATACCCCTACGCAAAGCTTGGAAGCGAGCTGATCACCACCGTGGACGCGGAGCTGGAATTCAAGAATATGAACCGCATCCAGAAGGAGAAATACCTTGCAAGCGTGCAAAAGCAGCTTTTGAAGGATTTCGAGAAGTCCATCAGGGGAATGTCCATCTCCCAGGGACAGCTGCTTGTAAGGCTCATAGACAGGGAAATAGGCAAGACTTCCTATTCAATCATCAAGGACTACCGCAGCGGCATTGCGGCGGGTTTCTGGCAGGGAGTGGCAAAGTTGTTCAAGCAGGACCTCAAGAACAGGTACGATCCTTCCGGGGAAGACAAGAACACGGAACAGCTTGTGCAGATATGGGAAGAGGGGCAGTTTGACAACCTGTACTACTCCATATTCCTGGAGTGGCCGGAGCACAAGGACTTGCCGTCAAAATACAGGTAAGGGGAATCTGACTTCCAATCCTTGAGCACTGTAAACCGGGCGCCGCCCGGTGTTTTCATATCCACATCGCTGTGATAATGGCCGAACACAAAGTAATCCACCTTGTGGGTCTTTTCGTATTCGACGGCAAACTTATACAGGGATTCTTCCTCACCCCTCCAGTTGTAAGGGGTCACGTGCTTCTTCTGCCTCCTGGCGGACCAGCCGCGGCCTATGCGGTATGCGAACCAGGGATGCAGGGTGCTGAAAAGGCACTGCGCCACGCGGTTGTAGAACAGGGAGCGCATTATGTTGTACTTGCGCATTCCTGGGCCCAGGCCGTCGCCGTGGCCAATGCAGAACAAGGCATCGCCAATCTTCACTTCCTGTATCTGGTTCAGGACCTCAATACCAAGGCTCTGGAGGTAGCCGTAGGTCCAGATATCGTGGTTGCCCCTTATGAAGCGGACCTTGACGCCTGCGTCAACCAGGTCCATAAGGGCTGCGAACACGCGGGCGTAGCCTTTTGGCACTACGTCCCTGTATTCGTACCAGAAATCCCAGATGTCTCCAAGCAGGTACAGCGCCTGGGTGCTCTGCGGGGGGATAGAGCGCAGGAACCGGACGAAGCGGGATTCCTTCTCGGCCGCGGTGGCCGGGTTGGATCCCAGGTGGACGTCCGCCACAAAGTATGTCAGGTTCCTTTCTTCCATCCTATACCAGAGAGCAGATTATCACTATGAGTCCCACGATTGCGCAGTAGAGGGCGAACCACTTGAGGCCGGCTTTCTTCACAAGGGCTATCATCGCCTTGCAGGCGAAAAGCCCGCTGAAGAACGCGGCCACAAAGCCCAGCAGGAGCGGCGCAATAGAGATTGAGGAGGCTGCGAGGTCTCCACCAACCAGGTCAAGGAAGGCTTCTCCCAGGATGGGCACCAGCACCATCAGGAAGGAGAATTCCGCAACCTTGTTGCGGGATGCTCCGCTGAGGAGTCCTGCCGAAATGGTGGTGCCTGAGCGGGAGAGTCCCGGAATTACGGCCACCGCCTGGCCAAGTCCCATCACCAGGGCCTGCCCAAAGGTGATTTCCTTACCTTCTTTCCTGGCCTTTACCCTGTCCGAAAGGAACAGCAGCAACGCCGTAACCATCAGGGCGCAGCCCACTACCAGCAGCGAGCTGAAGAGTTCCTCAACCTTGTCCTTGAAGAAAAAGCCTACAATGGCAACCGGGATCATTGATACCACCAGCTTTGCTATGAAGTCAGTCTGCTGGTTGTACTTGAACTTGAACAGTCCCTGTAGAAGGTCCAGGATCTGCTTGCGGAAAACTACAATTGTTGCCAGGGCCGTTGCCACGTGCACCGTTATCTCAAACACCAGGTCACTTGGAGCCTCGGCGCCAAGGAGTTCGCGGAATATTACAAGATGTCCGCTGCTGCTTACCGGCAGAAACTCAGTGAGTCCCTGCACCAAGCCCAGAATCAAAGCCTGCCACCAGTTCATTATTTCTTCTTGTTAAAACGGGGAAGTCCCATTATTGCAATCACCTCCACCACTATTCCGGCAATGATTACCAGGGGGGCGGCCACCAGGCGGCGGAAGTCGAACATTGCGTAATTGAATACCTGAGGATCCTTGCTGCCACCTCCTGAAAGGAGGATGAGACCGGCAATTATCACAAGGGCACCGGCTATGAGAAGCTTGAGCCCCTTGGGGGTCATAGCCATTTTTCCGTTATCGGCCATAATTCTAATAATAAAGTTCTCCCCTCTTGAGGGATACAAGCTTGTTCACTACAAAATAGGTGCTCACCACGCATATCACAACGCCGGAAACTATCACTATTCCAATTACCAGCAGCAACAGCTTGAGCTGGAAGATGCTGAACAGCTGGGCAAAGCTCCTGCGCACGAAGAACAGCGCCAGCAGCAACAGAAGGATGGCCAGGAACGCCGCGAAAAGGCCCTGGAACACCGCCTGTACCATAAAAGGAGAGCGGATGAAGGAGCGGGTTGCTCCCACCATCTTCATTGTGTGGATAGTGAAACGGCGAGCGAACACGTTAAGGCGCACCGTGTTGTTTATGAGCACGAAGGAGATGAACAGCAGCAGGACTATGAACACTCCCAGAAGCAGGGATATCTTGCCTATGTTCTCGTTGAAGGATTCCACAAGGGACTGCTGGTAATCCACCTCGTCCACCAGGGGCGACTCCAGGAGCCGGGCCTTGACCTTGTCAAGGCTGTCCGCCTCTACGTACTGCGCCTCCAGTGTAAGTTCCAGCGAAGAGGGCACCGGAGAAGTCTCGAACACGCTCAGGAAGTCTTCTCCAAGCATCTCCTTCATCTCTTCCGTTCCTTCCTCGCGGGAGACGAAACGGGTGCTGTGGATGAACTCCAGGGAATCCAGCTCCGCCTGGAAGGCAAGGGCCTCGTCGTCCTCAACCTCCTGCTTGAGCAGGACGGATATCTGCATATGTTCCTTGAAGTAGTCCGAGACGCTTTTTGCGTTGACCAGCAACATACTGGCAACGCCCACCAACAGAAGCACCAGGCTGATACTGATGACCGCGGAAAGATAGGCATTGGCAAGCCTGCGGCGCATTATTTTGTTCTCCCCTCCTGTCATAATGTGCAAAATTATGAATTTTTTCTTATCTTTGTACGAATCAGTACATTAATTAACGTAATATGGAAGAAACCGCAAAAAAAGTGCTGTTCGTCAATTCGGAGATATTTCCATATCTCCCTGAGACGGATATTGCCAGAATAGGCCGTTATCTTCCCCAGGGAATCCAGGAGCGGAAAAAGGAAATCCGTTCCTTTATGCCGCGTTACGGATGCATCAACGAGAGGAAGAACCAGCTCCACGAGGTCATCCGCCTTTCCGGTATGAACATCATCATTGGGGACGTGGACAGGCAGATGGTGATCAAGGTGGCTTCCATTTCCGCCGCCCGCATCCAGGTATACTTCATTGACAACGATGACTACTTCAAGCGCAAGCAAACCTACTGCGACCCGGACGGCAAATTCTTCGAAGACAATGAC
>JAEEGK010013551.1_pt1 | contig 18356 bp, 5 predicted proteins | sample 8958771 | NCBI WGS metagenome assembly JAEEGK01 (sample SAMN16246547, study PRJNA631951) | gut metagenome | biome: gut microbiome; feature: rumen; material: SC-attached | host: Bos | place: Iran: Karaj | collected 2018-10
CTTATGTTGAAGTAAAAGATGAAAATAATTGTATTACTTGTTCATATGATAAAAGTATAAAATTATGGATTAAAAAAGAAAATATATTTATAATTAATAAAATGATTGATAATGCTCATGAAAATTATATAAATAAAGTAATATATTATTCAAATGGAAATTTAATTTCATGTTCATTAGATAATAAAATTAAAATATGGAAAGAAAATAATAATAATAATTATGATAATATTAAAACATTAACACATTCTGATGAAGTATATTCAATATTATATTTAGAAGATAAAAATATTTTAATATCTAGTGGATTAGATGGAACTAAATTTTGGAATTTAAATAAAAATGAAAATAATTATAATAATATTAATTGTATTAAATATTTTGAAGATGTTAAATGTGGATGGAATGGAGGAATAAGTAGACTTGATGAAGATAGAATTATTGTTGGAGGAAATTCATTAAAAATAATATCAATATTAAATAAAATAATAATTAAAGAAATTAATATTCCATTTATATGTTGGGGAATAAGATTAATTGATGATAAAGGAATATTTTTAATTGGAGGAGAAAGTAAAGATATAAGAGTATATAGAAATGATAATTATGAATGTATTCAAATAATTCAAAATGCTCATGATGGTTATATTTTAGGTTTTGTTGAATTAAAAGATGGATCAATTGTATCATATTCTTTGGATAATAGAATAAAAATATGGAATTAATTCTTTTATTAAATAAAATATTTTTTATTTTAAAATCTCTTATTCTCGCTAAATATAATGTATTTACAATAGTAATAATATTATATTTATTTTGATAAAAACAATCTAAAAATTTAATCATTGTTCTTAAATTAAATTCTCCGATTTCATTAATATTAATTTTATTTTCGTTATAAATAAAAAATTTCACATATTCATTAAAATCAACTAATTTTTTAATAATTGAATTATTATCAAACATTTTTTCAAGAATTTGAACGTAATCATTTTTATTTAATTCATCTAAATAAATTTTAATAAATCTATTTAAAAAATTTTTGGGTAAAAATTTTCTTCCTCCTCCTTGAAAAACTGGATTTTGCGTTGCGAAAATTTGAAAACCTTCTTTGCATTTAAATTCCGAATTCAATTCTGGAACGAAAATTTCTTGTTGATTTTCTAATAATTTATTCAAACCTTCTAAAATTGAATGATTTGCTAAATTCATTTCATCTATTATTAACCATTCTCCATTTTTTATTGATTTTAATAAAATTCCATCGATCCATTTGAATTTGTTTTCGAAAGGAAAAAAACCGCCGATTAAATCGTTCATATCAGTGAATTCTGAAAGATTCACGCGATTTATTTTTTTGTTTATTTTTCTTGCGATATTTTGAATGATTGTTGTTTTTCCTATTCCTGGACTGCCTTCGATTAAAATTGGTTTTTTTAAGGAAAGTCCTAATAAAATTTTTAGGAGATTTTTTTTTAAAGTTTCAGTTGAAAAAATGAATTTGTGATTGTCATTTAAATTATTATTATTATTATTATTATTAAGTTTATTTAAAATGTGATTATTAATTCCGAAAAAATTTTCATTGTCGATTAATAATAATTTTTCGCTTGAATTTAAATTGAATTTTTGTATTAAATTTTCTTTGATTTTTATTAAATTTTCAGGTGAAATATTTTCATTTAAAAATAAACCTTCGATTAATGTTAATTTTATTGCTTGATTGAAAATGTTATTTAAATTATTATTATTTTTAATTTGATTATTAATAAAATTACAAATAATTTCAATGTCTCGAAAATTCATTGGTTTATTAATTTCATTAATTGAATTAAAATATAAATACAAATCAAATAATTTTTTACTAACAAAATTTTTTTCATTTTCTTTTAATAAAAATATTTTATTCACTTTAAATTTAATAATATCAAAAACATCTTCATCATTAATATTTTCAATATAAATTTCAGTGAATCTACTTTTTAATGCATCACTAATTTCTTTTTTTCCATCATTATTTAAACAAATTGTGCCAACGCAAAAAAAATTTTTATGAGGTTTTATAATTTCCACATTTTCATTTTTTTCACTCAAAATTAAAACACTGTCTGTTTCAAATATGCTATTCATTCGTTCTAAAACACTGTCTAAAACTAAACTAATTTCATCGATTAATAAAAAATTTCCTTCTTTTAATGATGTTGTTACTGGACCATCTTTCCATTCAAATAAATTATTTTTGGTGCTTGTGTTTTGTAATGAACCTAAAAAATCGTTTACGTCCATGTTTTCGTGACAGTTTATTGTTACTAGTTTTATCTTGTAAAAATTGGATAGAAATTCACAAGATAAATTTCTTCCTGTGCCTGTGTCGCCTATTAATAAAACACTTTCGTGGTTTGTTAATGATTTGTCTATTAATGTTAGTAAACGAACGAAACTTGTTGTGAATTTAATGTTGTTGTTGTTGTTGTTATTAACATCAATATTAAATTTCTTAAAAACATAATTTCTATAATAATTACTTAAATTTTCATTATTTAAATTAACATTTTTAATTCCATTTTCTTTAAATTTTTTTTCAATAACTTTTTTAACAATTTCTTTATCTTCTTTATTACTCAATTTTTCCCCTAAAATAAAAAATCCTTCAAACGCCAATTCCAAATAATCATTATCATCATTATTATATCTATAGCCCCATTTAATTAAATCTCTAATAGTAATGAAACCTTCATTTTTCATGAAAATTTTTTCATTCGATCTAATCATTTGCAAATCATTAAAAATTTCAATCATAATTTTGGCTCTACTTTCAGGAACATTACATCTCAATTGAACAATATTTTTTAATTCTTCATTTGGAATATTATCAAAATAAATATGAATAAATCTATTTTTAAACGCATCACTTAAATCTTTTCTTCCATTATAATTTTCACTCGGATTCATCGCAGCGAAAATTCTAAAATTTTCATGTGCTTTTATTGTAATATTTTTTTCAGGCAAATACAATTCTCTATTATCATCTAATAAGCGATTTAAAGCTTCCAGAATTTCAGAAGGAGCTAAATTAATTTCATCTAAAATGATCCAAAAACCTTCTTTTACAGCTTGAACTAAAAATCCTTCTTTGAAATAGAAATTTCCGTTTGAATCTGTTGTGTATGAGCCTAAATATTCTTCGACTTCTGTGTTTTGATTGTTGTTTATTCGAAGAATTTTTTGATTCAAAAGTTTTGCTAAATATTCAACAATCGATGTTTTTCCAACTGAAGTTGGCCCTTCTAAAAGAACAGCGTAATTACTGAGTTTTATTATTAAAATGAGTGTTTTTAAGTGAGTTTTAAATGTTTCTGTTAGAATAAAATTATTGTTGTTATTTGAGATTGAAATGTTGAAAATTGAAATTAAATTATCGAAATTTATGTTAAAATTCCAGTTTTTAATTGAAAGTAAATTAAAAGAATCTTTATTAATTTGTGAGATGAAATTCATAAAAATTGATTGATAAATACAAAAATCGAGATTTTTGAATATTTTAATTCCGTTTCTAATGCTAATTAAACATCGAGTCAAAGTTCGTAAAGAAAAATTACATTTATTTCCGTTTGATTTTAGAATTTGATTGTTTTTTTGAAACGTTTTGATTTCTTTATAAAAATTACTAATTAATTCAATGTGATTATTTGTAATTAAATTAATGTCATTTAAATAATTTTTAACAAAATTTTTAATATCGTTTATGTCATCAATTTCATTTATGAATAATTCATTGAATAAATTTCTAATTTCAAAAGGCAATTTTTTTTTTCCAATGTTGAATTCAGGATTCATTGAACCAAAAATACGAAAATTTTTTATTTTTTTATATTCGTTGATTTGGTTGTTTTTCATTAAAAAAATTGAATTTCCTTCGAGAATATTTTTTAGTTTTAATAACATTTCGTCGTTTGCTAAATTAATTTCATCTAATAAAATCCATTCGTCGTTTTTTAATGAATTTAATAAAATTCCTTCGATGTATTTAAAAGCGTTTGATTTTGATTTTTTTGAATATTTTGATAATAATTTATTTAATTCAAAAGTTAATTTTTTTATTATTAAATCATTATTTTTATCATTATTTTTATTATTAATTTTACTTTCGATTTTTTTTAAACTTCCTAAACAAAATTTAATAAAATTTTCTTCAGATTTTAAATTATTTTCTTTAATATTATTAAAAGATTTATAAAAATTATCAATGAAAAATTTATTTTTCTCAACATCAAAATTTTTTTCTAAAACATTCAAAATTTCATTAAAATATTTTTTCAAAAATATTTTTTGCGAAACTGGTTTAAATCCGCCGAATAAATCGCTTTCATCAGAAGATTGACTTAAATTAATAACATTTAATTTAATTCCCATAATTTCAGCCAAATTTTGAATGATTCTTGTTTTTCCAACTCCAGTTTCGCCAACTAATAAAATATTTTTATTGTTTAGTATTAAATTATTAATTAATTTTATGTAAAATTTAGTTTGATTGTTGTAACTAAAAAAATTTTTGTTGTTTATTAAATCATTAAAAAAAATTTTTTCGTTGTTGAAATTTTGAATGAAATTAAAATTGTTGTTTGAAAATAAGAATTTTTCATTGAAATTGAAAAGTAAATTTTCGAATGTTTTTTTGTTGAAATTAAATTCGTTTGAAAATAATGTTAAAATTTCGTTTAAAATGTTTTTATCGTCGATTGTGAATAAATTATAATAAAAAAAATTAGAAATAATCGTCATTAAATTATTTTCATTAATAAATTTTTCGTTGTTTAAATTATTTTCATTGAAATAATTTTTTATTATTTCTGCATTAAATAAAATGTTATTTAAAGTTAATTTTTTAAATCGACTGTTTATTTTTATTAAATTTGGAATTTTATTATAAATTTTAATAATTTTTGTTAACATTTCTTTTTCATTTGAATTTAATTTAAATTTTTCCACACAAATTTCAATTAAATTTTCTTCTTCATAATCATTAAAATAAAAAGAAAACGAATTTGAATTTAATAAATTAAAAATATTTTTATTATTATTATTATTAATATTAAAAATTTCATTTTTGTTTGTATTATAAATCATAATAATTTTCGATTGAAAATTTGAATAAAATTCTTGTTTATTTGGAACGAAAATGAAATTTTTTTCTAACAATTGTTTTAAAATTACAATAAAATCATTTGCGCTTTTTTCTATTGATAATAAAAGAATGTCTTTTCCTTCTTTTAAAGCACTTAATAATAATCCATCTTCCCAAATTATTTCTGAAAATTCATTTATTAAATAACCTCCTAATAAATAATTAATTTCAATATTTTCATCTATTTCTATTATCAATGGATTTGATAATAACAATTTTGCAAATGTTGTTTTTCCTGAAGATTTTTTTCCGTAAAATAAAAGTTTTGAAATGTGGTTTTTTTTTAAATATAAAGATGAAATTTTTTGAGAAATGTTTTTAAAATTTGGGAAAAAAATAAAATTATTATTATTATTATTATTTAAAGATGGATTTTTAAATAAAGGAAAATATTTTTTTTTTTGAATGAATAAAATGAAATTTGTTATTTGATTATAATTAAAATTATTATTATTATTATTATTATTATTATTTAAATTATTATTGTTTAAATTATTAGGAAAATTTGATAAAAAATAAAATAAAAAATGTTTATTTTCACATTCTTTAATAAAATTATTAATGTTTTTAATATTTTGATCAATAAAATTATTATAAAAAAAATTCAATAAAAAAATGTTATTATTAAGATAATTTACAATAATTTTATAATCTAAATTTATATTAAATTTTAATTTTAATATAAAAAAATTAAATACAATAAAACATAAGTAATAATTTTTTTCATTAAAATTGAAAATATTTTCAATTTTATTATTTAAAATATTATTTACATTTTCTTCTAAAAAATTTTTTTCATTTAAAATTTCATCATTGAAAAAATTTTCATTAAAAAAAGTAATTAAAACATAAAAAAGAATTTTTAATTTCAAATTATTATTATTTTTAAATATTTCTTTAATTAAATTATTAATTAAACATTCATCAATAGAAATTTTATTTAAACTTTCAAAAACATTTTGAATATTATTAGAACTAAAAATTTTTTTATTCAATTTAAAAATTTGATTTTCATTTAAAAAAACTTTCAAATTTTTAATTTTTTCATTAATTTTTGACATTTAAGATAAATAATAATTTAAATAAAAATATTAATTAAAAATAATAATAAAAAAATGTCAAACAAAAAATTTAAAACTCCAACAATTTACACACGATTAAAAGACGTTTTTAACGAAAATGAAAATAAAATAACAGAAGATTTTGAATCAATGATTGAAAACACAAATTCAAATAAAAATTCATATCAAAATAAATTAAATAAAAAAAACAAAGAAAAAAAAGAAATTTATGTTAATAAACCTTTAATCAATAGTTTCATAAATTCTCTTCAAAAAAATCAAAAAGAAATTCCAAATTTTAAAGAATGTATTAATAAAATTCAAAAAGAATTTAATTTTTCTGATTCTTTAAATAATAAAAATAATTCTCTTTTAAAAAAAAAAAATTTAATCATCAACAACGAAAATTTCATTCAAATGGCAGAAGAAAAAATCAAAGATTTAAAAGAAAAATACAAATTTTCAAAAGAAATGGAAAAAACCAAAAAAAATGTTGATAAAATTTCAATGAATTCTATTCAAACAAAAAAAAAAAAAATCGAATTATTTAAAACTTTCAATCAATTCGAATTTAAAAAATTCAATAAAAGATTCAAAATTCTTCAATTAAACATTCTTTTAGCAAAATACAATGACGTTTCTATTGATGATTTTTTAAATAACAATCCTTTCAATTCAAAACCATTTCAACTTCCAAAATCAATTGAATTTTTAGACGCAGTTAAATATAATAAAATAAAAATAGTAGAATCTTTTTTAAATAATAAAAATTATTTGTTCGTTTATGATTATTATAAACAAACTGCTTTTCATTGGTGCGTTAAAAGAAATTATTCAGAAATGATTGAATTGCTTTTGAGTGTTAAAAAAGCATGTAATCAATTAGATATTAATAATTGCACGCCATTAGCAATCGCTGCAAAAAATAATAATTTTAATATGATTCAAATTCTTATGAATAATAATGCGAATCCTTTAATTCCTGATGATCAAGGAAAATTGCCTTGTGATTTAACTACTGATATTAAATGTAGATTGTTGTTAATTACGAATGAAAATAAAAAATTAAATAAATGGTTGAGTAAAAATTTTGAAGAGTAATTTTTTATATAAATATTATTAAATTAAAATTTGTTTAAGAAGTTTTAATTTATAATAAATATAAAAAAGCAAATTAATTATTATTATTATTTTAATTTTAAATATTGTAATATATTTATTTCAATATAAAATTTTTTAATAAAATTTAATATTATGTCTTCAAATAATATTAAAACACTTAAATTAAAAGAACGTTCTTCTTCAAATAGCACGTTATTTATAAATTCACCTGTTCGAAATCAATTTAATAGACACAGTGATTTTGAACTTCATAATAGTAATATTAATAATAATGTTATTAATAACAATAATAAATACGATACTAGAAAATCATTAATAAATTTACATAACAATTCAAAATTAAATGCTTCTCCTCTTAATGTTAGTAATCATGTTCAAAATTCATCACCAATTTTAAATAATGTAAATTTTCATGTTTTTCAAACATTAACAGAAGCAGCATTAAAAGCAAAAAATTATTTAAACGATGATAATAAATTTAATGACATTGAAGATGAATTAAATTTTATTGAAAAAAAAGAATCAAATAATAATGATATTAATATTTACACATTAATTGGTGGATTAGATAAAAATTCTTCTTCATCAGAAGAATTAAGCAACAGAATTTTAAGAAAAAAAAGTAAATTAACAAAAAAAAATAAAAAAATTTTTGGTTTTGATGATGAAAGTGATAGAAAAAATAACAAAATTAAAAAAGTAAAAACAATAAAAAGTTTTTTATCAGAAAAAGAAAATGAAAATTTATCAAAAAAAAATTTCCTAAAATTCAAATCAAAAAAAAAAAACGATGATTATTTAAATGTTGATAATTTAAATTTAAGTAAAAATTCAATTAATGAAAATAGTTTTATTCAAATTTTAAGTGATGAAGAAAAAAAAACAAATAAAGTAAATAAATTTAATAAAAATTTAAAAAAAAAACTTAATAAATTCATTTCTTTAAATTATACAAATCAATTAGATAATAGTATTGATAATAGTTTAATTAGTGTTTCAGAAAATGAAAATAATTCATATAAAAAAATAAAAAAAAAAAAAACAAAAACAAAAATTCTTTCATTAAAAAATATAAAAATAAACGATAATAATAACAACGAAACAAAAAATAAAAAATTTGTCAGAAAAAAAACCAAAAATAAAACATTTATTAATCAAAAAAGTGACATTAATTTATTAAAAAAAAATCTATTAGATTTCGATGATGAAAAAATTTTTCAACGAAATAATAAAAATCATTTCACAGTTTCTTCTTTCACAAGCAAAAATAGAAGTAACAATCGAAAATTAACAAAATTATCTTTATATAAAGAAGATTATGGAAGACCAATCACACATAAAATGAGCAAAGGTTTTTTAAAACAAATCAATCAAACTTTAATTGAACATTTTAATAATAGTTCAGATGAAGTTGAAAAAATGTTCGGAATTAAACACAAAGAAAATGATTTAAATAGTAATAAAAAAGAAGATGATGAAGATAATATTTGTAATTTCATTCCAATGACAAATAAAAAATATCAAAAATTTAATAATATTTGTGAAGATTTAAAAGCGACTTTTATTCTTACAAGTCCGAATGAAAAAAAAGAAAAAAATAAAAAAACAACAAATTTAAATAAAGATTTTAATGAAGATGAAAAAAATTTAACAACAATCACAAAAAAAACAACAAATCTTTCAAAAAAAAATTCTCTTAAACAAAGTTCAACAAAGAAATTCGAAGAAGAAATTAAACAAATAAAAAAAGAAATTAATTTGAATAATAATGATTTAAATAATACAGATAATAATACAAATTTAGAAGAAGAACAAGAAAATTTAGAAAACGAAAAATTATTAAAAGAATTTCAATATCGAAAAATAACAAAAAATAAAGTTTTAGTTTATGATTCTTTGTCTGATGAAGAAAATTTAGATGATTTTGAAGGAGAATTTTACATTATTCCAAATGGTTATGTAAAAATAACTTTCGATATGATAATTTGTTTATTAATTTTAATAAGTTGCATTGTTCATCCTTTTTATTTTGCCTTTTATTCTTTTGATTATGTAAAATTAGGATTTTTTTTTCAATTTGATTTTTTTTGTGATTTTTTTTGTTTTGTTGATTTAATTCTTGGATTTTTTACTGCGTTTTATGACAATGAAGATCAATTGATAGGAAATAATTTTTTGATAATAAAACATTATTTTTTTAGTTGGTTTTTTTTTGATTTGGTTTTGGCTGTTCCTTTTAATTCGATTTTTAATTTGATTAATTATTATAAATATTTGAATAAAAAAATATTTATTTTCGTTGATGATTATTATAGTTTATGTTTTATTTTTCGTTTAGTAAGAATATTTAAATTGCTAAAAATTTATTTAAAAAATAGTTTCGTTGAATTGATTTTTTATTACATTTCGCAATATGATATTTTATTACTTTGGTCTGGAGTTTTATTTTATTTATTTTTATTTTTATTATGCATTCACATTTTGTCTTGTATTTTTATTTTTTTGGCTCATGTTTCATTTCCTAATTTTATAGATGCTCAGAATTTGGAATTAAATGGGAAAAAAAAGGATATTTATATAGTTTCTATTTATTTCACTTGCGCTACTTTTTTTACTGTTGGTTATGGCGACGTTGTTAGTGTTAACATATATGAATTATTTTATAACATAATTTTATTAATTTTTGGTAATATTATTTATTCTTACACAATAAGTGCGATTTCAAACTATGTTTTCAATGTCAATGCGAAATCAATCGATTATCAAAAAAAATTAGAAATTTTAGATCAATTGCGTTTGACTCATGAAAAGATGCCCACAATTTTATATGATAAAATTAATAAATTTTTACTATATAGACTAAACAACGAAAAAGAAGATAACAACGAAATTATTGATAATTTACCAATTGGTCTTCGAAATAAATTAATAATGGAAATGTACAGAGATGTTATAAACAACTTCGTTTTTTTTAAGAACTTCAACAACGCTGATTTTATAATAAGAGTTTTATTAGCATTTAAACCTTTGCAAGCACTAAAAAACGAACGATTATTAAACGAAGGTGATTATATAGAAGAAATCATATTCGTCAAAAGAGGTCGACTTTCATTAAATCTGCCTTTGCCTGTTGTTGTGAAGGACAAAACATTACAAAAAATGGAAACTTTAAGAGCAAAAACGACTTTTCGTTTGAGCAACGGAAACATAAAAAAAAACTCATTATTAAATAATCTTCCACGAAGAAGATCTTCGTTATTTAACAAAATGGACAATGTTGTTCCTAACGAAATAGAAATTAATGAAATTGAAAACACTGCAAAAGAAATTGAAATGAATATTCATAATAATTTAAATAATAAAGATAATATTAATGATATTCAAAAATTAAGAGACGAAATTAAATCTAATCAACAATACATAAAAATTATCGAAATTCGAAGAAACGAACATTTCGGCGACATTTATATGTGGATGAACAAACGAAGTCCTTTGTGTGTGAAAGTTAAAAGCAAAGTGAGTGAAATTTTGTTGTTGAAAAAAACAGATGCAGTTAAAATTTCAAGTTCGTATCCAAAAATTTGGCGGAAAATTATAAAAAAGTCGATTTTTAATATCGAACAAATTGAAATTTTAATTAATAAAACATTAAAATTTTTCTATATTCACAACGAAGGAGGAAAAATTATGAAAAGAGGCAGCGTCGCTCAAAATGCGTATTTTCGTAGAGACCCAACGAAAACGAATAAATTATTGAATACGAATAATATTTTAAGTAATATTAAAAATGATGAAAATTGTAAGTTAAAAAGCATTCCAAGCGAAGATGAAGAAGATTCTGAAAATGAAGAAAATGAAGAAAAAGAAGAAAAAGAAAATGAAGAAGAAGAAGAAAGTAGCGAATTTGATGAAAATAGTAATGAAAATAGTAAAGAAAATAATGATGAAGATGTTTCGATTATTACTGAAGAAGATAATGATGAAGAATCTACTTATACAAAAAATACCAAAAATTCTAAAAATAATACGAATGATTTAGATGAATCTTTAAGTGAAACTGAAAGAATTTTTAAAAGAAATTTTACTGGACAAAATTCGAGTAAAAATAATAAAAATGATTATTCAAATTCTAGTGATGAAAAAAATAATGAAGATGATAATACACATAGAACGAGTAATTTATTTTTAAGTAATAATTATAGTTTCATTACTGATTATAATAACGATGAAATTGAAATAATAAATTCAAATAATTTCAACGTTGAAGAAGATAAAATAAAAAATGAAAATTTCGAATTTGAAAATAAAATCGATTCAAAAGATTTTAAAAAAATTTTACCTTCAAATTTATCAACAAATAATTTAATTTCAGATAATAATATAAAATCAATTATTACAAATAATAATGGAAATCTTAATAATAATAATAATATTATGAATTTCATTAATTATTTAAATTCCGACAATCAAAAAAGTTTAATTACAAATAATAACAATTTAAATAATATTAAAAACGAAGAAAATAATTTAATTTCTTTCATTTCAAATTTCACAACGAACAATTCAAATAAAAAAGATAAAATTACAAAAAATAATTCAAATTCAAATGAATTTAATAATAATAATGAAAATAATAATGAAAATAAAGAAATTACAATTTACGATTCTTCTTTTAATAAAATGTACATTAACAACAATTTTGAATTTTCAATAAACGCAATTTCAAAACAACCTTTTAAAACAAAAAGAAGTCTTCACATTCGTTCTCATTTAAGTTCGCCGAATGTAAATAAATTCTATGCAAACATTGAAAAAAAAGTAGCATCAACACCAAAAAATGTAACATCAACACCGAAAAAATTTACGAAAAAAATAAGCGAAAGATTAAAATTAACTAAAAATAGTTCAAATTCTAAATTAACACCATTTGATATAAATAATGAAAACACATTAAAAAGTGAAAAAGATAATGTTAAAGAAAAGAAAAATTTAAATAATTTATTATTTGGAAGTATTATTGAAAAGGCTGGTTATGGAGAAAAAAGAAGTAATAATAAATTAGATATGATTACAAATAATATTGAAGATAATTGTAATAATTTAAATGATCCAAATAATTTTTATAAAAATTTAGTTTCAAATTTAATGAATTCAAAAGGAGCAAAAGAAAATGATGATAAATTAAATAATGATAATAATAAAAATATTAATTTAATTAATTTAGATAATGATAATATTCCCAGTTATAGAGAAAGTATTTTAAATAAAACTAATAATAATAATAATAATATTGTAAAAGAAGAAATGACTGATAGATTAAATAATATACAAAAAATATTGAGAAAAAAAATTCAACAGAAAAAATAATATTTATAAATTTGTAAATAAAATTAATTAATTTATAAATATAAATTGAAAAATTAATTATTATTATTATTAAAATCACTAAAAATATAATATAAAATTAATTCTGGATTTTTTATTATTTCTTTTTTATATTCCATATTTAAATTATCATATAAATATTCTAAAGATTTATCTATTTCAATTATTTTTTTATCTTCTAATATTAATTCTTTTATTTTTTCTATCCATTTTTTTTTATTTTCCTCATTTTCTTTATTAAAAATATTATTTTCATCTTCATTTTCATTTTCTTCATCAAAATTATTATTAAAAATCAATTTCGTTTTTTCTACTTTAATCATATTTTGAATTTCTTCTTGTTGAATATATCTAAACAATCCTTCTAAATTTTTATTTTCTTTTTCATTAAAATAATTTCCTAAATCTTTAATATCACAATGTGTTAATTTTTTAATAAAAAAATTATGTCCAGCGCCTTTAATAATGTCTTTAAAATCATAAATATAATAAGGATGATAATTAATATTATAATAATTAATTGGACCATAAATGTCTCTTAAAATATTTTTTCTAGTAAAAGTATGATTATTAATGCTACTTAAAGTTATTTTTTCGTTTCTTGAAAGCAAATCAAAAACATCTTCTTTAATATCAATTTCTTCTTCGAATTCAAAAATTTCTTCTTTTTCATTAAATTCTTTAATATTCGTATTTAAATTACTTATGCTACTAACATCACTTAATTTCTTTTCGTTATTTATGCTATTTATTGAAATATCATGAAAATTAATATTATTATTATTATCTTTAATATTAATTATATTATTATTATTATTGCTATTGTTTGAATTATTATTATAAAAATTTTTATCGTTGTTTATATAAATATTTTTTTTCGATAAATTATCATTATTGAGTTTATTTATTACATTTTTATTGAGATTAAATATAAATTCCAGAGCTTTAAAATAATCATCATTATAAATATCTAATAAACATGTGTTTTTATTTTTATAATTTCTTAAAATGTAATTAATTAATATTTTTTTATTTTCTTCATCGGAAATTATATTTTTATTATTATAATTTTCGTTAATATTTTTTAATTTATATTCATATTCAATAAAATCTTTAATATAATTAAGATAAATATTTAAATATAAAATTTGTATTTTATTTTTTTTTGTTTTAATTTTTTCTCTTAAAAACAAACTTTCTCTAATTAAAATGTAAGATTTTAATAATTCTCTTATATTTAAATAAGCTAAAGCAAGAGTTTCAATGACTTTAATTAATAAATTATAATCATTAAAATAATTATCTCTTAATAATTTATAACATAATTCAATATTATGAATTCCATAATAAAAATTTCCGCTGCAAAATTGAAGCACACCTAAATTAAATAAAGTAAAAATATTTTTTTTGTTATTTTTTTCATTTAAAAGTTTGTTATTTTTTAATTTTATATAAAAAATTTCACTTAAATTTATTTTTTTATTCAATATTAAAAAAGGTGTTATGAATGATAAAAAATAAAAATATGAATTATCATAATATTCATGATTACGTTCTTCAAATAAAATTATTATTTGATTTTTTAATTTGTTGTCTAATTCTTTTAAATTAATGCGATTTAAAGGATTTTCTTTATTTAATTTGTCTATTATTTTAATGTAATTGCTATATAAATGAATCATATTATGAAATAATAAATCATTTTGTTTTAAATATTTATTTTTTTCTATGAAATTTTTGTTTATGAAAAAATATTTATCATTATTATTAAATTCAATGTTTTCTTGAAAAAATTGAATGTCTTTTTTAAATATGAAACTCGATAATATTTTTTTATTGAAAATTTGAGTTTCATCAATGTTGATATTTTCTAATTCTTTAATAATAAAATCATTGTTTGTTTTGTTATTATTTTTTAATAAAAAATTTATAGATAAAATAATAATATTATAATAAAAAAAAACACATTCTTGATAAAAAATTAAATTTTTTAAATTTATTTCGTTTCTTTTTGTTTTGTATTTTAATGATAAATCAAAAACACTTTCAATTAAATGATTAATATTAAATAATTTAAATAAGTTTATTATAATTTTTAAATAAGAATAGTAAAAAATAAAATATTCATTGTTAATAATATTTGAAAATATTTCTTTAATAATATTACCAATTAAAATAATAAAATCGTTATAAAAAGTTATTTGATCGGTGAATTTATATTTAATAAAAAAATTTTTTAAATTACAATGAAAAAAATGATATTTATTATAAATTAAATAAAAATGTTTTTCACTACAAAAATATGAATAACAATCTTTTTTATTACATTTTATAAAATTTGAATAATTATTCGAATTTGGTTTTGAATTACAATATTCACAAATTATTTTATTTTTTAAATTTTGATTTGAATAATTTTCTTTTATTGAATCTATTATATTTTTTAAATATGGAATATCAAAATAATTATTATTATTATTATTTAAATCTATTTTTGATTTTATTGTATTTATTGTTTGTTTTAAATTTTCAGAAATAGTTAAATATTTTTTTTCATAATTATTTTTTAAATTTTCATATATTTTTGAATTATTAATTAAAATATTAAAATTAATTTCATTTTCATTATAATTTTTATTGTTTTTGTTAAAATTTAAATTATCTATTAATTTATTTTTATTATCTATATTATTAATATTATTATTATTTTGAAAACTTTTATTAAGATTATAATTAATATTATTATTATTAAAATTAAAATTGTTGTTAAAAAATTTTTGTTTATTATTATTAATTTTTCTTTCAGAATTTATATTATAATTATCATAATTTTTATTATTTTTATTTAATTTTGGTCTTTCTGAAAAACTTAATGTTGATTCAGTTAAAGTATAATTTTTATTTATTTCATCTTTTTTGAAATTTAATTTAGAAATATTAATTTTTTTTCCATTATTTCTTTCCATATTTTATAATTAACAAATAATTAAAAAAAAAATTAATTTATATTAAAATATTTAATCTTAATAAAATGACATTAAATCTTCATACAAATTCAATTTATAATAATAGTTTATTAAATGAACCAACTCAAAGAACTTTTTTAAGTCATTTAGATACTTATTTAAAATATACAAGTAATTCTGAATATAATTCGAATTTAAATATAAATAATTATATTTTAAAACAAAAATCGATTAAAAAAAATTTATATAATAATTATAATAACGATTATAATTATAATAATAAAAATTCTTTTTCTTTTTCTTGTACAAATACTTATAGTACTTATAATGATGCTAATGATATTTGTAAAAATATTTTAACTATTAAAAATTTCGTTCCTAGAGCAATTCCTAAAAATAATAAATTTAATTGATATTTTTTATTTTTTGTTTTTATTAGTATTATTGTTTGGTTAAATTGTAATTATTAAATAAATTTAAAAATTTAACAATAATTGTAAATAAATAGTGTTTAATTTAATTTTTATTATTATTTTTATCATAAAAATTATAAATAAAATATTTAATTTTTTTTAATTATTCATAATTTTTTCATAAATAAAATAATTAATAATTTTAATGAATCAAAACAAATTTAACCAAAGAAATATTTATAATTATCCTTATTCAAAAAATAACAAAACAAACTCATATACAAATCAATATAAAAATCAAATAAAAACTTATAATAATAGTAATAATTTTTATAACATGAACAATAAAAAAATAAAAACAGAAAATAATAATATTATGAGAAATAATACAATTAATTATAATAATATTAATATGAATTATACAACAAATAACAATTCACTTTCATTAACAGAAGAAAAATATAACAATAATTTTAATAAAAACGAATATCAAAATCAATTAAAAGATTTAATTTTTAGTCCAGGCGATAAATTCACTCAAAATGATTATAATTTTTTATCAGAAAATTATTCAAACAATGATTTTTTTATATCAAAAAATGAAGATAATTTAATAAATAATCATCAATTTTTTTTAAGTAATAATATAAATTTTATAAATAATAACAATGAAAATAATAATAATTTAAAAAAGAAAAAAAAAACTTTAATTTTAGATTTAGATGAAACATTAGTTCATTCAAGTTTTGAAAAAATAAATAATAATAAAGGTTATTTTTTTCCTGACATGACATTAAAAATTTTATTTGATAATCAATATCATGATGTTTATGTATATAAAAGACCTTTTGTTGATGAGTTTATAATTCAAATGTCAAAATTATATAATTTATTTATTTTCACTGCGTCTATAAGTGAATACGCAAATCCTGTAATAAATCAATTAGATAAATTTAATTTGCTTTCGAAAAGATTATTTAGAGAAAATTGCTTTTATGATAAAGAAAATAATTTATATGTCAAAGATTTAAATATTTTAAATGAAGATTTAAAAGATGTTATTATTATTGATAATAATCCTGTTAGCTATAGTTTTAATATTGAAAATGGATTGCCTATTAAAACTTGGCATTTTGATAAAAGCGATTTTGAATTAGAAAAATTTGTTCCGTTATTAAATTATTTAAGCGAAGTTGATGATGTTAGAAAAGTTATTAGAAAAATTGTTGATAATAAAGAAAATATTATTGATTTTGGATTAGTTGATGATTTTATAAAAGAAGAAAAAATTAAAAGAATAAATATTGATAATAGAGAAATTAATAGAAGTAAATCTTATAAAAATTTCTTAAATAAAAAGAATAATATTAATAATAATAATAATTATAATTATTTTAGAGATGATATTAATAATAATTTTAGTACTTCATATAATATGAATAATTATATAAATAATAATAATAATAATGAAGATTTTATTGATGAAAATGAGCAAATCAAAAATATTAAGTTATCTAATAGTAATAATAATATTTTTAATAATAATGATAAAAATTATATTTCAAATGAAAATTATAATACATCAAATATTAATTATATTAATGAAAATAATAATAATAATAATATGTTAAGAATGTCATATAGTAGTAATAATTTTTTATTAAATTCAAATAGTAATAATAATATAAATCTATTTAAAAATGTTTTAGTTACTAATTCATTAACTCAAAAACCTTATAATTATAAAAGAAATAATAATGAATTTAATAATAATAATAATAATGTTAATAATACTGAAAATTTTATAAAAAGAAATAATAGTTCTACATTAATATTTAATTCAAATATGAAAGAAATAAAACCTTTTTTAAATAAAAAAGAAAATAATTTAATTAATAAAAGAATTTTATTTAATTATCATCCTTTGTCAATTAATAAAATTTTAAATTATGATAATAATAATAAAAAAAATATTTTTAAAAATCAATTAAATACAAATAATTATTTAGAAGAATCAAAAAATTATAATATTTATAATAATGAAAATATTAATAATTTTAATTTTAGTACAATAAATAATAATAATATTATTATAAATTTAATTGGAAGAAATACAAAAAAATTATCAAAAGAAACTAATTATTATATAAAAAGAAAACTATTAGTTAAAAATCAAAATAATAATAATAATAATAATAATAATAATAATAATAATAATAATAAT
>JAEEGK010013552.1_pt1 | contig 18356 bp, 16 predicted proteins | sample 8958771 | NCBI WGS metagenome assembly JAEEGK01 (sample SAMN16246547, study PRJNA631951) | gut metagenome | biome: gut microbiome; feature: rumen; material: SC-attached | host: Bos | place: Iran: Karaj | collected 2018-10
TGCAGGGAGGGGTGGAGACCATTCGCCCCTATGTGGACGAATTCATAAAGTTTGCTGAGGAGCATCAGAACCTGACCTTCCTCGTAACTCGCATAGGGTGTGGCATTGCAGGCTTTAGGGATGAGGAGATTTCCCCACTCTTCGCCAAAGCGCATGATATGGATAATATAGTGTTGCCTGAGGGGTGGTAAGAAAAGATATTTTTTAGGGCAAATGAATTTATTTTGCCAAAATTTCAATTGTCAATTGTCAATTATCAATTATTTTTTGTACCTTTGCAGCTAAATTCGTAAATTTATATATAAGAACGCATGGAATTAGCAAGCAAATACTCCCCACAGGAGGTAGAAAACAAATGGTATAAGTATTGGACAGACCACAAGATGTTCGCAAGTAAGCCTGACGGCAGAGAACCTTACACTATTGTTATTCCACCGCCTAACGTGACGGGTGTGCTACACATGGGTCACATGCTCAACAACACCATTCAGGATATCCTCATCCGTAAGGCTCGTCTGGATGGCAAGAACGCCTGTTGGGTGCCTGGCACCGACCATGCCTCTATCGCTACTGAGGCTAAGGTGGTGAACAAGCTGGCTCAGCAGGGCATCAGGAAGCGCGACCTGACCAGAGAGCAGTTCCTGGAGCACGCTTGGGAGTGGACTAACGAGCATGGCGGCATAATACTGAAGCAGCTGAGAAAACTGGGTGCTTCATGCGATTGGGACCGCACGGCTTTCACTATGGACGAGAAGCGCTCGGAGTCAGTGATGAAGGTGTTTGTTGACCTTTACAACAAGGGATACATCTACAGAGGTCTGCGCATGGTGAACTGGGACCCAAAGGCTCAGACGGTGCTCTCTACCGAAGAGGTGATATACAGAGAGGAGAAGTCTAAGCTCTACCACCTGAAGTATTACGTAGCCGATGCTGACACGAACCCTGTTAAGCTGACTGGCGCAGAAGGCGAGGTGTTCCACAAGGACGAGAAGGGCTATTATGCTGTTGTGGCTACCACACGTCCTGAGACCATCATGGGCGATACGGCTATGTGCATAAACCCTAAGGACGTGAAGAACCAGTGGCTGAAGGGTCACAAGGTGATTGTTCCGTTGGTAAACCGCGTTATCCCTGTGATAGAGGACCGCTATGTTGACATCGAGTTTGGTACTGGCTGCTTGAAGGTTACTCCTGCTCACGATGTGAACGACTATGCTCTGGGCAAGACTCACAACCTTGAGATAATCGACATATTCAACCCCGACGGCACCATCTCTGAGGCTGCAGGACTGTATGTAGGCAAGGACCGTATGGAGGTGCGCAAGCAGATAGCCATAGACCTTGAGGCTGCTGGACTGATGGAGAAGGTTGAGGACTATGATAATAAGGTGGGCTATTCAGAGCGCAACCAAGACACTGCCGTTGAGCCACGCCTCTGCAAGCAGTGGTTCCTCTCTATGAAGCACATGGCCGACATCGCTCTGCCTCCTGTGCTTAGTGGCGAACTGAAGTTCTACCCAACGAAATATGTTACCACATACAAGAACTGGCTGGAGAACATACAAGACTGGTGTATCTCACGTCAGTTATGGTGGGGACATCGTATTCCTGCCTACTTCCTGCCAACAGCTGAGGGCGAGGAAGAGCGCTATGTGGTGGCGCTGAACGAGGAAGAGGCTCTGAAGAAGGCTAAGGAGATAGACCCAAGCATAACGGCCGACCAGCTGAAGCGTGATGAGGATGCTCTCGACACATGGTTCTCTTCATGGCTGTGGCCTATATCACTCTTCGACGGTATCAACAACCCTGGCAACGAGGAGATAAACTACTACTACCCCACTGCCGTGCTGGTTACTGGTCCTGACATCATCTTCTTCTGGGTAGCACGAATGATTATGTCTGGCTGCGAATACCAGAAGCAGATACCTTTCCGCAATGTTTATTTCACAGGTATAGTACGCGACAAGCTGGGAAGAAAGATGAGTAAGTCACTCGGTAACTCGCCTGACCCACTCGAACTGATTGAGAAGTTTGGTGCCGACGGTGTGCGCATGGGTATGATGCTCGCTGCTCCTGCTGGCAACGATATTCTGTATGATGATGCCCTCTCGGCTCAGGGTATGAACTTCTGCAACAAGATGTGGAATGCCTTCCGTCTGGTTAAGGGCTGGGAGGTAAGCAACGAGGCTGCCTCTGAGTCAAACAAGAAGGCTATCGAATGGATGAACGCCAAGATAAGAAGCGCTTACGCTGAGATAAACGACGACTACGACAAGTACCGTCTGAACGAGGCGCTGATGGCTGCATTCAAACTGTTTACCGACGAGTTCTCTGGTTGGTATCTGGAGATGATAAAGCCTGCTTACCAGTGTCCTATAGACAAGGAAACGCTGGAGGCTACACTCGACATATTCGACAAACTGCTCCACATCATCCACCCATTCATGCCATTCATCACTGAGGAACTGTGGCAACACATAGCAGACCGCAAGGATGGCGAGGCATTGATGCTCGACGTATTCAAACTCGACGCTCCTACTGAGGCTGACGAGAAGATTATGGCACAGTTTGAGGAGGCTAAGCAGATAATCTCTGGTGTGCGCGGAGTGCGCCAGTCTAAGAATATCGGTCCTCGCGAACCTCTCACCCTCGAGGTGGTGGCAAGCGCTGACGAGAAGGTTATCACCAAGTGTCCTGCCATAGGTCCTATAATCAAGAAGATGGCTGGACTGGAAGGCATCAGCTACGTGGAGCAGAAGGGCGAAGGCTCATCAGCATTCATGATTGGCACCCGCGAGTATGCCGTTCCTCTTGGCAACCTCATCGACGTGGAGGCTGAGCTGGAGAAGGCTGAAGCACAACTCAAGCACCTGCAGGGATTCCTCATGGGAGTAAGGAAAAAACTCTCTAACGAGCGTTTCGTAGCCAACGCCCCCGAGGCTGTCGTAGCCCTCGAGCGCAAGAAGGAGTCTGACTCGCTGGAGAAGATTGCTGCCCTTGAACAGACCATCGCAGAACTAAAGAAGAACTCTTGATCACCAACCTCTATACATACCGTTCGTATGCCAAGTGCATAAGCGAGGGATATACCTTCCTCGCTAAGAACGTGTGGATGGTGACCAAGGTGATGGGGCCCTACTTCCTGGTGTTCTCACTTATCTTCGTACTGTCAAATGCCGTAAACACCCACGCCAACGTGGAGATACTGGCAGGCAAACAGATATACCTGGAAGAGGTGGTGGCGGCTATAGCACTCACCCTGCTCGCCCTCGTGGCATATATCGTCGCCATCATGAGGCTCTACAGAATGTTCAAACGCCTCTGTGGCATAAAGGGCAAGAGGAAGATATATATTAAAAAGGTATGTAAGGCTATCTTCCGTCACTTTGGCAAGGTGGTGGGCACCACCCTCCTGTCGCTCTTCATACTCGTGGTGATGAGCATGGTGGTCTATCTTCCCTATATCATCTCCACCTACGCCTATTTCAGCAGCGTGGAGGGACAGATAAACTTTGGCGACACAGCCATCATCCCCACCTCTGGCTTTGTGATGATGATAGTGGCATGCACCCTGTGCTATACCATTATTAATATTATGTCCGTGGGCTTCTACGCCTCCCTACTCTATCTTTACGGAAGCATAAAAGGATGAAAAAGGTATTATTCATAGATCGCGACGGCACTTTGATAAAAGAGCCTGCTGACGAACAGATTGACTCATTCGAGAAACTGGAGTTTGTCGAGGGAATGTTCCGCAACCTCTCCTTCATACGCAAGAATCTCGACTTCGAGTTTGTGATGGTGTCAAATCAGGACGGCCTGGGAACCGACTCGTTCCCTGAGAACACCTTCTGGCCTGTGCACAACTTCATACTGCAAACCTTGAAAGGCGAAGGGGTGGAGTTTGACAACATACTGATTGACAACCACTTCCCTGCCGACAACCACCCTAACCGCAAGCCTGGTACGGGGATGCTCAAGGAGTATATCAACAACCCTGAGTATGACCTCGCCAACTCTTTCGTCATAGGCGACAGGGAGACTGACGCCCAACTGGCTGAGAATCTGGGCTGCAAGGCACTGATACTGGGCAAGGACGGACTCACTTGGGAGAAGATAGCCGAGATACTCTTTGCTGGCGAACGTATAGTGGAGATAACACGCACCACGAAGGAAACAGATATCACCGTACGCATAAACCTCGACGGCACAGGCAAGTGCGACATACAGACTGGCCTTGGCTTCTTCGACCACATGCTCGAACAGATAGGCAAGCACGGCATGACCGATTTATATATAAGGTGTAAGGGCGACCTTGAGGTTGACGAGCACCACACCATCGAGGATACGGGCATAGTGCTTGGCGAGTGTCTGCTGAAGGCTCTCGGCGACAAGCGAGGCATAGAGCGCTATGGCTACAGCCTGCCTATGGACGACTGTCTGTGTCAGGTGGCACTCGACTTCGGTGGGCGTCCCTGGCTCATCTGGGATGCTGAGTTCCATCGCGAGAAGGTTGGCGAAATGCCTACTGAGATGTTCATGCACTTCTTCAAGTCCGTTAGCGATGCTGCCAAGATGAACCTCAACATCAAGGCTGAGGGCACCAACGAGCACCATAAGATAGAGGGCATATTCAAAGCCTTCGCACGCAGCATCAGGATGGCTGTGAAAAGGGACATCTATCACTATCAGCTTCCATCCACAAAAGGGACTTTATAAGTTAAAAAAACTTAAAGCAGAAAGACTTTCAACTTTCAACTTTCAACTTTCAACTTATTTTGCTACCTTTGCAAAAGTAGAAAAACATTATAGAAAAAGACCAAAAATACTAAACTAAAAACAAAATGGCACAGCTAAAATCTTTATCAAAGCTGACAGCTCCAAAGAGCACAGCTCCAGAGAAAATCATCCAGTTTGGTGAGGGCAACTTCCTCCGCGCTTTTGTTGATTGGATTATTTGGAATATGAACGCAAAGACGAACTTCAATGGTTCTGTCGTTGTGGTTCAGCCTATCGACAAGGGTATGGTACAGTGGCTTAACGGCCAGGACTGCCTCTACCACGTAAACCTTCAGGGACGTCTCAACGGTGAGCCTGTAAACCAGCTCGACCGCGTTGACGTTATCTCTCGTGGTCTCGACCCATACGCTCAGAACTGGGCATTCATGTCACTCGCTGAGCAGCCAGAGATTCGTTTCGTAATCTCTAACACCACTGAGGCTGGTATCGCTTTCGACCCATCATGTAAGTTCACCGATGCTCCTGCATCTTCTTATCCAGGCAAGCTCGTTCAGCTCCTCTTCCGTCGTTATCAGACATTCAACGGCGACCCTAAGAAGGGACTTATCATCATGCCTTGTGAGCTCATCTTCCTCAATGGTCACCACCTGAAGGACTGCATACGCAAGTATATCGAACTGTGGAAGGACGATTTCGGCAAGGACTACGAGGGCTTCAAGGAGTGGTTTGAGAAGTACAACTACGTTTGCGCTACTCTCGTTGACCGTATCGTTCCTGGATTCCCACGCAAGGAGATTGCTGAGATACAGCAGAAGATAGGCTATAAGGACAACCTCGTTGTTCAGGCTGAGATATTCCACCTCTGGGTTATCGAGAAGGCTGAGAACATGACCTGTGAAGAGCTCCGTGCTGAGTTCCCTGCTGATCAGGCTGGTCTGCACGTTCTCATCGCTGAGTCTGAGGCACCTTATCATGAGAGAAAGGTTACCCTGCTCAACGGTCCTCACACCGTGCTCTCTCCTGTTGCTTACCTCTCAGGCATCAACATCGTTCGCGATGCACTCCACGACGAGGTTATCGGCAAGTATATCAAGAAGGTACAGTATGACGAGCTCATGCAGACTCTTAACCTGCCTATGGACGAGCTCCAGAAGTTTGCTGCTGACGTATTGGAGCGTTTCGACAACCCATACGTTGACCATCAGGTTACCTCTATCATGCTCAACTCATTCCCTAAGTTCCAGGCTCGTGACCTCCCAGGAGTGAAGGTTTACTTGGAGCGCAAGGGCGAACTGCCTAAGGGTCTCGTACTCGGTCTGGCTGCTATCATCACCTATTATAAGGGTGGCACACGTGCTGACGGTGCTCCTATCGAGCCAAACGACGACCAGAAGATTATGGATCTGCTCAAGGAACTCTGGGCTACTGGCGACACTCGCAAGGTGGCTGAGGGCGTACTTGCAGCTGACTGGATCTGGGGCGAGCACGGCGACCTCAACAAGATTCCTGGACTCACCGATATGGTTGAAGGCTTCTTGAACGATATCCAGAGCAAGGGTATGGTTGAGACCGTTAAGTCTATACTGTAATAACGGTTAATGGTTAAAGGTTAATGGTTAACGTTCCCGTTAAGGCTTATGCTTAACCTGAAAACTTTAGCTAAACGATACGAAACGAGGGAGTTCCTTGATGGTGACCCTTCCTGGTTTATGCACCAGGTGGAGGGAGTTGCCAACAAGGAACTCCTTGCTTTTATTGCCTCCTCGCTGAGCTATGGCAGCAGGAAGCAGTTTCTTCCTAAGATACAATACATTCTTGACTGTTCCGAGGGCGATGTGGAGCATTGGCTCCTGTCAGGCACATTCCGTCAACACATCCCCGACAACGATAAGTGTTACTACAGGCTCTACTCCAATCACACCATGCGCCAGTTTCTCGAGGCACTCACCACTATGCTGCGAGAGTATGGTTCCATGAAAGCCTACATCAAAACCGAATTAAACAAAATACCGCCTTATCCTTCCAGGCGAGCCATTGATGCCATAAAAGCAATAGTTTGGTGGTTTCAGATAAAGGTTAACGTTCTTCGCCAAGGCTCAGGCGAGCAGAGCTCGGAACCCGTTCCCGTTAGTGTCATTCCCAAGGACTGCTCCTCTTCTTGCAAGCGCCTCTGCATGTTCCTGCGCTGGATGGTTCGCGACAACTCCCCCGTTGACCTCGGACTATGGGCAGATATCATCGACAGGCGCACCCTCATCATGCCACTCGACACCCACGTAATGCAAGAAGCAAACCGCCTCGGACTGCTTAAGTCCAAGACGGCTTCTATGAGTACCGCTCTAAAACTTACAGAGAAGTTACGCGGCGTTTTCCCTGACGACCCCCTCAAGGGCGACTTCGCCCTCTTCGGGCTTGGGGTTACTTCTTCTTAAGTATATCACGAATCTCAGCGAGCAGTTCCTCCTGAGTAGGACCAGCAGGAGCCTCTGGAGTAGCAGGCTCTTCCTTCTTCATCTTGTTCATAGCCTTGATCATGCAGAAGATACAGAAAGCGATGATTACGAAGTCAAGAACATTCTGACAGAACATACCATACTTCAACTTAGCTGCACCCTCGCCATCGCCAATCACGAATTCGAGGTCAGCAAGATTGATATTGCCAGTAACCATACCGATGAGAGGCATCAGCACATCGTCCACCAGACTGCTGACGATTTTACCAAACGCACCGCCGATGATAACACCGACAGCCATGTCCATCACGTTGCCCTTCATGGCAAACTCTTTGAATTCCTTAATAAATCCCATAGTCGTTTTGTATGAATTAAATGTTATAAAACTGTTTTTTATTGCAATCTTGACGTTACAATTTTTCTTGCAAAATTGATTTGTGTTAATTGTTTTACGCAAATTTGGCACAAAGATACTATTTTTTTTCTAATAACAAACAATTTGTCAAAAAAAAAACGTAAATTTGCATTGCAAATCTCAATTAACGATGTATTCACTTACATTTTTATTACGGGATAATATATAAAGAGAAGGTAAAAAGGATAATAATCCATATTAAACTAATTAAAAATTAAAAAACATGACAAAAGTAGCTATTAATGGTTTCGGCCGTATCGGTCGTCTCGCTTTCCGTCAGATGTTTGAGGCTGAGGGTTATGAAGTAGTAGCAATCAACGACCTGACATCACCTAAGATGCTCGCTCACCTGCTCAAGTATGACACAGCACAGGGCGGTTTCTGTGGTAAGTTCGGTGAGAACAAGCACACCGTAGAGGCAACAGATGACTCTATCATCGTTGATGGTAAGGAAATCAAGATCTCTGCTGAGGCAGACGCAACAAACTGCCCATGGGCAGCTAACGACGTTGACGTAGTACTCGAGTGCACAGGTTTCTACACATCTAAGGCTAAGGCTGAGGCACACCTCAAGGCTGGTGCTAAGAAGGTAGTTATCTCTGCTCCTGCAGGCAACGACCTCCCAACCATCGTTTACAACGTAAACCACACTACTCTTACCGCTGACGATAAGATCATCTCAGCTGCATCATGCACCACTAACTGTCTCGCTCCAATGACAAAGGCACTCAACGACTTTGCTCCAATCCAGAGCGGTATCATGACAACCGTACACGCTTACACAGGCGACCAGATGATTCTGGACGGTCCTCAGCGCAAGGGTGATGTTCAGCGTGCCCGTGCCGGTGCTCAGAACATCGTTCCTAACTCAACTGGTGCTGCTAAGGCTATCGGTCTCGTTATCCCCGAGCTGAACGGTAAGCTGATCGGTGCTGCACAGCGCGTTCCGACTCCTACAGGTTCTACCACTATCCTGCACGCTGTTGTAAAGGGTGAGGTAACTGTTGAGGGTATCAACGCTGCCATGAAGGCTGCTACCAACGAGAGCTTCGGTTACACTGAGGAGAAGCTGGTTTCTAGCGACATCATCGGTATGAAGTTCGGTTCACTGTTCGACGCTAACCAGACCATGGTTTCTAAGATCGGTGACGGCAACTCTCTCGTACAGGTTGTTGCTTGGTATGACAATGAGAACTCTTACACTTCTCAGATGGTTCGCACCATTAAGTACCTCGCTGAGCTGAAATAATCTCGTACATAATGATAAAAAAGGCCGTTCCGTTTTGCGGAATGGCTTTTTTTTTGTATCTTATTTGGTATTTTGCTTGCTTTTTCGTATCTTTGCCACCGAATAGATAACGATTGGCCAGAACTCGATTGAAAGAGAAATAACATTAACTATTAAGAGATATGAGAAAGAATCATTTTTATGTGAGACTGATAATGGCATTGGCTCTGTTGCTCACAGTGAATGTCAGTGTGCAGGGTGACAACCTTCGCAAAGGCGGTAGCATCGTAGGAAAGATTGAGTCGAACGGTGATGTTCGTATCAATGGTTCCATCGTGGGCAGATTTGAATCGAACGGCGACATTCGTGTTGGTGGCTCCATTCAGGGACGGATTGAGAAAAACGGCGACATCCGTAAGAACGGTTCCATTATCGGCCGTATCGAACAGAACAATGATATCCGTATCAACGGTTCTATCGTCGGTAGAATTGAGAAGAATGGTGATATCCGTATGAACGGTTCTATCATTGGGCGTGCTGAGCAGATGACTGATGTGCGTCGTGTGGCCGTGATGTATTTCTTTCCCTTCTTTAATCTGTAATGCGCAACGATGAGGTTGAAAGTCAACCGTAAGAACATCGACGTGTTTGAAGGGGCCCAGGTGCGTCATGCCATACTGAGCTATTTCGCGCTCAAGGGTATGGATGTAGATCAAGTGGAGAGCCTGACCGTCTATGACCGCTGGGGACATGAGATTGACTTGGGCGCGCCAGCCAGTCAGTTCGACGTGGTGAGATTCAAACTTCCCAAAACGGAAACAAATAATACAGAGGAAAGATGAAGAAAAATATTCTGCTATCGCTATTGGTGTTCGTGGCACTGACACTTTCTGCCCAGGAACGTCGTGAACTCCATATCCTTAGTATCAACGATCCCCACGCTGCCATGGAGCAGTTCCCCCGTCTTGGTTTCGTGGCTGATTCGCTGCGTACCCTCTATCCTGACCTGCTGATTCTTTCAGCTGGCGACAACCGTTCGGGCGACCCCATTAACGATATGTTTGAAATTCCCGCCTATCCGGTGGTGGCATTGATGAACCAGATAGGTTTCCATGCAACCGTCATCGGCAACCATGAATATGATTCTAATCAGGACGGTCTGGCCCGTTTGATTAATCTGAGTGCCTTCTCGACCCTTTGTGCCAATATGGAACCCGATCCGAAGTGGAAGATGCACGTCAAGCCTTATCAGGTTTTCGATTGTGGTGGTATCTCTGTCGGTGTAATAGGCATCACGGCCCTCGGTTCTATGGGAATACCCGAGAGTCATCCTGCCCGTCTGACAGATATTAAGTTTATGGATCCTCTGGAGACGATTCGGAAATATCAGTTCCTGAGAGAGAAGTGTGACGTGATACTCCTATTGTCGCACTTAGGTTTCGAAACAGATGTGAAATTCTCTGCTGAACTGCCGTGGGTGGACATCATCATCGGCGGCCATTCGCACACCCAGCTTGTTGGCGGTGAGATGCACAACGGCATCCTCATCACCCAGAATGGGAAAAGCATACCTTATGCCACACATTCCACACTGGTGTTGCAGGGTGGGAAAATCGTGGAGAAGAAAGCTGAGCGTATCGCAGTGAAAGGTATGCCGGGTGAGAACAAGACTGTTGCCGAACTCGTGCGCTATTTCTCTGAGAATCCTGTCTTCAAACGTGTCCTGGCCGTTGCTGAGACACCTTTCGAGAACAGGGAGGAACTGGGCTGTATGGTGTGTGACGCTTATCTTGCAGAGACCGGTGCCGATATCTCCTATCAGAATGCAGGTGGTGTACGTATTGAGAATCATCCTGCTGGCGACATGACCATGGGTGACGTGATGAAGATGGATCCCTTCCAGAACGACCTTGTGGAACTGCATGTTACGGGTAAGGAGTTGGCAGAAATGCTCATCTCCTGCTATGACAACGACAAGCAGCGCTTCCCTTATGTGAGCGGTATGACCTGCGACGTTGTAATCGACCCTGCCACGCAGAAGATCAAAAAACTTACGCTCAATGGTAAGGATGGTAAGAAACTGAACCTGAAAAAGACCTATCATGTGGTTGGCAACAGCTATTCTGTCGCCGTCAGTCCTACCAATCGCGCCGATCAGGGTCGGAGTATGGGTATTACCACACCCGATGTTATCAAGAACTATCTGGAGCACCAGGGCCGTGTCAGTTTTCAGGGTCGTCGTTGTCTGAATATCAAATAAATATTATATGGATACAAGCAATTTTAAAGAATACATTGGCAAGTTTCTTAAAGGCTGCGGATGTCTTACCATTGGCAGTATAGTTTTGCTGATTATTGTCGGCATTTTCGTTGACGATGAGGAAAAGACAGATGAAACAGGAGAAACGGCGCAGCAGACAGAGCAGGTAGAGAAGAAGGACTCCGTCATAGTGAATGAACCTTTGGAGGGGGATCCCTATCAGGAACTGGACGAATTGATTGGCCTCGGATCCGTGAAACAGGAAGTGCGTTCGCTGGCCAATTTCGTGAAACTCCAAAAACAGCGTGAGGCACAGGGACTGAAGACCGCAAAAGTGTCGTATCATCTCGTATTCTACGGTTCTCCTGGTACCGGTAAGACCACTGTTGCACGTATCGTAGGACGTATCTATAAGGATCTTGGTGTGCTTAAGAAAGGTCATACCGTGGAGACCGACCGTGCCGGATTATGTGGTGAATATGTTGGAAAGACCGGTCCTAAAACCGACACGGTCATTTCCAAGGCGCTCGATGGTGTGCTATTCATCGATGAGGCTTATTCGCTCGTGCCTGAGGGTGGCGCCGGCAATGACTATGGTCAGGAAGCCATCTCGACCATCTTGAAGCGCATGGAGGACTACCGCGATCGCCTTGTTGTGATCGTAGCAGGTTATAAGGACGAGATGCAGCGCTTTATCGATTCGAACCCTGGCCTACAATCACGTTTTAACCGCTATATCGACTTCCCCGACTACTCGGGTACGGAACTGGTGGATATTTTCAAGATGTACATGAAGAAGAACCAATATACTTTGGCCCCTGATGCTGAGGAATACCTGAAGGAACAGTTCGAGTATGTCGTGGCGCATAAGGATCGTAACTTCGGTAATGCCCGTTTTGCGCGGAATGTGTTCGAGAAGAGCATCCAGCAGCAGGCTAATCGTCTGGCCGGACAGACCAACCTCGACAAATCACGCCTGACGGAGCTGACTGTTGAGGATTTGCAGGGCGGTTTCGCCTCCAGAAACAATATCGGACAATAACAATAATAACTATAAACTTTTAGAATTATGGCTTATACAGAAACAACAACGACGGGTTATGGAACCCGAGTAGGAAATTCATTTAGGGCAATTGGCAGCGGTATTCTGCTGTTTGTGTTAGGAACGGCTCTGCTTTGGTGGAACGAAGGTCGCGCTGTGAAGACAGAAAAAATGCTCGATGAGGCAGGCAGTAAGTATGTTGAGATGGAGAATCCCAATAAGAAGGATGCCTCGCTTGAGGGTGAATTGATTTGTGGTACGGCCTTGGCTACCACTGAGGATTCCTTGACGGATGCTGATTTTGGCATCGGTGCCAAGGCGATTGCCCTTCGTCGTACGGTGGAGTACTATCAGTGGGTAGAGCATTCCCAGACGAAGAAAGAGGATAAGTTGGGTGGAAAGGAAGTGAGTACAACAACCTATACTTATTCGAAACAGTGGGTATCGAGTCCTGTTCAGTCGAGCCAGTTCCATGATCCTGCTTATCAGAATAAGAATATGGTTCTCACCACTGTCGAAGAGGCTGATCAGTATGCTGAGAATGTATCATTCGGTGCCTATAAGTTGCCCGAGAGCCTGATTCATAGCATCTCTTCGCGTGAAGGCATTGATCTTGCACTTGCTGAGGATTTGTTGGCACAGTTTGATAAGAACACCCAAGCTGCCTATGAGCGTTTCTATGGTGTACAGAAAAGTATCCAACAGCCCACACAGCAACCTCAGCAACCTGTTGCGCAGGCTATTCCTGACTCGATTTTGGCATTGCTCCCAGATTCTGTCAAAGCGCAGCTCGACTCACTGCAGGCTGTCAACGACTCTATCAACAAGCAGATGGCAAATGCTGAGAACAAGAAGGATCTGAACTATATCCACCAAGCTGGCAACGTGCTGTACTTCGGTCGCGTACCCGGTGCACCTGAAGTCGGTGATGTCCGCGTGACCTTTGAGAAGGTTGTGCCTGCTAAGGTTACGGTTATGGCTGTGGTCGATGGCGACACATTCAAGCCTTTCAAAGCAAAGAACGGCAAGCGTTTCCAGACCCTCGTGATGGGTACAAAGAGTGGCGATGAAATCATTGAGGCCGAGAAAGAAGCCAACAATATGATTCTCTGGTTCCTTCGTATTCTCGGTTGTCTGATGGTGATCGGTGGTCTGAAGGGAATCTTCGGCTTTATCGAGACTATTCTCAAGGTGGTGCCGTTTATCGCAGGTATCTTCGGCTGGGGTGTTGGTCTCGTCTGCACCATTATCGGTGTGGCATGGTCGCTCATCGTGATTGCCATCGCCTGGCTGTTCTATCGTCCGTTGCTGGGTATCTCACTCTTGGTTCTCGCAGGTCTTCTCATTTGGGTATTTGCCTTCAAAGGTAAGGATAAACTGAAGGAATTGGCTGCCAAAGCCAAGCAGAAGAATGCGGAGCCGTTTCCTGCAACAGAATAATCACAAGGTAAGCCTATGAAGAAATTTCTTTTGTTGATGGTTCTGTGTCTGTGCGCTCTTAGTAGCGTACAGGCACAGAATGCTCAAGTGGCACAGATCCGCAAGCAGTATGCTGAGGCCAAGGAGATTATGGCCAATAAGAAGAAGGCCGAGGTTCCCCCTGATGAAACAGTGGTGACGAGCAATTACATGGCTCCGGGTGCCGGTCCTATCAAGGACGTGACACATTATTTCTATAGCGGCGAGTATGATGAGAATCTCAGAAATGTGTACTATACACCTTATTTCATCACCCGTAGTTATAATGTAGGAGCCAGAGACTATTATGAGGAGTTCCTTTTCAACAAGGGTAGTCTGGTGTTCTATTTCTGCAAGAGTCAGAACGACGAGACCCGTTATTACTGGGGAGCTGGCGGCTTCTTCCATGAGGATATCAAAGGTCAGAAACAGATGGATGAGGTCTTTGCCTCCCGTTTGGCCAACGACCTGACCGAAGCTTTCCACCGACTGATGAACAGGGAGTATTAGAGATTTTATGAGCTATTACGGGAATTTGTTTCCAAAAGGGATCGCGATATGAAAAGAATATTGTTAATACTATTCACTATTCACTGTTCACTATTCACTGCCCTTGCCCAGGAGAGTGTTTCGTTAGAGGATATCGAGAAGGGGTGGGGCACGAAGACTATTGGGAACGTGATCAACGGCAGTCTCGGTATCATGCTGGAGCGTTTCGACCAGACCTGGCCCACATGGACGGGAGAAGCCATACGCGAGACGATGGAAAAAGGTCTCGCCAAGGAGGTGTTGGATGAAGAGACAGAATTGACTGTGGTCGTCGACACAAAGAATGGTTATGCTTCCATCGACGATGCAGGTACTGACGGTGCCTATATGTCGCTTTGTTACTGGAACCGTAAGAACGGGCATAAGTTGTTTGCCGTGCGTTTAGGTAAACCCACCGATCCCTGTATAGATTTCGTGTGCTTCTACGACTACGATGCCCAGAAGAAGACGCTGACGCCCGAGCCGGATATCCTGAAGGGCTATCGTATGCGCGACAAAAAGGAGTTTACCCAGATCTATGCCAAATTGCCCAGGAAAGGCAAGACCTTGCTCGTGGATGAATGGGGTGAGGACGGTCCCGTGCAGCACACCTTTATCTGGGATGGCATGAAGCCCGTCTACTCCAAGACCGCCCCTCTCAAATTAGACGACTAAAGCTTATATAAGACAACGAATTTCATGAATTAAACGAATTGGTCTATGAATAAGAATCTGCTGATAAGACTGATTGTGATACTGTTCACTCTTCACTGTTCACTCTTCACTTCGTCGCAGACGATCAAGGATGGTTCCAAATGGTGGGATGGTGAGCGGTTGTATGTTGCCATCGTCGATAACGAGGGTAACGTCAGGATGGAAGGTGAGAGTGTGGATATGGGTGGTGATTCGTTCGCCCTGAACAAGGTTAAGGGCCAGGAGGGCCGTTACACTCTCTACTCAACCAATTCACACAACTGGATTTTCATCCGGGGTGAGGTTGGCTGGCGTGTGGATTATATCCGCCAGGATGGCATGAATTTTCTGGCCGTCCGCAAGCCCAATGGCGACTGCTGTTATACGTTGACTCTGACGCCCGACAATCTGAAGAACTGTGTGGCTCAGGAGAAGATAGCCGATGAGCGCGATGTCAGTTGGATGTTGCAGAACTATCTGATGAACACCCACTATCTAGGTCGTTTCTCGAAGCCCCAGTTGCGACTGATGCGCAACGAGATCTTAGCCCGTCACGGCTGGCGTTTCCAGTCGAAAGACCTGCAGGATCATTTCGGTAGTCAGCCTTGGTACAAGCCTGTAGCCAATAACGACAACATCAAGCTCAACATCATCGAAATGACCAATGTGCAACTCATCAAGAGTGAGGAAGCTGAGGACGATGACAACCGTGTGCGTTATGAGAATAGTCAGGCTGCTCCGAAGATGGCGCAGGCTGTTGATGGTGTCATTACTGTCAATACCGAGGAGCAGTTTATCAATGCCCTCGGCAACGATCGTGTTATCGAATTGGGTGAGGATGTTCACCTGAACCTCTCACGTATCTTGGAGCGCGAGGATTGGTTCTCGGGCGTTCCGGGTCGAGCCTGGGTGACCATTGCCAAGAGTGATGGAAATGATCAGCCTGTCATCATTAGTGAGTATTGCAACGATGGTCATCAGTTAGTGCTGAAGAATATCCGAGGTCTGACCATTCGTGGCAAGCGGAACTCCAGCATCGAGGTCAATCCCCGTTATTCCTTCTGTCTGAGTTTTATGAATTGCGAGGGCTGTAACGTGGAGAATCTTACTATCGGTCATACCGAGGGCGGCTACTGCGACGGTGGTGTGATCGGTGTGGAAGGTGGAGAACGCATTTCTGTGTCCAACTGCGACCTCTATGGTTGTGGCACCTATGGTGTTGTGACCCGTGAAACCAGGGAATTCGCCATGTATAGAAGCAATATCCACGATTGCACCTACGGCATTATGGAACTCTATAGTTCGGATCGTGTAGAGTTTTATCAGTGCGACTTCTTCAGTAACCGCGAATACGAGCTCATTACCAATCGTGGCAGCGAAAATGTGCTGTTCGAGGGCTGTCGCTTCTTTGGCAACTGGGCCGATGCGCCGTTGTTTATGAGCGATGACGACATCGTACTCAAGAAATGTGAGATATACCATCCCAATATCGGTGCCCGTGGCCGGTTGAAGACCCCCGACAACGACTGCAAGTGGGGCGAAAAGGCCAACTTCATCCCCGAACCCCGCAAGACCCCCATCGGTCCAGACGTGAACAAATAAATATATTTTAACGACAACGAATTTCACGAATGATGATGAAGAAACAAATTCCCATAATTGACCATAATGACCATAATATTATTATGGATATTACGGGTTATTACGGCCATTAGTTTCAATAAAATACAATTCGTATAATTCGTGTAATTCGTAAAATTCGTTGTTTAAAAAGAGAAGTATGAGGAAATCGTTTGTTGGAGCCATCTGCGTGATGGCAGTGATGATCAGTTGTAAGCAGAAGGGTCAGACCGCTCCTGCTGATAGTCAGGATTCGGTGACCGCTGCCGTCATCGACAGTATCATCGAGGAAAATGATACGACCCCGTTGCCGATGTTCCTCATCGGTACCGATGGCAAATACCGTCAGGTACTCTATTGGACCAATATCGAAGAACCCCAGAGGAGTGAAGGCGATGAAGATTACTTTGATGACTGGCATAAGCGTTGGGAATTGCAGGAGATGTTCCGTCGCAACGCCGCCCAGTATACCAATCTGTTGAATGGCGAAAAGATCGTGAAGGTGAAGTTCGTCGATGAGGTGTTGAAGGATCCCGACGGCAACACCCCCAGCATCGGTGAGATTCATGGCCGTGATGAGATTCCATCTCTTTGCGCCCGTTTCGAATATGTTGATCCCAAGGACAATCCTAAACTGGAATACAGGTCCGATTCCTGGGGTTCGATTATCTGTACCGACAGCTATCTCAGCTCCCGCAAGCGTCTCACTGTCAAGACGTGCCAGGCAGAGAACTATGAATATCCCAAGCTTCCCGCTGATATCGTGAAGCAATTGGAGACACAATACGGCATGAAAGCCCAGCAATCGCACAAGACCTGTATCATCGGCGATAGCATCATCATGGGTGCTGTGGAGTTCAAGGGCGAATATAAGAATGCCCCGAAGGATAAGTATGACGCCGACCGCAAGTCAGCCCTCGCCGTTGAGGTGCTCGTGGATGGTGACAAACTCTTTGTGCTTGAGCAGATCGGCTATTACGATCCCGAATACGGTGCTACGTGGAATGCCGATGCCGACGGTTATATCCCCAATGATATCGAGGCCGCCTTCGAAGGTCCGAAGGGTTTGGAAATCTGCTATACCCATAGCGCTCCTGAGAGTTATTGTGTCGGTATGCTCTTCCCAAGGGAGGACAAATTGATTGAATTGGAATACGAGTGCTACCACTCGATGGTCGACGAGGAGATTCCCGTCTGGAAGAAGGACTTCGCCGAGATGGAGAAACTCTATCATGCCGATGAATACGGTGACAGCCACGTGAAATTCACCAAGTGGGCACACTGCTATATCGACTACGACAACGAGTGGATCTGGCTGCGCGATAACGACGACAAGAACGGTGCCTTCTTCATTCGTAACGACGGCAAGCTCCAGCTCATCGCTATCGAGAATCCCCGCTTGAAACCCTCGAGGTGCGAGAAGGATGGCGTCTGCTATCTCAAGTTTGGTGGTTCTGCCGGTGGTCCGTCCTGGCAGCAGGAGATCTATGCCTTCAAGGGCGGCAAGCGATTGTGGAAACTGAACGTGCTCGAAGTAGAGGGTGAAATTGAAGAATGTTCCCTCAATGGCAAAGCCATCTCCAAGGAAGAGGGTAGGGGCTACCTCGACAAGATTCCTCAGGGTCAGGAGATCACCGTTTATTTCCGCGATATCGAACAGAAACAATAAGATGTCAGTAAATAATGATCCCCGCTCGGCTGAGCGGGGATAATTCTATACAAATACCTCTTCGGCTACCATATTTGGATATGCCACCTGCTCGTCGTAAATCAGGTTAATGCCAAGTGCATTCTCCAGTTTCGATAACGTGTCGAGCGACATATTCTCCTTGCCCTTCAGTATCTTCGACACATATTGCTGACTGCAGTCCATGCGCTCAGCCAAGGCTTTCTGGGTAAGACCCTGCTTCTTCATCTCT
>JAEEGK010013553.1_pt1 | contig 18356 bp, 21 predicted proteins | sample 8958771 | NCBI WGS metagenome assembly JAEEGK01 (sample SAMN16246547, study PRJNA631951) | gut metagenome | biome: gut microbiome; feature: rumen; material: SC-attached | host: Bos | place: Iran: Karaj | collected 2018-10
CAGGGCGGAACCCTCTTTGCCTTCCGCTTCCGGCTCGCCTTCCGCCGGGAAGAAGCCGTGGATGCAGATCGGGAACAGGTAGCCGGCCGTCAGCAGCGCGGACAGCAGCAGCACCGCGGGCGCCAGCCAGTTCAGCACGGGCAGGCCCGACGACAGGGAGCCGCTCGCCAGGTACCACTTGCTCAGAAAGCCCGCGAACGGCGGAATGCCGACGAGGCCCAGCGAGAAGATGGTCAGGCAGCCGAACGTGACGGGCATTTTGCGGCCCAGTCCCTTCATCTGCGATACGTATTCCTTGTGGGTCCAGAAGATGACCGTGCCCGCGCACAGGAACAGGCCGTCTTTGATGATGCTGTGGTACGCCGCGTGGAGCAGCGCGCCCAGAAGGCCCGCTTCGTTCATCGTGAACACGCCCAGCAGGACGTAGCTCACCTGGCTCACGGTCGAAAACGCGAAGCGCTTCTTCATCAGGTCTTCGCCGTAGGCCATCATGGACCCCATGAACACCGTGACGAGCGCCAGGATGATGAGCGCGGTCTGCACCCAGGTGCCCCGCAGCAGCTGAACGCCGAAGATCTGGTACACGAGGCGCAGGATGCACAGCACGCCCGCCTTCGTGATGCAGCCGGACAGCAGGGCCGAAGCCGGCGCCGGCGCCACCGGGTGCGCCGTGGGCAGCCAGGCGTGCAGCGGGAACAGTCCCGCCTTCGCGCCGAAGCCCGCGACGGACAGGAACGCGACCCAGAGGATGAGGGTCTCGTGGCCGGCGATCTTCGCGGGGTCAAGCACGCCGCCGGTCGCAAAGGCCAGCGTGGTGCCGTAGGAATTGACGAAGAACATGCCCAGAAGGCCAAGCGTTGCGCCGAAGATCGAGTAGAACAGATACTTCTTCGCCGCGGCGATGGATTCCGGCGTGCCGTTGTGCAGCACGAGGGGCATGGACAGCAGCGTCATGAACTCGAAGCACAGGTACATCGTCAGGTAGTTGGCGGCCATGGTGAGGGCTGCCAGCATCACCCAGGTCAGGGCGTAGAAGACGAAGAACCGGGCGTTGTGCTTCTGGTGTTCTTTATATTTCTGCGCGTAGATCCCGACCAGCACCCACATGACGCTGACGAGGCACAGGAAAAAGCGCCCAACGGCGTCTGTGCCGAACTGCAGCGAGAGCTTGTCGGTAATATTCAGCAGCGTATAGACGTTCGTCATATCCTTCGCTCCTTTTTATCCGAACATCGAAAGACCTGTGCGGATCACGTCCATCAGACGGTCCGACTGCAGGCCGATGGCAAGATTCAGTATGATGAACAGCACGATGGCGAATTCGTACTCCGTGTCGAGGCGCATCTGTTTGTTCCACTGTTCGCGCAGCTTTTCCCGCGCGCTGGTGGGCGTCTGTTCGTCCGCCCGGAAGATGATCGCCAGGACGTTGATGTAGTAGATGGCTGTGAGGATCGTGGACAGGATGATGGCGGCGATGGCCAGCGTGCTGCGCCATCCGCCGACTTCCACGGAAGCCGTGACCAGGGACAGTTTCGTGATGAACCCGCCGAAGAACGGGATGCCGATCATGGACAGCGTGCCCACGATGAAAGCGACGCCCGCGTAGGTATCCCGGCGCCCGGCGCCTTCCAGGTCTTTGAACTTTTTGCTGCCGCCCGACGCGTCCATCAGACCGCCGGCCGCGCAGAACAGCATGGCCTTCGTGCACGCGTGCACCGCGACCTGCACGAGCCCCGCCGCGACGCCCGCGACAGTGCCCAGGCCGATGCCGCAGAAGATGTAGCCGATCTGGCCGATGCTGGAATAGGCGAGCAGGCGCTTGATGTCGCGCTCGAACAGCGCGTTCACCGAGCCCATGATCATGCCCAGGATGCCGAAGACCAGCAGCAGGTCCAGAATGGCGTGGGTGCGGATGATGCCGACGCCCACGACGCGGTAGAACACCTTGACGAGCAGGAAAATGAAGGATTTCAGCACGAGGCCGGACAGCATGGCGGACGAGCTCGCCGACGCGGACGAGTGGGCGTCCGGCAGCCAGGACGAGAACGGCCACAGCGCGCTCTTCAGGGACAGGCCCACGCCCATCAGGGCGATGGCGACCTGCAGCGGCGCCCGGTACAGCCCCTGCGCGTACAGCGACGCCACCTCCTCCTGGATATCGCTCATCAGCAGGTGGCCGGTGAGCGCGTACAGGATGGACACGGCGATCAGGAACAGGCCAGAACCGATCAGGCTCATGATGAAATACCGCATGGACGCGGCCAGCGTGTATCCGTCTTCCTTGCTCATGACGATGCCGCAGGCCGTAATCGTGTTGATCTCCACGAACACGTAGGCGGTGAATAAGTCGTTCGTGTACACCAGCGCCAGCATGGAGCACAGCAGGAAGAGCACGGAGATGTAGTACAGGTTGACCTTCTGCCGGCCGATGTCCGTGCGCAGGTGCGCCCGGCCGCCCAGGATCGACAGCAGCGTGACCGCGGAGAACAGCGTGGCGACAGCCGCTTCCAGGGGCCCCGCGCGCAGTTCGTTGCCGAACGGCGCGCCGATCTCGCCCATGCTGTACGTAAAGACTTCCTGCCCGCGCGCGAAGGCGAACAGGAGGACGACAGACATGGCGCAGGCGAGCGCGATGGCGCAGTCCGCCATGTGGCGGGCCCAGCGGGCCGGCAGCACGAGGCAGACGATGCCGGAAAGCATCAGCAGCAGGATGGAAAGGGCGGGGATGTTCACAGCGAAGTTCATTTCAGATCCTCCCTGTCCCTTTTCCTCAGAATGTGGATGATCTCGTCGATATCCAGCGTATGGAATTCCTCGTTCAGCCGCACGACGAGCGACAGCAGCACCGCGGTCACCGAGACGGAGACCACGATGCCCGTCAGCACGAGGCCGGCAGGCACGGGATTGGAATACAAAGCGGAATCGATATGGCCCAGTTCTTCCGGCGTCACGATAGGCGCGACGGTGTTCTCCACGTAGCCCTTGGCGGCGAGGAACAGAAAGACGGACGTATCCATGATATTCAGGCCGATGATCTTCTTGACGAGGTTTTTCGCCAGCATCAGGATGGAAAGTCCGATGCCGAACAGGATCATGGCGGTGTATTCGGGAAGATCGGCAAAGAAGTAGCTCATTTGTTGAAGCCTCCTTTGCGGATCATGATGTACATGGAATAGATGGTCATGGCGACGACGATCGCCACGCAGACGTTCAGCGGCAGGATGAGCCCCGCGGACAGGATGCGTCCGGGAACGCCGGCCTTTTCGAAGGTCTCCAGGCCGTTGGCGCCCATGTAGAACGTATAGCCTTTCGCGGCTGCGTAGAAGCACAGCGCCAGCGCGGTCACGCGGCGGTACAGTTTGCTCGTCATGAACCGCTCCGTATTCGCCAGGCCGTAGGCGTTCAGATACAGCAGCAGCCCCGCGGCGAGGATGGCGCCGCCGGAGAAGCCTCCGCCCGGCGACAGGTGGCCGTTCATGGTGATGTAGATGCCGAACATGAAGACCGCAGGCACGAGGATCAGGAACGTCTTGCTGAGGATGGGATCGTTCACCGGCTCGTAGCGCCGGTCGATGGCGACGATGGTGTCGTTGCTCGCGTTTCCGTCGATGCGCAGCAGGATGAACACGCTGATGGCAGCGACGAACAACACGCAGGATTCGCCCAGCGTGTCGAACGCGCGGTAATGCAGGATCATGGCGGTGACCGCGTTCAGCGCGCCGGTCTCCTCCGGACCCTCTTCGACGTAGAACTCCGGCACCTCGTTGATGTCCGGGTTCGTCGCGAGACCCAGATGGGGCAGATCCGTCGCCATGAACAGCATGACCCCGATGAAAACGATCGTCAGGCAGGTGCAGAGGATCGCGTAGAGGCGGTCGCGTTTCTCTTTATTCATCGCGCTCCTCCTCCCGTTCCAAGTGTCCGGCGAAATGCTCTTCGACTTCCGCCATATCCTCCCGGATGCTGCGCTTGAGCAGACCCAGGCGGCGCAGGGCGATGAAGAACAGCACGGACGTGATGCCGGCGCCGACCGCGGCCTCCGTGATCGCGAGATCCGGGGCGCGCAGCAGCAGCCACACGATGGACATGATCATGCTGTACGACATGAAGATGATGACAGCCGCCAGCAGTTTCCTCTGCGCGGAAACGGCGACGGCGCAGATCACGAGAAGGATCAGAAGAAGGGTCATCAGCGCTTGCATGGGTCACCCTCCTCTCCTTCTGTGAGGTCGCGGATCTTGACCTCCCTGTCCAGATGTTCGTTCGTCTCCGCCTCCAGCTTCGCCACCAGGTGCGAACTGACCGGGGAAGAGCACCACAGGAAGATCTCCACGAACAGCAGTTTCAGGCCGGCCAGAGCCCAGCCGAAATAGAACATCATCCCGACCAGGCACAGCACGATGCCGAAGCTGTCGCCGATGGCGGCCGCCTGCATGCGGTTGAGCACGTAACCGAAATGATAATTGCCGAAGACCTCGATGATGAAGATCGCAAGCCCGCACAGGATAAATGCGGTGCCGAGAAGGAATCTAATCGTCTCTGTCACTGTGCAGTCCCTCCTCTGTCGCTCTATGCTCCTGCGCAGCCATCTCCTTGCGGCGTTTGTCCTTCAGGGACAGATATTCGCCGCGGTAGATGCGCGAAAATACGACGACCGCCAGGAAGCTGATCATGGCGTACAGCAGCCCGATGTCGATCAGGCTGGTCTCTTCCTGGATGCCGGACATGAAAACGATGGCGGTGATGATCATCGTGCCCGCCATATTGATCGAAAGGATGCGGTCCGCGATGCGGGGCCCCTTGATGCTCCGGATGATGCAGAAGAACAGCAGCACGCAGATGAGCGCGATGCCGCCGATGAGGACGCCGTGGGAGAGCGCTGTCAGTCTGGGGTCGGTGAACATTACAGAGCCACCTCCTCGATACGCTGCAGCAGCTGTACGAAACGGCTGTCCGCGATCCCCTCCGCCATGCTCTTGTCCAGACAGTGCACCGTAAACAGGCCGTCGTCCAGGGAGATCGTGATGGTCCCCGGCGTGAGCGTGATGGAGTTGGCGAGGCACGCGAGCGCCGCTTCGCTCTTCAAAGGCGTGCGGAATTTGCAGATCAGCGGGTCGCGGGGCAGGCTGGGGCTGAGGATGAACCGGCAGGCCGTAAACGTCGACTTGACGATCTCCACGATCAGCACGCCCAGATAGCGCAGCAGCAGCGGCGCCAGGATGAAGATCTTCTTCTCTTTCGCCAGACTGTAGTCCAGGAACCGGCAGGCGAACGTAAAAATGGCCGTCGCAAAAAGCAGTCCCAGGAGGACTGTTTCCGCGGTGACCCGCCCATTGAACACGATCCACAATGCGAATAGAAAGAAGAACATAAAACCCCGAAAAGTCAATATTTCTGCTATTATATTATCCCAAAAACGAGACTTGCTGGCAAGGGGAAATCGGGCGCCTGTTTTACTTGTACCCCGTCCCATCTTGTTGTAAAATAGATAAGAGTATTGAGTAAAACCAGTTTCGAAAGAAAGGCAGTATATACCATGGCAATGTTTGGCACTAAGAAAGAAAAAGAAGTACCTGTCGTCAAGGCGGCTCCTGTCGCCGTTCCCGAAGAACCCGCCGTTCCGGAAACGCCCGCTGTCAAGAAGCCCCGCACCCTCATCGGCCCGGGCATCAAGTTCATCGGCAACATCGAAGCGTCCGAGGACATCGAGATCAACGGCAGAGTCGAAGGCAATATCAATTCCGGCAACACGATCACCGTCACGGAGGAAGGCTCCATCCGCGGCGACGTAGCGGCGCAGAACTATATCCTGGAAGGCGTCTGCGAAGGCAACGCCAAGATCAAGGATTTCTGCAAGATCGGCCATAAGGGCAGCTTCACCGGCGAACTGTTCGCCTCCACGCTCGTCACCGAAGACGGCTCCGCGTTCGAAGGCAGACTGCACCTAAAGCCCGCCAAGGCGGCTCCAGCATTCGAATTCACTGCGCCCAAAGCAGAAGAGACCGAAACGCCCGTACCTGCGGAAGACCTCCTTTAAACTGCACCCTGAAAGGACGGGCACCGCTCGTCCTTTTTTCTACGCAGCGCGCTGCGCAAATCACCGTCTAAAATGAGTATATTCAACGTTATCACCCTGCTGGGCGGCCTGGCCATGTTCCTGTACGGCATGCGCATGATGGGCGACGGTCTGAAGGAAAGTTCCTCCGGCACCCTGAAAGTCGCCATGGAGCACGTAACGAACAATCCCTTCAAGGCATTCCTGCTGGGCGTTGCCGTCACCGCGATCATTCAGTCGTCCACCGCGACCATCGTCATCACCTCGGGCCTCGTCGGCGCGGGTATCATTACGCTGCGCCAGTCGCTGGGCATCGTCATCGGCGCGAACGTCGGCACGACCGTCACGGGACAGATCATCCGTCTGTTGGACGTCGACGACTCCGCCACGTCCTGGCTGCAGTTCTTCAAACCGTCCACGCTGGCGCCTCTGGCCCTCATCATCGGCATGCTGCTGATCATGGGCTTCAAATTCAAAAATTCCAGCCGCATCGGCACCATCGCCATCGGCTTCGGCATCCTGTTCTCCGGCCTGATGAACATGACCGGTTCCGTCACGAGCCTGACGGACAGCGGACTGTTCGAGAGGATGTTCTCCGGATTGGGCAGCAATCCCGTCCTCGGTTATCTGACCGGCGCGGGCATCGCGTTCCTGCTGCAGAGTTCGTCCGCGACCATCGGTATCCTGCAGGCGTTCTCCATGACGGGGCTTCTTGTCTGGAACGCCATCTACGCGGTCATCGTGGGCATCTACCTCGGCGACTGCGTCACGACCGCCATCGTCTGCTCCATCGGCGCGAAGGCCGAGGCCAAACGCGTCGGCGTAGTCAACATCCTGTTCAACCTGAGCGAGACCGTCCTGGTGCTGCTCGCGGTCACGATCGCGCACAAGTTCGGGCTGCTGGACGCGCTGTGGACCCGCACCGTCAATTCCGGCCTCGTCGCAAACACGAATACGATCTTCAATCTGGGCTGCGCGCTGCTGTTGTTCCCCATGCTGCCGGTCTACGAAAAACTGTCCCGCCGCATCATCAAGGACGAGCCGGACAAGGACGGCAAGTACCACGAAGTGGTCGAGTCTCTCAGCCCGGTATTTTTCAAGACGCCGGCCCTGGCGCTGCGCAGCTGCTACGACGCGCTGATGACCACGTACACCGCTGCGCGTACGAATATCGAAAAGGCGATGAACCTGCTGCACGTTTACGACGAAACTGTCGTGGACGAGATCATGGAGGAGGAAGACAACATCGACATGCTGACCGACGAGATCAGCAACTATCTCGTGGCCATGTCGCCACACATCAAAGAAGAGTATCAGGTACACATCCTGAATGAATACTACAAGGTCGTGACCGAATTCGAACGCCTGGGCGACCACGCGATGAACATCGCGGAAATGGCGCAGGATCTGGACCGCAAGAATCTGAAGTTCTCCGACGACGCCATCCGGGAGATCGACGTGCTGGAAGAACTGATCTACCGCATCCTCGACCTCACCCGCCTCGCTTTCGAGAAGAGAGACGTGGACGCCGCCATGCAGATCGAGCCGTTGGAAGAGGTCACCGACGATATGGTGAACGCCCTGCACGACCTGCATCTGGAGCGCCTGCGCAAGGGGACCTGCAGCGTGGACGTGGGCTCCAGTTTCCTCAATCTGCTGTCCGATCTGGAGCGCATCTCCGACGTCTGCTCCAACGTGGGCGTCGCGACGCTGACCCGCGTCAACACCGACCTGGAGAGCCGGGCGCACGAGTTCATCTCCTCCCTGCATTCCGGCCACGACGAGACGTTCAACGAGCGCTACACCGCGGCGCACAAGGAGTTTTTCAACAAACTGGACGCGAAAGAAGCATAACAAAAACCGCTCCCCTTTTGGAGGAGCGGTTTTTTATTGCCATTTTTATTCGCCCAGGAGATTGGACAGGATCACGCAGACTTCCGCGCGGGTGATGGGGTTTTCCGGATGGAACGTGCCGTCCTCGTACCCCGTCACCAGATCTGCCTGGTACAGCGTGACGATATCGGAGCGGTACGGCGTGGACGCGTTGACGTCGGAGAAGCGGGGCTTTGCGTTGACCTCCTTCAGCACGCCGTCAGGCAGCGCGTGGGCGAAGATATACGCAACTTCCCCGCGGGTCGCGGGCACGTTGTAATCCTCGAAATCGCCCTCTTTGATGATGCCCTGCTTGATCGCGTAATTCACGTAGACGTTGTACCAGGGCGTGGTCCCTGTCGGGAACGTTCCGTCGCCGCCGTTGTAGACGTCGCGCATATTGGACGCGATCACGAGGCACTCCGCCAGCGTGATCTGCCCGTTCGCCCGGAACGTGCCGTCCGTGTAGCCGCCCATCAGGCCGTAACTCGTCGCCTTGGCCACGTACGGGTCGAACCAGTTCTCCAGATAATACGGCAGATCCAGATACTGACCGCGCAGATAGGGCTTCTGCACCTTGAACCGCGCCATGCCGGTCTCCGGCTTCGGCGGTTCAATCTCGTATCTGGCGCCCTCGATCAGTTCCTTCAGCCCGGGCCAATCGTAGCTGGAGACTTTCTCCAGCCTTCCGGTGCTCAGGAAGCGGTCGATCATTTCGTCGTTCAGCACCAGCACGAAGTTAAACCCCACCGGCAGGTAATCCAGTTCTTCGCCGGCTGCTTCCGCGTCGCGGACCGCCTCTTCGTAAAGGCGTTCGTCCCCGGGATCCGCGGAGACCGGGATCGCGGCGATGCCGGTGTACAGGCCGGGTCCCGCCGTGAAGTGCATGATCAGGGTCTCGTTGTCGAAGCTGTACAGGCCCCCGGAGATATCCAGGAAGCCGTAGGTGTACATATCCTTCCAGCCGATCACGAGGTCGCTGCCGGGCAGCACCGAGATGCCGTAGGGCTGCAGCCGTCCGGTGATCGCGCCGTAGACGCAGTCCCCGTCCCATTTATCCGTGGGCACGTAGAGCACCATCACCTTGCTCTCGGCTTCCCCAAGCCGGGTGTTCAGCACGGCGTTCACAGAACCCATATAGTACGGCAGGGACAGCGTGGCCGTCAGTCCTTCCGCCGCGTTGTCCTTATCCGTATAGCGCAGCGTCTGCGTCCGGTAGCCGTAGCGCACGGCCTCCTCCGCAGGCTCATCCGCGAAGATCCCCTGCGGGACCCCTGCCAGCAGAAGCAACACTGCCAGCAGTATTGCGATAGATCTCTTCATATAATCCTCCTGAACCCTGTTTTACCCCAAATACAGGTTGTTCGTGCTGAATTCCGCCTCGCAGGTCGTGTCGATGCGCAGGTCGTGGAAGATCTGCGCGTCCGCGTCGGACAGGATGGCCGTGCAGTGCGCTTTGCAGCCGGCCAGCAGCGGCAGTCTCTCCACGGCGGTCTCCGCCACCGGGTTGACCGTCGCCGAGATCGTCAGCGCGGAAAGAACTTCCTCCAGCGAGAGCGTGGAGCGGTCTCTCTTTAAAATGTCTGTTTTCAGATGCTGCATCGTGCCCAGCACCTCTTCGGAGATCAGAAGCATCTCCTCGGGGATGCCGCACAGATGGCGCATCGCGTTCAGGATCAGGGCGGCGCCCGCGACCATCAGGTGCGAGCTCCTGCCCGTGACCATGGTGCCGTCCGGCATCTCCATGGCCATGGCGACGATGTTCTGGAAGCGCTCCGGATCCATCGCCCTCTTCTTTTCGACGTAGTCCAGCGCCGGACGCACGCACAGGCGGTCTTCCACCGTCTTGCCGACTTCGTCCATCAGCAGCTTCGCGCGCTCCAGCGATTCCGCGGAGATGACGCCCTTCTTGAAGTCCACCTTCGCCATCAGGTAGCGGCGGATGATCTCCTGGCAGGCCGCTTCGCGGCACACCGCGTCGTCCGTGATGCAGAAGCCCACCCGGTTGACCCCCATATCCGTCGGCGAATTGTATTCCGCCTCGGTGCCGGTGATCTTCTCGATGATGCGCTTGACCACAGGGAACATCTCCAGATCCCTGTTATAGTTGACCGCCATCTGTCCGTATTTCTCCAGATGGAAGTTGTCGATCATGTTGACGTCTCTCAGGTCTACCGTGGCCGCTTCGTACGCGATGTTCACCGGGTGCTTCAGCGGCAGGTTCCAGATCGGGAACGTCTCGAATTTGGCGTACCGGGCCGACACGCCGCGCTTCTGTTCGTGATACAGCTGCGACAGGCAGGTCGCCAGTTTGCCGGAGCCGGGGCCGGGGCCGTTGACCACGACCAGGGGCTTCGTGACCTCGATATACGGATTGGCGCCGTATCCGTCCTCGGATACGATCGTGTCCACGTCCGTGGGATAGCCCTTCGTGAAATAGTGCTTATAGGTACGGATGCCCCGGCGCTCCAGTTTCGTGATGAACTGGTTGACGGACGGGCTGTCTTCGTAGCGGGTGATGACGACGCTGTTGATGGGCAGTTCGTATTTGCGGAACGTATCGATCAGGCGCATGACCTCCAGATCGTACGTAATGCCGTAGTCCGCCCGCGTCTTGTTGGCGATGATGTCGCCGGCGTAGATCGGGATGATGATCTCGGCGTGGTCCTTCATGCGGGCCAGCAGCTTGATCTTCGCGTTTTCGTCGAATCCGGGCAGCACTCTCGCCGCGTGCTTGTCGTGGACCAGCTTGCCGCCGAATTCCAGATACAGCCGCTCGCAGGCGTGTCCGTTGATCCGCTCCAGGATGTATTTCGATTGCTCTTCCAGATACTTTTCCGAATCAAACCCGATGTTCATGACTTTCCTTCCAACACAAAAATGTGGTACCTATATTCCATAATAGTATACCACATTTTGTGATGTCATGGGGACGGTTCTTGCGGGATTCCGCTCGTTAATCCTCGCTGACAGGGATCGTGATCTCGCATGCGTAATCCTTAGGATACGCATTTTCCGTATATAACACATCTGAGACAGGCAGCCTGTTCGTTGAACCCGATCGGATATCATGAACCGTAACAGTGTCGCGGTCCTCTATAAAGAGGGCTTCGTCATACTGCATTTTTCCGGCGTATTCGACATCATCCTGTTCTTCTTCAGAAATGATATCTACGGTCTCATGACCATGCGCACGATAATGATCGCGAAGCTTTACCGCCAGATCGACGTATTCGGGTTTGTAAAAAATCAAAGATTTCTTCATTATTCTCACGATTCATCCAGATAGACGATACCCTTCCCCGTAAAACGCTCTTCAAAGTCCGGAGAGACCTGACTCCTGCGAACATAGACCGTCAGGTTTGGACAATACTGAAACATATCCGGGGTGACTTCTTTGACTGTTTCCGGGATCTTGACAGTCTTCAGATTCGGACAATTGCAGAATACGCCAAGCCGTCCGGCAATCATCAGTCCTGCCTGATTGAGATCGACAGATTCGATGAAGGACCGGCAATTCTGAAACGCGAGACTTCCGATCACCTTTGCGGAGTCGGGTACGACGATATCCTTCTCCGATCCATAATATCCCCTTAAAAACCCGTGCTCGACATCGAAGCCGTCGATCCGCACCAGATCGCCGTTGGCTCTTTTCCTGGCGTCCTCCGGCGAATCCTCAGGGAATTCTTCTCTAATTACCGCAGTCTCTTTTTGGCTTACCGTCTCATTCGTTCCCAGATAATTCTTTACCAATTCATCCAACTGTTTGATGGTCACTCCGCCGCCGGGCTGCACTGCAGGCTCGACGTTCGCTTCGGCTGGAACGGGCTGCGCATCCCCCCGCTTCAGTCCGAACCGGAGAAACGCCTCTATGTATTTGAAATCGTACTCCTCATCCGTCATATTGTACTTGAGGATCGCCTGTTTCCGGGAGATGCGCAGCCGCAAGCCGGGAGGCAGCTCCGTATCCTCAAGATAGACCGCAAGAAGAGGCTTTCCCTCGTCGAGCGCAAAGCTGATCTCGTTCAACACGGATTCCCGCGGGGCGGACGTCGGCGTCAGCATGACGACAAATACGGTGCATTTGGTCAGCGCCTCCGCGATCTCGTCCGACCACTCGTTGCCGGGCGAGATCCCCTCGTCATACCAGACGTGAAAGCCCGCGTCGTTAAATCTTTTTATCTCCGGGAAAACGATATCTTTGTCTTTGTGGGCATAGCTGACAAAGACGTAAGGTTCGTTTCCGCGATATGCCGGATAAGGCAAGCGGCCCACGCCCGGAACAAGTTTTGTCTGCATAACTTTATTGTCGTCCATTCGGATCCTCCTTCCTGTCTTTCGCCGCCTTTTTACCGGTCTGTATTCCGCAGGCGGAGATACTGTTCCTCGCAGGCGCAGGCGTCGAATGCATCCGGCGCCCAATTCGCCACGCGGGACAGGTCGCCCTCGATCACAAGATTTTTCAGATTCGTGCAGCAGCCGAACGCCCACGTCCGGACCTCTTTTACCGACGCCGGGATCGTTACCGATTCGAGGTCCGGATTGTCCGCGAGTATTTCGGGTTTTATGATCTCCAGACCCGGCTCGAAGCAGACGCGGCGGATGCCGCAGCTGTAATAATCACCTTCGTCGTCTTCCTTTCGGATCATGACAGCAAACTCATCGGGCCAGTCATCCACGCGACTGGGAAACACCTCATTCCTGCATGGTGATTCCGCCTTGCCGGCAGGGATCCAGCAGCCTTCATCCGCATTCCGAACGAGAACAATATCCTCGTCGCAGAGATACGCATATCCCTTTCCTTCCTGAAACAGGACCAGAATTCCGTCATCACACATAAGGGCATCATAAACAGGGATCCCTTCGATACGATCCGTTATTTCTTCTCCGTCATCCGGCTGGAAGCGCTTGTCCCGTTTATCCTCACGCCAGACCCATATCCTGCCATCCTTGAGCCAGACGATGCTTTTGCCGCTCGGGGTGGATGCCGCTGCCAGCGGCCAGCGGTCGGCCTCCCGCGCATCCCAACGATCGTCCATGATCGTATTGGTCTGCATCTCTCCGGTTTTGCTGACGATCATCATGGCTGATTGCGGCGGCCATTCTCCGGACTTCGGCCAGATATAGACGCCGAAATGTCTGCCGTCCGGCAGATCGCCGTAACGGCGGTAAACCTCGTAGTGCCAATCGTCCGGATCCATCGAGACATTATAGCGGAAGTCGCATTCTTCCCAGTTGTCTTTCAGACGTGAAAAATCGATGCCCGTGGCGGGACGGAGATTCTTCGCTCTCCTCAGACGTTTTTGCTCTGTTACGAAGTACCAGATGGCTGTGTGCAGGTCGCGGAAAGAACGGAGGCGAGCTTCGTCCGGCTCTTCCGACGATTTTTCCTTCTGTTTTTGCTCATCAATGTACCGGAGCAACCGATCCACATCCGTTGTCTCAAACGACACGCCGTCATCAAGGAAGCGGACCAACTCAAACTCATCCTGCACGTCCAGCGTTTTCAGAAAATCATAATCCGTTGCAGGCACCTCGATTTTTCGAATTTCAGCATTGTATCCCCAGCCATAGCGCTTTTCGTACGCCGCAAAGCATTCGTCCCTGAAATCCAGGTAGCGGATGAAAAACCCTTCTTCAAACTCAGGAATATCCACATAAAGCACAGCCGAATCCCGGGACAGGATCCATTCCTTGTTTCCGTGCGCGGTCACCCATGTGAACAACTTCGTTTCGCCCTCTTTGAGCGCAAATACAAAGCGGATAAAACCCCTCACAGTGTAATCGTCGCTGACTGCGGCCGCCTTATTGACCGCGTAATTCAATTCTGCGCGATCATCCAGAACGATATGCAGGAACTCATATCCTCTGTCGGCATAGGGAATACGCATCGAAAAGCGATGCCGAAGAAGGTCGAGCTTTTCCCGCCAGCTGGCGCGGCGATACTGCTGCCATGGTTCGGCAACCATCCTCTGCAGCAATTCCTGATCATCCATATCGAAGACCTCCTTTGCTTGCAGCGTCTCATTCTGTCACTGACAGGTTTTTTTACATACGTGAGTTGGATATCGCAGTCCCCCCTGCAAGCGGGATGTTGTAATAATCCTCCTCAGGCATACTTGGCATGCGAGTTAGATGTTACGATCATGATGATAATAAATACGATCGTAGATCCTATTACGCTGACCAACTGTATGGTTCTGATCATTCTGCCGCGAACTCCGAACAGAAACAGGACGCTTGTTATAATGCTGGCAGCGGCAAGAACTATCTGCAGATAGAACAGGAACGACTGATCCGCAATATTTAATCTTGCTATCGGGCTGCGATGCCATTCCCGAACCTCTCCGGTCGGCATCATTGCCCGGTCCGTATAGATATTCATATTCAGAACAGCGAAATACGCGATATTTGCGATGATGGATAGTATAGACACCAGCATCTGTCATTATCTCCTTTTGCGCTAAGTACTATTTCACTTTTGTTCTTACAAATACCGATTTACCGAGATCTCTTCAAACCGGAGTTTGTATCGATCTCACATTGTTTCGTAATCCGGCCGCAGTCATTAAACTTTGCAAGACGCCTGATAGCAGCATCAACGGCTGCATTCAGTTTTTTGGTCTGACGGATCCCCGGCTCATACCAAAGGCGCTTTATGACAAGCGTTTTCGCTTTCCTGTCTGCTGCGGCTTCAATTCGGCCTGCCATCTTTTCGCCATAAAGCATCGGCAGGACATAATACCCGAACTTTCTTTTTTCGGCAGGCATATAAATCTCCCATGAATACTGATAATCCCAGATTGCCTCAACCAGTTTCCTATCCCACAGCATAGGATCTAACGGAGCAAGAAACTCAAGGCGCTTACTGAGATCAATGGCATCAGATAAAACCGCTTCGACTAATGGCAGGTCCTCTGTCAGAAAATACATGGGAAAGCGGATCCCTTCCACTGCTGTTTTCCGAATCACCCCCTCAGCTTCCAGTTTTTTAAAGGCCGCGTCTCTCTGTTCGGTCGTCATCTCAATACCGAGAAAAGCATCCGATCGTCGGTTCCATAGCAAACCGACCGCTCCGATCCGCCGCCTAATCCGCCACTCACGGAACGAGGTCTCATCGGAGCAAGGATTCTGAGCATCCAGGAGATCCCGACTGAAGTATTTGTCTGCGAGGTCATAAAACTTTCGCGAACCGCTTTTATGATGAATCAGTAAAACGCCATCTGTATATAATTGTTCCAGGACCGATCGGGCTGCCGGTGATGTTCCGTGCCAGTTTCCGCTCCAATGCATAGAGGAATGCCAGAATACTTTTCCCTGAACCGGAAGAGTATCACTGCTTACCGGACCATTCTCGCGGATGTAAGCAACAGCTTGTTCTTCCAGCTCCGGAATACCGGGAAAGCCGGCGCCGTGCATTTTGCTCCTGTCACGGTAGGCCGAAAAATACGGCCAGTCTTCGCTGGGCCAGATAGACAGCTCCTTGTCAGTATAATCGACCAGCAGGCGGTCTTTATACAGAAGCTCCGAAAGCATCTGTCTGGTAAATCCGCGCACGCGTGACTGCAGGGTCAGTTCGGCGTTTTTGCCGCACACATCCACGGGGTCATACTGGATACAGCCTGCCTGACGGATATACTGATATGCTCCGGTCTTTCCGGCAAAACGGTATTTCCCTAACAGTCCCTGTTTACTGAGGATGAACCGTCTTGCCTGTTCCCGTGTCATTGCTGCCATTTTTCTGAAACCTCACTGCAAACCATCATTTTGCCCGACAAACCCCGATTTGGCTGGATCGTGATCCTTCTGCCGTCGGCTCAACATATGGGAATCTACACGTTTGCCTGCCTTTTGCCTGTCGATTGAATACTATTTCCATACACTGTGCCCTTCAAGATAGCTTACCATGATGTCTATCTGAATAATGATACTCTCTTTCGTCCAACGGTATCTGGAGACCTTGGCGGTCATCATGGTTGACATACCTGACGAAAGAGAGTACCAATGATATTTTACCACGGGTCCGAAAAAGTGGCAAGGCCCCGCTCTAATTCACTATCTCTCAAATGTCCTAAACCTTTTTGCAGCCAGTCAGCCACCGTTTGTTTCGAATTCTTCGCCTTAGAGCTCTTGCCCGGCCGCTGTACCAACAACGCATAAGCTCATTTCATGCGGTTCATGTGCGCATCATATTCTTCATAATAGGCTTTTAAGTCCTCTCTCGGGATAGCTGAGATCTCCTCTTCCGACAGACCCTTCAGCTGTAGATGAGGGATAAACTCCTCATCAAAGTATGCTTTCAGCGCTATGAGATCAGACGCCTTGACGTATGCGTTCGTATAACCCAGCTCGTCCACCTTATCAGAAAAAACCCGGATGAGCTGATCATTGATCAAAGCGACCGCCTCAAATTGGGCAAAGAGCGGAGAATGGCGGTAGATTCCCGCAACCGTAAACTCCAGTGGTTCATCGGAGGCTTTCGTCTCCTGATAAAGATTATCGCCAACCTTTAGTCTCTCGGCTTTTGCTAATGCTTCGTCGATAAGGAGCGGATTCTTCCCGTGATCCTGCATGATAGCCGTATCTTCCTGTTTCATAGATGTTCTGTCAAACGGAGAATAATCAAGCCCGTCAAAAGAAGTCGTCACAAGAATTGCGATCTGTCCCGCCTGAGGATTTTGATATCCTGGCCGCTGAAATATCATCAGCGTGAAAGGAAAGACACCCTCCACAAAAGATCCTCCGGATAAACCGTCGATGTCTTCCTGTGTCGTCAGTTCAGTATAAAAGTCAAATGGAGGATCGCCTTCCCGGGGACGACTGCTTCCTGAACACCCGAAAAGAAGCAACAGCATGATCAGCAATAATACAGTGCATCCTGTTTGTCTCATTTTTCGCATTCTCATTTTCACCATTTATCCTTACCCAAGGCGCAGCCATACGCGCACTTCGCCCGGACTCCGGTTTGCCCAGAGAAAGTAGGGGATTAAACGGAGCTGTACCCGCTCCCGCTCCGGTTTCCCCAGAGGCCGATAAAGGCTGCTGTCCTGCGGGGGCCGCTCCCGATCCCGCCAGCCGTCGCTGCGTTCGAGCGTCAGCTCGGGTACGCCTTTCGTCAGGCAGACAAGGGATATCTCCTCATCGGTCTTTCCGATGAAGAAGAGATCTGCGTTCAGGTCGATATTGGAGAGCGTCGCCACCTTGCAGACGGTGAGATCGTAAGACAGCTTCTGAAGTCTCGTCGCTTGATCTTCTCCATCGGTTTTCCTTTGGCAAGCTCGTCGACCAGCTTGTCCAGCTGCCTGATCTTCTTCATCAGCGGGTCTTCTATCCTTTCGACCTTCACACCGCAGATCGTGCCGGTGATCAGCTCCGCGCGGGGGTTAAAGCATGGGGCGCGATCGAAAAACTCACCGTAAGTCATATCGGGATCGACTGCGGGCATGTCGTAGCCGGTCAGCCAGGAGATGACCTCATCGACCTCGGTCTTCGTCCGGCCCTTTTTCTCCGCCTTGGCAACGAGAAGGGGATAGATTTTGGAGACCTTCATGTCGAATACTGATTGCCTGGGCATGATCTCTGCTCCTTTCGTCGAGAAGCGTCCGGTAAGTGCTCCTTATGGATGAGGTCTTTCACAGAGCCGCTGTTGAGGCCGTTGAATCCCATGTTCCGCTCGTTTTTGCTCAGCAGGTCCTCGTATTTGATGATAGGCATTTTTATCCCCCCGTATGCCTAAAGTGTATCACATATTCTTTGGAGCTTCTACCTTTTCTTCCCGTTTGGATGAGAAAAAATGATAAGATATCTAAAAAATATGAAGCGCTCGGTAGGACGGAGTGTTTGTTGAATCGAAATGGGAAGTGTGTTAAACTGAAAAGGACAGTACGGAGAGGGAACATGCGAGGCTGTTCCAAGCTGTGGAGGCGGATATCTGGCGAAGGATAAGGAAGCCAAAATAGGCGCTGATACGATCAGCCCAGCTTCAAATAGACGAGCATTCTGGAAGTGCAAAAAAAGCGGCGGACAGTCAAGCGCGAAAGTGATCGAAAGAAGGGAGTACGGACATGGATGCAATGACGGCGATCCTCACACGAAGAAGCACCAGGAACTACAGGCCCGATGCGGTAGAAGAAGATAAGCTGGAAAAGATCCTGGATGCCGCCAGACAGGCCCCCAGCGGCGGCAACAATCAGACGAATCACTTTTTGGTGATCCGGAACAGGGAAGTGATCCAAAAACTGATCGTGATGACGGAGACTGCGTTTTCCGGGATGGAGATCGCGGAGGATACCTACGCCAGCCTGAAGTATGCGATCGCCGCTTCCAAGAAAGGCGGATATGTCTTCTGCTACAACGCGCCCGTCCTGATCGCCGTGGCTAACCGAAAGGACTACGGCAACAATATGGCCGACTGTGCATGTGCCATTGA
>JAEEGK010013554.1_pt1 | contig 18354 bp, 17 predicted proteins | sample 8958771 | NCBI WGS metagenome assembly JAEEGK01 (sample SAMN16246547, study PRJNA631951) | gut metagenome | biome: gut microbiome; feature: rumen; material: SC-attached | host: Bos | place: Iran: Karaj | collected 2018-10
CTTCACTGAGAAGGCAGATTCCCTTGATGAGACAATGAAGAGCATGGCAGATTCCATTATTACCATTACTGATTCCGTTGAGGAGAGCACACAGGCCATCAGCCTTTCTGCCAATAACTCCGCCGACATCGTGGGCGAGATTCAGGGTATCGGCGATGCCATGGACAACAACAACAGAGTTACAAGTCAGCTGAACGACAGCACGAAGAAGTTTGTAAATCTGTAAAACTTAAGGCTTCGGCTTTATTTCAATATCGACCTGTGCTATGATATATACAAGGCAAAGGCGTCTGAAAACAGATGTCTTTGCCTTTTTCTTTGAGTTTAAAGATCCGGAAGGGAGCATATATTATGGCAGCATTTGACAGAGTGTGTTCAGGAATACCGCAGATGGACAAGGTTTTTGACAACATCCGCCTTGGAGACAACGTGGTGTGGAGGGTGGACAACCTTGAACAGTTCAAGCTCTTTGTAAAGCCTTATGTACATCAGGCAATCGCAGACAAAAGAAATCTCATATACATCAGATTTGCAGCCCATGAGCCTCTTTTAGAGGAGCAGGAAGGGCTAAGGATAATTAACGTGGAGCTCAATCACAGGTTTGAAAACTTTACTGTTGAGATCCATGAGATCATCAGCAGAGAGGGGCGGGATGCTTTCTATGTTTTTGACTGTTTGTCGGAGCTACAGATTGCATGGGCTACAGACCTGATGATGGGCAACTTCTTTCAAGTGACATGTCCATATCTCTTTATTCTGGATACTGTAGCGTTCTTTCCAATCATCCGCGGTAAGCATTCTTTCCATGCAATAGCAAAGATCAGGGATACAACACAGCTTTTTCTGGATGTCTTTTCCGATGGTAAAAAGATATATGTAAGGCCGGATAAAGTTTGGAACAGATACTCTGATATCATGTTCCTGCCGCAGCTGTACAATCCTGAGACGGGAGATTTTGCGCCTATTTTGGACGGCGTAATGGCAAGTCGGTTCTATCAGATACTGGCTGGCGCCGGAGTTTCATCGGATGCCGAAAACATGGACAGCTGGGACAGGTTCTTTTCCCTCACGAGGATGATGCATCAGGCGGGGCAGGACGTGACGTCAAACTGCAGTATCATGTGCAACATTATGATGACCAGGGATGAAAGGCTGCGCCTCATGGTAAAAGAGCTTTTCAAGCCCGAGGATTATCTGGCAGTTAAGGACAGGATGATAGGTACGGGAATGATTGGCGGAAAAGCCTGCGGAATGCTGCTTGCCAGGAAGATAATTGAGCACAGGGCGCCGGAGATATATGAGTATCTGGAGCCTCACGATTCCTTTTATATAGGTTCGGATGTCTTTTACACATACATTGTTGAAAATAAGTTTTGGGATCTCAGAATCAGGCAGAGGACTAAGGAAGAGTTCTTTTCCCTGGCTGATGAGTTTGCTGAGAGGCTCCTTAAAGGCTCTTTTTCCAGAGAAATGGAAGAGCAGTTTGTTAAACTCCTTGAATACTACGGTCAGGACCCTATAATCGTCAGGTCCAGCTCGATACTGGAGGACGGATTCGGGAATGCGTTTGCGGGCAAATACGAGTCGGTATTCTGCTCAAATTCAGGCAGTATGGAGCAGCGCATCGAGGAGCTGGAGAACGCCATAAGGACTGTCTATGCCAGCACTATGAGCAGATCGGCTCTTGATTACCGCAGCAGAAGAGGCCTGCAGGATAGGGATGAGCAGATGGCGCTTCTGGTGCAGAGGGTGTCAGGATCTTACTACGGAGAATTCTACATGCCGTGCGCAGCGGGAGTTGGTTATTCCTACAGTCCGTATAAGTTCATGGAATCTCTGGATCAGTCGGCGGGAATGCTGCGCCTCGTCATGGGGCTTGGAACGTCGGCTGTAGACAGGACGGAAGGCTCGTATCCAAGGCTTGTGAGTCTTGATAAGCCGCTTGCCACTAATGCCAGGAACTCCATTGAAAAGCATCAGTATTCTCAGAGAAAACTTGAAGTCATGAACAGGGCGTCGAGGAAGCTTGAAAGGATATCGCTTGATGATATAGAGAAGTACATGCCATTTTCACTAAGACGGCTCTTGCTTGAGCACGACACCGACACTGAGCGGATGTTCAGGGACAGAGGTGAGGACAGGGATATTGAGTTTATCTCGTGCCTCGGAATTGTCAGAAAGGACGTGCTGATGCAGCAGATGAAGGAAATTCTGCAGGCTATACAAAACGAATATCAGTATCCGGTAGACATAGAATTTACCATGAATTTCTCTGAAGGCGGAGACTATGTGATAAATATCCTGCAATGCAGGCCTCTTCAGGTGTTTAAGGACACTGAGAGCATGGAGTTTCCAGCGGATATTGCGGTGGAGAATGTGCTTTTTGAGTGCAGAAATTCTGCGATGGGGCTTTCCAGGGCTGAAAAACTGGACAGGATTGTCTACGTGGATCCTGTCAGATATTACAGCATGCCTTATCAGGACAAGAATAAGATAGCAAGGGCCATCGGCCACATTAATTGGGAGATGAGAGGTAAAGGAAAGCATATGCTCCTGATGGTGCCGGGAAGAGTCGGTACGACGTCTCCCGAGCTCGGTGTACCCACTTCTTTTGCGGATATCAGTGAGTTCGATGCAGTCTGCGAGATAGCAGATTCTAAGGTGGGCTACAATCCTGAGTTGTCCTATGGAAGCCACTTTTTCCAGGACCTTGTTGAGGCGGGAATTCTTTATACGGCGATTTTTGAGAATGGGAAGACGCTTGCCTTTGAGCCGTCCATGCTCACAAAGTACGAAAACAAATTCAACGATCCATCCTCGGAATACTATGAATTTCGGGATATTATCGCATCCTGCGATGTCTCCGGAGACAGCATATATATTTATCATGACATGAACAAGGAGCGCACTCTTTGCGCAAAAGCAGACGCGAAGTCAGACGCAAAGACAGAATAATTGGTGAAATCATAAGAAAAATTCAGTCATTTTAGAAGTATTATTGTAAAAATATGATAATTGCTTTATTGCGAGAGTTATGTATACTTGTATACAAACAAAGGCGTTTCGGTTTGGTACCGAAGCGCCCTTTTTTTATCCAATTTCAGAAAGGAAAGAAAACCTATGGCAATGATTGAGCTTCATGACGTAAATAAATACTTTGGAGATTTGCACGTGCTTAAGGACGTCAATCTGATGGTGAATGAAGGAGAGAAGCTTGTTATCATAGGTCCTTCAGGATCCGGTAAATCAACGACGGTAAGGTGCATGAACTTCCTTGAAACGCCATCAAGTGGGCGCGTGATCATAGACGGTCAGGAATTGACTCAGAGGAATAAGATCAAACTGATCCGGGATACTACATCAATGGTATTTCAGCAGTTCAATCTTTATCCGCATATGACAGTCCTTAAAAATCTGACACTTGCCCCAATGAAGCTGCATCACAAGTCGAAAAAAGAGGCTGAAGAGCTGGCATATCATTATCTCGAAGTCGTGGGATTAAAGGATAAGGCAAATGTATACCCGACAACACTTTCCGGAGGTCAGCAGCAGAGAATAGCAATAGCCAGGGCGCTTTGCTCCGAGAGCAAGATCATATTGTTTGACGAACCCACTTCAGCGCTGGATCCTGAAACGATACAGGAAGTCCTTGATGTAATGATCAAGTTGGCAAAAGAGAATATCACTATGGTAGTGGTTACTCACGAAATGGGGTTTGCCAGACAAGTGGCAGACAGGGTTGTATTCATGGCAGACGGTCAGATCATTGAAGAAGGAACACCTGAGCATTTCTTTGAAAATCCTGAAAATGAAAGAGTAAAACAGTTCCTTGGAAAGATCATCAGGTAAACAACGGGTTCTGGTGCCGGTTACCGGCACTTACCAAATAAAACAAAGACGACGGAGGAGGAGAATTATGAAAAGATCATTATCAGTAATAATGGCAGGTTTGATGGGAGCTGCACTTGTGGGATGCGGAGAAGCAGCAGTAGAGGCAACCGATGCAGCTACGACGGTGGATGAGCCACAGGTAGCGACCGCAGCTGAGCCGGCTGAGACACCGGCTGATGCGTCGGAGGATGTTCAGGCCATAATTGACAGAGGAGTTTTGAAGGTTGGTGTAAAAAATGCTGTAATCGGATTTGGATACGAAGATCCCCTTACAGGAGAGTATTCGGGCCTTGAAATTGAGCTTGCAAAAACTCTTGCTGAAAAACTTGGCGTAGATATCGAATTTACAGCAGTAACAGCAGCTACAAGAACAGAACTTCTGGATTCGGGAGATATTGACTGTGTCCTCGCTACATTTACGATCACAGACGAGAGAAAAGAAAGCTGGGATTTTACAACCCCTTATTACACAGATTATGTAAGCGTGCTTGTGGAAGATTCCAAGGGAATCAGCTCTCTCTCAGACCTGGTTGATGCAACAGTCGGTGTTTCCTCAGGTTCAACTTCAGCCAAGTCACTGGTTTCAGCGATGATTGATGAAGGCGTTATCACCGGAGAAGGCTTTGATCCTGAAAGCTTTGATCCTGCAACATGGACTGACGGAATCAAGTTCCAGCAGTATGATGACTATCCATCAATCTCAACAGCTCTCAGTGCCGGGGAAGTGGATGCGTTCTGTGTTGATAAATCCATTCTTGCTATTTATAAGACAGAGGGCAGATCTTATATAGACGCAGAGTTTGCACCTCAGGAATATGGTATAGCAACAACCAAGGGTTCAGGTTTGTCAGCAGTAGCTGAAGAGCTTGTAACAGCTCTTTTGTCAGATGGAACTATCGATTCTCTTATATCTGAGAATGGACTGGATTAAATAACACGGAGGACGGAGTATGTCTGGATTGTTTTCTACAAGAGCATGGAACAAGATATGGATTTACAGAGGAACTTTTCTGCTGGGGTTATCCAACACGCTTAAGACTGCGATCATAGCACTGATGCTGGCACTGGCGCTTGGCATAATATTTGGTCTTTTGGCTACTTCCAATAAAAAAGTGCTGAGAACCATAAGCAGGGTATACGTAGAAGTGATACAGAATACTCCGATCCTGTTGCAGATGTGTTTTCTATACTATGCATTGGCTTTTTCGGGACATAGCCCCGGAATTATGGTTACGGGTTTTCTGGCCCTGGGAATCTATACCGGAGCGTATATGGCAGAGGTAATAAGAGCGGGGATTGAAGCGGTTCCGAAGGGGCAGTTTGAGGCGGCGCAGGCTCAGGGCTTTGGGTATGTACAGATGATGTTCTATATCATTATTCCTCAGAGCATTAAAGTGATTCTTCCGCCAATGACTAATACGATAGTCAACATGATCAAGAATACATCATGCTTGTACATTGTAGGCGGAGCGGATCTTCTTTCGCTGACTTACAGCTTTGTTACCGGAGAGAACACGGGAGGCTCCTACGCACCTGCATATATTGTTTGCGGAGTGATATTCTTTTTGATCTGCTTCCCTTTATCAACGATAGCTTCAACCTGGGAACAGTCATTAAAGAAGCGCGAGCGTAAGGTGGTGCTAAATATCAGAACTGCGGAGGAGTAGTATGAGTACATTTGGAAACAGTTTAAATATGCTGGGGAATCCGGCAATTATACAGTTTATTCTTTACGGAGTTCTTTTTACACTAATTATCTCTGTGGTTTCGGTGCTCTTTAGCATAGTCATCGGAACGTGTCTGGCACTTATGAGAAATTATTGTGTCACCAAAAGCTCTTTTGCCCTAAAAGCAATATCCGTGGCGTATATAGAAGTGTTCAGGAATACACCGCTTTTGTTCTGGATATTTATATGTACCGTATTCTGTCCGAGCCCCAAATTCGTGAATCAGGCAATGTTCGGACTTTCCTCGGTAAACAATAAGCTGATGTTCAAGGCCTGCGTGGCACTTATACTGTACACCTCCGGCGTAATAGCAGAGATTGTAAGGGGAGGACTTAACTCCGTTGCCAAGGGTCAGATCGAGGCCGGGCAGTCACAAGGGTTTAACATGTTTCAGACCATGTGGTATATAGTGCTTCCGCAGACATTCAGAGCCATTGTCCCTACGCTGCTGAGCCAGGTTATCACAACAATCAAGGACAGTTCATTCCTTGCCAATGTGGCAGTGATAGAACTGATGGCGAGAACCAAACAGATTTTGTCTGCAGCCAACAGATACAATGGGACTAATGCCATAAACGTATCGGATGTTTTTGTCCTGTTCGGAATGGCAGCAATTATCTACTTTTGCATTAACTTCACGATATCAATGACTGTTCGAAAACTACAGAGCAAGAGGGGGATTGTAAATGGAAAAATACGTCATAACTATTTCAAGGCAATTCGCAGCAATGGGAAGGACAATTGCCCAGAATATGGCTAAATCTCTGGATATTGAATTCTATGACAGAGACATCGTGGAAGAAACTGCAAAAAGAATGAATCTTCCGATATCTGAGGTCAGCGATGCGGAGGAGCGTTTTGGCGGGTTCTTTGCGGAGCGCAGATATCCGCTGGGGATGGGATCTGCAAGTATGCAGCAGGAGATTTTCCAGATCCAGACCAACATTATCCGGGATCTGGCATCGAAGGAGTCCTGCATCATAGTCGGCAGGTGCGCAGATTATTGCCTCAGAGATATGGACAGGGTTTTAAATGTATTTATATATGCGTCTGAAGAACAAAGGAAATCCAATTGCATCACTAAACTGGGAATGGATGAAAAGACAGCGCAGAAGATGATAAAGGATGTTGATAAAGCAAGAGAGAATTACCGCTTAAAATACTGTCCCGGTGTCACAAGCTCTTTTGACCATCGTGATATATGTATCGATTCGGGAAAATTCGGAATTGAGGAAACATCAGCGTTGCTATGTCATACGGTGCGCAGTGTCTACTGGAATTAGATGAGAGAACGAGTATCAAAAGAGAAAAAACTGCCACGCATTGGCATGCGAATAATCAAATCGGCATTTGGTGTACTCTTGTGCTTTGCGATATATCTTTTGAGGGGGAGAGAAGGAACGCCGTTTTATTCAGCGCTTGCTGTCCTGTGGTGCATCCAGAATCAGACCAGAAATACCATAGGAAATGCGATTCAGAGGACCATTGGGACGGGCATAGGAGCGGCGTATGGGCTTGTCTATATTCTTGTAAAAGAGAAAGTCCGGATCCCGGGCGACAGTTTAATTCATTACTGTATCATTTCGCTGGCGCTGATTCCTATAATCTATACGACTGTTGTTATTAAGCAGAAGAAAGCCTCGTATTTTTCATGTGTGGTTTTTCTAAGTATAGTTGTAAATCATCTTATGGATAGCAATCCATATCTGTTCGTACTAAACAGGTCTCTGGATACCCTGATCGGTATTCTGGTGGGACTGGTCCTGAACTCAGTAAGCATCCATGGTGAATATGATAGAGACACTCTTTTTATAGTTGATGTGGATAGAGCTATGGATGGCCTTTCCGCAGGTATAACACCGTACAGCCGGATCATGATAAGGAACATGCTTGAAAAAGGGATGAAGCTTTCGTTCATGACCTTGAGGACACCTGCGGGATTTCTTGACGGAATGCCTGATATAAAACCTGAGCTTCCGATAATAGCTATGGATGGGGCAATCCTGTATGACATAAACGAAAACAGATACCCGAAGGTTTACGTGATATCCGCAGAGCATGCCTGCAGTATTGAGAACTTTATTAGGAGCAGGGGATTCAATATTTTTACGACTGTTATACTTGAGGATGTACTTATCATCTATTACAACGAGCTTAAGAATACCGCGGAAAAAGACATCTATGGGAAAATGCACAAATCTCCTTACCGTAACTACCTGAACAAGGAAAGACCAAAGAATCATTCTGTTGTATATATGATGTGTATTGATGAAACAGAGAAGATAAGACGGTTGGAGGCGGAGATCAAGGAGAGCGAGATTTACGATGAACTCAAAATCCTTACGTATCCTTCGGATGATTATGAAGGGTATTCATATATAAAGATCTATAACAAGAATGCTTCAGTGAAGAACATGGCAGATTACCTGAGCAGTTTGACAGGAGTAAAAGAGACGCTGACGTTTAGCGATAATGACAGGAACCAAGCGAATTACTGTTTTGCGGAGTGCGAGCAGATAGTGCGAAAACTGCATCGTTTGTTTTATTTCAAGAGAAGAAGATCGGCCTTCATGTTATAATTGTCTAAATACACTGACTGAGGTGGATAAGGCATGAACGACATATTATGCAGACAGCTGGCAATAGATTATTGCTGTAGTCCGGAAGATGTTATTGATGGACAGAATCATTTTACCGAGCATAGTTTTATTGAGGGCAGACGCAGATATCATGAAAAGGAAGATTGCTATCTTAAGCTTGTTCTGGTGAATGGAAAGATTCTTTTCACAGGGAGAAAAGACATTGTAGAGTGGTGCAAAGAGAACTATTCTGAGCAGGGTTCCGAGTGGTTTCTGGAAGTCAAGAATATGCGCAAGCTAAATGAGCGCTTTGCGCAGGACGGATATCAGATTGGAATGGCGCATCCGTTCTATATTTCAGAAACCGTCTCTGAAGTCGATACCAAAGGCTATGATATTCAGTGGTATAGAGGAAAAGAGATAGAGCAGTTCCGGGACGATGGCAGATTCTACGAGGCTTTTACCTTCTGCGAAACAGCACCGGATATAATAGGTGTTGCGGCAATCAAGGACGGAGTTATTCTCGGGATGGCCGGTGCAAGCCTGGATAGTCCGTATATGTGGCAGATCGGCATCAATGTCGAACCCGCCGGAAGAAGGCTTGGAATCGGCAAGATACTGGTTTCGCTTCTTAAGAATGATATACTTGAAAGCGGACATCTTCCATATTATGGAACGTCCATGGGACACATAGCTTCACAAAAGGTTGCGCTCGGAGCAGGCTTTATTCCTGCATGGGCAGAGCTTGTGACCGATAAGATCACGAATTGAGGCGTAAGATAAACGTACAGATTATGAATTCAGAGATTTTCGACAAAAGCAGGCGCTTTTATGAGAATAAGGTTGCGCCTATGATCCATGAGAAGTTTGCTGAATACGAATCACATATAGCAGTTGGACTTTCGGGAGAAGGGTCCGACTGCTTTGGTTTTGATGACTTTATTTCCAGGGATCACGACTTCGGAACCGGAGTTTGCCTCTGGCTACCTGAGGAGGATTTTCACCGGTTTGGAAGACTTCTTTCCATAGCATATAACGAGCTGGTAGACAGTACTCCCGGGGCTGATCTTACTGACAGGCTTCGTCAGAGGAGAGGCGTCATGACTATAAACGGCTTCTATTCCTACGTTCTTGGGACCGAAATTGACGCTGAAGAAAACCTTATTACTGATGATGTGTGGAGAGCGCTGGATCATTCCTGCCTTGCAACTGCTGTGAACGGTGAAATCTTCAGGGATGATCTTGGTAAGTTTTCTGCATTTAGGAAGACCCTTCTTGATTATTATCCGGAAAAGATATGGAGAGAGCGAATAGCAAATGAACTCCACAGGTTCGCTTCATCACTTCAGGTTAATTATTCAAGATGCATGGCCAGAAAAGATACCGTTGCGGCTGAGATCTGCAAGGCAACAGGGATGCAGGCTGCAATGGAGCTGTTCTTTCTTCTAAAAAGAGTTTATCCGCCATATTATAAGTGGACGTACAGGGCACTGGAAGAGCTTGACTCAGGCGGAAGGTTCAGCAGACTGGTAAAAGAGCTTGCTGAAGCAAATTGCGCATTATCAGCTTGGGAGCATATCAGATATATGCCGGACAACCTGAATATGAGCGACAGAGTAGTGGTATTATCCGAGCAGATCGCTGAAATGCTGGTAAAACTGCTGGCGGGAGCGAATCTGGTTGATGCACAGGATACATATCTTGAAAAATATGTGGATGAAATTTTGTGATCCGACGGAGGAACACACTTTAGTGATATAATATAAATAATCACGAATTGGGGCATTAGCGCAGTTGGGAGCGCATCACACTGGCAGTGTGGGGGTCACGGGTTCAAGTCCCGTATGCTCCATTGGCAGACAAAGGAGCATTGTGCAAATGAAATTCGAAACAGTATTATCCAAAGTCAGGAAAATGGCAGAAACCGCCGATGTATCGGGTGTAGATTTCCTTGCAGTTCAGATCAATCTCACAGACTGCGATCCCGGAGTCTTCTATGTTGAGGTCAAGGACAATAAAGTAAATGTAGAACCTTATGACTATCACGACAGAAACTGCGCAATCACCATGAAATCCGATGATTTCAACAAGCTGATCAGTGGCAAGCTTGATCCTGTCGCAGCATTCACGATCGGTAAGCTGAAGGTAGACGGAGATGTTGGTAAGGCTTTGGAGTTCTCCAAGCTTCTCAAGAAATAAATAGTTGAAATATTTGCACACATTGGACAAAAACGATATAGTTCCAATGTGTGTTTTTATCAACATGAGGTGAAAATCATGGCAATAGATAGATTCAACAGACACAGCAAAAGAAGGGATGCCTTTATGCTTCATGGACCACTGGCGCATCAGGGCTATGACTGGTGGTGGCATTCATTTACTGCACAGGATGCGCTGACAGGAGAGGATAAGCCTTTCTTTATTGAATTCTTTATCTGTAATCCTGCGCTTGCGGAGGATGATCCCGTGCTGGGACAGCTCCCCAAGAATAAAAAAGAGGGAAAACGCCCGTCGTATCTGATGGTGAAAGCCGGGACCTGGGGCGAAGACGCTTGCCAGCTCCACAGATTCTTTTCCCTGAAAGACGTTAAGATCCATGGTAGTGCGCCGTATAAGATAACAGCAGACGACTGCCTTGCGTCCGAATCCGCCCTGAGGGGGCATATCGCTGTATCAAAGGAAGCAGCTGCTGCATTTCCCGAGAGAATGAGCGATGCAGGCGAGATCTCTTTTGACCTGGTCATCGACAAGCAGATCGCCTTCAACGTAGGCTACGGTGCAAGTAAGCCTTTAAGGGATGCGGAAGCCTTTGCCATGTACTGGCACGCAGAGGGCATGAAGAGTGCCTATGGCGGAACGATCACGTTCAACGGCAGGAAGTACATCGTTACTCCGGAAAAGAGCTATGGATATGCCGACAAAAACTGGGGAAGAGATTTCACAAGCCCCTGGGTATGGCTATCTTCCAACTGCCTGGTCAGCAAAAAGACAGGAAAACAGCTAAAGAACAGCGTTTTTGATATCGGAGGCGGAAGGCCGAAGATTTACTTTGTACCGCTGGATCGAAGGCTTCTGGGCGTGTTCTATTACGAGGGGAAAGAGTATGACTTCAACTTCTCCAAGCTTCATCTTCTTGTTAAAACGGAGTTTAGCTTTGAGGAAAAAGAGGATGAAGTTATCTGGCATGTAAGGCAGGAAAACATCAAGGCGGCGATGGAAACTGAGGTTCACTGTCTAAAGAAGGACATGCTCTTTATCAACTATGAATCACCGGACGGCCAGAAGAACCACAACCATCTTTGGAACGGCGGAAATGGCTGGGGCACGATTAAGCTATATGACAAAAAAGGCGATGAGCTGGTTTTGGTAGACGAAGTGGAAGCAACGCACATCGGCTGTGAATACGGAGAATATGGAGAGTAAGGTGACATGAGTCACGGACGAAATGTTTACAAAGATTTAGATAAAATACCGACCGGACACGCAAGAGGGCAGCTTACCAAGGGCTGCCTTGTTGTTGAGGGCGGAGCATTCAGAGGCATGTACAATCAGGGCGTTATGGACTTCATGATGGAGAATGGCCTGAATTTTGAGTGCGTGATCGGAGTCAGTGCCGGAGCTATGGCGGCGCTCAACTACGCTTCCGGACAGATTGGAAGATCTGCCAGATGTAACCTGGAGTTCAGGCACGACCCGGATTATATCGGTGCACAGGCCATGCTTCATGCCCACAGCCCCTTGAACATTGATTTTGCCATCAGGCCAAATGAGAAGCTAGGAAAACTCGATGAAACCACGTTTTACGATCCGCAGAGGAGATTTATAGCTGTGGCGACGGACTGTGACACCGGCAAAACCGTATATTTCGAGAAGGGCAAGTGCAAGGACATTTTAAGCGCAATTAAGGCCTCAGCGTCAATGCCTTACGTGTCGCCAATGGTAGATGTTGACGGCCAGAGATGCCTTGACGGCGGCTGTAGCTGCCATATTCCCTACAAATGGGCCATTGAGCAGGGGTATGAGAATATCGTTGTTATAAAGACAAGAGAGAGGGGCTACAGGAAGAAAGAGTCTTCGAAAACCTACGCTGAGCGCTTTTACAAAGACAATCCTGAGTTTGCAAAAAAGCTGATGGCTATGGGCGCAGATTACAACAAGGAGTGCGATGAGATAGACAGGCTGGAGAAAGAGGGCAGGATCTTCGTGATTGCGCCGTCAGAGCATGTTACGGTCAAGCGTGTGGAGAGCAACATGAACAAGCTTGGTCACCTGTACTGGCTTGGTTATAACGACGCCAAGAACAGTCTCTTTGCGCTGAACAAGTATCTGAGGTGATGGGATGGAGCTGATAACACTTGATAAAGACCGGGTCGCTTCTCTTTATGAGGAGAGAATGGTCCATGATTTCAAAAAAGACGAACTCAAACCTCTGAAGATGATCCTGAAAGCCCTGGACGAGGGCATCTATGAGTGCCTCGGCTTATCGGACGGCGCGGGGCTGTTGGGATATACTTTTTTGGTCAGACAGGGGAAAAGATATCTTGTCGACTATCTGGCAGTTTATCCCGAAGAAAGAGACAAGGGCAGAGGAGCCACTATTCTTAAGCTGTTGAGTGAATATATCACCGATGCTGAGATTATGATCATAGAGGTGGAAGACCCCTTCTATGCTGAGTCTTCTGAGGAAAAAGAGCTTCAGGAGAGGCGAGTTTCTTTCTATTTCAGGAACGGCTGCTCAGATACCGGGGTGAGAGTCAGGTGCTTTGGCGTGCCTTTCATCATAATAAGCTTTATAGGAAATAGCAGTTTGGATTGTGATACTGTATGGGAAGCCTATCAGTCTTTTTACAGAGCAGTACTGCCAAGAAGGATGTTTGAGGCGAATATTGAACGCATTAGTAATACGGATTTGGGGGATTGATGAATTATAAGCTTAGAAGCGATGCAGATAAGATCATAAAACAGGCAATTGGTGCTGTTATGCCGGAAGAAGCGGTGGTGCGTGCGCTGGAGGATGCGGAACTGACAGGAAACATCTATATTGTTGCTGTCGGAAAGGCGGCTTATAGTATGGCGAAGGCAGCTTCGGAGCATGTTTCGTATAAGAAGGGCATAGTGATCACCAAGTATGGGCATGTTAAGGGCGAGCTTGCCGATATAGAGTGCTATGAGGCCGGACATCCTGTGCTCGATGAAAACAGCGTAAAGGCCACCGAGAAGGTGCTGGAAATGGTGGCTGGTCTGACTTCCGAGGATACGGTACTGTTTCTTTTGTCAGGAGGCGGAAGTGCGCTATTTGAAAAGCCTTTGGTGGATCTGTCAGAGCTTCAGGATATAACAGGACAGTTCTTGGCTTGCGGAGCAGATATAAATGAGATAAATACCATCAGGAAAAGACTCTCCGGAGTAAAGGGAGGGCGATTTGCAGAGATTGTAGCTCCTGCAAAGGTTTACAGCATAATTCTATCGGATATTGTGGGAGATCCGCTGGATATGATCGCTTCGGGGCCCACTGTTCCCGACAGCAGTACCTGTGAAATGGCAAAAGAAATAGTCAAGAAATATGGGATAAAGCTTTCTGAGGAGGCGGCGAAACTCCTGGAAGTTGAGACGCCCAAGGAAATCAGCAACGCGACCAATGTCGTGATCGGCAGTGTAAAAGAGCTGTGTAAGGCCGCCGGGAAATGCTGTGAGGAGCTGGGATACAGGACTGTTTTTTTGACTGATAGAGCGATGGGAGAAGCCAGAGAAGTTGGAAGGATGCTGGGAGAGATAGCATATTCTCACGCTTGTGACGGAGAGAAAACTGCGTATATTCTGGGTGGCGAGACGGTTGTACACCTTAAGGGAACAGGCCTTGGCGGGCGAAATCAAGAGATTGCCTGTGGCGCAGCCAAGGTGATTTCAGGGCTTGAGAATGTAGCTGTTTTCAGCGTCGGATCCGATGGAACCGATGGCCCAACTGATGCAGCCGGGGGCTATGTCGACGGAGATACTATGAAGAGTTTAGAAGGCGATGGGATCTCTTTTGCCAGATTTGATCAGATGTTTGAGAATAACGATTGTTATCATATATTGGATGCTTGTGACGGCCTCATCAAAACCGGCCCTACGGGCACCAACGTAAATGATTTCTCAGTTGTGTTGATAAATTGACAATATTGACATATGTCAGAATGAGTTGTATATTCAAACTGACATATGTCAATTTAGATTAATGGAGGAAAATTATGCCAAGAGCTACAAAGTGCAGAAAAATCTGGAATTTCCCGGACCATTACAGCTTTATCCCCGAGGATGCGGATACGGATGAGCTGGAGACCATTGTGCTTTCTCTCGATGAATATGAGACCATAAGGCTTCTTGACCATGAGGGACTGAATCAGGAGGCTTGCGCAGTGAGAATGGGTGTTGCGAGAACAACCGTGACAGCCATGTATGAGAGTGCCAGGAAGAAGATGATCAGCGCTATTGTGGAGGGCAAGAGACTTCGCATTGCCGGTGGCAACATCGAAATTGACAGTGAAAGAAATGGATTAAAAATAAGTATGAAGAAAAAAGGAGACAAGATGATGAGAGTAGCGGTAACATATGATAAAGGAAATGTTTTTGGACATTTTGGAAGAACAGAAGAGTTTAAGGTTTATGACATAGAAGATGGCAAGGTTGTTAATTCCCAGATCCTTGGCACAAACGGAGAGGGATGCGGAGCTCTTGCAGGGATTCTTAATATCGCCAAGGTGGACACACTTATCTGTGGCGGAATTGGCGGCGGAGCACAGCGTGCCCTTGAGGAAGCAGGAATCAAGCTCTATGCAGGTGTAAGCGGAAGCACAGATGCTGCAGTTGATGCTCTTATTGCAGGAACTCTGGAAGCCAGCAGCGAAGCTAACTGCGACCACCACGGCCACGAGCATGCAGAAGGCGAGTCTTGCGGACACGGTGGATGCCATCACTAACTGATACGCCTTAACATCAGGAGGCAGGAAAAGACATGGCGACAGGAAGCCAGACTAAGGAAAAGACCTATAGCAGGATCAAAGAGCCCAGGCAGTATAACGTGATCATGATAAACGACGATTTCACCACCATGGATTTTGTCGTTTCTGTTCTTGTGGACATTTTCCATAAGGATCCCGTCAGTGCCGAGGCCATAATGCTGGGCGTTCACAAAAACGGACAGGCAGTTGTGGGAAGATACCCTTATGACATAGCTGTTACAAGGGTCAACAAAGCCCTTGCCAGAGCCAAAAAAGAGGGATTTCCCTTCAGAATGACAGTGGAGGAGGCATAATATGGATCTTTCAAAAGAAGCGTCTTTGGTTTTCCAGAAAGCTGTTGCTTTTGCCGCAGAAAATCAATATGAATATGTAACTCCCGAGATTGTCCTTCTGATGATCCTTGACGATGATACCTTCGCTGAGGCTTTTAAGGAGTGCGGCGGAGATCTGGGGATGCTTGATGGTAACCTCAGGAAATATATCGCAGAATATGTGGATAAATCTGAGAATGGTCAGCCTGAGCTTTCCATTGGGACGAACTTTGTCATCAGCTTCGCCGGTCAGAGTGCCTACAGCAGCGGCTGTGACAAGATCCATGTCCGTCACCTGGTGCATGCCATCTGGAACCTCGAAAACAGCTATGCAGTCTATTACATGGAACAGCAGGATATAAGCGAGGCTGACGTGCTTCAGGAGATGGCGATCATCGAATCAGATAATGAAGAGATTTCCGAGGATGTCGACGGCAGTATCAAAGCAAAAGAGGACAAGGCCGGGATAAGTCTCTTTGCCCCATGCCTTAATGATACGTTAAAAGACGTCAATCCTCTTATCGGGCGTGAGAAAGAGCTTGAGAGAACCATCCAGATCCTCTGCAGGAAAGATAAAAATAACCCGCTCCATATCGGAGAAACCGGTGTCGGTAAGACTGCCATTACTTATGGGCTTGTGGAACGCTTAAAAACAGGCGATGTTCCGGATGCTATTAAGGGCGCAAAGGTCTTTTCCCTGGACCTTGGAGGTATGTTGGCCGGAACCCAGTACAGGGGCGACTTTGAAAAGAGATTCAAGAAGGTCCTCTCAGAGATCGGAAAAGAGGAGAAGCCCATAATCTACATCGACGAGATCCATAATCTCTCCGGTGCAGGTGCGGTAGGAGAAGGCTCTTTTGACGCATCAAACATGCTAAAGCCCTATCTGACCGACGGCCATATCAGATTCATCGGGGCTACGACCTTCGAGGAATACAAGAAATACTTTGAAAAGAACAAGTCACTGGTCAGAAGGTTCCAGAACGTTGAGATCAAGGAGCCCACTGAGGAAGAGACTGTTGAAATACTAAGCGGCCTTAAGTCCAAGTACGAGAAGTATCACGGCGTTAAGTATGCCAAGGGCATCATGGAATACGCCGTTAAGATGAGCGCGAAGTACATAAACGAGCGTTTTCTGCCGGATAAGGCCATCGATCTGATTGACGAGGCCGGCTCCTACAGGAAGCTCCATCCACAGGACAAGAAGGTTCAGACCGTGGACAAGGACGTTATTAACGAGATTCTTACGGGTGTATGCAGAGTGCCCATTGAGACTGTGGATACTGACGATGCTGCAGGTCTTGAGACTCTCGAGAAGCGCATAAAGACTAAGATTTTCGGCCAGGACGAGGCTATCAGCCAGGTGGTGAATGCCGTGAAGTTCTCAAAGGCCGGTCTTATCGAGGATGGCAAGCCTCTTGCGAGCCTTCTGTTTGTGGGGCCTACGGGTGTCGGCAAGACTGAGATCGCAAGGACTCTGTCGGAGGAGCTGGGCGTTAAGCTGATCCGCTTTGATATGAGTGAGTATGGCGAGAAGCACGCTGTGGCTAAGCTGATCGGTTCGCCTGCGGGATATGTGGGCTATGAGGAAGGCGGAATTCTGACTGAGGCGATCAGGAAGAATCCTTCATGTGTGCTGCTTCTCGACGAGATTGAGAAGGCTCATGCCGACATTTATAACGTGCTGTTGCAGGTGATGGACTACGCGACTCTGACGGATAACCAGGGCAGAAAGGCAGATTTCAGGAACGTTTTGATCATCATGACCTCGAATGCCGGTGCCAACAGGCTCGGTAAGAGCGGAATTGGCTTTATCAGCACCAATATGGATGAGAGCGTCCTCACTGAGGCAGTCAAGAACACCTTCCAGCCCGAGTTCAGGAACAGGCTCAGCAAGGTCGTTGTCTTTAACAGCATGGACGATGACATGGCTACAAGAGTTGTTGATAAGAAGTTAAAAGAGCTCTCGGAGCAGCTACTGGCTAAGAAGATCACTCTTTCTGCTGATAAGAAGGCAAAAGATCTTTTGAAGGAAAAGGGCATCAGCCAGGAGTTTGGCGCAAGAGAGATTGACAGGATAATCAGAAACGACGTAAAACCGCTGTTTGTTGATGAGATTTTGTTTGGAAAGCTAAGGAACGGCGGAAAGATCAAGCTTTCAGCCAAGGGCAAAGAATTTTCGATAGAATCTTCGAAAACCGCGAGGAAGTGATCCGTAATGCCTGTTTACAAACTTGATGACAAAGAAATATCTTTTCCCCTGCCTACGCTTGCAAGGGAGGACGGACTTCTGGCAATCGGCGGAGATCTGTCGGTAGAAAGGCTTGTGCTGGCGTATTCTAATGGGATTTTTCCCTGGTACAACGAGGGTGATCCCATTTTGTGGTGGTGCCCGAAGGAGAGGTATATCATAAGGCCGGAGAACATCCATGTTTCGCACTCCATGAAGAAATTCATGAGAAAGCACGAGGTTCGGGTAGAACTGAATCGGGATTTCTCCCACACCATGCACCGGTGCAGGGAAAAGAGAGAGTCCACCGAGGAAGGGACATGGATAACAACTGATATGGAAAAAGCCTACGCGCAGCTTGCATCCCGGGGACTTGCGCTAAGTGTTGAAGCATATATTGACGGGGCTTTGGCCGGCGGATTGTACGGCGTAAACCCGGGCAAATGCTTTTTTGGCGAGAGCATGTACTCGGACATGGAGAATGGCTCCAAGATAGCACTGATAGGGCTTGCGCAGATACTTTCCGAGAACGGATATCTGCTGATTGACTGCCAGTTCCATACGGACCATCGTGAGAGCATGGGTGGAGAGAGCATCAGCTATGCGGATTACATG
>JAEEGK010013560.1_pt1 | contig 18350 bp, 10 predicted proteins | sample 8958771 | NCBI WGS metagenome assembly JAEEGK01 (sample SAMN16246547, study PRJNA631951) | gut metagenome | biome: gut microbiome; feature: rumen; material: SC-attached | host: Bos | place: Iran: Karaj | collected 2018-10
TGGGCGGTGTTGATGGTGATACCGCGCTCCTTCTCTTCCGGAGCGTTGTCGATCTGATCGAAGGACTTCACCTTGTCCGCGTTACCGGCGACGCGCTGGGCGAGCACCTTGGTAATGGCGGCGGTGAGGGTGGTCTTACCGTGGTCAACGTGGCCGATGGTACCGATGTTGACATGCGGTTTGGTTCTCTGGAATGTTTCTTTTGCCATAGTATTATTATTGTTTAAACAATTGTTATCAAAAGCACAAAAAAGAGCCGGTGATGGGAATTGAACTCATGACCTCATCCTTACCAAGGATGCGCTCTACCCCTGAGCTACACCGGCTTTGTATTTCGTTCGAGCGGAAAACGAGGTTCGAACTCGCGACCCTCAGCTTGGAAGGCTGATGCTCTACCAACTGAGCTACTTCCGCTTGAAAAAAAAATCCGCTCGCGCAACTTCACTCGCAGATTTTTTTTGTGGGAGGTGGTGGACTCGAACCACCGAACCCTGAGGGAGCGGATTTACAGTCCGCCGCAATTGCCACTATGCGAACCTCCCAGCGTTTTTTCCTTTTGAGCCGATAGAGGGATTCGAACCCACGACCCCGAGATTACAAATCACGTGCTCTGGCCAACTGAGCTATATCGGCGTGGCGCTTTTATTCCTTCATCGCTCAAAGGGATTGCAAAGGTAGGAGTTTTTTCCGAATCTGCAAAACTTTTTTACTTATTTTTTCAATGATTCGAACATAACTCATTGCAGGGCCTCCACGTAGACGGTCTGAATGGAGGACATGCCGCCTCCGGAGACGATGAGAGCGGCCTCACCGGACACATGCGTGCTTTGGACGAGCACCTGCGCGAGGCCGTTGAAGGTCTTTACGCGGAACATCCGGGCGTCGGGATCGTCCGGCCGCTCCAGCTCCCGCCAGGCCGGGTCGCCGTTCCCGACGCCGAGGATGCGGGCGGGCCCCTTCACTTCCAGGGTGACCCACTCACAGGCGTCCGGGACGAAGCGCCCCTTGCGGTCTTTCAGGCGGACGGTGACGACGGCGAGGTCGCGGCCGTCGGCCCGGATGGCCGTGCGGTCCGCTTCCAGCTCGACGGCGGAAGCCTTTTCCGTCGTTTCAACGGTTTCGACCAGCACCTTCCGGCCCCTCCGATAACCCGTCGCGACGACTTTGCCCGGGCGGTAGACGGCATCCCAGCTGAGATAACCGTCGCGCTCCATCTTCTTGCGGCCGAGACGCTTTCCGTTCACCGTGAGCTCCACTTCATCGCAATTGCTGTAAACCCAGACGCTGGTCTTTTCGCCCTCATGCCCCGGCAGGTTCCAGTGCGGGAACACGTGCAGGACGGGTTCCTCGGTCCACCAGGCTTTCAGATAGAACGCCTCGTCCTTCGGGAAACCGCAGTAGTCCAGGATGCCGAATTCGGAACCCGTCGCCGGGAAAGAGAGCGGATTGGGCTCGCCGCGGTAGTCGAAGCCGGTCCAGTAGAACAGGCCTCCCAGCCAGGGACGCTCCTGATAATACCTCCAGCCGCGGCCGATGACGTTATAGGTGCTGTCGCGGGTGTCGTTCCGGCGGTTGAGGGAGGCCGTCCGGCCGTTTTTCCCGTCGTCGAAGTAGACGCCCCGCGTGCCGCAGCCGGTCGTTTCCTCCGATCCGACGGCCTTCCGGTCGGGATATTGCGCCCGCAGGTCGTCAATCTTGTGCTGGAGGATATAGTTGTAGCCGGCCACATCGGCCGTGACAAGGATGTGCGGACCGGAACTGGACGCGACGGACATGAGGCGCGTCGGATCCAGCCGATGGCAGTATTCCCGCATGGACTCCGTAATCTTGGTGCCCTTGTCATTCCATTCCGTCCCCCACTCCTCGTTGCCGATGCTCCAGAGGATGATGGAAGGATGGTTGCGGTCCCGTTCGATCATCCGCCGGAGGAGGCGGACGTGTTCGTCATTGACACCGGTCAGGCGGTTCTCCTCCAGGACCAGGACGCCCAGGCTGTCACAGGCGTCCAGCATTTCCGGCGTCGCCGGATTATGGCTCGTCCGGACGGCATTGACACCGATCTTTTTCAGTTCCTTCAGACGGTACACCTGCAGGGCGTCGGGAATGGCCACGCCCACGCCGGCATGGTCCTGATGGAGGTTCACACCCTTGATTTCCACCCGCTCTCCGTTCAGGATGAAGCCCCGGTCCGCATCGAAGACGACGCTGCGGACGCCGAACGGGGTCTCGTAGGCGTCAATGACGGTGTCTCCGTCAAGCACCTCCGTCCGCACCTTATAAAGATAGGGGTCTGAAAGGCTCCAGAGACGGGGTCTGTCGAGGGAGACCGCCCGCTCCGAGCGGGAATCGGATTTCGCCGGCACGGCCTGCGCCGGCAGGGACGCCGAACCGACCGGAGCGCCGTACGCATCGAGAATGGTATGCCGGAGGGCGTAGGCGGCCGGCGTCGCAGCGCTGTTCCGGACGGTGGTCTCCACCGTGACGAACGCCTGGTCGGAGGAATCGGAAAGGGTCGTATGGACAAAGGTTCCGAAAGGAGCGACGTGCACCGGGGCCGTCTTTTCCAGCCAGACGTGCCGGTAGATGCCGGCGCCCTCGTAGAACCAGCCTTCCTCCAGAGAGGCGTCGACCCGGACACAGACGAGGTTCTCCGCGCCGTAGTCAAGGTATTCGGAGATGTCATAGACCTGGGTGGCGTAGCCGCTGGGTTCCTTGCCCAGCCAGAAGCCGTTCACCCAGATGTCGGCGTTGCGGAAGATGCCGTCGAACCGGAGGGTGAAGTGCTTTCCTTCGTCCCCGGCGGGCACGGTGAAGGTCTTCCGGTACCAGCCGACGCTGGTTTCCGGATATTTGTAGCCGACGGTCTTGTAGCCATGGCTGTGGCTGGCCTCCCGGGCGAAGGGGAGATCGACCGCCCAGTCGTGCGGAAGCGTGACGGATTTCCACGCGGCCGGCCATTTGGACTTGTCGAACTTGGGACTGTACGGGCCTTCATTGTGGATGGAGGCCGCTTTGGTCAGGTAGTTGAAATACTCGGTCCCGCAACCGAAATCCAGGGCCGGGGAAAAAGCGTTGCCGAACGCGAATTCCCAGCCTTCGTCGAATCGGACGCGTTCACGGGCGAATCCTGCCAGGGAAAGGAGGATCAGAATCAGGGAAAGGAGTCTTTTCATGCGGATTATGATTTCATCACCTCCACGAGGAGGCCGAAGATGGAATCGGTGTCCAGGCAGCACTCGGCGCGCTGGGCCGCCTGCGTGTCCTGGGGGATGAAGCGGTCGGGGATGCCGAGGCCTTTGATGATGGGCGCGTCTTCGCGGCCGGCGAAGTATTCGCAGACGGCCCCGAACAGACCGCCCTTCAGGGCGCCGTCCTCCAGCGTCAGGATGACCCGGCAGCCGGAAACCTCTTCCAGGATGGCGGCGTCAAGGGGCTTGAGGAAACGCATGTCGTAGACGGAAGGAGCCGTCCAGTAGTCGGTCTTGTGCCGCAAGGCGGCCTCCAGGGCCCGGTTCGCGACAGGGCCGATGGCCAGGAGAGCCACATCCTTCCTGCCGTCCAGAATCTTCTCACCCCGGCCGACGGGAAGCTTCGTAAAGGGCGCCTCTTTCCATGCGACGCCTTCCCCGCACCCGCGCGGGTAGCGGATGATATAAGGTCCGCCCTGCATGGACAGGCCGGTATACATCAGGTTCTTGAGTTCGCGTTCGTTGCGCGGCGCGGCAATGACCGTGTTCGGGATGCTCCGGTAGGCGGCGAGGTCGAAGCAGCCGTGGTGCGTGGCGCCGTCCTCCCCCACCAGGCCGGCCCGGTCGAAGCACAGCACGACAGGCAGGTCCTGCAGTGCGACATCATGGACGATCTGGTCATAGGCCCGCTGGGCGAACGACGAATAGATGTTGCAGAAAGGCTTCATCCCGGCGGCGGCGAGGCCGGCCGAGAAGGTGACGGCGTGCTCCTCCTCGATGCCCACGTCGAAGAACCGCGCCGGGAACACCTGTTCCAGTAGCTGCATGCCGCAGCCCGTCGCCATCGCCGGCGTGACGCCGACGACTTTCGGATCCAGCCGGGCGAGTTCCACCAGCGTCTCTCCGAAGACGTCCTGGTAGCGGGCGGCGGGATAGACGGTCTTCATGCGTTCTCCGGTAGCGGGGTCGAAGCGGCCCGGGGCGTGCCAGGTGGTCGGATCGGCCTCCGCAGGTCCGTATCCCTTGCCCTTTTGCGTGATTACGTGCAGGATGCGCGGGCCTTTGAGGTCGCGGAGACGGCGGAGCGTTTCCGTCACCTGCGCGATGTCGTTGCCGTCGATGGGGCCGAAATACCGGAATCCCAGAGACTCGAAAATGGCGCCGCCGGAAACGCGCACGAGATTGGACTTCGTGTCCATGACCCGGCGCTGGACCCAGTCGCGAAGCTTGCCCTCGCCCATGCGGTCCCAGATATGGCCCTTGACTTTGTTATAAAGGTGCGAGGAGGTGACGCGGAGCAGGTAGTCATGCAGGCCGCCCGTGGCCTGGTCGATGGAAATGTTGTTGTCGTTCAGGACCACGAGCAGGTTCGCCTTCGAGGCGCCGGCGTTGTTCAGCCCCTCCCAGGCCAGGCCGCCGGTGAGGGCGCCGTCGCCGATGAAGGCGACCACACGCTCCTTCGAGCCGGTCAGGCGGGCCGCTTCGGCAAAGCCGAGGGCCGCGGAAATGGCGGTGGAGGAATGCCCGGCGCCGAAGGGGTCGTACGGGCTTTCGCTCCGCTTGGGGAACCCGCTGATGCCGTCCCGGGTCCGGTTCTTCCGGAAGTCGTCCCGGCGGCCGGTCAGAATCTTATGGGCATAGGCCTGATGGCCGACATCGAAGATCAGCTTGTCCTTGGGCGTGTTGTAGACGGCATGCAGGCCGACGATCAGCTCCACGGCGCCGAGGCTCGAGCCCAGATGGCCCGGATTCTTCGCGCAGCAGTCCACCATGTACTTGCGGATCTCCGCGCACAGCTGCTTCAGCTGTTCGGTACTGAACTTCCGGATGTCCGCCGGACTGTTTACCTTGTCTAACAACATAATACTATCGGCTGGGCGCGTCCAGCCGCAGCTCCGGATGCTTCCGGGAGTTCCGGGCGAACAGCAGGGCGGTGATGAGCGCGGCGACGCAAAGGACCGTGAACATCAGTTCCACGGTGACCGGCGTGCCCGCTTCGCTGTTGAGGATGCTTCCCGCCAGGCGTTTGAAGACCAGCAGGCCCAGGTTCTGGACCCAGTAGATGAGCGCGAAGGTCGTGCCCAGGATCTTGTCGGGGACGATCTTCGGGACGCTGGGCCACAGGGCGGCCGGGACCAGGGAATAGCCGAAACCGAGCATCGCCATGGCGAGGTAGCCCCAGAAAGGCACGCCTGCGGGCGCGAAGGCCAGCAGCAGATGCGCGGCGAGGGCGAGGATGGACCCGAAGATCATCCAGCGCGTCCCCTTGCCCACCTTGTCCACCAGGGCTCCGAACAGCGGAGCGAAGATGACCGTGGAGAACGGCAGCATGGACACCATCCATCCCGCGGCCTGGGCGGGAATGTCGAAACGGGGGATCAGAATGGCGCCGGCGAATTTCTTGAACGCGATGATGCTGCTGTAGAACAGCACGCACAGCAGGCCCAGCAGCCAGAAATTCTTGTTTCCGAGCACTTTGAAAGCGTCCGCGAAACGGAAGTCGTCCGCTTTGTTCTCCTGGCCGCCCGTTCTCGGGAAGCGCTTTGCGTCCAAAGCCACGAACACAGCCCAGAGGATGAGCCCCACCGCCATGAGCCCCATGCCCAGGAGGGCGGGACGGGCGGTTTCGGCAAGGGAATATACATGTTCCGCCTGCTGGACGACCAGTTTCGGAGATACCACCAGGGCGAAGGCGGTGCCCAGGCGGGCGATCGCCAGGTGCAGGCCCATCGCGAGGGCCATGCCTCCGGTCTTGAACCAGCGGCCGATGGAACGGTTCACCACTGTTCCGGCCATTTCGCTGCCGAGACCGAAGACCATGCAGCCCGCATAGGCGAGCGTCGCGGAGCTCTTCTGTCCGGAGAGGATCGCCCAGGTCACGAGTCCGGCGCCGGCGACCATCATGCCCACGTAGAGCGTGCCGGCCACCCGGACGCCCCACTTGTCCAGCAGGATGCCGAACAGGGCCAGGCCGCCGAAGATGCACAGGACGCTGTAACCGCTGGTATACCGGCCGTAGTCATTCTGGTTCCAGCCGAGCTGCGTCATGCCGGCGTCATCGAACAGGTACGAGATGCTGGAGAACATGTCGTCGAAGTAGTACGATGCGAACATCGGTACCACCAGACACAGGAGGGCGATCCAGCAGGCCCACCCGGGAAGGGATTTGCGCTTGGAAACGGCCATCAGTGCTCCACGTTACCGTCGGCGACTTCCTCGGCGGACGCCTGGATGTTGGGCTCCTCGAGGCCGAGGTGCTTCTTCTTGTCGACGACCTTCAGGTACAGGCCGATGAGCATGGCCGCGATGCCCAGGCAGGCCAGCATCACCAAGGCCCAGGTGTAGTTGAGCTGGTCGGGAGCCGTGCCGGGGGCGTTGGTCTTCGTGAGGACGTTGCCGATCAGGATCGGGAACAGCCACAGGCCGATGTTCTGGATCCAGAAGATCAGGGCGTAGGCGCTGCCGATGACCTTGGCGTCCACGAGCTTCGGGACAGACGGCCACAGGGCGGCGGGCACGAGCGAGAAGCTGGCGCCGAGTACGAGGATGGTGACATAGGCGACGATGGTGCCGCCGACGGCGCTGCCCTTGAACAACGGGAGGATGAACGCGAAGGTCAGGTGGCAGATCACCAGGAGGATGGAGCCGATGAGCAGCATCGAGGCCGCTTTGCCCTTATGGTCGACATAGCTGCCGAGGATCGGGGTGATCGCGACGGCCAGGAGCGGGAACACGGCGAAAATGGTCTCGGCGGTGCCACGCTTGAAGCCCATGAAGCAGTAGACGACGAGCGCAACGACGGCGACGGCCATCAGACCGTATTTGAGGGACTTGTTCTCCTTGATGAAGTTGCTGGCGAAAGAGCAGCCCGCCACCACGAGCATGATGATGTACTGCACGATCGTGACCGACTCGCCGGCCCAGAAGGAGCCGGCCGCGGGCTCGGTGAGCGTCAGGTTGCACTGGAGCATGTTCACCGCGTACTTCTGGAACGGGAAGATGGCGGAATAGTAGAGCACGCACAGCAGGGCGACCAGCCAGAAACCGAGGCTGGCGAGGATGGTGCCGATGTCCTTGACCTTGAACGGATCGTCCTTCTCCTCGGCTTCGCCGGTCTGGCTGTCGAGCTTGCGGTCCATGAAGAAGTAGGTGATGAACATGATCAGTCCGATGCACAGGAGCACTACGCCGAAGGCGACGGAGCGGCTTACGTCGATGCTGCCGCCGAGCTTGGCGAAATACGGCGAAAAGATCATGCAGGTCGCGACGCCGAGGCGCGCGAGGGCCATTTCGGAGCCCATCGCGAGGGCTGTCTCCCGGCCTTTGAACCACTTGACGATACCGCGGCTCACCGTGATGCCCGCCATTTCGCAGCCGCAGCCGAAGATCATGAATCCGATGGCCGCCAGCTTCGCGGAAGCCGGCATGTTCTGGTAGAAGGGCAGGACATCGTCGATGAATCCCGCGCCGGTGTGCCAGTTAAGATGCGTGGTGAACCAGGTCTCCAGGCCGGTCCCGATGAACGAATCGCTCACGGCGTACCACTTGATGAGGCCGCCGATGAACATCACCGCGCCCGAAAGCACGGCCGTGAACCGGACCCCCATCTTGTCCAGGATGATGCCCGCGAAGATGAGGAAAAACACGAATACGTTGAGGAACACCTCGGAGCCCTGCATCGTGCCGAAGGCCTTGGAGTCCCACCCGCGGGTGGATTCCATCAGGTCCTTGATCGGGGAGAGGATGTCCATGAAAATGTATGCGCAGAACATCGCCAGTGCCAGGAGCAGGAGCGCTGTCCACCGCATCGCCGCCGAATCACGCAGCGTCTTCTTGACGGTATCAGTCATATCGATAGGTTTTAGATTTCCTTTCAGGTTTTCAAAGGTAGTGAATTTTTCGCGAATTCCGCTACAGCACGTCCTTCAGGAAGGGGCCGGTGACGGAGGCGGGGTCGAGGGCGAGCTCTTCGGGGGTGCCGGCGGCGACGATGCGTCCGCCGCGGCGGCCGCCTTCCGGGCCCATGTCCAGGAGATAGTCGACGCTCTTGAGGACGTCCAGGTTGTGCTCGATGATGATGACGGTGTTGCCGGCCTCCACGAGGCGGTCCAGCACGCCCAGGAGCACCTGAATGTCCTCGAAATGGAGGCCCGTGGTGGGTTCGTCCAGGATGTACAGGGTGCGGCCCGTGGAGGGACGGGACAGTTCCGTGGCCAGTTTCATGCGCTGGCTCTCGCCGCCGGAGAGGGTCACGGCAGACTGGCCCAGATGCACATAGCCGAGGCCCACATCCACCATCGCCTTCAGTTTCGTGGCGATCTTCGGAATGGGCTTGAAGAATTCATAGGCTTCCGCGACGGGCATTTCCAGCACGTCATTGATGTTCTTCCCTTTGTAACGGACGGCGAGCGTGTCTTCCTTGTAACGGCGGCCGCGGCACTGGTCACAGGGCACATGGACCGACGGGAGGAAGTTCATCTCGATGACCTTGATACCGGCGCCCTTGCACTCTTCGCAGCGGCCGCCGGGAACGTTGAACGAGAAGCGGCCGGCCTTGAAACCGCGCACCTTGGCGTCCTGCGTCTCCTCGAACAGGAGGCGGATGTCATTGAACACGCCGGAGAAGGTGGCCGGGTTCGACCGCGGGGTGCGGCCGATGGGAGACTGGTCGATTTCGATGAGCTTGTCGATGTGCCCGATTCCCTCGATCCGCTTGTACGGAAGGGGTTTCTCCTTGGAATGATAGAACTTCTGCTTGAGGATGGGCATCAGCGTCTCGTTTACGAGGGAGGACTTGCCGCTGCCGGAAAGACCGGCAACGCCGATGAAACAGCCCAGGGGGAACGACACGTCGACATCTTTCAGGTTGTTGCCCGTAGCGCCGTACAGCGTAAGCATGCCTCCGTTCCCGCGCCGGCGGCGGGCAGGAACCGGAATGGTCCTGTCCCCTTTCAGGTAATCCAGCGTTATGGACGGGCCCACCACGGCGTGAGACGCCGTATCCGCATCCATCGGTTCGTCCCTCAGGAGGGCGCCGAGCGGCGCGTTCAGGCAGATCTTGCCGCCCTGCTCCCCCGCCCCGGGGCCCACGTCCACGAGCCAGTCGGCACTGAACATCGTCTCCGCGTCATGTTCCACCACCATCACCGAGTTGCCCTCGTCGCGGAGCGCCTTCAGCGAGGCGATGAGCTTGCGGTTGTCCTTCTGGTGCAGGCCGATGGAAGGCTCATCCAGGATGTACAGCACGTTCACGAGCTTGGACCCGATCTGCGTCGCGAGGCGGATGCGCTGGCTTTCGCCGCCCGACAGGGACGCCGTGGCGCGGTCCAGCGACAGATAGTCCAGGCCCACGTCCAGCATGAACTGCACCCGTTCGCGGAGTTCCTTCAAAATGTCGCGGGACACGTTCTTCTCCCGCTGGTTGAATCCTTCGGGAATGTCGTCGAGCCACTTTCGGAGCTCGGTCATCTCCATCGCAGCCACGTCGGCGATGGTTTTCCCGTCGATGCGGAAGCACAAAGCCTCCTTGCTCAGGCGGGTTCCCCGGCAGTCGGGGCAGACAATCGTATCCTCGATATGGTCGATCACGCCGGGCCAGGACTCCATCTCGGAAAGGCCGCCGTCGCCCGTCCGGAACAGTTCGTCGGAACCGTACACAAGCAGGGTGACCGCCTCGTCCGGCAGCGTGCCGATGGGTTCGTACAGGCTGAAACCGTATTTCCGGGCGATGGAGCGGACGATGTCGAACTTCCGGCTCTCCCGGACTTTCCCCAGCGGGGCGATGGCCCCGTCGGCGATGGATTTCGTACGGTCCGGAATGATGGTGTCGACGTTGACGTCCACGATGGTGCCGAGACCCTTGCAATGCGGGCAGTAACCCTGCGGCGAATTGAAGGAGAAAGAATGCGGCTGCGGCTCCTGGAGGGAGGTTCCCGTCACCGGATCCACCAGATGTTTGGAGAAATGCTGCAGCACGCCCGTTTCCAAGTCCATGACAGCGAGCGACCCCTTGCCCACGTTCAAAGCCTGCCCCACGGACTCGCGCACCCGCTTGTCATCCCCGGCCCCGGGTTTGAGACGGTCCACGACCAGTTCGATGAAATGGGGTTTGTAGCGGTCCAGAGCCGATACTTCCTGCAGTTCCAGAATCTCCCCGTCGATACGCACCTCGGTATAGCCGCGCTTCCGGAGCTGGTCGAACAGCTCGCGGTAATGGCCCTTGCGGCCCCGCACCAGCGGAGCGAGGAGGTAGCATTTGCGGCCGCGGTAAGAGGTCATGACCAGGTCCACGATCTGGGAGTCGGTGTAGCGCACCATCTCCTCGCCGGACTCCGGCGAGATGGCGCGCGAACCCTTGGCGTACAGCAGGCGGAGGAAGTCATAGATCTCCGTGATGGTGCCCACGGTGGAGCGGGGGTTGTTCCCGGTCGTCTTCTGCTCGATGGCGATGATCGGGCTCAGGCCGCGGATCTCCTCCACCTCGGGCTTCTCGAGGATGCCCATGAAATGCTTCGCATACGTGGACAGCGTGTCCATGTAGCGGCGCTGGCCTTCGGCGTAAATCGTGTCGAACGCCAGGGAGGACTTTCCGCTGCCGGACAATCCCGTCACGACGACGAACTCCCCTCTCGGGATGTCCACGTCGATGTTCCGCAGATTGTTCGCCTTCGCGCCCCGTATCTGTATGAATTCCTTCGGCTGCATAGGATTGCAAAGGTACGAAGTTTTTCGTAGCTTTGCGTCATGATGATTGACATTCTCTGCAAGAACGACGGCCGGAAGTGTCGCGTAAAGGCCGGTTCCTCTCTTCTGGAGCTCGCTCAAAAGGAATACCCGGAAACCGCCGACCCCAAGACCGGCAAGCGCTACCAAGTGCTCGCCGCCTTGGTGGACCACAAACTGAAAGAACTGAGTTTCAACGTCTTCTTTCCGCATGAAGTCACCTTCATCGGCTACAACCATCCCGACGGACGCCGGACCTACATCCGCTCGCTGAGCTTTCTGCTGCAGCATGCGGTCCGGGACGTCTTCCCCGGGAAGGTGCTCGTAATCGACCATTCCCTGCCCAGCGGCCTGTACTGCGAACTGCGCGAAGGCCGGGCCGGCGGCCCGGCCTTCAAGCCGGACGCCGAAGGGCTGGAGCGCCTCCGCGCCCGGATGCGGGAAATGGTCGATGCGGACCTCCCGTTCACGACGGAAAAGATTCCCTCCGAAGAAGCCGAGGCTTTGTTTGAAGCGCAGGGCCAGCGCTACAAAGCGGAGCTGCGCCGGTCGCTCGGCCGGTATTTCTGCCGGGTCTATTACCTGGACGGCCAGGCGGACACCTTCCACGGTCCGCTGGTCCCTTCGACCGGCTATCTCCGGGTGTTCGGCCTGATGCCCTTCCACAAAGGCTTCTGCCTGCAGCCGCCCGCCAACAGCGATCCTTCCAAGGTGACGCCCCGCCGGCCGCAGAGCAAGCTCTCCGCGACTTTCAAAGAATATTCCGCGTGGTGCCACACCACCGGCATCGGCGGCATCGGCACGCTGAACAAGACGCTGATGGAAGGGAAGGCCGTCAAGCTCATCAATCTGTGTGAAGCGCGGCAGGAAAGGGAGTACGCCCGCGTGGCAGACCTCATTTACGCCGAACGTGAGCGTGTGAAGATTGTCTTCATCGCCGGACCTTCCTCCAGCGGAAAGACGTCGTCCTCGCTCCGGCTGGCCCAGCAGCTCCGCATCCTGGGGATGGAGCCCAAAGTCATCGAACTGGACAACTATTTCGTCTCCCGGGACCGCACCCCGGTGGACGAGGACGGCGAATTCGATTTCGAAGCGCTGGAAGCGATGGACCTGGAACTCCTCGGGAACCACCTCAACACGCTCCTGGCGGGCGGCAAGGTGGAACTGCCAAGGTATGACTTCAAGCAGGGAAAGCCCTTCTTCGAAGGGAAATACATGGAGCTCGAGGAGAATGACGTCCTTGTGATGGAGGGAATCCACGCCCTGGACCCCGCCATGGTGCCTTCCGTGGACCAGAGCCGCATCTTCCGCGTGTACGCATCGGCCCTGACCTCCCTGAACGTGGACGAGAACAATAACATCTCCACCACCGACAACCGCCTCCTGCGCCGGATGGTCCGGGACTACCGCTACCGCGGCATCAGCCCCGAAGCGACCATCCTCCGCTGGCCCTCCGTCCGCCGGGGCGAGAACAAGCATATCTTCCCCTTCCAGGAGAACGCCGACGCGCAGTTCAACTCCGCCCTTCTGTACGAGCTTCCCTTGTTGAAATACTACGCGGAACCGCTGCTGCGGCGCATCCACCCCTCCTCCCCGGCTTACACCGAGGCGGTCCGCCTCCTCAAGTTCCTCGACTACATCGTCGCGCTGACCCCCGAGGAGATCGCCGCCGTTCCGCCGACTTCCATCCTCCGGGAGTTCATCGGCGGCCAGACGCTGTAATCAGCGCTTGAACTCCACGATGAGGGCCGTACGGGGCTCGACGGGCAGGCCGTCGGCCAGGGTGACGGACTCGCCGGAGATGACGTCGCGGCCCACGACCGGGCCGGTGACGAATTCATCGTAATGCGACCAGTCCAGGTCGCGCAATTCGTCCGTATTGTTGATGTACACGAAGACGGCGTCCTCGTCGTCATACCGGAAGAAGGCGTACGTGTTGTCGGTGTAATTCACCGCATCCACGTTCTTCCGGGAGAGGAAGTGCAGCGTCTTGCCGTGGTGGATGACCGGGCAGCCTTTGCGCCAGCGGAAAAGGGCGCGGGCGTAGTCGTGCAGGCCGGCGGCGGCCGTGTAGTCCGCGTCGCGGGTGTATCCCGCCGCGGCACGGCCTTCCGGCGTGAAGAGGTCCGCCTCGTCACCGGGCCAGCCGCCCGGGAAATCGATACGCTTGGAACCGTCGTGATGCAAGCCCGGCCGCTCGCAGAACATCATCTCGTCGCCGTAATAGAGCTGCGGAATGCCGCGGATCGTGGCGAGCATCGCCAGCGCCAGCCGCATCCGGGCCGGATCGTGCCGCAGCACGTCGCCCGTGCGGTCATGGTCGTGGTTCGCGAAAAAGATCATCAGGTTGTCCAGGTCCTTGTAAGCGAAATCCTGCGCCAGGACGGTGTACACGCGGGTCATTCCCTCGTCCCACCAGACCCGGTCCTCGCAGAGGGCGGTGAGCATGGCGCGCTGGAGCGGGAAGTCCATGATACAGGGCAGGTTGCTGTCAAACCCGTTCTTGTTCGGGTTTCCGGCCTGCCAGTAGGCCACCTGCGGGATGTTCATGTCCCAGCATTCGCCCACGATGTTCATCTTCGGATACTCCTTCCGGACCGCCTTGCACCATTCGGCCATCGGCTCGGGTTCGTTGTACGGATACGTGTCCACACGGAGGCCGTCCAGGCCGGCGTATTCGATCCACCAGACCGCCCACTGCTGGAAATACCGCAGCACGTAAGGGTTGTCCAGGTTCATGTCCGGCATCGACGGGACGAACCAGCCGCTCTGCTGCCGGTCGCGGTCCTTCACGGAGGCGTGCGGGTCCATGTACACGGAGAACAGCGCGTTCATCTGCATATAAGGATCGGAAACGTGGTACCAGTCGGCGAACGGCGGGTCCTCCATCCACCAATGGGCGGTGCCGCAGTGGTTCGTGACCACGTCCATGATGACCTTGATGCCCTTCGCATGGGCCTCGTCCACCATTTTCCGGTAATGGGCGTTGTCGCCGAAGCGCGGGTCGATGTGATAGTAGTCCGCGCAGGCATAGCCGTGATACGACTCGTGCGGCTGGTTGTCCAGCAGCAGCGGCGTGCTCCAAAGGGCCGTCGCGCCGAGGTCGGCGATGTAATCGAGATGGTCGATGATACCCTGGATATCACCGCCGTGGCGCGCCACCGGATCCTGCCGGTTCACCTCGTCGGGCGTCTCCGGGACGACCCAGGGCACGTCGGAACCATCGTCGTAAACGCCACCCGGCCAGCCTTTGTCATTCGCGGCGCCGGACGACGCAAAGCGGTCAGGCATAATGAGATAAATCATATCGGCCGTCGTGAAGCTGGCGCGGTCGGCACTGCCCTTCTCCCGTTCGCGGAGAGCATAGGGATACTTGACCGCATTCTCGCCGGCGCCCACGACCAGGTAATAGGTTCCCGGCTTGGCATCGGCCTGAATCTCGACATCGACAAACAGGTAGTTCGGGCTGTCGGCCTTGTGGACGGCCTTCACGGACACGCCCTTGCCGCCTTCGAAGCGGACATCCTTCTCGCCGATTCCCTCTCCCTGCACCAGCAGCTGCAGCGGGGTTTTCATCCCGGTCCACCAACACAGCGGCTCCACCCGGGCCACTTCCTGCGGCGTCGCATCCGGCACCTTGGCAGGGTCGAAATTCGCGTGGCAGCCGGCCAGTCCGGCCGCCATCGCGGTCGCCGCGAGCGTTTTCATGATCTTTTTCATCTTATTTCGTAAAAACAAGATAGTCACCGGGCTTGAGGACGAAGTCGTGCATGCCCTTCTTGAAGACTTCACCGGTGAAAATTTCAGTATAGGCGCCGTCCAGGTTCACGGTAACCGTGACGGGATCGGCCTCGAGGTTCAGGAACGGGGTGCCGCCGGTCTCGCCCGCGGGGCGGTTGTCGACAGATTCCTTCGCTTCGCTCGGAATGACAGAGGCTTCCTCGATCGCCGGCGACACGCCGAAGTTGGCGAGGACGATCACTTTGTTCTTCTTCACCTCGCGGTGGAAAGCGACGAGGCCGTCAAGACCTTCGGGGAGTTCCCACCAGACGATGGGGCCGCCCTTCTCGCCGGCGGCGAGGGCGGGATTGTCGTGCTTAAGATTGACGAGCTTCTTCCAGAAGGTGGTGTATTCATTGGCGCTCCAGTCCGTAATCGGGTCTTTCTCAAAGAATTCCAGGCGGCGGGAGAGGCCGATTTCCTGGCCGGTGTAGATGAGCGGCTGGCTGCCCGGGAGGGTGAAGCACAGGACGGCGCAGGCGTTCGCCGCGGCGCCCTCGCGCTCGAACTCGGTGCCGGACCAGGAGTTCTCGTCGTGGTTCGAGGTGAACATCAGGCGGTAGGCCTCCTTCGGGAACCGGGCCGCGTCGCGGGCGACGTAGTCCTTGAGGTCGGCGACGGTCTTGCGGCCCTGAGCCATGCTGTTCAGCAGGTGATGGAGTTCCCAGGCGTAGTTGGCGTCGAAGGTCTCGGATGCATCGGCGAGGTTGTCGCGCTCGGCCTCGGCGAGGAGGTAGATGTCCGGATAATCCTTGTTCATCTGAGGGAGAATACCCTTCCAGAACTCGGCGGGAACCTCGCCGGCGGCGTCGCAGCGGAAGCCGTCGACACCCTTCTCCAGCCAGAAGCGCATGGCGTCGTCCTGGGCACGCCAGACTTCCTCATTCCCGTAGTTGAGGCTGCGGGTGTCGGTCCAGTCATACTCCCAGATGGCGTTGCCCAGGGAGTCCCGCTCGTAGAAATTCGCAGGCTTCTCGTACATCCACACATTGTCCGGAGCGGTCTGGTTCGCCACCCAGTCCAGGATGACCTTGAAGCCCATGTCGTGGGCGGCGGCGAGGAGGTGTTCGAAGTCCTCCATCGTGCCGAATTCGGGATTGACGGCCTTGTAGTCGGAGATGGCATAATAGGAACCGAGGGTTCCCTTGCGGCCTTCCGTGCCGATCTCGTACATCGGCATCAGCCAGAGGATGTCCACTCCGAGGTCCTTCAGGCGCGGGAGCTGGGCCTCCACGCCGGCGAAGGTTCCTTCCGGAGAGAACTGGCGGATGTTCACTTCATACATGACGGAGTTATACGTCCAGTCCGGATGGACGGACGGCGTCTTCTTGCAGCCGGCGAGCGCCAGCAGGGCAAGGGACAGGATCAGGAACTTTTTCATATGGACGCGTGTTATTAATTGCCTAAAGGTAGAAAAAAAACGGGAGCCCCGGACCGGACCCCCTTGTTTTTCCCGACGAACCACCCGTTTTACGGGACGGACCGTCAACGGAGCGAAGCCTTCGCCTGTTCCAGGGCTTCGATCACCCGGTCGCACCAGGTGTCGAAGGCCGGATCGGGCGTCTGCAGTTCCGGATGCGCGAGGATGTTCTTGATCGTGCGCCGCACCCCTTCCTCGAAGCGGACCGTGGCCTGGAAACCCGGCACCGCCCGCTTGAGCTTGGAATTGTCGAACAGGACCGTCCAGGACTTGTCGCCGGTCAGGCCGCCCCGGAAATCGTACGGGCCGGCCTCGTCCAGGAACTCCGCGGACACGTGGTACGCCTTCAGTTCGACGCCGAGGATGTCGGCGACGGTCTGATAGATCTGGTTCCAGGTCAATGTTTCGTCGGAAGTGATCTGGAAGGCGTTTCCGATCGCGTGCGGATTGCCCATCAGGCCGATGAACCCCTTCGCGAAATCGCTGTTGTGCGTCACGGTCCATTGGGACGTGCCGTCGCCGTGGATGATGACGGGCTTGCCGTCCAGCATCCGCCGGAGCACCTGCCAGGACCCGTTGTCTCCGTGCACGCCGAGGGGCACGGAACGCTCGTCATAGGTGTGACTGGGCCGGATGATCGTGACCGGGAACCCCTCCACGCGATGCTTCTCCATCAGAAAATCCTCGCACGCGATCTTGTTGCGGGAGTACTCCCAGTAAGGGTTCACGAGCGGCGTACCCTCCGTAATGAACGGACTCACCGCCGGTTTCTGGTAGGCCGATGCGCTGCTGATGTACATGTACTGCTTCGTGCGGCCCTTGAAGAGCCGCCAGTCGCGCTCCACCTGCGCCGGGACAAAGCCGATGAAGTCGCAGACGCAGTCCCACTGCTTGCCCGCGATCAGCGTTCTCACGGCCACCTCGTCGTCGATGTCGGCCTTCAGGATATGGACATTCTTCGGAATGCCCTCATTCCGGTTTCCCCGGTTCAGGAGCGTGAGTTCCCACTCCCCTTCCGCGGCGAGCTGCCGCGTGATGGCGGTGCTGATCGTGCCGGTACCGCCGATGAAAAGTGCCTTGCGTTTCATTTCCACTCTATTTCGTCCATGGGATAACGGACGTTCCACTCCTTGCGGAAGCCGTCCATCAGTTGCATGATATACAGGGTTTCGTCCAACGGCATCTGCGGCGGCTCCGTCAGACCTTCCGCGAGGGCGTCCCAGCAGGCGACGAACTGGTATTCGTAGCCCGTAATCTGCTTCGGGACAGGGATTTCCTCCACGAACACGCGGTCGGGACCGTTCACCGTGATGCGCTGGGGATTGTTGACATTGTCGATGATGATGTTCCCTTCCGTCCCCGCAATGACGCCGATGTTGTCGCCCACGCAGGAGGCCGAGGACTGGACATTGGCCAGGATACCGTCGGCCAGGACGAGGGAGATGGCATTGGAAAGGTCCATGCCGGTGTCCGATTTCACGCACTGGGATTTCATCGACACGATCGGAGCGTCGCAGAACATCCGGACGAAGTTGAGCACATAGACGCCGAGGTCCAGCAGGGCGCCGCCGCAAAGGTCCGGCCGCATGATGCGCTCCTTGTTGCCCATGCTGTACCCGAGCGTGGCCGTCACCAGCCGGGGCGTGCCGATGCGTCCTTCCTGAATCAGGCCCCGAACCATCTGCAAGCAAGGCTGGTAGCGGGTCCATATCGCCTCCGCCAGGAACACCTTGTTCTTCCGGGCCAGGTCCACGATAACCTTCGCCTGCGCGTAATTGGCCATGAAAGCCTTTTCCACCAGGCAGGGTTTCCCTTTGAGGATCGCCTCCTTCGTGACGGCGAAATGGTGCGAATGCGGCGTCGCCACATACAGCAGGTCCACATCCGGGTCGTCGATCACCTCGGAATAAGACCCGTAAGCGCGCTCGATGCCCCACTTATCGGCAAAGGCCTTCGCCTTTTCCTGCGACCGCGAGCCGATCGCGTAAGGCCGGAATCCTTCCAGCCCGTTCAGCGTAATCGCCGCCTTCTCCGCGATCCATCCGGCGCCCACGATACCCACCTTGAAATCCAAGTTTTCGCTCATCTTCTTCATACTTACAAAGTTACGAATTCCAATGACTTATGCAAGATTGCTCCTTGTCATTTCGAGCGAAGTCGAGAAATCTGTCTGATTTCTTTGTATCTTTGTCCTCCACAACAAACATAGCGACAGACCATGGAAATCAGCATCCAGCAAA
>JAEEGK010013561.1_pt1 | contig 18350 bp, 20 predicted proteins | sample 8958771 | NCBI WGS metagenome assembly JAEEGK01 (sample SAMN16246547, study PRJNA631951) | gut metagenome | biome: gut microbiome; feature: rumen; material: SC-attached | host: Bos | place: Iran: Karaj | collected 2018-10
GCAGACAATTGGAGGGAGGTTATCACTTGAGTTACCCTCTCACCAAAAAACAAAAAATTATTCTTTCTGAATGTTTCAATATTTCTCGTGAGAACGCAATGACAAGATTATTGGATTTATGTAAAACAATTAATGCAATTGAAAAAGCTTCGAAGAGTTCATAGAATGATTGTAACGTCAACGAGTGTTAAAATTCCAAGAAGTTAGCATTTATATTGGTTTTAGAATAGACTTGAATATTAAGTTTAAATTTCCTAAAGGGTCTACAGGAGAAGATACTAATAAACTTACTCATAAAGATGTAATATGGGATTTACATGTTACAGCTATACCTGCTAGTGATTAAAATTATCACAATCCTGTAACAATAAATAATAATGAGTATTTTACAGGAGCATATTCACCAATTTTTATGAGCAGAAATCGTGTTAAATCTTGGGACGAACAAGCGTATACAGTCCAAGCCAAGCATCTCTTTTTCATCCAATTCTTTGTATAACGCAAATGTATATTGATTTACCTCATAAGCGAAACAACAGTATTTTAGAAATTTTTCAACAAGAATACTCTAAAGAATAGGCTGTATTAAGAAAGTTTTTATTTTATTTTTCAAAGTTTAAAAGAATTTGTTCTTAATTTTGTAAAATGGCAAACTATATCATATTTAGGTGTAAAAAAACTACTATGATTTAGAGAACACAATGGTTTTGTGCTAATGTTTCTACAGTATGATTATTTATAACAACTATGTTGTTGAATTTTTCATATGTTATATATATGTTACTTTGACACATTATTGCGTTGTTGATATTCTTATTAAGATCAAATAATACAAGGATTTTGGTATATGAAGTTATATGAAAAAATTAAAAATAGAGAACCTTATATTATTGCTGAAATGTCAGCAAATCATTGTGGAAAAAAAGAGTTAGCCTTTGAGATCATTGATGAGGTTGCTAAAACCGGTGCTGATTGTGTCAAAATTCAAACTTATACTGCTGATACTCTTACAATAAATTGCACAGATGATCCCTATGTCATCAAGGGTGGACTTTGGGATGGTTATAACTACTATCGTCTTTACCAAGAGGCTATGACTCCATGGGAATGGCAGAAAGAAATTAAAGAAAGGTGTGAGTCTGTCGGTCTCGATTTCCTTTCTACTCCATTTGATAATACTGCTGTGGATTTTCTAGAGAAAATCGGTGTTCAATTTTACAAAATAGCTTCATTCGAATTGGTTGATATACCACTAATAGAATATGTTGCATCAAAAGGTAAACCGATAGTTATGTCGGTAGGAATGGGTACAGAGGAAGAAATTAGAGAGGCTCTAGATGCCTGCTACAAATATGATAATCATAATATAGTTCTGCTCAAGTGCTGTAGTCAGTATCCCGCAAATTATTATGATATGAACTTGTCTGCAATATCAAAAATGAAAGAAATGTTCGGTGTTGAGGTTGGTCTGTCTGATCATTCATTTGGTTCTCTTGGGCCTGTAGTTGCTATAACGCAAGGTGCTTCTGTTATTGAAAAACATGTATGTATATCTAGAGATTTAGGTGGACCAGATTCTGGTTTTTCTATGGAAATGACTGAATTTGCTCAAATGGTTAAGGATGTTAAAAATACAGTCAAAATACTTGGTCGACCGACAATTGCTCGAACACAACATGATATTGATGGATTGTATGGAAGACGTTCTCTTGTTGCTGTAAGAGATATTAAAAAAGGGGATTTTTTTACACCAGAAAATGTTAGAAGTGTACGCCCTGCATTAGGTATAAAACCCAAGTATTATAGTATGATTTTAGGAAAACAAGCAAAGCAAGATTATTCTTTTGGTGAAGGTCTTTCGATGATAGAGGTTGAATAGTCAATGGGTTTAACAGATGGCAAAATTTGTAGAGTCGGTATTCGTGTTGATGCAAATGAAAAGATTGCTACTGGCCACTTGGTTCGAATGATCACTATTGCTAAAAAATTACGACAGAAAGGAGCTTATTGTATTTTTTTGATGGCAGAAGACTGTGAAGTTAATCGCCTTATTCAAAATGATTTTGAGTACATAATTTTAAATTCGAATTGGCAGAGATTAGATGACGAAATTCCTTTATTACGGAAATTGATATTATGCGAGCACTTAGATGCTTTAATAGTCGATTCATATTATGCAAATGTTTCATTTTTGAATACGTTAGATGAAATTGTACCTGTTATTTATATGGATGATCAAGAAAAAGAAATTTATGATGTATCTATGGTGATACATTATGGCATAGGTGCAGATTCTCCTATATATATGAAGCGTTACGAAACATCGAGAACAAAAGTTCTTGCTGGTATGAAATTTTGTCCAATAAGAGAAGAGTTTTCAGAATTACCAAATTGTACCATGGAACAACGTAGAAAAAGAATTATGATTACTTCTGGCGGTACAGATCCTTATGATTTGGAATTTAAAATTTTGTATGAGTTCTTAAATGATGATTTTTTTGATTCCTTTGCATTTGATGTGATTGTTGGAGCAATGAGTCCTTTTTTAGATAAATTAAAAAAAATTGAGGCAGAACATCCTACGCGGATAACTGTTCACAAAAATGTGACTAATATGTCTTATTTTATGAAAAATAATATTTTTGCAGTATCTGCTAGTGGTACAACATTATATGAACTTTGTGCTTGTGGAATTCCTACTGTGTGTTTTTCTTTTGCTGATAATCAGTTGGCAGGTGCACTAGAATTTAATACAAGAAAGTTAATGCAATATTCTGGTGATGGAAGAATAATTGGATGCCCAGAAAGAACTGTTTCGATAGTAAAAAATTTTCTTGGACAGGCTGATTATCTTGCATGTTTGGAAAGTATTTCCAAACAAATGGAGAAAGAAGTAGATGGTTATGGTGTAGAGAGAATTGCACAACAAATTTTAGAATTGTGCCATTAATTTTATAAATAACGATGTTTTTTCTTTTGATAAAGATACAATATTGGTAATGGTTAGTAACGGTAATTAGGTTAGACTAAGTTTTAATAGCTGGAGTTTGTGATGAAAATAGTTAATGCAGTGTGGGAGGAACGAAATCTAGGTATTAGTTCTGCAGAGATTACTGCAGAAATTAGCGATCAGGTAGATGATTTTGAAAAACTTATAATAGAGATTGAACAAAAATATAAGTATATTACTGTTAAAGTTCCGACTCAAAGAACAGACCTTACTTGGTTAATGGGAAAAATGTCCTATGTATTTGTGGAAGATATGATGTTTTTTGAACATGATCTTCATCAAATTACTCGAACTCCGCTTCAGCAGAGATTATACGATTCGGTAAAGGTTGAACCTATGAGCGAATCTGATTTTCCTATTCTTTTTGAAGAAATTGATAAGGGATCTTTTTCTTTTGACAGAATAAGTAATGATCCTTATTTTTCAAAAAAACTTGGAACTAAACGTTTTCATAATTGGCTTTACGATGAAAAGGAGCGTGGAGCAATTTTTATAAAAGCTTCTTATAAAGGGGAAATGAGTGGCTTTTTTACGATTCGTGATCTAGGAGATGGTGTTTATACTTCTGCTTTAGGAGGAACTTTTATGAAATTCCGTCGAGGTGGTCTAGGTACAAATGTTCAAACCCCTGAAGTAGTGAAAAAATATGGTGGAAAAAAATTAGTTTTGGGAGTTTCAACCAATAATATGATTCAGATCCGAGCTCTAATTCAGAATGGCTTTTTTCCTACAAATACAAACCACGTATTTGTGAAACATATAGATATGTAGCTTGAACGCTATGAATATACAAATAGTAAATAAGTTAGGTAAGACAGTATTGGCAGCATAAATATGATTGAGCAATTTTTTGAAAAAGAACCTTATAGTCTGTGTAAGGAAGAAAAAACAGAAATGCTTACAGCAGAATTGAAAGAACTTACAGAACATCATAAAAAATGTTGTCGAGAATATTCGTCGATTCTGACAGCTATGGGATATAGTTCGGACAGTGTGAATACTTATTACGATTTGCCTTTTATCCCTGTAAGAGTTTTTAAAGAAATGGAACTCCTTAGTATAGAACGAAAGGCTGTTTTCAAAACTATGACTTCATCTGGTACTACGGGGCAGGCTGTATCTAAAATTTTCGTAGATAAAAACACTGCAGCAAATCAACAGAAAACCTTAATAAAGATTTTGACTAGTTTTACTGGCAAAGAAAGATTGCCTATGTTGATTATCGATTCTCCTGCAGTAATAAAAAATCGTGAGATGTTCTCAGCTCGTGGTGCTGCAATTTTAGGTCTTAGTATGTTAGCTCGTGAAAAAACTTTCGTACTTAATGACGATATGTCTATAAATATGGATGTATTTAATGAATTTGTTGAAAAGAATAAGGGAAAAAAATTTCTGATTTTTGGTTTTACCTTTATGGTCTGGCAACATTTCTATAATGAAATGGTAAATAAAAATCTTTTTTTTGCTTTTAAGGACTCTTGGCTAATAACTGGTGGTGGATGGAAAAAACTAGTTTCAGCTAGTATTTCAAGAGATGATTTTAAACAAAAAATAACAGAACAGTTCGGTATTGTAAATTTTCTAGATCATTATGGAATGGTTGAACAGACAGGAAGTATTTACGCTGAGTGTCCTTGTGGATATATGCATGCAAGTATCTATTCAGATGTTATTGTTAGAAAGGCTACTGATTTTTCGGTTTGTGAAAAGGGAGAAGAAGGTATTATTCAGTTGGTGTCAGTACTTCCAAGATCCTATCCTGGACATAGTATTTTGACTGAAGATCAAGGAATAATTTTAGGTGAAGATGATTGTCCATGTGGAAGAAAAGGCAAGTATTTTAAACTTACAGGCAGAATTAGAAAAGCAGAACTAAGAGGATGTAGTGATACCTATGCAGCAAAATTTAATTAATGGACAACCCTCAGATTTCCTTGTTGGAAATGCAAATGATCTTGAATATGCTAGCAGAACCCCAGTTCTAAAGATATTTAGTGATGTTGTTGTTGAATTTCTAGATGCATTATCGAAAGAAATTTTAGGCACAAGGGAGTGCAAACAATATTCTGATGTTATTGCCTATGCATTTTGGATTAGAAAAGCATCTATTAAAAAAGTTGCTGAACGATTTGAAAATAAAGCTAAACTTGGTCGAGGTATCGCATTTCATATAGCCCCATCAAATGTTGCTGTGAATTTTGCAGTGTCTATGACCTCATCTTTGCTTGCAGGAAATATCAGTGTTGTGAGAGTTTCTGATAAACCATTTAGACAGGTGGATTTGATTACAACAGCTATGAATAATGTTCTTTGTTCAAAAGCAGAATTCGAATCTTTGAAAAAAATGATTTTTGTATTGCGCTATGGCCATTGTAATGCAATTAACGAATATTTAAGTTCTATTTGTGATATAAGAATTGTTTGGGGGGGAAATCAGACTGTAGAGTTTTTCAGAAAGTTCTCATTGTTACCAAGGGCTATTGAGCTGACCTTCCCTGATCGCCATTCAATAGCTATTATAAATTCAGAATCTTATCTTGAAGCAAATAGTGCTGATATTGCCGAAAAGTTTTATATCGATACTTATTTTACAGATCAGAATGCTTGTAGTTCTCCACGCTTGGTAGTATGGACTGGAGTCAAAGTATCTGATGCGCAACAACGCTTTTGGAAAGAAATAGAAGTTAAACTCAAAGAAAAACAATATCAAATGCCTGATATTCTTGCTATTGATAAGATTGATGCAATGTGTAATCTTGCTGCTAAATGCGATGATCTAGGTATTTCAAAATGTGGATCTGATAATTTGATTTTCCGAGTTTCGCTTAAGAACCTTTCATCTGAACTTATGCGTTACAAAATGAGTGGAGGTTATTTTTTTGAATATCAAACAAATGATCTTAGCGAAATTACTTGTGTGCTGGATAAAAAGTGTCAAACTATATCTTATTTAGGTATAGATCCAAAAATTATTCGTAGCATAGTAATAGAAAATGGTGTTAGAGGTGTCGATCGTATTGTTCCGTTAGGTAAAACAATGGAATTAGAGTTCTTTTGGGATGGTCTTGATATGATTGATGCAATGTCACGTTATGTTGATCTACTTTAATTATGAAATTATGAGAATATATTGAATAATCCTTCAACAATTCTATTGAATGTCTAAATTTTGAATGAAGGTTATATGTTATAATAAAATTCGAAATTTGGGATAAAACATAACTGAATCTAATTCATAACTTAGATTTTTTGGAATTTTGATTAGTTAGCAGATGGTTAGAGTGTATAACTTACGTTGATTGATTAGCTTAAAAAATAAGCAATCTTCATAATATTATTGTGATTTATCTAAATAAGTAATTTGTGGGATAAATATTTTCGACTTTGTTAAGTTTATTGCCTACAGAATAAATCAATATTTAAATATGGTATGGATTTTGTTTGATACTTCATTAACTAATAAAATTATTTATGACTAGCAACAATTTTAACAAAAATTGGTATAGCGATTAACTTAAATGAAAATATTTAACTCAGAAAAATTAAATGATTACTGCTTAATAACATTAGAACGACAGTATACTTATGGTGAAATATTAGATTTTTCTGAGAAAATAAAAAAAATAATACCTCCAAGAAGTATCGTTTTGTCTCTTTGTGAGAGTTCTCCCGGCTCTGTTTTTGGTTATGCTTCATTTTTGTATGCTGAATGTGTACCTATTATGGTTAATGCTGGCACAGACATAAGTTTAATTCAGAACATAGCTAATAAATATCTCCCTCAATACATATGGCTTCCAAATTCTGCAGTTGAATTTTTTTCTTCGTATGAAACTTTTGTAGAAGTATCAGATTATGGTTATTCTCTCTTAAGGATTTCTCTCCGTTCAAGTGTTTCTGTATATCCATCACCACACCCAGATCTTGCTTTACTTCTTTCTACCTCAGGCTCTACTGGTAGTCCGAAACTAGTAAGACTTAGTTATGAAAATCTACTAAGTAATACGATGTCTATATGTGAATATTTAAAGATCATTAGAGCAGATCGACCTATAACAACTCTTCCTATGAATTATTCTTATGGTCTTTCTGTAATTAATACACATTTGTATGCTGGAGCATCAATTATTCTTACAGATCAGAGTTATGCTCAAAAAACTTTTTGGGATTTATTTAAAAAAAATTCAGCAACGTCTTTTTCTGGTGTTCCATATACTTATGAAATACTAAAAAGAATTCATTTTGAAAGAATGGAGTTGCCATCACTTAAGTGTATGACTCAAGCGGGAGGAAAACTTTCTGAAGAGTTACAGAGATTTTTTGCTGAATATGCCATTAAACGAAATATTGATTTCTATGTAATGTATGGTCAAACGGAAGCTACTGCACGTATGAGTTATTTAGCTCCAAAGTTAGCAATGGAAAAACTTGGTAGTATAGGTAAGGCAATTCCTAGAGGTAGATTTGAGATAAGAGATGATCAAAATAATATAATTAATCAGCCAGGAGTTAAGGGAAATCTATTTTATTGTGGTACTAATGTTTTTATGGGCTATGCCGATAGCATAAATGACCTATGCAAAGAAAATTTGCATAATGGTTTGCTAGATACAGGAGATTTAGCTGAATATGATAACGATAATTTTCTGTATATTAAAGGAAGAAAAAAGCGTTTTATAAAAATATATGGGAACAGAGTCAATCTCGATGAAATTGAGTCTATTCTTAAGAAAAAGTATTCGGATTTTAAAATTATATGTTGTGGCAAGGATGATCACCTTGTGGTATGTGTTTTAAAACCAGAAAAGGATAATTGTATAGTCAGTGATATAGCTGAATTTACAAAAATGAATGCTAGAGCATTTTCTGTCAAGTGGATGGATGCATTCCCTTTAACTGAGAATGGCAAGATTGCTTACGATTTGTTAAATAAGGAAATATGAAATGTCTAATAAAGAAAAGTATATTAATTGTTTTGTTGAATCATTAGAGGTAGATGCTAGTGTAGTAGAGACACTAGAATATCAAGGAATTCAGTCTTGGGATTCAGTTGGACATATGTCACTTATTGCTGCTTTAGAAGATGCTTTTGATATTATGTTTGACACAGATGATATCATTGATTTCAGTTCCTTTTCAAAGGGAATAGAAATTTTGAAAAAGTATGATGTAGAGGTTTAATCTAATGGATTTGCTGAAGGGAAAAGTAGCTGTTGTTACTGGTGTAAACAGAGGTATTGGTCTTGCTATATCTGAAATTTTTATGTTCCAAGGTGCTTCGGTAATTGGAGTTATTCGCAGTAAAAATGATCCTTTTAAAGCTCAGTTTGAGCAGATGGCTCTTAAACATGGTGTGGATGCTAAATTATACTATGCAGATTTTTCTGACGAATCGGAAGTTGTTAGTACAGCCAAGATTATAGCAAAGGAAAATAAGAAGATTGATATTCTTGTAAATAATATTGGTCAAGCCAACAGTTTATGTTCTTTCAGTATGACCAAGATGGAAACTTTCAAAAAAGTTTTTGATGTAAACTTTTTTTCCTCTATGGCTTTTACTCAAGTTATTTCTAGAATAATGATGCGAGCAAAGGCTGGAAGTATAGTTTTTATTTCTTCATCAGCAGCATATGATGGGGGGGCGAATATTGAGTATAGTGCTAGTAAGGCTGCTATTATTGGAGCTATGAGAAAACTTGCTATAGATCTTGGCGCATTTGGAATACGTGTTAATGCTATTGCTCCAGGACTTACTTCTACTGATATGGGTAATTCTATGAGCGAAGAGGATGAGAAGATTGCAATGTCGCTAAATGTTATGAAACGAAAAGCTCGTCCTGAGGAAATTGCTAATGCTGTTGCTTTCCTTGGATCTGATTTATCTTCTTTTATCACAAAACAAGTTATTTGTGTTGATGGTGGATTGCTTAAATAAACTTTTTGATTATGAATAGAATTTTGATTATGAATAGAATTTGTCGAAATTGATTTGGTTAAAAATTTGGTGGATTATATGATCAGACTTGCAGATTATGTTATAAAACGCATTGTAAATGTTGGGGTTAAACATATGTTTTATGTCCCTGGTGGCCAGTGTGTTTATCTTACAGATGCATTAAGGAGATGTGAAGATATAATTCCAATTTCTATGCACCATGAACAGTCTGTTGCTATGGCAGCATTGTCTTATTCTGTATTGAATGAAAATTTTGGTGCTGGTTTAGTTACCACAGGATGTGCAGGAACGAATACATTAACGGGAATTTTACATGCTTGGCAGGAAAGCATACCGATGATTATTGTTTCGGGTCAACAGAATTATGAGCAGACTGTAAAATATTCAGAATTACCTTTAAGACAAGTAGGTATTCAAGAAGCCGATATCGAAACGATAGTTAAACCTATCACTAAATATTCTGTAACAATTAATAATCCACTAGATATTGCTTGGCATCTAGATAAAGCTTTTTATTTGGCCCTTTCTGGAAGAAAAGGACCAGTTTGGATTGATATTCCGTTAAATTTTCAAAATGCAATGCTTGATGAGGATAAATTAAGACGATATGTTCCTGAATTAGAAAAAAGTTCTTATGAATTAAATAGCCTATCAGAAATAGCTGAAGCAATGAATAATGCTAAACGTCCAGTGATTTTAGCAGGAAATGGAATCCGAGCAGCTGGTGCAAAACAGATATTTAAAGAATTTGTTCATAAATACAATGTTCCTGTCGTTTTTTCTCGTCTCGCTTTTGACATGCTTCCTTTTGATGATGAATTTAATTTTGGAGTGATTGGTGGTGTTTATGGTGCTAATCGATATGCTAATTTTACAGTACAAAATGCAGATTTTGTTTTAGTTGTTGGTTCTAAACTTTCTATTGATATTACTGGAGCAAACCGTACCGAATTTGCAAGAGAAGCAAAAATTATAGTTGTGGATATTGACAGCGTAGAGCATCAGAAAAAAGGCGTTAGAATTGATAGTTTTATTTGTGTTGATGCGAAAGAATTTTTTGAAAAGTTTTTTGTTCAGAATATTAGTAAAGTATCTCAAAGTTGGATTGATAAATGTTATCATTGGAAAGAAATCTTCAAATATAAAACTACGGTTACAGATCCTAATTACATAGATATGAAACTTTTTGCAGAACAAGTATCAGATAATGCTCCTTCAAATACTGTATATGTTTCTGATGCTGGTTTCACTGGAGCTGCTACTCCTGCTATGACTAAACTAAAGATAGGTGATCGTTTTGTTATGGCACAGTCTCAGGGTGAAATGGGGTATGCATTACCAGGAGCTTGCGGATTGGCTACTATTTCTTGTGGACCTGTTGTGAGCTATAACGGTGATGGTTCAATAATGATGAATCTACAGGAATTACAGACTATTGTTAGAAACCAGTTTAATATTAAGATTATTATTATCAATAACAATGGGTATTCAGGTGTAAGACATGGTCAGAAAGCTCATTTTAGAGGAAAGTCAATTGGTACGGATTCGTCCAATGGATTGGATTTACCATCTTTCGAAAAATTGGCTTTTGCTTTTGGTATTAGGTATATGAAGATTGAAGCCAAAGATAATATTCAACAGAAAATTAGCGATATTTTTATTGATAATAAACCATTAATTTGTGAAGTTATTTGTGACCCTGAACAATTTGATTTGCATAATGGTTTGGTTATGTATGGACATAGAAAATTTGGTTTTAGGCCTATTGAGGATCAATCTCCATATATTGACAGAGAATTATTTTTTAAGGAAATGATTGTTAAACCTTTAGAAACAAGTTCTGGGAAACCTGTTTAATTTTTAGAATTATTCACATCGTTTAACGTTCAATAAGGGTTTAATATTATGGGTATGCTTAGTGGAAAAACAGCGCTAATCACTGGTACCAATCGAGGGATTGGTAAAGAATTGGTCAAGGCTTTTGCACATGAGGGTGCTCAAGTTATAGCACATTCTAGAAAGTTTGATGCTGAGCAAAATAAATTTTTAGAACAGTTGTCATCAACTTCAGAGTATTCTATACAACCAGTGCATTTTGATCTTTCAGATGAAACTCAGATTAAAAATGGATTGAAACAGGTTTTTCTTCAAAGTGAGAATATAGATATTTTGGTGAATAATGCTGGAGTTGCATTTGGAGCGTCATTTCATATGACTTCTATATCAAAACTAAAAGAAGTGTTTGATATTAATTTCTTTGCTCAAATTCAAATTATGCAGTTGGTATCACGAAAAATGCTTAAGCAAGGGTTTGGCTCAATTATTAATATGGCTTCAGTTGGTGGTATTGAGGCTAATCCAGGATATCTTGCTTATGGTTCCAGTAAGGCTGCTTTAATTTGGGCTACTCGATGCCTAGCCCAAGAAATTGGAAATAAAAACATCCGAGTAAATGCTATAGCACCAGGTCTTATAGATACCCAAATGGGTCATTATAAAGATCCTGTTGAAATTGACAAAATACTTGCTAGGACTCCAATGGGTCGGATGGGATCTGTTTCAGATGTTGCGTCGATGGCTCTTTATCTTGCATCTGATAGTTCTTCCTATATTACTGGACAAATATTCAGAATTGACGGGGGACGAACATAATTTTTTATAAAAGTTCTTTATAAAAGTATGTGTTTTGAATCTCTAAATATTAGTGTGTGCAACTTTGTTAAGATTGTGCATCTACGTTTTATGTTCAGTTATAAGGGACTATTATGAGACAAATTAATTGTTCTAAAGAAAAAATCAATGAATTAACTGAAATGGCCAGACGAATGCGTCTTGCAGGCCTTGATATGGCTCGTTCAACAGGAAATAAAGGAGCTCATATTGGAGGTAGTTTCTCCTGTATGGAAATACTTGCTGTTTTATATGGAGAAATTTTACAGTTAAATCCTAAAAATCCAGAAGATCCGGATCGAGATCGTTTTCTTCCTAGTAAAAATCATTGTACCCTCGCGCATTTGCCAGCATTGGCCGAAAAGGGTTTTATTCCTCATACGGAATTAACAGAGTTTCAAAAAGATGGCGGTAGATTGACTGGTTATCCAAAAAATATAGAAATTGGACTTGAGTACTCTGGTGGAAGTTTGGGAATGGCTTTATCAGTCGCTTTAGGAATGGCTTTAGTAAAGAGAAAACACAATAGTAAAGCAAGATTTTTTGTTCTTCTTGGTGATGGCGAATTGAATGAAGGTTCTGTATGGGAATCCTTTATGTTTGCAAGTCAGTATCATCTAGATAATGTTGTTGCAATAGTTGATAGAAATCATTTGTCTTATGATGGTAATACAGAAGATGTAATGTCTGTTGGTTCTGTAAAAGAAAAACTAGAACCATTTGGTTGGAATGTAATAGATTGTGATGGACATAGTGTTGCAGATCTTTTAAGAGCTTTTTCTGAAATAAAAAATGGTAAACCAAATATGATTGTTGCCGATACTATTAAAGGAAAGGGTGTTTCTTTTAGTGAAAATAATCATCAGTGGCATCATCATGCTTTAACTGAAGCTCAGTATGAACAAGCAAAAATTGAGATTCTTGCCCATAATTCAGAGGTGTGATTATGAAAATCAGTGGTGCAAATATTAAGGCTTGGTCTAGACTAGGTCAACGTGGAACTCTTTTTGGCATAGGCTTGCCAGAATTGGCTGCTGAAATGGATAATCTATCTGTTCTATCTGCAGATCTTGCTTATTTGTCTGGAATGGATCGTTTTATTAAAAAATATCCAGATAAATTTATACAAGCAGGAATCGCAGAACAGAATATGATGTGTGTAGCTGCAGGTTTAGCAATGGAAGGAGAGTGTGTTGTAGCTACAACTTATGCTTCATTTATAGCTGTTCGCAGTTTGGAGCAGATTAGACAGAATATTTCCTATCCTAAGACAAACGTCAAAATTATTGGATCTTCAGCAGGTGTGATTGCTGCAAAATCAGGTGTGTCGCACTGGGCCACAGAGGATCTTGCATTTATGCGAGCTTTGCCTAATATGACTGTTATTTCGCCTGCTGATAGTTTGGAAACTTTGAAGGCGTTTGATGCATCGCTTAAGATTAATGGTCCTGTATATATTAGATTGTCTGGTGGATTAGATTGTCCTATTGTTTATTCGGAAGACTATGATTTTAAAATAGGTAAAATTAATCTGATTAGATCTGGCAGTGGTATTGCAATACTATCTACTGGGCTTATGGTATCCGAAAGTCTTAAGGCTGCTGATCTGCTTATGGATAAAGGACTTGAATGTTCTGTATTTGATGTCCATACAATAAAACCGTTAGATCGTGAAAACCTTACTGAAATTTTTAAGAACTATTCATTGATTGTTACGGTTGAGGAGCACAATGTGATAGGAGGTCTTGGTGGCGCAATTGCTGAGTTCAAAGCAACACAGGCTCATTCTCCAAGACAGATTTTTATTGGTTTTAATGATGAATTTACCAAGGCTGGATCTCAGCGATATATATGGGAGCTTGTTGGACTTACATCAGAGAAAATTGCAAAGAAGATATATGAAGAATTAGGAGCAGCATTATGAGTAATTCAATGATTCAACTTTTAGATTGTACGCTAAGAGATGGTGCATACATCAATGGTGCTGACTTTGGCAAAGAAACAATTACTGGTATTATTAAGCGACTTCAAAATGCTAAAGTTGAGATAATTGAATGTGGATGGCTAAAGGATTTTGAACATAAAGAGTCTAGTTCTTATTTTCATATTCCTTCAGATCTAAAACCATATATTTTGAAAAAAGATCAATCTGTTACTTATGTGGCAATGATTGATTTCGATCGATATGATTTGAATTTATATTATTCGGCATTAGGTGGATTGAGTCCTGTTCAATACAGACTCAGCAATGTGAAATAATTGTCCAGTTTTATGTCAGCATCTCCCGCCCGTTTTCCAATCAATATAATATTGAATTCCTTCATCAAATGAAACTTTATTAGAAAAGCCAAGAGACTTTAATGAACTTGAATCAGCCTGCAAATACATAACCTGCCTATCATTATAAGATCTCTTTCCAAAACCGATATCTTTCGTATATCTGGTAATCTCTGCAATTCTTCCTACATACTCTTTGAGCGGAAGGACTTCACCGCTTCCTATTATATATACCTTACCATTTACACCTTTCTGTCCGGCAAGCAGAATGGCCTCGGCAGCGTCATCGGAATAAATATAGTCCCACATCTGCTCACACGGAGAAAACTCAGTTTCTTCATTATTCATCATCTTAACAGTAGCATAACTAATCAGAGTCTGATCCCGATCATACGGACCGTAAACACTTAATACACGACACCAGATATGTTTAATTCCCATCTGCTCACAAGAAAGTCTTGTAAGCTGACCTGAACACAGCTTCGCTATACCGTAACATGTTTCAGGAAATGCAGGTGTATCTTCAGACAAAATTCCCTCTACTCTTCCATATTCAGCCTGAGAACCAGTACCAACAAAAGCTAAACAACCGAGATCTTTTGCAAGTCTTACGGCGAGAAGAGAAAATTTCACATTATCTAGCTGCAAAGCAAGATTGTCACGATCCTTTCAAAATGGTGCCATCCATGCCAAATGAAAGAAAAGTTCATAGTCACATGTTTCAATACCCTTTGAATTCATTTCATCTAAAGCTTTGTCATATTCACTTAAATCAAGTCGTAATACATGACAGTGCTCCATGCATTCAAGTTCCAAAGCCCTCTGTGAACCTCTGTGGACAATGGCAAGAACTTCATAACCAGCTTTTATACAAAGCTTTATCAGGGATCTACCTATAGCTCCTGTGGCACCAGTAACAACAACTCTTTTCACAGTATCCCCCTTTTTCTTCACCGCAAAGGTTGCTCTCTCAAGAATGCAAACAACATAAACCGGCATGTCGTTGTCATAGTAAATCTTAATTTGAATGGCAAGAATATAAATCTTACGAGATCTTTTCTAAATCATATATCAACATCCAAAAGACAATCATCTTTGAACCCGACCGGATTCATCCCCACCCAAAAGTCTTTGGACATCATCTAGTCCGACACGATTGAAATCACCTTCAATGCTATGTTTAAGAACAGAAGATGCAACTGCAAAATCAACCGTTGTCTGCATGTCAAAACCATGTCTTAATGCGTAAATTAATCCGGCACCAAAACTGTCACCACCTCCAACACGATCAACAATATTATCTATATGATACACCTTTGAGCTGCAAACATCCCTGCCATTGAATAATAAACCTGACCAATCATTGACCGTTGCTGAATAAGATCTTCGTAAAGTGAATGCCACATATGAAAAATCAAACAGTTCTTGTAGTTTTGCAGCAACTTCCACATATCCGCTATTACTTATTTTTCCAGTACCGATATCAGTATTCTTGGCTTCAATGCCGAAAATATTCTTAGCATCCTCCTCATTGGCAATGCAAACATCAACATAAGGACAAAGTTCCGTCATTGCACTTTTTGCCTGTTCTGCTGACCACAGTTTTGAACGATAATTAAGATCGCAAGAAACAGTAATATTCATATTTTTTGCAGTTTTACAGGCCAATTTACAAATTTCCGTCAAATTCGGTCCTAAAGCGGGAGTTATTCCTGTGAAATGAAACCAATCGGCACCTTTAAAAATCTCTTCCCAGATAAATTCGCTTTTATCTGCCTGCGATATTGAAGATCCCGCCCGATCATAAATACAGATGCTAGGTCTCTGATTTGCTCCTTTTTCCAGATAATAGATCCCCATCCGCTCACCACCGCGCTTAATCAAGCTTGTGTCAACACCAAAAGAACGAAGAGAATTTATACAACCCTGTCCAATAGCATGCGAAGGAACTTTAGTTACAAAAGCTGTATCTTCACCGAAATTCGCCAGGGATACAGCAACATTAGCTTCGGCTCCACCAAATGTTGCCTGTAATTGCTCACTCTGAAAAAATCTCTGAAATCCGTTCGGTTCCAGTCGCAACATTATTTCACCAAATGTAATAATTCTACCCATTTACTAAACCTTATACACTGTAGGTGTTACAAATTCAATTTTCAACTGTCTATGAATTTCTCTTAACTCATCGGAAATCAAAACATTACGTTGAACAGCTTCTCTAGTAAAATCATAATCCAATTCACTGTCGTAATATACATGAAGGCTTCAGAATAGCCGTCCATTCCTGCAACCTCAACATTCTTTACTCCTACCGCCACAAGCAATTTAAGTAGCATAACAGCGGAATTATCTATAATACTAGGATGTTTTGACACATAGCTAGCGAAATTTACAACAAAATCTCTCTGTAAAGCTTCCTTCATATTTGAAGTAATTATACATTTTGCTTCTGTCTTACCCTGAATTTTTACAAAGCGTCGCATATTACTGCTAAAGATATAGTCAGGATTAAATTCCTTTGCAAGAAAGTTGACCGCGATAACAACAGCTCCGTCAGCATGTTTTTTTACGTTGTCATAATTGCTGTTCAATGTTTTGCCAGGTGCCAATAGCAGAATTCTTTTTCCGGCAAACAAAACAGCCAGTTCATCTATCACGATCCTTATCGTCAACAAAATTTTCTTGATAGAGCCTATAATATTTCTCCGCCCTATCCTTTGAGAATTTTGCCTTGTCTTCCAAAGGAATACTCTGAAGCAATTCATTGAATGCCTTTACAGTAAGAGAATTTTTCTCAGCAAGATAAATTGCATAGTTAGGATGGCAACATGTCCTGGCAGATAGATATAAAGGCAATGAATACCCCCAAAATTTAGCTTGATAAATTTCGTTCAGATAATCATCCATAATCTCAAGCATAGGTTCAATTTTGTAGTGAGTATTGTAGTTTTCATTCATATGTTCCGCAAAAAGTTCAAGGTTTAAATTACCAGCACCGCGACCCATACCAAAAACACAGGCATCAATAATAATATCCCGCTTAAGATTCATATCAACAAATGCCTCGGCATTGCCGTAAGCTTGCTGCAAGTTATTATGTGCATGATAGGCAAGTGCTATTCCGTCTGCCAAATTATTATCGGCTATATATGCAAGCCTCAGGAAGTGTTTTCTTTTGATAAGACCGAAAGTATCAACAATTGAAACAGCATACGGATGCAGACTATTAAACTTTTCTATAACCTGTATAAACTCTGCATCAGTATACAAGTTTGTTCCTACAACATTCACAGAAACGAAATAGCCCAACTCCTGAATTTTTTTGCAATATTCATAGGCATGCTCAATTTTATCCTTTTTAAAAATAACCCGTATTCCGTCTACAGAACTGCCGTCATTCGCAACAATGCGCTCAAGAGGTATTGGATCACTCATATCCAGCATACCGACATACTTCATATGCGGTGCCTTTGGATATATCACCGGAGCTATTGACTGAATATCAGGAAAAATAGACTTGTCTGGATCATACTTGTCTCCCTTGATAAAACCGACTTCGAGGATTTCAATCCCCGTTAAAGCAATCTTTTTAGCAAAGCCCTTAATTGTTTCAGCACCAAAATTCCAATCATTTATGTAACCGCCGTCACGCAGTGTACAGTCTAGTAAACAAACATTTCCCATTGAAAAATCCTATATTTTTTCAAATTAATGAACAACAGAATTACAAATTATCAGATAAAAACATGTTATTCCTCATAAATAAGAGGAATAACCATGATTTTTCTTAATTCCTCCCTCGGAAGGAACGGTGCAAGATCTTCTGGCGGAGGAGAAACCAGTGTTCCGTCCTCAAGTCTTTTAGTACTGCTCTTAGGCTCCCACACCTGCTTGGTATCGGTAAAAATCTCTGTAAATACGGGACCGTCCATATTTAACCTTACATTTCGCAGTTAAAATAATGATAAATATTTCCCCAGTTCAATAATATGAAAAATTTATCCCCCATATGCCTTTAGGTAATTTCTTCCTAGAAGTTCGAGAATCTTACTTTGCTGTTCGAGGAGAATATCATATATTCTCGGTATCCATCTTGACCTACAAGATCCGAGAATTCTTCAAATTCTTGAAATACGAATCTTAATGTTATTTTATCTACTAGCTTTCCAACCTGATTTTTTAGTTTGGTTCCTGTTGTTTTCATCTTACATTTCGCACTTGAATATGGTTAATTTCGTCCATCTGTACTTGAGCAAAAAATTAGCTTCCGTAGGTCTTTTGGTATTTATCACCGAGCAACTCCAGGATTTTGTTGGCCTGCTCGCTAATGTGATAGAACAGCCGTTCACCATTGTCCAAAACAATCGTTATAACGGTACTGAATATCTGGAATACATACCTCATGGTTATTTTATCAGTCAGTTTCCCTGTCTGATT
>JAEEGK010013562.1_pt1 | contig 18350 bp, 18 predicted proteins | sample 8958771 | NCBI WGS metagenome assembly JAEEGK01 (sample SAMN16246547, study PRJNA631951) | gut metagenome | biome: gut microbiome; feature: rumen; material: SC-attached | host: Bos | place: Iran: Karaj | collected 2018-10
TTTCGCAATCACTGCCATCGTGGCCTGCTGCAGAGCCCACGGATTACTTTAGCAGATCCCGGATTATAGAGTCTGAAACAAACCTGTCCGTCCGGCCTATCGAATAACGGCCGGTGGCGGCATCGAATGAAAGGTTATGTTCAGCTGACCCTCCGATCAAAGAGGCATCCACGCCTTCGGAGGTCCTCAGCCCCAGCATAACCTTTTCATTGTATATGTCATCGTCCGTCAGCGTCTCCCCCTCTTTCGGAGCGCCGTCCAGCCAGCTTGCCAGGTCGTCCGCGTTCCAGCTGCGGCGGCGGTCCCCGTCGAACGAGTGAGCCCCGGGGCCGAGGCCTAGATAGGGTTCGCGCCGCCAGTAGGCGCTGTTGTGACGGGAATGGTACCCGGGACGGCAGAAGTTGGAAATCTCGTATTGTACGAAGCCCTCTTCGTCGAGTATGTCCTGCAGCAGGAAATACTGCCTGCGGCACAGCTCCTCGTCAGGCTCGCTGTAGCGGCCCTTGTCGGCAAGTTTGCTGAGCATGCTGCCCGGATCGAGGCTCATCTGGTAGGAAGAGATGTGCTGCACTCCCAAGCCTGCAGCCTTGCGTATGTCCTGCTCCCACTCCGTGTCGGTCAGGCCGGCATAGCCGAATATAAGGTCAAGCGACACATTGCTGAATTTATCTGTGAGGATGCGCACTGCCCGTTCGGCTTCAGCGGCGTCGTGCCTGCGGTTCATCCAGCGCAGATGGTCGTCGTGGAAAGACTGCACGCCTATGCTTACACGGTTCACTCCGCAGTCGCGGTATGCATTCAGCAGTTCTTCGCCGCCCTTGCGGCAGATGTCATCCGGATTGACCTCAACGGTGAATTCCTCGACACCGTCCAGGTCGAAACTACCAGCCAGTGCAGAGCATATTTCCAAAAAATCCGAGGGCGAGAGCAGCGAAGGCGTGCCTCCACCGAAATAAACGGTTTTGATCTGAGCCCCTTTGGGGAAGAAACCGCGGGAAACTTCAGCCTCACGACACAGCGCAGCCACATACCTGCGGCATAGGGTCCTGTCTCTCAGCACCTCAGAATAAAAGCCGCAATACGTGCAGAAAGATGCACAGAAAGGGACGTGTATGTATATCCCGGCCAATTACTTGAGCAGCAGGTCGGCTGAACCAATCTTGCCTTCGGTGGTATATGCATCCACGGTATAGACGCCCTTGGTGAAAGGTTGAGGGCTTGCGAAGTAGACGCTCACCTCGACTTCCTCGCCCTGATAGTCAACCTCGCGGCTCTCGGAGTATATCATCTCCTCGCCGGCGCAGTTGAAGAGCTGGCGGTCGTCTGCGGTCAGGAGTATGCCGTCCGGACCCTTGACTCTGATATATACCCTGCGGGGACCTTTCTTGGCGATGCTGTTCTCGATGAGGAACAGGTCGGTGCGCAGCTTCTCGGTGCGGCTGCTGCGGTCGGTCTCCTTTGCGGAGGCATTGATGGCGTGGAGCGATACTCCGCGGCCCTTGACCACAGAGCCCTGGGCAACCTGACGGCCCAGCTCGTCGGCTTCGGTGCGCAGGTTGTCATACTGACGCCTGTTCTCGGCAGCCTCCTGGCGTGCGTCGGAAGCCTCCTGTCGCAAAGCTATGTTGAGGTTGTTGAGCGAGTCTATCTGTACTATATAATGTCTCATAATGGAACGGAGGGTTCCGAGCTCCTTCTCATACTGGCGGATCTGGGCCCTGTTGGTGGCCTCGGTCTGCTGGAATCGCTCGATCAGCTGGTCTACCTTCTCCCTCTCGATCTCCAGGTTGGCGTTGAGGGTGTCATTGGCAGTCTGCAGTTCCGCATACTCCTCGCGGAGCTCCATCATCTCCTGGGTCAGGTCGGCCTTCTCGATGTTGAGGTCCTTGACTATATTGTTCTTGCTGACCCAGACATATGCCAGCACACCGCCGAGCAGGATGGCTGCGATGCCAAGCGCCACGGCAATCTTTCTCAATTTCTCTTCATTTTCCATATCGAATGATATTTTAATGCCTTTGATAAGGCAAATTTAACTAAATTTGTCACATTCACTTAACTGCGAACCACAAAAACCCTGCAATCCATGAAATACTTAGTCAGAGCAGTCAAATATCTCATCTACTTCACGGTGCTCTTCCTGGTCATCGTCGCCATCCTCTGCGTCGTTCTCAAACACCCGCTCAGCAGTTTCACGACTCTATTCAAAGAAGGTGCCATGTGGCAGATCGCCGCTCTGTTCGCAATTATTTCCGCCGTCTATCCGATGCTCGGCTTCCGCAAGAACCACATAACGCTCGACGGGCCGTTCAGCGACTATTACGGCATCATCAAGAAGACTATGGAAGACGCCGACTTCGAGCTTGAGAGCGAAGACGACGAGAAGATGGTATTCCGCCAGAAGAGAGGTTATATGCGCTTCACAAGGATGTGGGAGGACGCAGTCACTTTCTTCAAGGGCGAAGACAGGGTTTATGTGGACGGCCCCATCAGGGACACCACCCGCCTCATCAGCAACGTATACTACAACTATCGTATGCGCAACCCCAAAGACCAGTATTGACAATGAAAGTAGTTGCTAAGTTTTCCGACGTCTACGAGGCTCATATCGTTTGCGGAATGCTCGAGAACGAAGGCATTGAATGCGAAATCATCAACGAGAACCTGCCCTTCCTCGGTATGGGTGTGGCAGGCTTCGACGTGCGGATCGTGGTCAATGACGAAGATTACGAACGCGCGAAGGAGTTGCTTTCAGAAAAAAAATAATATATTTGTTTCCGTTTTGGCACGCAAATTTCATAACGTCACTCCTGAAACCAAATTATTAAGACATAAATTGCTATGAAAAAATTTTTCCTGACACTTTGTGTAGCTCTTGCAGCAACGGGTTTTGCCATGGCGCAGGATCTTGAAGCAGTAGTAGGAACCTTCAACGCTGCAGCATCTGCTCTTAATGAAAAGAACTATGACAGTGCTCTCGCACAGTTCAATACTGCCCTCGAGCAGGCAATCGCTCTCGGAGAAGAGGGTGAACAGGTTGCAAACAACTGCAAGGAATCCATTCCCAAAGTTCTGCTCCAGCTCGGCAAGGAAAGCGCAGAAGCCAGCAACTTCGACGCCGCCGTTGACTTTTTCAAACAGGCATCAGACAAGGCTCTCGACTTCGCCAACAATGACGCCGTAGTCGCAGAGGCTCAGAAACTCATCCCTCAGATGCTCAATGCAAAGGCCGGTGCGCTCCTGAATGCAAAGGAATATGATGCAGCCGCTGCCGCATACAAGGCAATCGTCGACGCTGATGCAACCAACGGCGCCGCATGGTTCAGAATGGGTCAGGCTCTCGCCGCAGCCGACAAGGCTGACGAAGCAGTCGAGGCTTTCACCAAAGCAGCCGAGAACGGCCAGGAAGCCAACGCCAAGAAGCAGCTTGCCAACATCTATCTGAAGAAAGCAGTTGCCTGCCAGAAAGAGAAAGATATGAAAGGCATGCTTGAAAACGCACAGCTTTCAGCACAGAACAACGACAGCGCCAACGCTCAGAAACTCATCGGTACCGCAGCCCTCAGCCTCAAGCAGAACCAGGTTGCAGCCGAGGCTTTCGAAGCATATCTGGCCATCAATCCCGAGGCAGCCGACAAGGCTCAGACCATCTATCAGATCGGTACAGCCTATATGGGTGCCAACAACAACAGCAAAGCTTGCAGCTACTTCAAACAGATCAAGGGTGACGCCAAATGGGGCGAGGCTGCGACTTACTACATCACAACCCTCAAATGCAACTAACGCTCGAGCTTCTCGCTCCCGCGAAAAATAAAGACATCGGCATTGCAGCGATCGACTGCGGTGCCGATGCCGTATATATCGCAGGACCTTCATTCGGAGCACGCGAGGCCGCAGGGAACCCCGTGGAGGACATTGCTGTCCTGGCGGAGTATGCCCACCGCTTCGGCGCAAGGGTGTATGCCACAGTCAACACCCTGCTCTACGATGAGGAACTGCCACAGGCCGCATCCCTTGTAAGGGATCTTTACAAAGCCGGTGTCGACGCCATCCTGGTGCAGGATTTCCGGCTGTTGAAGCAGAAACTTCCGCCCATCGAAATCCACGCATCGACCCAGGCGGTATGCCGGACTCCGCAGCAGGCAGCAGCTCTCGAAGCCCTTGGATTCAAGAGGCTAGTGCTCGAGAGGCAGCTGTCGCTGGAGCAGATCAGGGCCATCAGGGAGGCCGTTTCCTGCGAACTGGAGTTTTTCGTCCACGGCGCCCTGTGCGTCTGCTACAGCGGAGAATGTTTCCTGAGCGAGCATCTCACCGACCGCAGCGCCAACCGCGGAGCCTGCATCCAGGCCTGCCGCTCGCTGTATGACCTTGAAGATGCTTCTGGCAAGACACTGGTGCGCAACTACCCCTTGCTCTCGCTGAAGGACTACCGCCTCGACAGCCATATCGCAGAGCTTGCCGAAGCCGGCATCTGCTCCTTCAAGATCGAAGGCAGGCTCAAGAACGAAAGTTACGTGCGCAACGTCGTGCGGCACTACAGCCTTGCCCTCGACCGTTTCATCGAAGGGCATCCGCAGTACCGGCGTGCTTCGGCAGGCAGGGTCACCGGAGGTTTCACCCCCAACATCGATGCGACCTTCAACAGGGGTTATACCGACCTGTTCATCGACGGCGGCAGAGGCCGCTGGCTGTCAGGTGACAACACCAAGTCCAAAGGTGAATTCGCCGGCCGCATCACGGCCAGGGGCGAAGGCTGGATAGAGCTCGACGGTACGGTTGCGATAAACAACGGAGACGGGCTCTGCACGGTTTCGGCCAATGGCGAGCAGACCGGCTTCAGGGCCGACAGATGCACTGGCCGGCGCATTGAGATAAAATCTTCCGAAGGGCTCAGGATCGGCCAGGAAATCTGGCGCAACTACAACATAGCCTTCGAGAAACAGTTGCGCAGCGACAGTCCCGAACGGCTGGTAGACGTGACGGTCGATTTCTCTGCCGACTCCATTACGGCTGTCAGTGCGGCAGGAGCCTCGGTAACCCTCGACATCAGGGGAGACTTCCCTCCTGCCCTCAACATAGCAAGTGCGGTGGACAACATACGCAGGCAGATGGGCAAACGTGCAGGAGTATACTCCTTCCACGTGATGTCGGTCGATGACGGTGACGTACGCTTCTACCCTCTCTCGACGCTGAACGGATTCCGTCGCAAGCTGGCTGAAATGCTTGACGCAAGGATGAGTCAGATAATGGCGGCACGGCGCACTGAATTCAAGCCTTTGGATGCGCCACTGCCCCCTCAGAAAAGGAAGGCGGAGGACGGCGTGCTGATGCGCAGCAAATATTGCATCCGCCACGAACTCGGCATATGCCCCAGGCAGGGCAAAAAGGCTGACGTCAGGGAGCCGCTCTTCCTGGTGAACAACGGACGCCGCCTGCAGTTAGCCTTCGACTGCAAGGCCTGCGAGATGTCGGTGCTTGCCTGCGACTAGCGCCTGTTTTCTATTAGAAGATTTTTCATTAATTTTGTTTGATAACTCAAAGGATATGAAATACAAACGAATACTTCTCAAACTCAGCGGCGAAGCCATCGGCGGGCCGGACGGACAGGGACTCGACGAGCCCATCCTGACATCTTACGCATCTCAGATCGCATCGGTAGTGCGCAGCGGCGTGCAGGTTGCGATAGTCATCGGCGGCGGCAACATCTTCCGCGGCCTGGCTGGTGCACAGCAGGGGTTCGACCGTGTGCGCGGAGACCAGATGGGAATGCTCGCCACCGTCATCAACAGCATCGGCCTGTCGATCTTCATCAAGAAGGCCGGCGTTCCTGCAGAAGTGTTCACCTCAACTCCCATGGAGCCGATGGCCAAATACTACAGGCGTGACGAAGCCGTTGAGTTTATGGAGAAAGGCGGCGTGGCAATCATCGCCGGAGGCACCGGCAATCCTTTCTTCACCACCGACTCGGCATCGGCCCTCCGCGCCTGCGAGATCAAGGCCGACGCCCTGCTCAAAGGCACCAAGGTCGACGGAGTCTATGACTGCGACCCGGCAAAGAACCCGGACGCAAAGAAATATACCACCCTCACGTTCGACAAGGCACTTGCCGACGGACTCAAAGTGATGGACAGCACAGCGTTCACCCTCTGCCGCGAAAACGATATGCCCATCATAGTTTTCAATATGACCAAAGAAGGTTCGCTCGAGACACTTGTAGTAGAGGGCAAGGACATCGGAACCGTAGTAAGCAACAAATAATAAACACAATACCACTATGATTGAGAAAGCAAAGGCTGTCCTCGAAGACAGCAAGAAGAAGATGCAGGACGCGGTGACCCACCTCGACGAGGAACTCAAGACCTACCGCGCCGGCAAGGCCAATCCCGCAGTTTTCGCCAATGTACTGGTGAACTACTACGGCACTATGACCCCCATACCCCAGGTTGCCAGCATTTCGGTGCCTGACGCAAAGACTATGTTCATCCAGCCTTGGGAGAGAAATATGATCGCTCCCATCGAGAAGGCCATTATGGATGCCAATATCGGATTCACTCCCCAGAACAACGGCGAGGTCATCCGCATCAACGTTCCGGCCCTCACCGAGGACCGCCGCCGCGAACTGGTGAAGAAAGCCAAGACCGAAGGCGAGACTGCCAAGGTCAGCATCCGCAACGTGCGCCGCGACGCCATCAACGCTCTCAAGAAACTGCAGAAAGACGGACTCCCCGAGGATGTAGAGAAAGACAGCGAAGAGTCTGTACAGAAAGAGACCGACAACTTCACCAAGAAAGTTGACGAGATCCTCGCAGCCAAGGAGAAAGAGATAATGACTGTCTAGGCTCGTGCAGTTTGCGCAGATACACGGCAATGAAGCCCTGAAAGCCAATCTGACCGGAATGGTCGATGGCGGGAAAATGGGTCACGCCCTCCTGTTTGTTGAAGAACAAGGGATGGGCGCGATTGCTTTTGCGCTGGCCCTGAGCCAATACATCAACTGCAAGGACCGCAGCGGAGGCGACAGTTGCGGGGTGTGCAACAGCTGCCACAAGCACGGCAAGCTGATCCACCCCGACGTGCACTTCGTCTTCCCCGTTGCCGCCACCTCTTCTCTCGCAGAATCGGAGAAGAAGCATCCCATCTCTGACTATTTCCTCGACGGATTCAGGCAGCTGGTGCTCTCCAATCCCTATTTCGACGAGCAGGACCTGTTCGACGCGCTGGGCCTCGAGAACAAGGCAGGCAACATTTCGGTCCACGAAGCAAAGGATATAATATCGAAACTTTCGCTCAAGCCCTATGAGTCGGAGTTCAAGGTGATGATCATCTACCTTGCCGAGAAGATGAACGCAGAAGCTTCGAACAAACTGCTCAAACTGCTCGAAGAGCCACCGCAGGGCACTTTTTTCTTCCTTGTCTGCCACAAGCCCGACAAACTGCTGCCCACCATCCTCTCGAGATGCCAGATCATCAGGCTGCAACCGGACACGCCGCAGGACATATGCGAGATCCTCTGCCGCGAAGAACAGGCCGACCGCGACCACGCGATGGTCGCAGCCAGGGTTGCCAGAGGCAGCTACGGCAGCGCTCTGAAGATGCTCCGCGAGGAAGAACTTTCCGACGAATATGCCGCGGACATCCGGGAGCTGCTCGATGCCGCCCTGGAGCACAACCTCACGAAATTGCTGGCAATAGCCGACGCCCTGACCACCCCAGGCCGTGAGAAACAGAGAGATTTCTGCCTCTATGCCGAGAATTATATCCGGAAAATATTTATGTTTGCAAACGGTGTCCCGCAGATATCATTCGCACTGACCGGCGAATACGAGTACCTCGAACGGTATGCCGCCGCTATAAAGAAGGACTTCTACCGCAAGGCTCTTGCAAGCCTGGACACCGCACTGTCGGCAATAGAGAGCAATGTCAACGCAAAACTGACATTCGTCGACCTTTGCAACAGGTTTTATTTATACATCTGACAATGGAAAAGAGCAAGACATATGACTGTTCCAGAGCCTGTACGGTCGAGAGGACTGACGACAACGACCTGCTGATAGGCTACAAGCTTGGATGCTGCAAGCTTGCTGCATTCAACTGGTTGGACGGAATTCCTTCGGAGCACTACAAGGACCTCTTCGAAGTCCGGTTCAAGAACACTCACAAAGGCATCTACCGCAACACTTCCGGCCTTATCCTCAAGGTCGGAGACATAGTTGTGGTGGAAGCCGCATACGGCCACGACGTCGGCATCATCAGTCTGGAAGGCCCCATCGTCGCCCTCCAGATGAAACGCCACCATATAGATCCCTCCACATACGAATTCAAGAAGATCTACCGCAAGGCCAAGATTCTAGACATAGAACGCTGGCAGGAAGCCATCGCAAGGGAGCACAAGACAATGATCCGCTCCCGCCAGATTGCCGCCCGTCTGGGTCTCGAGATGAAGATCGGAGACGTAGAGTTCCAAGGCGACGGGACAAAGGCCATTTTCTACTATATTGCTGATGAAAGGGTCGATTTCCGCCAGCTGATCAAGGATTTTGCCGCTGAATTCGGCATCCGCATCGAGATGAAGCAGATCGGAGCAAGGCAGGAAGCCGGGCTCATCGGCGGCATCGGAGTCTGCGGAAGGCCGCTGTGCTGCTCGTGCTATATGGCAGACTTCAACTCCATCACCACCCAGGCTGCCCGTTGCCAGGACCTCTCTCTCAATCCCCAGAAACTGGCAGGCCAGTGCAGCAAGCTCAAATGCTGCATCAACTACGAAGCTTCGACCTATATCGACGCACAGAGCAAGCTTCCGATGGTCAAGGAGCCTCTCGAGTTCAAGGATGGCAGTGCCTGGCTCGTCAAGACCGACATACTTTCAGGAATAATGTGGTTCTCCTATGAGAAGGGCAACCTGACCAACATATTCCCTCTCACCGCCGACCGTGTAAGGGCCATACAGGCTTTGAACCGAAAGGGCAACAAGCCTGACTCTCTCCAGGGATTCCGCGCCGCGGAGACTGAGAAGGAGCCTGAGACCACTTTCGTCAGCGCTGCCGGCGACGAGAGCATCACCCGTTTCGACGAAAGCAAGCGTAAGAAGAGGCGCAAAGGACACAGGCATAATGGTCATCATGGGCAGAAGGAGGAGAAATAGTTTCGTCATCCTGCTTGCACTTTTGCTGCTGGCGGCGTGTACCAGGCCCCAGGAGCGATATCAGTATGTCGTTCTCGACCCGGACGGCATACAGGACGCCACCTTCCAGTTCGAAATGGATTCGGCTGCGTCCTATTCCACCTTCTTCAGCTGCCGCTATGACCTCGGCCGGATAGAATCCGACAGTCTGAAAATGTTCATCAAGGCTGTCTCACCTGCCGGCTACACATATCGCGACACCGTAGTCTTTCCCCTGTATCATTCCGAAGCCCAGGCGAAGGACGACCCGTATACAAGATTCAACATTGAACAGAACTGGAACGCCAACATAGAATGGACCTGGCGGCTTGACGTGGTAGGCAACGAGCACGGCCTCTGGACCATCAGCGCAAGGCCGGAACGCTACACGGGCCTGCATTCTCTCGGCTTCAGTTACAGTCCTTCAGGGAAGAAAAGATGAGCGGTAAGAACAAACTTGCAAAGTTTCGGGAGAACGAGACTTTCGAATGCCTGCTGCAACCGTCGTCAGACGATATGCTTTCCGGCAATTTTCCGGTCAAGGGCAGATGGAACGAAGTCGTTTTCCACAACGGCAACCCGATCGTTCTGGAGCTTGGCTGCGGCCGCGGCGAATATACCGTAGCTCTTGCAGAGCGCAACCCGGACGTCAACTACATCGGCATAGACATCAAGGGCGCGAGGCTCTGGAAGGGCGCGAAATACGCTACTGAGCACAATCTGCACAATGTCGCATTCCTGCGCACGCGCATTGATTTCATAAAGTCTGCTTTCGGGCCGGACGAGGTCAGTGAGATATGGCTGACATTCTCAGACCCGCAGCCGAAGAAGCCGGGCAAGAGGCTGACCTCTCCCCTGTTCCTCGACCGTTACCGCTCTTTCACGAAGAAAGGGGCCATCGTCCATCTCAAGACGGACAGCGTGCTGCTTCACGAATATTCGATTGAGGTGGCGCAGGAGCAGAATCTCGAAATACTCGAGTGCAATTCCGACATATATGGCAGCGGCCGTGCTGCCGATCCCGACGACATTCTCTGCGTCAAGACATACTACGAGCAGATGTGGCTCGCCGAAGGCAAACCCATCACCTATCTTGCATTCAGAATTTAGTTGCGCTTTAGTGGAGTGCCCATAGCGGAAGCATCCTGGGTGCTGTCGTCGTTCACGTTGAAGACCATAAACTCCGGAGCATCCTGGGTATAGGGTTTCCAGCCAAGGCCGGGGTCTCCGGTCTTTGCGAAGTTGGTCCAGCAGCTGACTACGTGCTCGGCAAGGTCCCAGTCTGCCTTTGTGAAAGGCCTGTCACCGCGGTCAAGCGACTTGAACATATACCAGAGCTCTGAAGAATGGAACGCGCCCTTCATATCGTGTGAGCCGGCTTCGTCGTCCGGAAGGGCACGTGAGAACTGATATGCAAAGACCGGCTTGCCTGCCGCGTTGCGAAGGTCGCAGAAGCGGCGGACACTTTCCTCCGGGTTGCCCATATCGTCGCGGGTGTAGCCGATCATATAAGGAATGTCCTTGATGCGGCCTTCCATCGCAGCCGTGTCGAAGCTTTCGGTAGACACATAGCCGTCGATTATGGGAGAAGTGGACAGCCTGACGTTGACTCCTGTCTCTGCAGCATATCTGGCAGCGAGCGTGAATATTTCTTCGGTTGACGCGGCACGCATCTTTTCCAGTGTGTCATAGCCGGCCCAGTCCAGACCGGTCTTGTATGCATTTCCGATGAGCGTCATCTGCGACACTGCCGGTTGAGTAGGCGCTGGTGCTCCGGCAGGACGGACATTCACGCCGCCTCCGCTCTGGATGATCGCCTTCTTGATCAGATTGCCGGTCAGAGGAGATGCGACGAGCGTCTTGACGCTGCCTGCACCGGCACTCTGCCCGAAGACGGTGATATTGTCGGGGTCTCCGCCGAACGCTGCGATATTTGCGTGTATCCACTTGAGCGCGGCAATCTGGTCAAGGATGCCGTAGTTGCCGGATACGTGATGCGGGCTCTCCTCTGTCAGGAGAGGATGGCACATAAAGCCGAAGACACCGAGACGATAGTTGATGGTCACGAGGACCACGCCCTTCTCTGCCCATACCTTGCCGTCGAATTCAGGCTCATAGCCCCAGCCTCCTGTGTAGGCACCGCCGTGTATCCACATTGCCACGGGCAGTTTCTTCCCGGGCTTGCCGGGAGCAGGAGTCCATACGTTCAGGTAGAGGCAGTCCTCGCTGAATTCGGGATCTTCCCAGTAGAACTCGCTGGTCCACGGATTGCTGGAGTCGTGCTTTGCCTGCACAGACCCTGGTCCGAAAGTATCGGCCATCTTTACGCCGTCCCAGGGGATTACGGGCTGAGGTTCCTTCCAGCGCAGGTTTCCGACGGGTGGAGCCGCGAAAGGTATTCCCTTATAGATATATACACCTTTGACAGATGATTCGACACCCTGGATCTTTCCCCCCTCGATGTCGAGAACGGGATTGGCCGGACTGCATCCAGCCACCGCCGCTGCCATCAGGACAGCAGTAAAGAATGATACGATACGCATATTATTGTTTATTCAGATTCTAGCGGATAAAATCTTTCAGAAGCTTGTGAAGCAGGTCGCTCACATAAGTGCTTTCCAGAGGATGTGATCCAAAGGTGGGCACTTCGCGCACGAAGTTGACTACGCGGTCTTCTTCCACATCTACCACTGCGCAGTACATCAAGTTGCCGTAAGGATCGCTGACATAATAGTTCTTCGAAGGATTGGTAAGGCCGCTAATGCCGGTCAGTGACTCTATGGCTTTGTCAATAACCCTGCTGGCCGCCTTCTCAAGTTTCTCTGTCTGATATCCCTGGACAGTCTGGGTATAGCCGTATGAATAGATGACGATGCCATATCGGTGGCCGCTGTTCTTGACCAGAGTCTTGAGAGACTTGGGCACGCGGAGACGGTCTGCCCTGGAAGCAGTGTTTTCATCGAAGTTGGTCACCCATTTCCTGATATCGGAATTGTCATCGTCATAGTCGGCGGCAATCACGTCTGAGAACGGGAAACGCTCCGATTCAACGATGCTGGTGATCAACTGGGACGCTTTGCGTGAATCGTTTTCATTATAATAACCTTTGCCGTCATCACCATAAAGAACCATATAGGCGTAAGGCTCTATGAAGGCAAATTCCTGGACAGATGACAGATTCGTTCCACTCTGCGTATAGCGTGCAGGTCCGCAAGATTCCAGCGCCATCAGCGCCAGAGTCATAATAGAAATAAGACTAAGTACTTTTTTCATTGTATCAGTTTATTATCTCTTTCTAACATTGCCCTTTAGGCGTTGGCAAAGATAATAAAAAACAGAGAGCTCTATCACAAGACTACACCATCTGCTCGATGTTCCACACGAAAGCGCGTACGCCGACGACTTTGTTGCGGTTGTCCAGCTTGCGAACAGTCTTAAGGAGTTCGTCGACACGCTCGTCCTCGATGACTACCATCACTGCCGAATTCATCTCCGGCCAGGTGTGCGTCCCGCGACGCGGCTCACCGGTCTTTGTACCACGCCCCTGCACCTGCTCGAAAAGAGTGAAACCTGATATCTTGAGCTCGTCGAGCATATACTCCACACGCTCGGTATTGGCCTGGTTGAAAACGATAAATACACTCTTCATATCCTAATCCTCCTTGTCGTCAGGTGAAAGTTGCATAAAGATGAAGTTGCGACGGTTGCGTTCCTGCTTGTTGCGGTCGCTGTTCTTGCTGAGTACGGCATAGAAGACAGGCACGACAATCAGTGTCACGAAAGTCGAGACAAGCAGACCGCCGATAACCACGATACCCAGGGGATGCCACATCTCGCTGCCCTCACCACGGCTGAGTGCCATAGGGAGCATACCGAGCACGGTGGTCATAGCTGTCATAAGCACGGGACGCAGACGTGAGCGGCCCGACAGGGCGATAGCCTCGCTGAGTTCGTGCCCGCGGTCACGCATCAGGTTGATATAGTCCACCAGCACGATACCGTTCTTGACCACGATACCGATGAGCATCACAACTCCGAGCGCCGCGATCATATCGAGCGTCGTTCCGGTAATCCAGAGAGCCAGGATCACACCGGTGATGGCAAACGGAATGGCCAGCAGAATGATGGCAGGTTTGGAGAACGACTCGAACTGGGAAGCCATCACCACATATACAAGCAGGATGATCAGCAGTGCTAGTGCAATCATATTGCCGAACATTTCCTGCTGGTCTTCGAAGTCTCCTCCGATGGACATCGTTATTCCTTCCGGCACGTTTATCTGGTTGATGACATTCTGCACATCCATTGCCATCTGTCCAAGCGAAGTGTTGAAAGGCATCACACTCACCGTCAGATAACGCTGGCGGCTCTTGCGGTCGATGGTCGGAGGGGCGAAATATTCCTCGATGGAGGCAACCTCGCTGAGCTTGATGATCTTGCCTGTAGCAGTAGGGATGGACAAGTTCGCAATGTCGGCGATGGAATTGCGGTCATCCTCGCGCAGACGGACCACGATGTCATACTCCTCTCCGTCCTCCTTGAGGAAGCCTGATGCCAGACCTCCAACGCGGTTTCGGACATAAGTCGATATCGTAGCGGCGTTAAGGCCGAAAGACGAAGCCTTCTCCTTGTCGATCACAAGGTTCAGCTCGGGACGGTCTTTCTCACGGCTGATGGTAACGTTCCTGGCGTCAGGAATCTTTTCGATGATGGTGTTTCTGACATTTTCGGCCAGTACATTCGTCTCGTCAAAGTCATATCCGTAGATCTCCACGTCGACGGTAGAAGTACCACCGCCGCCCATACCACCTTGCGAATTGACCTGATATCTTACGATTTCAGGATAGTTCATCAGTTCCTGGCGGATAACTTCGGCTATTTCATCGATAGTGCGTGTACGTTCGTATTTCTTCACGCAGACCACAGTCATTTGGATGGAGTTGTTGGTTGTCGACGTGAACATCGCACTCGTTCCGGAAGCATCGTTGCTGCCGGCAGAAGTGGAAACCATCTTGACCTCAGGCACAAGCTCGTTGACCCTGGCCTCGATGGCGCGGGCTGTCTTGAGCGTCTGCTCGATTCGCGTTCCGTTCTGCAGTTCTATGGTGACACGGATACGGCCGTTGTCGGAAGGCTGCATGAAGTCCGTACCGATCTGGCCGGTGCAGGCAGGAATCAGGGATGCCACGAACAATGCTGTGAAACCCAGAAGCGTCAGGGCCTTGTGGCGCAGGCAGACACGCAGGACATTGGCATACCATCCGTCGATGGCATCGAGAGCTGCACCCACGGTCTTGTCGAAAAATGTCTTCTTCTCGGAAACTTCCTTGATGTGCCCGGTCTCATCGATCTCGACCTTCTTGGCCTTGAGCAGCTGCGAGCAGAGCATAGGGGTAAGCGAGATGGCCACTACGGTAGATGTGCAGACCACAATCGTAACAATCCATCCCAATTCCTTGAAGAGGATGCCGGCTATGCCGGTAAGCATCGTCAGGGGCACGAACACGGCCACGATTACGAGGGTCGTGGCAATAACAGACACCCAGACCTCGTTGGTAGCATAGATCGCCGCCTCGCGGGGGCTGGATCCCCTGTCGATATGTTTCGAGATATTTTCCAGAACCACGATGGCATCGTCCACCACCATACCGATGGCGACTGTCAGGGAGCAGAGCGATATGATGTTCAGCGAACTGCCTGTCAGTGCCAGATAGATGAACGCCACGATAAGGGCGATGGGGATAGTCAGGCCGATGATGAAGGTAGCCCTCCATTTGCCGAGGAACAGGAACACCACCAGCACCACGAACAGCAATGCATAGAGAATCGATTTCTCAAGCGAAGTGATGGAGTTCTGGATCTCCTCCGAAGAGTCGAACACGACGTCGATGTTGATGTCCGAAGGCAGGTTGCGCTGAATCCTTGATATCATCCTGTTCACGTCGCGGCAGATCTGAACAGTATTGGCACCCGTCTGCTTGGTGATCATCAGCGTCACGGCTTCCTGACCGTTCACCTTCGAATCGAGGGAAAGGTCCTTGATGGTATCGCGCACTGCGGCAATGTCCTTGATGAAGACCTTGGCTCCGGCAGGAGTCGTGGTCACCACGACGTTCTCTATCTCGCTGCTCTCGACATATTCGCTGCGCACCTCCAGGTTATACTGCTCCTTGTCCATTTTGACAAGGCCTGAAGACAGGTTGAGGTTGTTGGAGGTGATCGCAGAGCTGACGCTTTCCAAAGGAATTCCGAAAGCATCGAGCTTATTCTGGTCAATATCGACATATACGTACCTGTCAGGAGCTCCCGAAACTGAAATGTTGCCGATGCCGTCGACGCGGTTCAGTTGCGGAATCACGTCGTCGTTGAGTATTTTTTCAAGTCCGGAATAACTTTCCTTAGCCGTTACCGCATACTGGATGATAGGCATCGCGCTCGAACTGAACTTGAATAGGTAGGGATTGGTACAACCGCTCGGCAGGGCATCCTTCAGCATATCCACGAACGAGCGGACATCATTCATTACCTCGTCGATGTCGGTACCCCATTCAAGTTCCAGCATCACCATCGACATATTGTCCCTGGAAGTAGATGTCATCTCCTTGAGGTGGTCGACTGAGTTAAGACTGTTCTCCACGAGTCTTGTCACGTTTGTCTCTATCTCAGAAGCGCTGGCACCCGGATAGGTGGTCATAACCGTGATATAGGGCGGATCCATCTCCGGGAACTGGTCGATAGGCAGCTGCCGGAATGCGTAAAGGCCCAGCACTATCACGGCCACGAAAATCAGCAGCGTAGTGACGGGCTTGTCTATCGCTTTCTTATAGATGCTCATTACCTGTTGATTTTAAGTTTCACACCGTCCACGAGCTTCTCTGCTCCGGTAACGACCACTTCATCTCCCAGATTGAGGCCATCGCTGAAGATTTCTATCTTGTCGTCATACCTCTCTCCAAGCTGTACGAACACGCGGCGCGCAGTTCCGTTGTCGTTCACATAGATGTACCTTTCGTTCGAACCGGTCAACTTCTGGACGCACTGGTAAGGAACTACGGTAGCCTCTGCCTGCCCGAGGGCCAGCTTGGTGTAGGCATACATTCCGGGACGCAGGCGTTCGCTGCCGTTGGGAATCCTGATTCTCACCTGGAACGTGTGTGAAGAAGGATCTATGGTAGGATAAACTATGTCTATGGTTGCCGGGAACACTTCTCCGGGGAAGATGTCGCAGAGGATGTCGACATTCATACCCTTGTGCACCAAGGGGTAGTATGACTCGGGGATATTGACCAGAGCCCTGAGCACGTTGATCTGGGTGAGCGTCAGTATGGCCTGGCCGCTGTAAAGCTCGCCGTCCTCATAGTTCTTGGCCGAGATGACGCCGGAGAACTTTGCTTTCACATAGGTGTTCTGCTCAAGGAAGCGAAGGCTTTCGGCGGTCTGGTCGAAACTCAGTTTGGTCTGGTCATAGGCCTGCTGCGAGATTGCTCCGGTAGCCACCAGCGCTTCCATACGTGCCAGTTCCTGCTGCAGGTTAGCATAGGTCAGCTTGGTGGTATTGTACTGGTTCTGATCCATCCTGACAAGGTTCGCACCTGTTGCCACCCTTGTTCCCACTTCAGTATATATGTGCTCGATGCGGCCTGTCACTGACGGAGCAATGTCCATCTTCTGAAAACCTTCGAGGGTTGTCGAAAGCGACAGCACCCTTTCGATGGTGGTCTGTGCAAGCGGGGCTACCTCAACAAGCTCTTCACGGGGCGCTTCTTCAATCTGGGTCTTGGGCTTGCAGCCTGTCAGCGCCACGAGCGCGCAAAGCATAAGCAGAGATACTTTCTTCATTATTGTCATTAATTTAAATGTTCAACAGTTTTTCGAGCTCAACCTGGGCATTCACGAATTCGAGGATTGCCTGGACATAAGAACTCTGTGATGTAATGAGGGTTGTGCTGGCATTCGTCATCTCAAGGGCACTGGAATAACCCTGCTCGTATTTGCGGGCAATGTTGTCGAAGACCCTCTTGTTGACCTCGACTGCCTGCTTCTGGTCAACGTACTTCGCGTGAGCGTTCTGCAGGTTGTAGCAGAGCTGGCGATACTGGATCTGCAGGCTGTTCTCTGTTTCTGCGAGAGTGTTGAGCTGCTTCTGGTATGACATCTTGGCGCTCTGGATCTTCTTGGTGTTGGAAAGACTCGAGAAGATCGGCACGCTCACCATCACGTTCATAGTGTTCGGAGGAGTCATATCCATACCTTCGCCGAAGTTATGCTTGGCCGAGAACTGGTAGGCAAGGCTCACGGTCGGAGCGAGACTCCACCTGTTGAGCGAAACCTGCTGGCGGGCCAGTTCGACATTCTTTTTCAGAAGCTGGTAGTTATAGTTGTTGTCGAGATTGAACTGCTGGTTCATCATAGCCAGTCCCGCATCTATGTCAAGCAGCTGTTCGAGAGTGTCAGTGAGCACTATCTCCGCATCGGGATCAAGGTCGAGCTGGAGCCTGAGGCTGTTGTAGAGCATCTCGAGGCTGTTCTCGGAATTCTTAATGGCCGTCTTTGCAGTGGCCACCTGCACCATAAGCTGATCAGCACTGACCTGCTCGGAAGCGCCGACGTTCACAGACTGCTGCGAGAAATCATACAGATGCTGCACCTGGTCGAGGTTGTTGTGCAGAAGGGCTAGAGTCTGTTCAGCGACAAGCACGGAATAGTAAAGAGTCTTAACCTGGCTTGCCACCGTCTGCTCTGTCTGCTGTGCGGTGATGTCCGACATCTGCTTGGAAATCTTGCTGATGGCCGCATTCAGCACCTGGGCTCCGCTCAGGGCCACCGATGCGGTGACACCCATGGAGGCACTGCTGGGAAGGGCGATCGACATTCCTCCGAAGTCCATCCTGTAGCCGAACATATCGTTGTACGTTCCGCTGGCATTGACCTGCGGCATCAGGCTGGCCAGGGCCTGCCATCTGTTGGCTTTCGCTATCTTGACATCAATAGATGCGTTTTGAAGGGTCAGGTTTCGTTCAATGGCCATCTGCTGAGCTTCTTCAAGGGAAAGGCGCAAAGGGGCCTCCTGGCCTGATAATTGAAGGGCAGTCGCAATGCTGAGTACGACTGCAACGATGTATGATCTCACGGAAAAAAACATTATACCTATATAACGAAGTGGCAAATATATGCAAAATAATTGCTACTT
>JAEEGK010013565.1_pt1 | contig 18346 bp, 12 predicted proteins | sample 8958771 | NCBI WGS metagenome assembly JAEEGK01 (sample SAMN16246547, study PRJNA631951) | gut metagenome | biome: gut microbiome; feature: rumen; material: SC-attached | host: Bos | place: Iran: Karaj | collected 2018-10
ATTAATTTTCCCCATTTTAAATTCATTATTTTTTTTTAAATCTTTTTCTTGTCTAATCATTAAATTAATTCTCCTTTTGATGATTTCAGTTTCTTCAATAGTTTTTTTTCTTTCTTGTGAAACTAAATAAATTTCCCTTTGTAATTTTTTAATATCTTCATCTAATTTCTCATCATTTAAATCATTTAAATCTTCATTTTCATTATTCATTAAAATTTAAAAAAATATTTTAAAAAAAATTTATTTAAATTAAATTATAATTTGATTAATCTATTAACCAAAATATTAGATTTAAATATATAATTAAAAAATAAAACAAATTTCTTCTTCATCATCTTCTCCAAAAAATTCTAATTTATATTTTTTTACAATATTTTCTTGATTATTTAATTTTTGTAATATTCTTTTTATTTCCCTATTCAAATTAAATAAGATTATATCTCTATCTTTTTCATTCTTAATGTTCAATTCATTTTTCAAAATATTATCATTTATTGGATAAGAAGAAAACATTTGAATAATAAAATATTCTATTTTATCAAAACCATTAGAAATAAAATTTTCTTTTAAATGAGTTAAATTACTTCTTTTTAACCAATTATCTAAATTATATATTATTTCTTTATTATTATTATTATTTTCATTAAAAGTACAACATCCTAAATAATATTCATTTGAAATTAATAAATTTCTTCCTTGATTGTAATTAGAACTAGTTAAAATTTGATATATTTGTTTATCAATACATTCACTATCAATTTCTAATTTTGTGATGATTCTATATATATGACCATTTTTTTCAATTCCTATTTCTTCAAAATCACTTTTTTGTACCCTAAATTTCTCATTTTTAATATCATTTATTATTTTATCAAAAGAATATATTCCTTTATCTATAAATAAATTATAATAATTTGATAAATCAATATCATTTAACCATTCTAATAAATTATTTCCATTAATATTATTTAATTCTTTATATTTAGAATGTATTTCACTTTCAATTTTACAATTTTCTTTATTTGATTTATTAATATTCTTTAAATAATTATTAGTAATATTTATATTAGATTTATTTATAAATATATTTTTATTGTCATTGTTTTTTAAATTTATTTTATTATTTTGATTTATTTCATTTTTTATTTTATTGTTGTTATTATTCATTTTTATGTTTAGTAAATTATTTATATTATACATTGATAACCTATGTGGCTCTGTAAAAATATAATCATTTTCATTTCCTAATTTTTGGGATTTACAACTTTTATTTGTTAATGTTTTATTTTTACTTTCTAATAAACTATTGCATGAAATTTTATCTGATGTATTTAAATTAAAAATAAATGGAATATTCTCTTTATTCGATGCTGAATAATTAAATAAATGTATTATATTTTTTCCTTTTATTATTGATTGACTTGGACTAATATTTGTTGATGAAATATTTTTTAACAAATTTTGTTCAATAGAAATATTTTCATTTGATTTTGTTTGTAATTCATCTTTATTTTCAATTTCATTTTCTATATTATCAGAAATTAATATTTTTTTTGACTGATTATTATATTTATTACTATTATTATTATTTTCATAATTAATGATATTTTCTTCTGAAATATTTCCTTTTTCAATCTTAAAAGAATTATTTTTTAAATTTATATATTCATCTTTATTTTCATTATCAATACTATTACCTTCATTAAAAATTACATTATTTCTTTTTATTTCAATATCATTATTATTATTATTATTTTCATTTTTATTACTATTTTTTGTATTAAAAAATAATATTTCTTCATCATTATCTTCAATTTTAATTGATGATTTTTCTACATTAATTTCATCAGAATTTTCATTATTTGGTATATATGAATGTAATGAATATATAAAAGAAAATTGATTTGACATATTTTTAAATTTAAATTTTTATGAAAATAAATAAAAAAAAATAAAAAAAATATTATTTTTTAAATAATTATTATATAACAAATTATAATAAAAAAAATGTGTTGGTCAAATAGAAATGAAGTTACTATAAAAGATAACAATGAAGAAGAAACACCAGAAGAAACAAAAAATCCTAAAAAGACATATTTTTCAGAAATTGAAGATAAAATAAGAGAAAGATTAAAAGAATGTGAAGGTGAAAAAGGAGAAAGTTTAATAAAAATGATAATGATTTCTCCAATTAATAATGGAAAAATTGCACATTTTGATTTAATATATTTATTATCTTTATTATTTAAACATTTACAAGAATTTTTTACTCCTTTTCCTTTTTATTTTATTGAAAATGAAGATAATACTAATAGTTTATATATTGATTATCATAAAACAAATATGAAAATTTTAATATTAGATGAATTAGGTTATATAAACAATTTAAATAAAGAAAATAATAAGGGAAAAATTATTCAAAAATCAATTTTAGTTCTACCATTTATTTTAACAATTATTTTTTATTCTCCTATGGACAATAAAACAAAAAGTGAAATTTTATATCAATTATTAAAACCTAATTCAGAAGGTTTGTTAAAACCAGAAAATGAGTCAATTGAAGAAGTATTTATTTATATAATTTATATAACTCTTTATTTACCTGATATTTACTTTAATTTTTTTTTTTTAAATCAAAAAGCAGAAGATGGAGATATAAAAATTGAGCATATTTATGAAAATATAATAGACTATAAAAAAAAATTAATTTTTCTTGAAAATAGTAAAAATTGCAAAAGAGAGCTTGCAAAATTATATATAAATTCATTTTTATTTTCTGAAAATTCATCAAAAAAATCAATTAATAAAGATGAATATATGAAATTAATAGAAAAAAATAATTATAATATTTTTGATATTAATGAATATAAAAAGATATTTTTTAACTTCCTTCTAAAAAGAAAAAAAGCAATTAATTTTTTAAATTATTTCCCATCAACAATAAAAGATATTGAAAAAAAAATAAATAATTCTCATATAAACACAAATAATAATTTAAAAAGAAAAATAATTAATAATATTTGTACAAAAGGAAATAATAAAGGAAAAATGGATGAATTTTCTTCTCTTTTTGAAGATTCATTAGATATATTTGATAATTTATTTATGTCAAAAACATATAGAGAAAAGCAAATAAATCCAACAAAAAAAAAAACAAAAAAAAATGATAAATTATTTCAAGATAGAGAATTAGACCTTAATTTAAGAGAAAGTGGTCAATTTCATAGAATTAGTAAAAAAAAAAGTGAAGAAAATAAAGATAATTATACAAATAATGATTTTAATTTTAATCCAAAAATTGGAATTTTTGAATTAAATGAAAAAGAAAAGGATGAAAATGATATTCAATATTTTATGGATAAAGAAAAAATTAAAAAAGACTTAAAAAATAATAGCAATATAGATGATAATAAATATAATGATAAAGAATTGTTAGATGGAATAAATGAGATCATTGAAAAAAGTGATAAAGAAGAAGAAAAAAAAAAAGAAAGCTTTATAAATGAAGAAGTAAATGAAGATAATAATGTAGGATATAATATAAATAAAGAGGAAAATGAAGATAATAATGTAAGAAATAATATAAATAAAGAGGAAAATGAAGATAATAATGTAAGAAATAATATAAATAAAGAGGAAAATGAAGATAATAATTTAAGAAATAATATAAATAAAGAGGAAAATGAAGATAATAATGTAAGAAATACTATAAATAAAGAGGAAAATGAAGATAATAATTTAAGAAATAATATAAATAAAGAGGAAAATAAAGATAATAATGTAAGAAAAAATATAAATAAAGAGGAAAATGAAGATAATAATGTAAGAGTTCAAAAAAAAAATTTAAATAATTCTCAAATATCAGATAAAGAAAAAGAAGAAAACAATAATATTAAGCTAGAACAAAAAAATAATGGAAAATTAAAAAATAAAATAAAAGAAAAAATAGAGCCAAATATAAAATATAATAAATCATTACAATATAATATAAAAAAAGATGAAAATAAAGAAGATGATATAAAATTAAATATTCAAAATAAGAGTTTAAATATAAATGATATTTCAGGAATTAAAATGGAAGAAAATAATACTATAGTAAATGATGGAAGTATATATGAAAATGAAAAAAATGAAGATAATAATTATAATATAAAAAATTTTAATAAAAATTCAAATACTTTTAAATCAAGTAAAAAAAAAAATACAAATGAAAAAGAAGATTTAGTAAAAATAAGATCCAGTGTTGAAAATGAGGATAGTCCAAGAAAAAAAATTCCATCAAAATTAAGTAAAAATGATAAAGAAATTTCTCCTAAAAAACATCCATTCAAAATTAAAGAATTTAAAGAAGATAATGATGAACAAATAAGTCCAAATAAAGATTTCAAAAATAACAAAAGTAAATCTTATAATAATAATAATGATAAAGAAAATGAAATAGAAGATAGAAATCATAGTAAAAATAAAACAAAAGAAAAAACAAATAAAATTAAAAAAAGTATAATAGGAATTGAAGATGAATTAATTGATTCATCAAAACCAAAATTATCTATTGTAAAAGTATTTTCACATGTAGAAGAAAATAAAGAAAATTTAGCATTTAATCAAATAAGTCATAATTCAAATATAAGTCCAGAAAGAAAAACACTTCAATTAAATACTAATCCAATTATTAAATCAGGAGAAAAAAGTGATCATTTAACAGATGATGAAATATTTAAATTAAGTCAAAGTAAAAATAAATTTGATTTAAAACAAAAAAAAGTTAAACAATTAGAAGATATTGGAATAACTAATATTCCAAAAAAAGAAGAAGGTGATTATTTAGAAAATGAAGAGGAAAAAAATTTAAAAGATATGACTATTCAAATAACAGAGTTTAATAATTTAGATAAAATAAAATCTCCAAATTCAAATAATAATGCAAATTATCAATTTTATAAAAAGGGAAGTAAAGTTAGTTCAAATACATTATTTACTGATAAACATTTGAGTGGAACTCCAATTATTACTTTAAGTCAAGTTTTTAAAAAGAAAAATGATAATTTAAAAAATCCTAATTTATTTGATTTGATTAATTTATATAAAAATGATTTAAATTTCATTGATATTAATAATATTACAATATATTTAGTATATTATTTTTCTCATTTTGAAGAACATTCACAAATGGATGTTAATAATGTTATTAAAGATTTAATTAATCTACCTTCAAATATTATAAAAAATATTTCAATTAAAAGATTTACTCCTTATTTTGATTCTTATAATAGAGAATCTATTATAAACATTTTAAATTATTCTTGGAATGGAGATATTATTAATTTATATTTTAATTTAATGACTTTTTATAATATATTTTTAAGAAATAGTGAATTAATTAATATAAAAGCTATTTTTATAGGAACACATTTCTTCAATAAATTACAAGAATGTTATTTTTCTGATATTTATGATAATTTACTTCATTTATATAAAGAAGATTTATTCATTGATGATACTTTCATTTTTGATATTAAAGATAATATTATAGCAATACCAATTTATACTTATAAAAATATTGAAAGTCCAAATGAAGAAAATAAATTATTTTTAGCTGTTTTTAATTGTAATACTAAAAAAATTGTATATTTAGATAGTAATGATATTCTTAGTGAAAATGCTGAAGTTATGAATAATTATACTTTAATTTTTAAAAAGTTCTTTAAATATTTATTTGATAGGAAATTATGTAAAGAAAATATTTCTGAATGGAATTTTTCTGCTGATTCTATTGAGTCTATTTGTTATGATGAAAATATGTCTAATCAAATAATGACTTATTATAGTAAATTAATTTGTTTAAATGGAAAAATATCAACAGTTGATGATAAGAATTTTGATAAAATTAGAGAAGAATTATTTAAAGAAATAGCAATGTTTTATATAATTATTGGTAAATTTAGTCAAGAAGAAATAGAAAATGAAAAGGAGAATTTATTAAATTAAAATTTTATTTTAAAAAAGATTTTAATTTTTAATTTTTTTTGTGAAAATTATAATTATAATTAATTATTTAATCTGTACAAAAAATTCATTTTCATTTCCATTAACTAATTTGTAGATACTTTTAATATTATTATATATTTCATTATAAGTTTTGAAAATATTAAAAGTAGCAATTATTATAATAGAATTATAAGAATAAATAATATGATTATAATTATTATCTTTTTCAAAATGAAGAAAACTGCTTTTATCATTTTTATCTTTACATTTAAATAAATCATATAATTTTGTATAAACCCTATTAATATATTTTTGTAAAACTTTATTATATGAAGAAAGATTTATTGTAAAATATTGATTTAAATTCTGATTAATAACAATAGAATATTTAACATAAGATAATGAATCATATTTTGAATTTAAATTATTTACATTTAAAATAGACATACCACTTATATCAATTATTGTACTTTGTCTAGTAAATAAAGAATTTACTTCTTTTTCTTTTTTTGTTCCTATATTTAATCCAGAATCATCTTTTGATTTTTGGTGATTTAATAAATTATTATTCTGATTTTTTCTTAATTGTCCTGGTTCTAAACTTTTAGAAATTTTATTTCGATTATTTAATTGAACAAATAATGATTTTAATTTAAAATTATCTAATTCATCATCTTCTTTTTCAAATATATTTATAGGTCTTTTAATATTATCCATTAATAATTTAGTTGATTTAATTTCTTTATAAATTTTTTTTGATAAATTTTGAAATTTATTTTTTATTTTTTCTTCATCACTTTCACAAAGAAAAACAAATCCAATATCATCATAATTAAAATTAGAATAAATTTGTAAAGGACCTTGATCAGAAATTCCTGGAAGACATAAATTTTCAAAAATTTCAAATTTTTTTTCTGAATTTTTTAACATAATCAAATTTTGAATTAAAACAATATCACTATAAACAATTTTAATATATGAACTTTTAACTAAACTAATTAATTCATTTGCATATTTATCAAAAATACAACATAATACACATTCAATTTTATATTTTGAAATAATATCATAAATTTTATTTCTATTTTCAATTGGTGATACTTGAAAACATTTAATTAAACTTGAAAATGAATGAGATGAATATTCAATAATTTGTTCAAATAAATAAATTTTTTTTTCTAAAATAGAATTAAAAGAAGAAGGTTTTTCTTCTAATTTACAAATCCCAGGTTTATTAATAATAGATAATAATTGAATATATAATAATTCTAATTGAGAATAAAGAAAACTAATAGAATCATTTTGTTGACTAATTGCAATTAAAAATAAATTTCCAACTTTTAAAAAAACAATAATAGATTTACCATTACAAATATAATTTAATTTTTCAACATTATCTTTGTATTTATTAAATATAGTAAATTTTGTTATTATTGCACTAAAAGTTGCTAAAATTCCACATATTTTCATTTCATCTGAATAACGAGAATAAATTGGAGTTCCTCCTCCTGTCATTATGAAATATTGCCTATTTTGATTAAAAAAATCTTTTAATTCCATTTCTTTATTTTTATTTGTTTTTTTTATTATATCTTCTTCTTCTTCTTCAAAAAATTGAGATTTTTCTTCTATTGTTATTGAATCTTCATTACTTGATTTTTCACTACCTGATGATTTTAAAAAGGAATTTGAATTTTCTAAATTTCCATTTATGGAATTGTTGATTAATAATTGGTCTTTAGAATTTGTCGTTATATTATCTTGTTCATTATTCATTATTTTATTTTTAAATAATTATTCTTTTTGAATTTTTGTTTATTTTGTTTTTTGTTTTAATATTAATCAATTTATTTTTAGTTTTTTTATTTTATATTATTAAATTTTTATTATTGTTTATAAAACATCTTATTTTTAATATTTGATAAATATAAATAATTAATTTTTTGTATAAATTTAAAATGAATGTTTTTAAAAATACAAGTTTTGATTGTCAACAAATAGATTCGAATAGATTATATAATTCATTTCAAAAAAAAAATAATAAAATAACATATAAAAACGAATCAAATCAAAAAGAAGATTCAAGTTCAATATATACAAATTTAGATGAACATTTATTTAATTCATCTTCAAAACTAAATAATAAAACTATATCAAATAACAATTCAAATTCAGTGCATTCACTAAAGAAAAGTAGTATAAATAGTTCATATATAAATTTATCAAAAAAAAGAGAACAAAGAGGAAAATTAATAGAATATATTCCTGATATATTTAATACTTCCACCACTGAGAATAAAAAAATTATGGTTAGTGATTTAGATATTCCTTTAGAAATTCCTACTAAAAAAAGGAATCAAAAAACTAAGCCAAAAACTACTATTTTCAAAGAAAAAGAAGATGATTTTAAAAAAGAACTTGAAAAGAATATCATTCAATTTTTAGAAAAAAATGGAAGCATTAAAAGAAGTCAATCTTCTACTGAAAAGAAAAATAAAATAACAAAAAAAGCTTTTAATAATGATTTTATTGAAAAAATGAATATTAGAAATGGAAAAAATAATAATCATTCTCATAGAATTAAAAATAATTTATGTTTAAGTATTATTAATTCTAATTTTTTACAAACTCAATTAAAACATCGTTCATTTTATAATACTTTTCAAAAGAAAATTAAAAAATTTAACCTTTATCCAATATTTAATGAAAGAAATGAAAATAAATATAAAAGATTAAAACATAAAAATTTTCTACTTAATAACATTTCTCTTACTAATTGTTCAACATCTTGCACAAATAAAGGTAATAATCAAGTTTATTATAAATTAAATTCAAATAATATTAAATATAATAGTAATAATAATAATAATAAACCAAAAGGACATTTCATAATTCAACCATATTCTTATTTAAATAATAATAATAAAATTTTTAAAACTTTTTGCATTGAAACAAATAAGAATGAATATCCATTTAAAAATAAGGCTCCTAAAGATGTTAAAAAAATATCTGTTCAAAATCAAACAAATAATAAAATATTGAAACAAAAAAAAAATTTTATAAAAAATATAACAATATTGAATAACTTAAATAAAAAAAATTCTATTTATTCAGATGAATATAAATTGTTATTTTCAGATTATGATAAAAATAAAAATAAACTTTTCAATAAAAAAATGGATTTTATTGATAAAATCTATCAAAATAATAATAATTTTATTACTACAAATTTTGTACAGTCATTAAATTTCAAATTATCTGAACAAAAAAGAAAACAAATTAAATCAAATGTCGGAAATTAATTTGTAAATAAAACCTATCTTTAAACAAAAAAAATAGTAATTTTATATAATAAAATAAATATTAATATGTATGATTTTATAAATGTGTATTTGAAACTTTAAGAAAGGTATAAAAATTATTTATTAAACAATTTATTTATTAATTCCATTTAATTATTATTAAATAAATAATTTAAAAAAATATATTTGAAATGAGTGAAAATAGAGAAAATCAAAATTTAAGAAAAGTGAAAGGTACAATAGATAATAAGTCCTTAAAATCAATTGAAGAATATAATAAAAGTTTAAAAGAATGGAATATAAAAATGCATAAATTATGTATTTCCCTTTTAATACTAATAAACATATGTTTAGTAGGATTTTTATTAGTATATAAATATCAAATTTCTTCATTATCAATAATGAATGGAAATCAAAGTAAAGAAATAATTTCAGAAGAAAAAATAAGAAATGATTTCAATAGTCAAATTGATCATATGTTAATAAACATATTAGAAAACGTAGGATATGATTATTACTTTAGTTTCTTTTTTTCAAATCTTGATGATATAAACAAACTAAAAGATATAATAATAAAATCATCAGTTATCGAAAATATAAAAAAAGAAGATATTCATCCTTTAATTTTAGCAACTGCTGCTTATTATGAAATAACAATAGATACTTTTAGAGAAAAAATATGTTGGCTTCCAAATATTTTGATATTAATTGAAACAGATGAAAATAAAAAATTTGGAATTTTTTGGACAACTGAAATTGAAGATATAGGTAGTGATAATGTAACAACTTATATTAAAGATAAAAAAAGTTTTATGTTCTCTTTTGATACTGGAAAAATATTTAAAGTTAAATCTAATGCTGAATATTCTGTTCATATTCCAACTGAAGGTAATGTTTTATTAAATGTTGGAAATGGTGATTTAATTATTTCTACTTCTTTTTTATCTGAGGAAAGTAAAAGTAAAAGTAATTTTCCTGTTTCTTTTGAAAGTAATGGGGAAGTTACTAATCCTTTTACTTCAAATGGAGACATTAATATTTTGGAATTTGAAATTTATTCACTTTTAATTTATCAATCTTAATTTTGTTAAAGTAATTTAAGATTTATATTTTTATTTAAATTAATTATTTTTTTATTTAAATTTTATAATATTTTATATATTTTGTTAGGATTTTAATTTTAAGAAATATTATCTAATAATTTTGTAATTAAAAATATAATTAAAAAAATTTATATTTAAGTTCATATATATATTTAATTTTTTATTTTTTAGTTTTTTCCTTTATAATTCTCTTATTTTTATTTTTCAATAAGTATTTTATATTGATCTTTTTCTTTACATTATTTTATTTTTATTAATAAATATTATAAATATAAATTATATATTTATTGTTTTAATCATTTTTTACATAAAGATTAGAATTGTTTTTTTGCAATTGTTAAAATTCAATATCTATAATAAAAAAAGAATATATTACGGTAAATAAATATTTATTTAAATATATCTATAAAAAATTCTGCTAATATAACTCCAATAGCAATAATAGGTATACATATTATTAATATTTTTTTCAATGAACATTGTTTATTTTCATTATTATTATTATTTCCATTTTCTTCATAATTTTCAGAATTATCATTATTTTCATTATTAGAATTTTCATTTTGAGAATTTTGAGTTTCATTTTTATCATTACTCTTATTTTCAGAATTGGAATCATGACTTGAATTATTATTATTTTCATTATTATTTTCATTTTCAATTTCTAAATAATTATTTTTATTTACATTATTTAAATTAATTTGACTAATTTCACTTTTATCTATACTTAAACTTGAAATATTAACTATTACTCCTTCATTTTTATCTTCATGAGATAAAATATTGTTTAAATTTTCTGAATATAACATTGTTTTTTTATTTTCACTAAATGAATTTGATGAATTTAAATCTAAGATTTCTATGCTATTTTTATCTCTATTATTATTACTAATGGATAAATTCTGATTATGCTTTTTATTTTTTTTATTTTTCCTTATTATTATATTTTTTACTTCACTCTCATTTTGGTTTGATAATGTATTATTTGACATTTTAAAAATTTATATTATTTAATGTAATTTTAATAAATTAAAATTTTATATTTATATGTCTATTAATTTTGCAATTTTTCCACCAAAAGATTCCATTATTTCTTCTGCAAAATTATTATTTTCATTTATATTTGTTTCATTTTTAACTTTATTTTCATTTTCAAAAAAATCTAAAATATTTTGTTTAATAGTATTATTGTCTTTTCCTTCATTTTCTTCATAATCTTTTTTTTTAAAAGAATCAATTAAATATAATACTTCTTTAAAATCAATTTTCATATCATTTAATTTCTCATCATCAAATTTTTCAATATCTTCATTAAAATATTTATTATAAATTTTATCAATATCAATATTCAAAACATTATTTTTAACAACAGGAATATCATTAAAATTTTGATAACTTTTATTATTTAAATATGAAATTATCATTTCTTCACTTTGATTTCTAAAATAAGGATTTTCATATTCTTTCAATTTTAAAAATAATTTTTTCTCACTTTCTTCAGATAATTTTTTAAATTGTTCTTTAGAAATATTTAAATCATGTTCATCAATAGAATTAATAAAATTAATAACAGCTCTAAAAGTTTCTAAATAATAATCTTCAATTCCTTGTTTTCTTGAATTATGTCTAAATAAATCACAATAATTTTGATTTGACTTTAATTTTGGAACTTTACTTTTAATAACAGTAAAAATAATCAAAGGAAAAATTTCATCTGCTCCAGGTGAAGTTTCTTTATTTGAATTTTTAGAATACATTATAGATAAAATATTAACAACATTCATAAAAGTATATAATTTATCTTTTGGACATTTACATTGATTAATTGTTGATAATTTATTAATTGCCATTGATAAATAATTATTATCTAATACTGATGATGGAATTTCAAATAAATCTGGTGTTATAAATTGATATTTTTCAAGTAAATAATCAAATTTATAATCTTCTTCTCTATCTTTTCTATTTGAACAAAATATTTGATTATATAATTTTTTTGTAATTATTGATTCAAAATTATCACATAATTCATTATATATTTCTTCGGTTTTGTAATTTAATTTTATTGACCATATTTGGCAAAATTTTTTTATTAATTTGTTTATAAATAAATGGAAATTTTCAGCTATTTTTTCTATTTTTAATGAATCTGCAAGTTTTGGAAATTCTTCTTTAAAAAATCTATATTTTGTTATATTAAAATATATTTTACTTGTTTATCATTTCAATGATTTCTTTTGATTTTGAATTTTTGATTTTTTCGTTAAAATTAATTTTTGATGTATTTTGTTCGTTTTCCATTACAAAAAATAAATAATTTTTTAATTAATTTTTTATATATTTTTTAACGTTTTATAAATTATTAACTATTAAAAAAAAATATTAATAAAAAATATGTTTTATAAACAATAAATTAATATATTTCATTTATAATTTTACATTATGTTTTAGGAATATATTAAAAATATCATATGTTTGATTTAAATTATGTAATTTTAAAAAGAAAAATGCTTTTTATTCACATAATTTATATTTATCTCCTTTACTTAAATTAAAAAAATTAATTTAAAATATGATTACAAATAGTCAATAAAAAAAACATATACATATAATTTTTAACATTCTCTATAAATATTAGAGGTAACTTTATTAAGAATATCATTTTTATAATAAGCAATGCCATTTCTAACATCCATATTATTTTTAGCAATATTTAACAAAATGGGAAGAAGATCAATTAAAGCTCTATCATCAACTTCTTTTCCCCAAAATGACTTAATAGTAATTCCATTTTCTTTTTGTAATCTAAAATTTTGTGTCATATTATCTACAATAATAATTCTACTTAAATCTCTTCCTAATTTACTTAGATCTTTAACAAAATCTCTTCCTATAATTGTAGTATGATTTCTATATAATCTATAATCAAAATAAATTTTTTCTTGTTCAATTAAATTAATCATATGATCTGCATAATCTTGAGTACTTGAAGTAAAAATTACTAATTCATAAAATTTAACTATTCCATTTAAAAATTCAAATAATCCAGGTCTAATTTGTAAAACTCCTTTTGTTTCATTTACAGGGTCTATTTTAAAATGAATTAAAGTTTCATCTAAATCTAATACTAAAGTATACTTTTTATGAGTACCTTTTGTTAAATATGGAACTGGAATTTTATTTTCTATTATTATTAATTTATTTTCTTCTATATATGACGTTGATGCAACAACACTTCCTTTTTTATTTAATATTTTATATATTTTATCTCTGAAAAATGTATTTAAATCATCAATTTTTATATTTGGTATATTTCTATAAATATTTGCTAAGTCTTTTATTTTTCTTGAATTATCTTTATATTCAAGAACAGTTCCATAATTTCTTAAAATTATTCTTTGAATATTTGATATTGTTCTACAAATTCCTTTTATTTCTTCTATTATATAACATAAATCAGATTTACTATCTTTTATCATATTTTCTAATTTTTTCACCCAAATATTATATCCAGAAATAATAATTTTAGAATATAAATATTTACTAATTAATATTAAAACTTTATAATGATATAAAATTAATTCAAGTAATAATGAAGATAAATGATTATATAAAATAGGTTGAAAAGATAAATCATAGCATAAAATAATAGAAAATAATTCTTGATTATTTGCATATTGAATAACTTTTTTATTTTTTTCAACAACAAAATATTTATCAAACTGATTACATAAAGAAGAATTAAAATAAAAATTCCACCATTCAAAACATTCATCATAACAATAATTTCCTTTTTTAATATTATTAATAATATTCATATATTTATCAGAATCCATTAAAATATCTTCAATATTTAAAATAGGTCTTTTATCTTCAAAAGTATTTTCTAAAAGTGAATTATCAAAATAAGTCATAGTATTATTTAATAAAGATTCATCTTCTAAATTCATTTTTTTACTAAAAGTAGTATCTGCAGTTAAAGTAATATCATTTCTTTCATTTTCAGAATAAGTATTTGTTGAATAAGTTCTTGGAGTTGTTTTAGAAAAAAAATTTGAATTTGTTTTTCTTGATTTAGTACATAATGGAGATTGAGGAATCCAATTTTTTTTACTATATATTAATTTTTCATTTTTTTTATTTTGATTTATATTTAATACTTTCATTGTTTGTGATATTGATTTTAAATCATTTGGTGCTTTTATATTTAACGACCTTTGATATGAAAAAATTGGATTTGTTTTATTTAATATGTTATTATGAAAAATATTCCTGGATGAATATGATTGATTTTGATTTAAACGCTTTAAATTTTGTAATGCTGGATTTGCTTCGTAGTTTTGATTTGGAAATTCTTTTAATTTTTTTTCCATTTTTGAATTATTATAATAAATTATGATTTATATTAATTTTTAATGTTTTTTTTATAGTTTAAAATTTGTTCAAATTTATAATTCAAAAATAAATTTATTCTTTTTTAATTTTTATTATTATATTTTCATTTATTTATAATTTTATTTGATTTTCTTATTTATAAAATAATTCCTAATAATAAAAGATTTTATATATTTTTGCTAATTTTTAAGTTATTTATTTGTTTAAATTATTATCTATTAATTTAATACAAAATTCATAAATTAATCATTATTATAATTTTATTTATATTTTAAATTGTATTTTGGAAACTATCTATTCAAAAAGTTTTTTAGAAAAATGAATTAAATGAAAATTTAAATTTAAAAAAATTATTGAAGAGATTAATAATAATAAAAAATGAAAATGTTTATATTTTTATATACATTAATTTAATTTTTTTAAATAAAATATTATTAACATAAATAATATAATTTTTTTTTGAACAATTTTTTACATATATAAATCTTGTTTTATATAATTCTTTTTTCATATTCTATTCATATAAAAAACTCTTATATTTATATTCCAATAAATTCATATATAACTACATTCTTGAAATTATATATATAATATCAAATTTAAATAAAATTTGTATTATTTTGAGAATAAAATTGGAATATAATTTTTTTATAAGTGAATCATGGTATATTTTAATCATTTAATGAATTTTATGAAAAATTTCATAAAAAGAATAACCATAATCGTTAAATTTTTCGTAATTATAATTTTTTTTTCTTTTAATTAATTTTTGAAATTTTGATATATTTTATAATAAATAATCCTTATTTTCAAAAACAATTAAATATCTGAAGAATATATAATCAATAATAAAATAGAAAAATCAAAATTATTTATTTTTATCAATAACTTCAATATCTCTATGTATAATTTTTTTAATATATAAATGCAATTTATGTAAATTCATATCAAATAATTTCCAATATTTTTTATATTTTTCATTTAAATATTTTAAACAAATAACCCCAGTTTGAATTTTTTTATATTTTAATCCATCTCTATATAAAAAATAATTAATTTTATTATCTCTAAAAAAAATACAAGGTCCATTTAATTTTCCATTATGCCAAAATCCAACAATAACATTAAAATTATGAATATTATCAATATAAATTCCAAATCCATTTTTTTCACCATATTCATAATATCCAATAAATTTTTTTCCATTTATCCAAGTAAATTCTCCATAACCATGAATAATTCCATCATTAAATTCACCTTCATAATAACTACCATTAAAATAATGAATAATACCATAACCACTAATTTTATCATTTTTAAATTCACCATAATATAATGTCCCATCTTCAAATCTAACTGTACCAATTCCTTCTTTTTTATTTTCATTAAATTCACCATAAAAAAAATTTGAATGATTCCATAATTGAATTCCTATTCCATTTAATTTATCATTTTTCCATTCACCTTCACATAATAAATCTTCATTTTTTGAATTAAAAATTCCAAAACCTAAAGGTTTATTATCTATATAATAACCTTGAAAAGTAGTATTATTTGAATTTGAAAATGAAGATATATTATTTATTTTATTATTTTTAAATTTTCCTTTTAATATACTATTATCATTCCATATTATTAAACCAAAACCTTCTTTCTTATTGTTTTTTTTTGTTCCTATAAATTTGAAATTTTTTATCTTTTTTATAAATAAACCATATATTTTTTCATTATGTTTTTTTTTCTTATAATTTGATTCTATATGTTTAGAAATATAAATTGGTAATTCTTCTTTTTTAATTTGAGGTTTTAAATAGATTGGAGGGTTATAAATAGGTAAAAAATACACTTTTTTTCCATTAATATTTGAATTAGAATTAAATTTCTTTTTTTCATGTGATTCAATTTCTTGAAAAATGGGACTTTTAAAATTGAAAGTAATTTTTGTTTTAATATTTATTTTTACTGGATTTAATAATGAAAATGATGAACTTTCACTTATATTTGTTCTTTGACTTATTATTGTATTCATTTTTTTTGATTGATAAATTTCATTTTCATTATCTTTTTTTCTTCTAAAAAATTTTGTAATTGTCTCACCAAAAATAGGTAAAAATGAGTTTTTTCTTAAATAGGTAGTATCAATTTTTTTTGTTTTTTTTAAATTACTTTCAAAAAATGATTTAAAATTGTCATTTGTACTTAATCTCCTTTTAACTGGAGAAAATTCATATAATTCATTTTCAAATATATCATCATTTGATGAAATTATTTTATTTTGTTTATATGATTTTCCCTTATTTATATTTGAAATATAATATGATGAAAGGAAACCTTCATCATTATTATTATTAAAATATTTCTTTTTATTTGTTTCTATATTATTTTTGTTTTGTTCATTTTTTTGATTATTATTCCCCATTCTATTTTTATATTAAAGAATAATTTTTTCTTAAAAAATTAATAAGACTAATTTTATTTAATTAAATTAAAAAAAAAGTATCATTTATATCTTTTTAACATGTGTATAATTATCATGTTCAATATTCGATTTTATTGAAGATAAATTCATTATGTTATTATTTGTAGTATTTAAAATATTACTTACAACTGAATTTAAAGATAATGAACTTTCAACATTATTATTAATAAATTCATTTATTTTACTTCTATTACTTAATTCTTGATATGAATTTATCATTGTTTTATATTCAATTAATTTATTTAATAATAGTAATTTTTTATTTTTAAATTGTAAATTTTCTTTATTTAATTTCTCTATATGAGTTTCTAATTTGATATTATTTTTTCGGAATTTTTCTAATTTTTGTTTTAAAAATTCTATTTCATTATTTAATTTCGAATGAATAAAAATATATTCATCTTTAATATCTTCAATTTTATTTTTATTCTTTATTTGTTGATTTCTTATTTTTTTTTTAATATAAATTTTACTTTTCTCTTTATATTGATTAACCAAAGATAAATATTTTTTATTTAAATTTTCAATTTTTTCTGATAATGAATGAATATTATATGTAATATTTATATTATCTTCTTCAGAAGGAATATTTTTAGAAATGTGTTCATGTGTTTTATTTGAATTATTTAAATTTGAAGTTATTATATTTAATAATCTATCTGGAATTTTTAATTCTTCAATTTCCTTATTTATAATAACTTTATTTTTTTTTCTCATTTTATTTAATATTTTTAAAGATTATATTTTTATATTTCATCAAATTATTTTTAATTTAATTATCAAAGTGAATTTTAACAATTAATTTTTAAATAATTATATGTAACTTCAATAAGAGTAATTTTACTCATAAACTAAATTTTATTTATTAAAATAGAATTAATATAATAAATTATAATATTTTTTTATTTCAATTTTTAATTTAAAAATATCTAAAATTTATTAATGAGAAAAAAATATATACCTATTTCCTTTTAAATATTATTTAATTCAATTATTAACTTTGATATTAAATAAATTTTATTTTTAAATCAATTATATTAAACATGAACTATTTCTAATTAAATATTTAATTTATTATT
>JAEEGK010013566.1_pt1 | contig 18345 bp, 7 predicted proteins | sample 8958771 | NCBI WGS metagenome assembly JAEEGK01 (sample SAMN16246547, study PRJNA631951) | gut metagenome | biome: gut microbiome; feature: rumen; material: SC-attached | host: Bos | place: Iran: Karaj | collected 2018-10
AAATTTAAATCATTGATTTTCAAACTCCCAATACAAAATTATTAAAAAAAAATAAAAAAGTATTTAAATAAAAATTAAATAATAATTAACAAAAAAAAAAATAAAAAAAAAAAAATCTAAAATAAATGTCAACTCCCTCAGAGCAGAATTTAACTTCAATACTATCAATATCGATTTCCTCATTCAATGAGAAATACGTTGATGGAAAGACAGTTACATTTTACCAACTTCAACTAACATCAAACATAACAAAAACATCATGGACATTGGAGAAGCGATATTCTGACTTTAAAAATCTTCACACTTCCTTAAAGGCTTTAATTCCAAATGTTCCTTCAATTCCAGCAACTACTTTCTTTCGTGTATCATCTATAGATGCATTAACCAAGAGACGAATCGAATTAGAGAAATTCATTCAAGAATGTGTTTTTAGAAAAGAAATTTTAATGAATCAATTAACAAAAGATTTTCTCGAAATTGAAAAAAATGCTCCTGAATTAATAGGAAATGAAGTTATTAAAAAATATGAATATACAAGATGTCCTTTAGGAGTTCGTGGATTTATTCTTCTTCCACATCGAGAAATTTTCCTCTTATGTTGTAGTGATATGAATATTATGTCAAGAGCTGATTCAATGATTTCTAATATTAGTATGCCTTGGGATAAATCTAATGATACTAAAGTTCCTTTAGGTGCTGCTTTTGTTTATCAATGTAAACCAGATCCAAAAAAAAAAGAAGATTATATCATTCATAAAATATGGGTTAGATCATATCCTATTCAAACTGGGGTCATTTCATGGGATGATATTGATGAAATGTATTGTGTAGGAAATGATGATGGTGCTATTTACTTATATAAACATAAAGAAGGAAGTAAGTATACTGATTTTGATAATGTTGCTGAATTACGTTATCATAGAAATCGTGTTATGGGAGTTGCTTATGATTCCAAAACAAAATGTCTTTATTCTTGTTCCACTGATCGTACATTTTATGTATGTGATTTAAGTTCTAGTCAAAATGCTTATTCCCTTGTCTGCGCTTCTGATGCTGGGTACACAAACCTAGAATATGACCCGAAGAACAACCGTGTGTTCCTAACAGATGAATATGGTGTGCTTTCTTGCTTCATCACTACATCATACCCACCAATGCAGGTTCTCAATCTCTACACTACATCGAATAATTCAATTAGAGCTTTCCATGTTGATTATATAAACAAATATATATTCACAGGGAGTGTGAATGGAATGATATGCATTATGAATTTAGGAGATCCAGGAAAGGAAAAATTCATATCTCAAATTTCATCTTTCCAAATTACAAATATGAAAATTCGAGTTTGTAAATATAATAAAAATGGACATGTTCTTATGACTGGAGATGAAGTAGGAAGAGTTACTATATGGTCACTTAAAACAGGGAAACCAATTTATATGTGGGAAGCTCATCCAAAAAATGCTATTACGACTTTGTTCTTTGAACAAAAGGAAAATTTACTTTGGACTGGAGGAAAAGATAAATGCATTCGAGTTTGGAAATTACCTGAAAAATTTGAAAGTAGTGAAGTGAGTAATTTTCAAAGTGAAGGTATTCAACAAATTACTGAAAGTTTAGCTATTATGAAAATTGAGAAAGCAAGTAAAAAAAATGGAGAAGATTATGATTCAAGTGATGATGATTTAAATGGATGGGATTTTAGACCTTATTAAAAAATATTTTATGATGATTTTTTTATTTATTTTTTAGTTTAAAGTCTAGATGAAATTGTTTATTTATGATTTTTTTATTATTATAATTAATAATAATATTTATTTAAAATAATTCATGAGAAAAAAGTTAATTTATAATTTATTTAAACAGACAATAAAATAATTTTAAATTGTCAAAATTTTTTTTAAACTTTTTAAAAATGATTATTAAAAGCAAAAATAGTTATTACTATATAAATTTCATTATTTTTTGTTGTTTTAAAAAAAAATTCTTTATTAAAAATTCCATCTGTTTGATTATTTCCATAAAGAGAAGGAGAAGAATGATGAATAAATTCTTGATTTTCTGGATTTTTAATAATAGTAGTAAAAAAATTATAAGAAAAAGTATTTTTAAGTAATTTTAATTTTTCATTTTCACCATTCTTTAATTTAAGTATTAAATTATTTTCTACAAAGTTTCTTACCAATGTTCCAAAATCTGTTTGATCTTCATTTTTTTCAACAAATGTTTGTAAATCATTTTGAAAATTTTGATTTAACAATTCTTCAAATAAAGGAACAATATAATAGAAATATTCCATATTATTTTTAAAAAATTTTTTTCTTTCTTCTTCTTGTTTTTTTGCAATATCTTCTTCCATTATTATTAAAAAAAAATAAAAAATAAAATAAAAGTAAATAAAAAAAATGAAAATAAATAAAAATAAAGTTTTTTTAAATTAAAACTGAAAATAATAAATTGAAATTAAATATTATATTCAAAAAAACTTTGATAAAAAAACAGAAAAAAATTTCAAAAAAAAATAAATAAATAATAATTTAAGCAATAGAAGTTCTACTTAAAGTATGTGTTCTAGGATTAACAACAGTATTAGATCTTGGTACATAATCTTCTGTTTTTCCTTTAATAACTAAAATATTATTTCCATTAGAATTAAGAGCAAATAATTGTTTCATATCTTCAGAAACACAAATAAATTTAATTGAATCATTATCATTAGTGAAATAAGCATTTAAATCTATTTGAACTTGCATAAAAAAAGAAGGGATAGTTCTAATATTAATTTCATTTTCATTAATATAAACAAAAAATTCACTTTGTGATAAATCTTTCATGATTAAAGGACATTTAATATTAGAATTAGTATTTTGTTTTTTTAAAAAATGACCATTAATAGAATAAGAATATAATTCAGTTTCATTTTCTAAAGAATTAACAACAATTACACAAGGAATAGGATTTGAACTTAAAAAAACATTTGTACAATTATTAATATCTAATTTTAAACTTCTTATTAATTTACAATCTGGTAAAGTATAAATATTTATAAAACCATTTAAAGTTCCAATAACAAATAAATTTAAATTATCATTAGAATTAATGTGTACAATTTCAGAATTATTATTTGAGAATAAATTTATTAATTTAAATTCTTTTTCAAATGATATTGAATAAACTGCAATATTACCAATTAAATTTCCGCAAATTGCAAAATCTTCATTTTGAGTTATTTCAATTGAAGTTATTGGAATTTCATCATTAAAAGGGAATAAAGTATTATATTGAAATTTAGTATCATATGTTATTATTAATATTTTTCCATCAAAGAATCCTCCTATCATTATTGATTTTCCTTTATTAAATATACAAATATTATTATTTTTGTCGCTTTCTTTTGAAAAAAATTTCCTCATTTGATTTATTGTTTTATTCTCTAAATTTTTATTTATTTTCGTATCTGAAGAAAAATTTCTATCCATAATTGAATAATTTATTTTCTTTTGTAAATATTGAGTATCATTTGTTAAAAGATATAAATTACATTGATCAAAAACTTTAGCTTTAATAATGAAAGAACTAAATAAATTTAAATCTTGTTTATTTCTACATTTATAAATTTTAATATCAGAATTTTCATCAGTAATTTCAGAACCTTTTAAAACAAAAAATTTTTTATTTCTTTGAGGAAATTCCTTAATATAAATTTGTTCTGGTGTTAAACCAAATTCAACTAATCTTAAAATAACACTTCTATCATCATAATTATTTAAATTTATTTTATCTTCATAACTTGCTTCAGAAAAAACATTGAAAGCTAAATCAGCATCTTTTCCTCTATTTTTATAACCAAAAATTAGATCAATCCAATTTTTTAAATTCAGAGAAACATCTTCATTTTCTAATAAACTTCTCATTAAAATAACAAATTCATAAGGATCATTATCACAAGGAGTAAAAATATCATTTACAATTTCTCCATTTTCTAATTGTCCTAAATTAAAATTATTAATATTTCTGAAAATTTCAGGTAAATAAAAAAATTCAGGAACTAATTCTCTTAAATCAGTTTTTTGAGAAGTAGAATTATTAAAAGATTTTTGAACAGATAAAAACAATCGATCAGGTTGATCAAATCTATATCCATTTAATTCAATCATAATATTTGAAAAAGGAAATAATCTCATTAAGAAATTACAAACATATATTGGACAAGAATAATGAGTTCCATAAACATAAGGTTTCATCATGCTTTCATTTATATTTTCTTCTTGATCAATTTTCATTGAATTATAAATTTCAATGAAGTTTTCTTTTCTAGAAATTGACTCTTCTGATATTTCTAACATTCCTAAAGGTAAAGATAAGTCTCTGAAAGAATAAATTAAATTTCCTTCAAAATATTCATTTTTTAAAGGATCTGTATAATTTGATAATATCCAAGGAAAAACTGGATATTGAGAAATATCATTTAAACTTCTATTACTAAATATATTTAATAACATTAATAATTCAAAATTTGATACTTCCCAATTTGTCCATTCTTTTACTTTTTGACTTAATTTTAATTTTTTTCTCCTGTATTCTGGTCTTATTTTCTCATTATTTAAATATCCTATTATATTATCAAATTGGTCTTTTTCTTTCATATCATTTATTAATTTTGAATTATCTGGAATTAAAGTTAATAATTCAGAAATAAAATTTTCTCTTTCTTTTTCTACTTTGAAATTTAAATAATAACTTTTATGATTATTTGTAAAGATTTCTAAACCTGAATTTTTATAATAATATCTTCTTCTGAAAATAAATTTTAAATTAGATATATTAACATTAATATGTGATAAATCTTTATTTTTTTTATGAAAAGTAAAATAACTTCCATAACAACTTTTTCTATCAGGATCATAGTCTGAATTTCCTTTAACAGAAAATGTAAAATCACTTTTATTATTTTCGAATTTTTGATTAGAAAAAACTTTAAAAGAAATAAAATTATTATTATCTTTATTTTCAATAGTAATTACTCCTTTAATATGATGAGAAGTTTTAACTATACAACATAAATAATAATTTTTATTTTCATCTTTATTTTGACTTTTATTTTTTCTTGAATTTCTATAATCATCATTATCTTTTCCTGAATCTAAACTCTTTTGAATTAAAAGATAATTTTTAGCTAATTCATTATTTGCATTTCTATAAATATATCTGAAATAATTATCACAAGGAGAAATTTCTTTTTTATTATCTAAATTTGAATTTTGTTCATTATTTAATATTTCATCAATATCCAAATTTATTTTATCTTTTTTATTCTTCATTGAATCATCCATAAACATTTCATTAACATTATAATGAGTAAAATTAGGAATGTAATAATCTAAATCTAAAATAGGCATTAATAAAGGTTTCATTAAATTTTTAGTATAATGATTTACCATTTTTAATTTTAATTTATTTACATTTTTATAAAATAAATCTTTATCACTCCATAATCCATTCCAAGAAAACATTTTTTTTTTTAATTTTTGATACTTTGATTTTTTTTCTTTTTGACTTTCATAAGAAGAATTAGAATATTTTTCAAGTTCAGCAACATAATCAGGAATAATATTACAAATATCTTTTTCAATATCAAAAATACATATTTTATAAATTTTATCTTTCATTTCATATCTTGAAACACTAGTATTATATAAATAATTTAAAAAGAAATAATTATTTCTTAAAGATATTCTAATTTTATCATTGCAAATTAAATAATTTTGCATTTCTGGTCTTTCTAAAATAGAATTAATAGTACTAAAATGAGAAACAGCTAATTGTTTAATTTTATCATAATCTAAAATAGTTTTTCCATTATTATCAATAATATAATTAGAAAATAATTTAAAAACAGAAGATAAAGATAAATTATTTCTAGTAATTTTATTTAAAATTGTTTTTAAAATTTGTCCTTTTTCCATATATTGATATTGATGTTTACATATTAATAAACATAAAGTCATTAAATGATTAACACATTTATTAGTTTCTTCTTTTTTAACTTTTGTAATTTTACTTATTTGTTCAAAAAAACATAATCCATAACTAATAGTTTGGAGACATTTATCCATAATATAATTATATGAAGTTTCCTGAGTTTTAATATATGCATTTGATGAAGCAATTATTATATATTTTATAAATCTTTTATATTCTCTTAAATATTTTATATATTCATTTTCTGGTCCATCAGTTAATAATGTTATTATTGAAGTTAATTGAATTGGAATTATACTTAATAATGGAATCATTCTTATATGATTTTCTTCATTTTTTATCTTATAACATAAAAATTTTAAATCTGAAATATATGCATTTTTCCTTTCTTTATTTAATATTACATAATTTAATATTGACTCATATTTACTATAAAAATCTTGGTTTTGATTTTTATTTTTTAATAACAATGGATTGGCTTTATATATATTTTCCTTTGAAAATATATAATTAAATATTTGATATGAAGAATAAAATAAATTAAAATCTTTCCATAAGTTTTCGACATTTTTTGTTTGAGGTTTTTCATTTAAATTCATTGAAACACAAAAAAGAGTTGGAAGATAAATTTTATTATCTAATTCATTTAAAAAGACATCTTTACTTCTTTGAATATCTTTTTCACTTTTATATATAAATGAAAATTGGAAAACGACAGAAATAAAAAATAAATAATTTCTTAGAAAAGAATTATTATCAATATTAATTTCAACTAAATTTTTTTTATTTTTAAAAATTTCACTTTCTTCTAAAGAAAAAATTTGTTCATGAATATCATTTAAAATTTCTCTAATTAATTGAAAAACTTTTTTTTCATTTTGATTATTTCTTCTTTTTAAACCCCAAATTAATAAATTTTCTAATTTAATTCCTGGATTTTCATCTTTAGAACATTTAATAAGAGAATTGATAAAAATTTTAATAAAAAAATTTTTAGATTCTCTAAAAATATTTTTATTCATTTCTTCATTAATTAAATAATTATCAAACATTTTATCTAAAATCCAACAACAAATAAAATCACTATTTAACATAATTTTATTATTATTATCATTTAAAGTTAAAACAGTTAAAGTTTTAATAAAAGAAGAAGTAAAATTAACATTATTTAATTCATCACAAAAATAAAAGACTAATTGGAAAATATCAATATTTAAAATAGTTTTATTTTCTAATTTTATATTTTCAATTGATTCTTCTTTAAAAACATTTTCATAATCTTTTATACTCCAAAAAAATAAAGAATTATATAATGAAACTTTATAACTTTCATATTCCACTTCATTTAAAACTAAAATTTTATCATTAAAATTATTACAAAGCGAAATGTCTTTTTCTCCTTTTAATTTTTTAATACAATGTAAAGCTAATTCATTAATTTCTTTTTCATTTTTATCTAAAAATTTATTTGTTGAATAAAAAATTTCTCCTGGTAATAAATTATTTCTTAACATTTCAATAAAAGAAATATTTGGTTTATTTCCTGTAATAGTGAAATAATTAGTAAAAATAAAAAAGAATAATTTTATTATATCTAATCTTATATCAAATAAACCTTTCTTAAAAACTCCAATTAAAATTTGATAATAATTAATACTTTCTAAACCTTTAATAATTAAACTTAATCTTTCTCTTTCATTATCAATATTTTTTTTTAAATTATCTAAATAATTTAAATCAGAATTTGAAGATTTATTTTTTATTTCAGAAACTTTTTTTTGATATTCTAAGAAAATATCTTTTTCAAAAGCTTTAATGAAAATTTTTAAAATAAATTTAGTTAAACAAGGAGAAATATCCAAAGTTAATAATTTAAATAAATCAATAATACTTTCAATTTCTTGATTAGAAAAAATAAAATCAAAAATTTTATTCATTTTTAATAACCTTTGAGGCATTGAAGGATTTAAAATATATTTTTCTCTAGAATAATCTTCTTTAAATTGAGAATAATGAATTTTACAACAAAATTTATCATATCTTCTTTCATCATAATATCTTAAGATAATACACATCTTTTTTATATTAAATATTTTGCCTATTTCACTTGAGTCTGAAAATAAACATAATATTATATTATCCCATAATATTATTTGAGAAGGTTGAGAAAATTTACTTATTATTTTTTCATTTAAATATATATTTTCAAAAAAACTTGAAGTTAATTCATCATTATTTTCTATTAAAAGTAATTTTCCTATTTCACTTATTTCTTCTATTATTTTTTTAGTAAAAAAATTATTTGGATATTTCTCAAAGAATAAACTTAATATTTGAAAACATTTATTTTGATTTGCTGAAATTAAATTTTTTTTTCTTCCTTTTAATATCTTTTTAAATAAAGAAAAATATAATATTAAATTTTCTTCAGTTAATGTTTCTTTCATTGTTAAAAAAATTTCTGCGATTGGAAATAAATTTTCAATTCCAAAAATTAAATTTATTTTTTTTTGATAACAATGATATTTATGATTAATAACTATTCCATTATAATAACCAATATAATTAGAAAGAACATCTTCAACTTCATTTTTTGAATTTAAATTTATTGGTCTTTTAGTTTCTAAACAATTAAAAGGAGTAAAAATAAATTTTAATTCATCAGTTAAAGATCTATTTGGTTTTTTAGGATCATTATTTTTTTTTCCTTTAATAGAAGAAATATCTTTCATCATTTTAAAGAAATTTTCACATTTTCTTCTTTTCCAAATTCCTTCATAATTATTTTTAAAATAAGATAAAAAATTATTATCAAAAATTCCAGAAATACCATTTTCACTTTGAGATAATAAAATAATAGAAGTAGTTTCTCCAATAAATTTATCATAAAAGCTTAAATTTGTAATTTCAGAATTACTTGAAAAAATATTTTTATTAAAAGCATTAATATTAATAGAGTTTTCTCCATTAACAAAAATAGAAATACAATTTTTTTTTTTATTATCAAAAAATAAATTAATAATCATATTATTCCATTCTTCACAATCAATTATTCTATAAGGATTTTGATTTATTCCTTCAACAGTTAAAAAATAAGGATATTTTAAATCAATAGAAATTTTTTGATTATTATCAAAATTAATTGTTAATATGTTTGAAATATAATTTTCTTTAAATTCTGGTTCTTTAAGTCCTACTTTAAAATTTATTATTAATGTTATTCCATATCCCATCATTAATTTATTATATTTTGAATTTTTTAAATCTACTGTAAAATTTCCATTTCCTGTATAATAAAAATAATTTTTTGGATTTGGACAATATTCTTCACATGTAAAGAAAAGTTCATTTAATATTTTTAAAGCAGTATTTAATATTTTAGGATTTGGTTTTTCTACTTTTCTTATTATTCTTGATAATTTTTCTATTAAATATTCAAATATTTCTTTATTTAATTCTATGTGAAAACTTAATTCATGAATTAATTTATATATTAAGTTTATTAATTCTTCATTTTCTTTTTCTGAAAATAGTATTTCAAATAATATTAAATATATTGATTTTCCATTTATTTTTGAAAAAAATTCTATAAATTTACGATTTTCTATTAATTTATCTGTTAATTTTTTTATCCTTGATTTTAACACTTTTTCAGGAATTAATTTTGGATTTTCAAATATTTTTTCTATTAAATCTGGATTATTTACTTTTACTAAAAGAGAATTTTTCTCAAATATTTTATCAAAAATATCTTCTTCTTGTGGATTTTCCATTGTTTAATTTAATTCTTTAATAATATATTTAATTTTTTTATTTTATTATATCTAATTTAAAAATAATGATTTTATTTTTTATTTAATTTTTTTAATTTAATAAATATAAATAATAATATATATAAAATAATATGTTTTTAAATTATGCTTAAATTAATTTTTCTCTTCTATTTGATATACTATTTTATTTCAATTAATTTCATATTTTTTTTTCTAAATTTAATACTAATGATTAACACTTTCTTTTTATTTTTAAAGTTAAAATGTATAAAATGAAATAAAATTAAAAGTTATTTTCTTGAAAAAATTGACTTAATAAAAAAATAAGGAAATTAAACAAAAAAAAATAAATTGAAATTAAAATAATTATATAAATTAAATATAAAATAGATTGAAATATTTTTAATAATTAAAAAACTAGAATGTAAATAAAAAAAAAATGGAATTTTTTTATTTTTTCTTTTTTAACTTTGATAAATCAGGTTTTTTTTTATCTTCACATTCATGTTTTTCTAAAACTGGAAAAATAATATTTGGATCATTAGGAGGACCAATTGGTTCAATAGGAAATTTATTTATATTTTTAAATCTATATTCATTAAATTTTTCTATTGGTTCTTCTTCTTCTTCTTCCTCTTCTTCTTCTTCTTCTTCTTCTTTTTTTAAATTTTTTTTTGGAAGATTTATTTTTTTTTCTTCTAATTTTTTTTCTATTTTTTCCTCATTTTCCATTTTTTTTTAATTTTTTAAATATAAATTTAATATTATTTTTTATATTTTATTTTAAAATTCTAAAAAAAAATTTCTTAATGGAAGAAAATTTTTTTTTAAAAAAAGAAGTAAATGAAGAAAAAAAATTAGAAAATTTAAAAAAAAAAAAAATTGATAATGAGAAATTAAAAATAATAAAAAATGAAAAATTTGAAATAATAGAAAAAAAAAGGGAGAAAATATTTTTAATAACAAAAGAAGATTTTGAAATAAAAAAAGAAAATGAAATTTCATTTGATAATATATCAGAATTAGAAATAGAAAAAAATTATGATTCAGAAGGAGAAAAAATAATAGATTTAATAATGGAAAAAAATGAAAAAAAATATTATTATTTATTAAATAAAAAATTTTTTTCTCCTAATAATTCTTATAGTGAAAATTCAACTGTTGATTCTTTTACTCAATATGAAAAAATAGAAAATTCAGTTTCTAAGGAGAATTTTTCTTTAATTAATAATTCTTTTTATTTAAGAAAATTTTATTGGTTTTTAAATAATAATAAATGCTTTAAAGAAAAAAAAAAAAATGATAATTCTACACAATGTGATTTTGTAATTAATAATAATCTTTTTTTTTCAAATGAATTTTTTACTATTTATTCAAAAGAAAAAATTAAAGAAAAAGAAATTAATTTTTTAAAAATTAATTTATCTTCAAAATGTAATTTATATAATATTTTACAAAAATTGATTTATAAAAAAGAAAAAGGAATTTTACTTAATTTCTTATATAAATATAGAAGAAAAGTTAAATCTATTAAAATTATGGAAAAAGCAGAAATTATAAAAAGTTTCTTTTCTAAAATTAAATATTATAATAAGAATAAATTAAATGAAAGAAAAAAAAATATTCTTAGATATTTAATTTTAAAAAGAGAAGAAAAAAAAATTATTTTACAAACTTATTTTAAAATTTTTAGAAGAAATATTAAACAAATTGAATTAAATATTAATGCGGATATTATTAAAAATTTCTGTAAAGAAAAATTAAAAAAATTTAGATTAAAAAATATTTGGAAAGATTATTCTTATTTACAAAATAAAAAAAGAGAAATAATAAAAAAAATATTAACAAATATTATTCAAAAATTAATTTCTAATAATTTAATTAAAGAAAAAGAAATAAAAGAAAATAAATTTCATTATATTATAAATAAATATTTTAAAAGAAATGATGACGTTCAAATTTTAAGATCTTATTTTTTTAAATTTAGAAGAATAGTTAAGCAAATAAATATTTATGAAAATGGAGAAAAAATAAGAAAATATTTAAGAAAAAAATTATATTATACTTTATATAAAAAAAAATGGAAAGAAATAACAAAAAAATATATTAAATATAATAAAATGCTATTAATCAAAAAAATAAATAAGAAATAAATTTTATTTAATTTTTTTTATTTTAAAAATGGAATATATAAAAGTTAGAATTAAAGTAATAAATCCAAATGAAAATATGATAAAAAATGGAATGGATAAAATATTAATTTTAATAAATAAAAATGAAATTGAAGATTATAATGATTTTATTAATATTATAAATGAATATTTTAAAAAATATGGAAAAATTGAAAGATTAATGGATAAAGAAGGTTTTTTAATTATAAATAATAACAAAATTAATTTTTGGAATTATATTAATGATAATGATGAAATATTAGTTAAATTAAAAAAAAAGAATAATAATGTTAATACAAAAACTATTACTTTAATTAAAGAAGAAAGTGATTCTAATTCTTATTTTAGTGAAGATAATATTATTTCTAATAAGTTTACTCATAAATTGATTAAAAGTAGTAGTTCTGAAGATAGTAAAGAAAAAAAGCAAAATTATGAAATTAAAGAAAGTATAAATGTTAAAAATAATTATAATGATAAGGAAAAAAATGATAATAATGAACAATATTTAAATAAAAAAAGAAAACAAAAAAAGAATAAAAATAATAAAAAATCAAATAAAAATAATAATAATAATGAAATTAATAATAATAATAATAATAATAATAATAATATTAATAATAATAATGATAAAAATAATAATGAAAATAAAGAATATAATAATAATGAAAATAAATTAGAATTAAAAGAAGAAGCACTATTGAAAAATTTAAAAGATTCTAATTTTATAGAAATTCCTCCTTTAAAATTAGATGATAAACAATATTTAACAGAAAATTACCCATTATTATTTAAAAATGGTTCAATATTAAAATTTAAAATTCAAGAATTTGGAAATGAAGGAATTTGTATAGGAAATTATAGAATAGGAGAAATAGAAGATTACTCAGAAGAAAATAATTCATTTTTAATTAAAATTTATAATACTTTAAATGAAGAAAATAGGAAATTATTAATGTATGAAAATGAAGAAAATGAATTATTTATTCCTATGAAAAATTTTGTGGAAATTTGGATTTATGAAAAAAATGAAAATTTAATTATTAATTATGAAGAAAAAGATAATAATTTAATTAATGATTTTTTAATAAGACAAATTGAATTTTACTTTGGTGATTTAAATTATGAAAAAGATTCTTATTTAAAAAGTTGTGAAGATGAAAATGGATTTATTGATTTAGATATTTTAATGCAATTTAATAAAATTAAATTAATGACACAAGATAAAAATATTTTAATTAATGCCTTAAAGGAAAAAACTGATAAAATTGAATTTAATGAAAATTACTCAAAAATAAGGAAAAAAAAGAATAAATAATTAAATTATTAATTTTTATTTTAATTAATTTATTAGATTTTACATTTAATATTTTTATTTTATTTTTATTTTATTTTTATTTACGCACTAATGATTTAAAAAGATATAAACAAAAAAACTATTTTTTTAATCCCTTAAATAAAATAATGAAGTCAACAATAATTTTTTTTATTTTTTTCAAACTAATATTTTCATATTTAACATTTCCATTTAAGAAAAAAAATGAAATTGAAGCTTCTTCAAAATATTTAATATATAATGATTTAATATTAAATCTATTTTTAGGAAGTCCAGAACAAGAAATACAATCAATAATTCAAATGAATAAAAGAGAATTATTCATTCCAAATATTTTAGTAAATGGAAATTATAATGAAAATAAATCTAATAGTTATTTTAATTTACAATTTAATTGGTTTTTAGATTATAATGGAAAACAATATAATGCTAAAAAATCAAAAGAAAAAATAATTTTACCTTGTAAATTATGTGAAAATGATAAAATGATAAAAAATAATTTTTCTTTTTATTTAGTTAATGAACAAAAAGAAAATGAAAGTTTAAATTTTGGTTTAATTGGATTACAAACTGTAGAAAAAAAAGATGAGTTTAATTTTTGGAATCAAATAAATGAAAAAAAAATAATTTCATATAATTTTATAAAAGAAAATATAGGAGAAATGAATTTAGGAATTTATCCTCATGAAATAAATAAAAAGTTAGATAAAGAAACAATAAAAACAATAAAAACTTCTTTTGCTTTATATGATTTTATGATAGAATTTTCAAATATTTCATACGGAAATAAAAGTGATTTTGAAAAAAGAGTTTTTTTTCCGAATAATATTAAAGGAATAATTGCAAGTAAAAATTATCAAGAATATATTAATCAAACTTTTTTTAATGATTTATTTAAAACAAAAAAATGTTTTTCTGAAATTTTAAATGATACTCAAGATTATTATAATAAACTAATGATTTATTATTGTGATAAAGATATTGATATTAAAAATTTTGAAAGTATAAAATTTTATTCTAAAGAAGCTAATTTTACTTTTATTTTAGATTATAAGGATTTGTTTCAATTATATAATAATAAATTTGTTTTTCTTTCTTTTTTTCATACTTCTTATTCAATTTGGAAATTAGGAGAAATTTTCCAAAAAAAATATAAAATGTATTTAGATATTGATAATAAAGTTTTTGGTTTTTATATTAATTATATTAATAATAATTATGTTAATTTATATTTTGTTGTTATTTTTGTTTTAATTACAATTATTTTTTTATTAAGTTTTTTTTTGTATTTTATCATTGTTAAAAAACCAAGAAAAATTAGAGCTAATGAATTAGATGATAATTATGAATATATTCAAACAATTAATATTTAATTTTTATTTTATTTACTATTTTTATTTGAGATATTTATTTTTAGTTTTTTTATTTTTTTGATTATTGATTTATAAAATATATTTAAATATCAAATTAAAATAAAAATTCTTTTTTAATTTAATTAATTGATTTAAGAAATATTTATTTTTTTGGAGTATTTGTTACTTTATTCATTTCATCAATTAATTTTTTATCTTTAGTAACAATTTGAGTCCCAGAAAGATTAGAAAAAATCCATCTCATATCAGTAACATTGTTAGTATTAAAATCATTACCAAAAACAATATTTTTCAATTGTTTACATTTAGAAAACATACTTTTAATTTCTTTCAATTTATTAGATTTAAAAGAAGATAAATTTAACTCCTTAATATTATCACATTGAGCAAACATATAATTCATACTTTCAACATTAATAGTATTAAATTTAATATTAATTTGTTTTAAATTAGTACATTTATAAAACATACCATCCATATTAGTAACTTTTTGAGTATCAAATTTATCTAATCCAGTAATTGTTTCTAAAGCAAAACATTCATTAAACATATAACACATATCATTAACATTTTTAGTATCAAAATTAGATAAATCTAATTTTTTTAATTTTGAACAACAATTAAATAATCCTCTCATTATTATTACTTTTTGAGTATTAAAACTTGAAACATTTATTTCTTCTAATAATTTACATCCGTAAAACATATCTGACATATTTTCTGAATTACTGGTATCAAAATTTGCTAAATTAATTTTTTTCAATGATGAACATTGACGAAACATCCAATAATTTGTTGTTATATTACTTGAATCAAATTTTGATAAATTTAATTCTTCTAATGATGAACAATTGTAAAACAAATAGCTTCCATTTTTTAATTCTATTTTAAAACTATATATATAATAATAATATCCACTTTCTTCGAAATAATCATCAAATTTAAATTCTTTTAAATATGAATAACTTTTTTCTGTATCTGAAAATTTTGGATTTTCTTCTTTTTTTTTGTTTGGTTTAATTTCTTTATTTTTAAATATTATTACATTTTCTTTTATATCTCTTAAATTTTCACCATTTTGTCTATTATAATTTATTAATTGATGTTCTCTATCTAATTCGTCATCCACAATGTTATATATACATTTTATAAAATTTGATTTATTTATTTTTTCTATTCCTAATAATTTTGTTATTATATTTAATAAACGATTAATATATGATTTTAATTGTTCAATTCTTTGTCCTTGAGAAATAAAAGCGCTTTTTGCTTCATCATAATTGGCATTTATTTCTGTTTCATTAAGATCTTTTTTATTCAATTCATTTTCATAATATTCGGAAACAATATTTATAATTTTTTTATTATTATCTTTTTCAACATCTATTAATTTTATTATTTCTGTTAATTCTTCATAATCTTCTTTTTTTTTGCCTAAATCTTGTAATTGTCTTTCTAAATCAGAAATAGTTTCTAAATTTTTTTCATTTTTTAATTTTTCTTTTAAATAAAGTTCTCTTATAATAATTAATTGTTTTTCTATTTCTTTATATAAATTATTTTGACGATTGGAGTGAGGAATTTTTTTAATTAATTTTTCTATTTTTGAACTTTCTTCATCTTTAATTCTTTCTAAACCAGATTTATCATTAATTTTTTCTAAACCAGATTTATCATTAATTTTTTCTAAACCAGATTTATCATTAATTTTTTCTAAACCAGAAATTTCATCAAAATTTGTTTCTAAACTAGAAATGGTATCATTCATTTTTTCTAAACCAGATTTATCATCAATTTTTTCTAAACCAGAAATTTCATCCTCGGTTTTTTCTAAACTAGAAATTTCATCCTCAATTTTTTCTAAAACAGAAATTTCTTTATTTTCAAAAAAAGAAACATTTTTATTTTTTAAATCATACAAACTTTCTTTTAAAAAAATACGAAATTCTGCTTTCCTTTCATAATCTTCAATTTTTATTCCTTTTGATTTTTCTAATTTTGTAATTTTTTCTTTTAATTGTTCATTTTCATTTCTATATTGTTTTAATTCATTTTGAATAGGATTAATTATTTTTTCTAATTCCTTTTTTTCATTTTCTAATTGTTTAATTTTACTATTATATTCATTTGGAGTTATATTTTTTTTTTCTTTTTCTTTTTGTAATTCAATGTATTGATTTTCTATTTTTTCTTTTTGTTCTTTCATTTTTTCTAATTCTCCTCTTATCTTTATTTCTCTTTTACTTAATTCTTTATTTTGATTATTTAAAAGTTTTACTTGTTTTGAAAGTTGAGATCCTTGTTTTTCATATTCTTCTATTTTTTTTTCATATTCGTTTATTTTTTGTTCATATTCTTCTTTTTGTTTTTTTGCTTTTTCTAAATTTTCTCTTAATATCTTTTCTCTTTGAACCATTTGTCTATTTTGAGATTTTAAATTTTTTTCTTTTTTTTCATTTTCATTTTTCTCTTTTTCTAATTCTTTTATTTTTTGTTCTTTTTCATTTTTTTCTTTTTCTAAATTTTTAATTTTTTCATCAGATTGTTTCTGTTTTTCTTTTAATTCTTCTATTTCTTTTTCTTTTTTTTCTTTTTTTTCTTTTGCCTTATCTAGTTCATCTCTTATTTTAATTTCTCTTCTATTTAATTCTTTAATTCGAGCATCCACATTTTTTTCTGTTTTTTCATTTATATTTTCATTTTTCTTTTTTTCTAATTCTTTTAATTGAATCTCTTTTTCTTTTTTTTCTTTTTCTAAATTTTTAATTTTTTCATCAGATTGTTTCTTTTCTTCTTTTAATTCTTCTATTTCTTTTTCTTTTTTTTCTTTTTCTTCTTTTACCTTATATAATTCATTTCTTATATTTATTTCTCTTTTAGTCATTTGCTTATTTTGAGACACTATATCCTTTAATTCTTTTTCTATTTTTTTTATTTTTTTATCTTGTTCTTCTTTTTGTTTTTTAAATTCAGTAAAAACTAAATTATTATTTTCATTATGAGTATTATCATTTTTTAGTTCTATTTTTAAATTTTTATTTTTATTATTATTTGTTTTTCTTATAGTTGTTAATTCTGAATTTTTTTGATTTTCATCATTTAATGAAATAGATTGATTATTATTGGATGATTTACATACTTGAGTGTTATATTTATGTCTTGGTAATAATTTCCATTTTAATTTGTTTATTCCAGATGAATTATTTAAATTGTTATTTGTGGCTTTATTATAACTTGTATTGTTATTCTGATAGCTATTTTTCTTTAAAGAAAAAATATTTTTATCTATAATGCTTGTTATTGGCCTTCGTTGGCTTTTTTCTAAAGAAAGAAAATATGTCATATTGTTGCTAACATCAATATAGTTATTATTATTTAATTCAGAATTATTATTAATAGTACTAATATTATTTATTGTATTGATATTATTTATATTATTCAAATTATTGTTAATATTAATGTTTATATTATTATCAATTTTACAATTTTGAAATTCATTATTTTGAATATGTTTATTTGAATTATTATTTTTATTTTTAATTTTATTAAAATTTTTATCATTATTTAGTTTATTATTTTTTTCTTTTTCACTTTTTTCATAAGAAAAAATATGATTTATTTCTTCTTTTTTATTTGAAATAATATTATTACTTTTATTAAAATGAATATTTTTATTATTATAACAATTAATTTGTATTTTATCAATATTA
>JAEEGK010013567.1_pt1 | contig 18344 bp, 11 predicted proteins | sample 8958771 | NCBI WGS metagenome assembly JAEEGK01 (sample SAMN16246547, study PRJNA631951) | gut metagenome | biome: gut microbiome; feature: rumen; material: SC-attached | host: Bos | place: Iran: Karaj | collected 2018-10
ATCCAGAGGAATATGTTCGTGACCGAAGGCTATGTGCCTGAAGACCTGTGGCGGGGTACGAGGAATATGATGCACGTCCTCGACGAAGAAAGCTTCCACGACAGCTTCGAGCGGGAAAGGAGCGAATACATGACTCCTTTCAAGGTCGGAGACGTTGTGTGCCACAACATATTCGGAGAAGGGAAGATAGTCGGGGCGAACAAGGAATCGACAACATTCGAAGTCCGTTTTGCGGACGGACAGACCAGGCATCTGCGGGCGACTTTCCTGCGTCCTGCGGATTTGCCGGAATAATACCAAGCCTTATGAAGAAGACACCCAAGATTTACAGGACGGACCCATACCTGGAGCCTTTCAAGGAAGCGATAGAGGCTCGCCACAGCCGGATACTCAAGGCTCGTGAGCGTATATCAGGGCCTGATCCGGATGCTTTCGTGCGCAGTATCAACAACCATCTCTACTATGGTCTCCACAAGGAGGCGGACGGGTCCTGGGTGATCCGGGAATGGGCGCCGAACGCGACGAAGATATACCTGATCGGTGAATTCAACAACTGGAAGCGCACGAGTGCCTATGAATTCAAGATCGCAGGGCAGGGGAACTGGGAACTTCGCCTGGATCCGATGTTCCTGAGCCACGGGGAACTGTACAAGCTGTTCATCGAATGGCCGGGCGGCGGAGGCGAGCGTATCCCTGCATATTGCAAGAGACTCGTGCAGGATCCGGTCACGAAGATTTTCTGTGCCCAGGTCTGGGACCCTGCGGAGCCATATACATGGAAACATGACAAGGTGCTGAGGAGGCCGCATCCGCTGATCTACGAGTGCCATATCGGGATGAGCTCGGAGGAGAGGAAGGTCGCTTCGTTCGATGATTTCCGCAAGGATGTGCTTCCGAGGGTCAAGAAGCTTGGATATGACACCATCCAGATAATGGCTCTCCAGGAACATCCGTACTATGGTTCCTTCGGTTACCAGGTCTCCAACTTCTTCGCCGTGAGTTCGCGTTTCGGGACTCCGGACGAGTTCAAGAGACTGGTGGACGAGGCCCACGGGATGGGTATCGCAGTGGTGATGGACATCGTGCATTCCCACAGCGTGGACAATGCCGCGGAGGGCTTGAGCCTCTTCGACGGCAGGGATGACCTTTACTTCTATCCCGGCCCTCAGGGGCATCATCCTGCCTGGGGCTCCAGGTGCTTCGACTATGGCAAGGACGAGGTCATCCGCTTCCTTCTGAGCAACTGCAAGTACTGGCTGGAGGAATATCACCTGGACGGGTTCAGGTTCGACGGAGTGACCAGCATGATCTACTGGGACCACGGTCTCGGCAAGGATTTCGGGGACTACGCCCTGTATTTTGACGAGGGGGTGGATGAGAACGCGGTGACATACCTTGGGCTTGCCAACATGCTCGTGAAGGCCATGAAGCCTTCGGCCATTACAATTGCGGAGGATGTGAGCGGTATGGCCGGACTGGCGGCACCTTTCGAGGCCGGGGGAGTAGGTTTCGATTTCCGGATGGCGATGGGAGTCGCAGACCATTGGATCAAGTGGATCAAGGAGAAGAAGGATGAGGACTGGAGTCCGGGAGAGATGTGGTACGAGCTGACCAACAAGCGCTCCGACGAGAAGACGGTAAGCTACGCCGAATGCCATGATCAGGCTCTTGTTGGTGACAAGACTTTGATTTTCAGGCTGATGGACAAGGAAATGTACTATTCCATGAATATGGAGTCGAGTAATCCTGTAGTGGACAGGGGGATGGCTCTCATCAAACTGATACGCCTCGTCACCATCGGCACCGCCGGAGACGGTTATCTCAATTTCATGGGCAATGAGTTCGGGCACCCTGAGTGGATCGATTTCCCGAGGGAAGGGAACGGATGGAGCTATGCGTATGCCCGCCGTCAGTGGTCCCTGGCAGACGCTGACTACCTGCGTTATCATTGCCTCCAGGACTTCGACAGGGAGATGATACATCTTATAAAACGATATGGCGCTCTTGCAGCCTCCCCTGAGCTGCTAAGGGCTGACGAGGAGAAGAAAATCTTGATTTTCAAGCGCAAAAGCCTTATCTTTGCGCTGAATTTCAACCCGGTCGATTCGTTCGCCGACTATGCCTTCCCGGCCCCGGACGGAGACTACGTCAAGGTGCTCGATTCCGATGAGAAGAGATTCAACGGTTTCTCCCGGTTGGACGACGACGGGGAACATTTTACCGTGGATGGGAACCTTATCCTCTATCTGCCGAGCCGATGTGCATTGGTCCTGACAGACAGAACTAACCGAAAATAATTGTTTTACTGACGAATATGGCTTTTTTGAAATTCAACAAGTCAGAACTGGTCAACCTTTCATATTCTTTGAAGAGGGAGATCATCAACGCCAACAAGACGGGGGCTTACTGCAACACTTCGATAGTCACTTGCAACACCCGCCGTTACCACGGCCTCCTGGCCGTTCCGGTTGACGCTTTCGGAGGAAGCATGCATCTGCTTCTTTCTTCAATCGATGAAAGCCTCGTGCTCAACGGCAAGCAGTTCAACCTTGGCATCCATTGCTACGGAGACATCTATGAGCCGCGCGGCCACAAGTACATCATCGATTTCGAGGCCGATCCGGTACCCAAGATCACTTACAAGGTCGGTGAGATCATATTCACCAAGACCATACTCCTCGTTCCGGACGCCGACCAGGTGATGATCCGGTACGAACTCCTGAACGCTCCTTCGAAAGTCAGGCTCCTGCTTACTCCTTTCCTGGCGTTCAGGGACATCCATCTCCTTACCAGCGAGAATCCGACTGCGAGGACTGAGGGCTGGGAGATCCCTAACGGAATGGCCTGGTGCCTGTATGACGGATTCCCGGACCTGAATATCCAGTTCAATACCAAGGAGGTGGGCTTCAAGGCCACTCCTTGCTGGTACAAAGGGATGACATATTCCGACGAATACCGCCGCGGATTCGACTGTCGCGAGGACCTTTACGTCCCGGGGCATTTCGAGGCCGACATGAAGCCGGGCGAAGCGATAGTGCTTTCGGCAGGCGTAAACCAGGTGGCTGCTACGCAGCTTAAGAGGAAGTTCGAAACGCTGGTTTCCAAGATTCCGGAGATCACCAGCTTTCACGACCATCTGGTGCACTGCGCCGACCTTCTCATCCGCGACCGCAACGGCCGCAAGAAGATTACCGCAGGCTTCTCCTGGATGTTCACCGGTCTTCTCAGGGAGACCCTGGTGTCGCTTCCGGGACTGACCCTGTATGCCAATGGCGACAAGGCTTCCTTCGAAGAGATCCTCGACAACCTGATAGCGGACAATCAGGAGAGGTTGTTCCACAGGACCACCCAGGTGGAGGCTCCTCTCCGTATGGCCGGTGTCTTGAAGAAGTATATTGAATACGGGGCTGATGCCAAGGCTGTGTGGAAGAAATACGGTGCGACGGTCAAGCACATCCTCGAAAGCTACCTGCCGGGAAGAAGGAGCGAGGTCGCGATGCAGCCGAACGGGCTTCTCTGGGCCCAGCTCGACCATGTCGCCCTTTCCTGGATGAACGCCTACGTCAATGGGAATCCGGTCACCGAGAGGGCGGGATACCAGGTGGAAACCAACTCGCTATGGTATCATATGATCAAGTTCGCCATCGAGATGGAGAAGGCATACGGTCCGAAAGGCAGCGAGTTCGTCAAGGAATGGACCAGGATCGCCGGCATGGTGAAGGATAACTTCCAGCCTGTGTTCTGGAACCCAGGAGCCGGTTACCTCGCGGACTATGTGGACAATGAAGGACAGCATATGGAAGTCCGTCCGAACATGTTGTTCGCCTTGGTAGGAGACGACATGCTCGTGGAGCCGGAGGTCGCTTCTTCAGTCCTCCACGTAATCGACAACGAACTGGTCACCCGAAGGGGCCTGAGGACCCTTTCGCCTAGGGATGCAAGGTACAAGGGTGTCTATGAGGGCACTCAGGTGGAAAGGGACCTCGCCTACCATGAGGGTTGCACGAGGGTTTACCTGCTTGCATATTACATCGACACCTGTTTCAGGATGAAGGGTCCTTCATTCATCAACAGGGCACAGTGGCTGGTGAACGGCTTCTACGAGGATCTCAACAAGCACGGCGTAGGTTCGTTCTCGGAACTCTACGACGGAGACCCACCTCACGAGCCGCACGGAGCCATCTCTTCCGCAGTGGCAACTGCGGCACTTCTGACCGTGGATTATCTAATATCAAAATATAAGGAGGCATAGTCATGAGAGTGCTGATGTTCGGATGGGAATTCCCTCCTCATATCGCCGGCGGTCTCGGTACGGCTTGCTATGGTATCGTGAAGGGTCTGGCCAATAACGGAGTCGAGACGATATTCGTGATGCCGTCGGCTTCCGGAGACGAAGACCAGAGCGCTGCCAGGATCATCAATGCCAGCGATGTACCGGTGGAGTCCGTAAGTTCTTCCGTGGACGAGTTCCTGGACAAGGTCAAGTTCGTCCGAATCGGATCGAATATGATCCCTTATGTCGATCCTGACGAGTTCCAGGAGATGGTAGAGTCGGAGAGGAGACTCCAGCAGGAGTCTTTCGCCAAGCATATCGGCCAGAAATTCCGTTTCTCCGGACGCTATGGTTCCAACCTGATGGAAGAGGTCGCCCGCTATGCCATGGTGGGTGGCACCATAGCCATGGAGCATAAGGATGAATTCGATGTGATCCACGCCCATGACTGGCTTACCTATCTGGCCGGAATAGCCGCAAAGGAACTTACCGGCAAGCCGCTGGTCGTCCACGTCCACGCTACATCATACGACCGCGGCACCGAGGATATGATCGACAGCCGTGTCTATGGTATCGAGAAAAGAGGCATGGAGGCCGCCGACAGGGTAATCACGGTCAGCGACCTTACCCGCAACATAGTCATCAACAAGTACGGGATCGACCCAGACAAGGTCGTGACAGTCCACAATGCGGTCGATTTCAGCGGCAGGGACAACGTCACCGTCGAGAGGGGCATCCATGAGAAGGTGGTGACCTTCCTTGGCAGGATCACCTTCCAGAAAGGTCCTGAATATTTCATCGAGGCTGCGGCAGAGGTGCTCAAGAGGACCTCGAACGTCCATTTCGTGATGGCCGGAAGCGGTGACATGATGAACCGCTGCATCCGCCACGTCGCCCGTCTTGGAGTTTCCGACAAGTTCCATTTCACCGGATTCCTGCGCGGAGCGGACGTACAGAAGATGTTCGCGATGTCCGACGTTTACATAATGCCGTCGGTTTCAGAGCCGTTCGGTATCTCTCCTCTGGAGGCGATGCGCACGAACGTTCCGTCGATCATCTCCAACCAGTCCGGAGCGGCCGAAGTCCTGAAATATGCCTTCAAGGTGGACTTCTGGGATGTCGATGCGATGGCTGACGACATCTACGCCCTCCTGAATTATCCTGCGCTTGCGGAATTCTCCGCGAAGCAGGGCTACGACGAGGTGAACCGCCTCAAGTGGAATATGGCTACGGCCAAGATGAAGAAAGTATACGAATCCGTCATAAACAAATAAAAGGAGAACAGTTATGAAAAAGAGCATCTGTCTATATTTCCAAGTGCATCAGCCTACCAGGCTCAGGCTTTACAGGTTCTTTGACATTGGAAAGGACTCTCATTACTACGACGATTTCGCGGACAGGACCATCCTCCAGAGGATAGCCCGGCGGTGCTATCTCCCTATGAACAAGCTCCTTCTCGACCTGATCGAGAAGCACAAGGGAGATTTCAAGGTAACGTTCTCCATCACGGGTTCCGCCCTCGAGCAGTTCGACAGGTACGAGCCTGAGGTGATCGACAGCTTCAGGAAGCTGGCTGACACCGGGTGCGTGGAATTCCTCGCGGAGACATATTACCATTCCCTGGCTTCCCTGGCCTCGGCTTCCGAGTTCAAGCATCAGGTTGAAAAGCACTCCAAGGCCATCGAGGATCATTTCGGAGTCAAGCCGACCGCTTTCAGGAACACCGAGCTGATATATTCCGACGCCATCGGCAAGCAGGTCTATGACCTCGGCTTCAAGACGATGCTTACCGAAGGTGCGAAGCATATCCTTGGATGGAAGAGCCCGGATTATATCTATACCGATCCTCTCCAGAAGCACCTGAAGCTCCTGCTGCGCAACTATACCCTGAGCGATGACATCGCGTTCAGGTTCTCCGACCAGGGATGGAAGGACTGGCCTCTCACCGGGGAGAAGTTCCTCTCCTGGCTGAAGGCTGCCGACGGAGACATCGTGAACCTGTTCATGGACTACGAGACCTTCGGAGAGCACCAGAAGGAAGCTTCCGGAATATTCGAATTCATGAGGTACATGCCTGAGGCCCTGCTGGGCGACGGTTCTTTCGAGTTCACGACTCCTACCCTTGCCGCCAGGAAGCTCAAGGCAATCGCCGAGATCGAGGTCCCGGATGCGATTTCCTGGGCCGACGAAGAGAGGGACATCACCGCCTGGCTCGGCAACGAGCTCCAGCAGGATGCCTACAACAAGCTCTACGAGCAGACCGAGAAACTCTCCCTCGTCAACGATCCGGTGCTGTGGGAGGATTTCGGACATCTCCAGGAGAGCGACCACTTCTACTACATGAGTACCAAGTTCTTCTCCGACGGGGAAGTCCACAGCTACTTCAATCCGTACAACACACCTTACGAGGCCTTCATCAACTACATGAACGCACTCAGCGACTTCATCATCAGGATCGACGATGCTGTCGCCACGTTCACCCGCATGTCTGAAGCTAACTTCAAGGCCGGCAATCCGGAAGCGAAGGCCCCTGCGAAAACCCCGAAACCGAAAACCACGAAAACTGCGAAAACAGTAAAAACAGTCAAGAAAAAGTAAATAAATGGCAAACGAACTGATCAATCCCGATTACCTCTTCGAAGTCAGCTGGGAAGTCTGCAACAAGGTCGGAGGAATATATACGGTGATCGCCACCAAGTCTCTCTACCTGAAGCAGCAGCTCCACAAACACCACATCCTGATAGGACCTGACGTTTGGATGGATACGGAAACGAACCCGGACTTCATCGAGGATACACACCTTTACAGTCTATGGAGAACACATGCTGCATCTGAAGGCCTCAGAGTGCGGATCGGCAGGTGGAACGTCCCCGGCAACCCGATCGCGATCCTGATCGACTTCAAGCAGTTCCTTACGAAGCAGAACGATATCCTTACCGAATACTGGAAGCGCTTCGGCGTGGATTCCATCACCGGCAACTGGGACTACCGCGAGAATGTCCTGTTCGGATATGCGGCAGGTCATGTGATCGAGAGTTTCTACAGGTTCAACCTGAACGCATCGGACAAGGTCGTCGCACAGTTCCACGAGTGGCAGACCGGTTCCGGACTCTTGTACCTGAAGACTACATCACTTCCGGTTGCTACGGTATTCACGACCCACGCCACCGTGGTCGGCCGTTGCATCGCAGGCAACAATCTTCCGCTGTACGATTCGATGAATCTCTACGACGGAGACCAGAAGGCCCAGCAGTTCGGCGTGACCGCGCTCCATTCCATCGAGAAGGCTTCCGCCCAGAATGCCGATGCATTCACGACGGTGAGCGAGATTACGGCCAAGGAGTGCGAACGGTTCCTCAAGCGTCCGGTTGATGTCGTAACTCCTAACGGATTCGAGAATTCCATCACCCCGGCCACTGACGAGGAATATGATGCCAAGCGCAAGGCCGCGAGGGAGAGGCTCATCGAGGTCGCTACAGCAATGTCCGGCGAGGAGGTATCCAAGGATGCCATCCTGATCGGAATCGGTGGACGATATGAATACCGCAACAAGGGTATCGATGTATTCATCGACGCCCTGAAGAAACTGTCCGATACCGAACCTGAAGGTCGTGACATCCAGGCTTTCATCATGATCCCTTCCGGCCATAACGGAGCCGACAAGGAGCTGGTTTCCAAGCTTGAGGGCAAGAGCCCGCAGTACACAACCCAGGTCTCCCATTACCTGATGAACCCTGAATATGACGTGATTACGCGCCGCTTCAGGGAACTTGGATTCAACAATGCCAAGGGCAGCCGCGTGAAGGTGTATTTCATTCCGTCATACCTGAACGGGAGCGACGGCGTATTCAACATGAAGTACTACAACCTTCTCGCAGGCCTGGACCTCACCCTGTTCCCTTCGTATTACGAGCCGTGGGGTTATACCCCGCTGGAAAGCCTTGCTTTCCGTATTCCTACCCTCACGACGAGCCTTTCCGGCTTCGGCCTCTGGGTCAGGTCCCACTATGGGAAGGAGCATCCTGGCATCACCGTGACCGACCGCAGCGATTCGAACTATTTCGATGTCGTGGACAGCGTGGTGGACAGGATCAAGGAAATCGCTTCCCTTGACGGCGATGGCCGCAGGAAGTACATGGATTCCGCACGGGATGTCTCTACTATAGCCCTCTGGGAGAACCAGATACGCTATTATCAGGAAGCGTATTCAATCGCGCTCGGCAAAGTGATCGAGGCGCAGGGAGCATTCCCTGGCGAGTATAACGAGGACCAGCCGGTGGAATACAAGAAGATCGGAATCAACGATCCGTCCTGGAAGAGCGTGATGGTGACCCGCCATCTGCCGGATGCGATCTCAGGCCTCGAGACCCTGTCCAAGAACCTCTGGTGGTGCTGGAACGAGTCCGCGAAGTCCCTGTTCAAGTCCATCGATCCGGAAATATGGGACAAGACCAAGCACAACCCTATGGCGTTGCTCGACGTGGTCAGCCTGAAGAAGTTCAAGGCCCTTGCCAAGGATGAGGAATTCGTCGGCCGGCTCAATGCCGTCATGGATGAGTTCAATGACTACATGGCCCTCAAATCCCAGAGGACGGATCCTATGGTGGCCTACTTCTGCATGGAGTATGGTCTGGATACATCCCTGAGGATCTATTCGGGAGGTCTCGGTCTGCTCGCGGGTGACTACCTTAAGGAGACGAGCGACATGAACGTCAACCTGGTCGCGGTCGGACTGCTTTACCGCTACGGCTATTTCACCCAGGTCATCACCGGCAACGGCATGCAGATCGCCCGCTACGACGCACAGGATTTCACCAAGATTCCGGCCCAGCCGGTATTGGACGCGGACGGCAACTGGATGACCACCAGCGTCGCTTTCCCTGGAAGGACCATAACCGCCAGGATATGGAAGGTCGGAGTAGGCCGTACGGACCTGTATCTCCTTGACACCGACTACGAAGCCAATATCCCTGAAGACCGCGAGGTTACCTACCACCTCTACGGAGGCGACTGGGAGAACCGTCTCAAGCAGGAACTCCTGCTGGGAGTCGGTGGAATCAGGGCTCTCAGGAACCTGGGCATCGAGCCTCAGATCTATCACTGCAATGAAGGACATGCCGCATTCACGGGACTCGAGAGGCTTCGTGAATATATCCAGAACGACAACCTGGACTTCGGCGAGGCCATGGAGGTGGTCAGGTCTTCATCCCTGTTCACGACCCACACTCCGGTTCCTGCCGGCCACGATGCATTCGATGAGGGGCTTCTCAGGAAATACATTGGTCATTACCCTCAGCGCCTGAAGATCGACTGGGAGACCATGATGGGTCTCGGTAAGGCGAATGTAGAGGATCGTGGCGAGAAATTCTCGATGAGTTTCCTGGCGGCCAACTGTTCCCAGAATGTGAACGGAGTTTCCTGGCTCCACGGAGAAGTCAGCAAGGACATATTCAACAAGATGTATCCTGGATACCTTCCTGAGGAGCTGTATATCAGTTACGTTACCAATGGTGTACATTACCCTACCTGGGCATCCGCTGAGTGGAAGAAGATACATGCCAGGGTGTTCGGGCCTGAGTTCAAGACCCATCACTATGACAAGTCCTGCTTCGACGGAATATACGAGGTTCCTGATTCCGAAATATGGGAGACCAGGAAGCATCTGAAATCCAGGCTTATAAGGGTCGTAAAGAACAGGATTTCCGACCCGAACCTCTGCAACCATTATTCTCCTAGCCAGATCGTGGCTATCAAGGAGAACCTGAGGGATGATGTTCTCACGATCGGTTTCGCAAGGCGTTTCGCTACATACAAGAGGGGAACCCTCCTGTTCACCGACCTTGACCGTCTTGCCGCGATAGTGAACGATCCTGAGCATCCGGTACAGTTCCTCTTCGCAGGAAAGGCCCATCCAGCCGACAAGGCCGGACAGGACCTCATCAAGAGGATCATCGAGATCTCCAAGCAGGATCGTTTCATCGGCAAGATCGTTTTCGTACCTGGATATGACATCTCCCTCGCCAAGAGGCTCGTGCAGGGCGTGGACGTGTGGATGAACAACCCTACCAGGCCTCTCGAGGCTTCCGGAACTTCCGGTGAGAAGGCTGCCATGAACGGTGTGATGCACTTCTCCGTCCTGGACGGATGGTGGGTCGAGGGCTACAGGGAAGGAGCCGGATGGGCGCTTCCAAGGGAAAGGTCCTACGACGACCAGAACTACCAGAACGAACTGGATGCCGCTACCATCTATACAATCATCGAGAACGAGATAGCTCCTGCCTATTACGATGTGGACAAGGAGCAGGGTCTTTCTCCGGTTTGGTGCGGCTACATCAAGAACACCGTGGCGAAGGTTGCAAGCAACTTCACCACCAACAGGATGCTTACCGACTATTGCAACCAGTACTACATCCCTCAGGCGAAGCGCAACTCAGAGCTGGTGGCCGATGATTATCACGAAGCAAGGCAGATCGCACGCTGGAAGAAGAGGCTGCTCCGCCAGTGGAAGAACGTGGAAGTTATTTCGCAGACCCAGCCGGATCCTTCATACACCCTGTCTATGGACAACAACCTGAAGGTGGAGGTCGTACTCAACCTGGCCGACCTCAGTCCTGAGGACATAGGCGTAGAGATGCTGTTCGCGACCACCGACCACAAGCAGAAGCTCCATATCCAGGAGACCAACGAACTCAAGTGCGTTGACTTCAACGATGGCGTGGCGACCTACAGGGCCGAATTCATTCCGGACAAGACGGGTATGTACCAGGTTGCGACCAGGATGTACGCCAAGAATCCGCTTCTGCCTCACAGACAGGACTTTGAGTTAGTGAAATGGTTATAGCGACCGGTTTTTTCGACGGTGTCCATCTCGGACACCGTTTTGTGATAGAACAGCTTGTGAAGGCTGCAAGGGACAGAGGGGACGAGAGTATGATCGTCACCTTCTGGCCCCATCCCCGGAACGTCCTGCAGGATGATGCCCGTAACCTGCGGCTGCTGACCTCCCTGAAGGAGAAGGAACAGTTGCTGAGAAGCATCGGCGTGGACAGGATCGAGGTGCTGCCTTTCACCAAGGAGTTCAGTCGGTTGACTACCCGCGAGTACTTGCAGGAATATGTCATCGGCAGGTTCGGCGGGAAGGCGGTCCTGCTCGGCTATGACAACCGTGTGGGAGGTGACAGGCTGACTACGGAACAGATCAGGGATGTGGCTCTCGGACTCGGACTCGAAGTCATCCGTACCGAAAGCGTTTCCGCAGGAGGGGACACAGTGATCAGTTCCACCAAGATCCGCGAGGCTATCGCAAGGGGAGACGTGGAGTCTGCCTCCGGGATGCTCGGTTACGGATATTCGCTGACCGGAGTAGTGGTGGCCGGCAACAGGCTGGGCCGCACGATAGGCTTCCCGACAGCGAACATCCAGCTTTACGAGCCTCTGAAACTGGTGCCGGGTAATGGAGTATATTCGGTTGAGGTAGAGACCGTCGGAAGAAAGCTCAGGGGCATGTGCAACATCGGAGTAAGGCCTACGGTAGGCAGCGGGAACCAGCGCACCATCGAAGTGAATATCTTCGATTTCGACGAGGACATCTACGGCCTGGACCTCAAGGTCACGTTCCTCCGCAAGATCCGCGATGAACGCAAGTTCGACTCCCTTTCCGACCTGAGGCTCCAACTCGTCAAGGACCGCGAAGACTGCACCTCCGGAAGGATTTAGGATTATTCAGAATTAATTCCTATCTTTGCGATGAAACGAACGAAACGGGTTCCGCCGGTTAAGGCGGAACTCGGTTCGGTTTTATGAAAGCTAAAAGAAACACAAAAATACATTATGGCTGATATCCATTACATGACCCAGGAAGGGTTGGACAAACTGAAAAAGGACCTTGCAGAGGCTCTGGCACAGCGCCCTGTGATCTCTGCTGCCATCGCCGAGGCAAGGGAGAAGGGAGACTTGTCGGAGAATGCCGAATATGATGCCGCCCGTGAGGCCCAGGGCCTTCTCGAGGTGAAGATCGCCAGGCTCAAGGACTTGGTAGCCAATGCCAAGATCATAGATGAGTCGCAGGTAGGCACGGACAAGGTCTCGATGATGAACAAGGTGAAGGTGGAGAACATCGCTATGAAGCAGGTGATGGAATTCACCATAGTAGGAGAGACCGAGGCAGACTTCGCCCACGGCAAGCTCGCCGCGACTACTCCTATCGCGAAAGCCCTTATAGGACACTCCAAGGGCGAAATAGTCGAGGCGCAGGTCCCTTCAGGCGTCCTCAAGTTCAAGATTCTGGATATATCACTCTGACGGAGATGGCAACGATTTTCACAATGATCGCGAAGGGTGAGATCCCTTCCTTCAAGGTAGCCGAGAACGAAGAGTTCTACGCATTCCTCGACATCAATCCGCTGGCCAAGGGGCACACCCTGGTCATTCCGAAGAACGTAGAGGACGACTACATCTTCCATCTGGACGAACAGACCTACGAAGGTCTCTGGGCTTTTGCCCGCAAGGTGGCCGTCGCCCTCAAGGCAGCGGTTCCGTGCAAGAGGGTGGGAGTAGCCGTTCTTGGAATGGAAGTTCCTCATACCCACATACATCTGGTTCCGCTCCAAAGCGAAGGGGACCTGGATTTCAGGAAGGAAAAGCTGAAGCTCTCCCCTGAGGAGAACCAGGCAATCGCAGATGCAATATTCGCTGAATATGAAAAACTGTAAGCTCATCTTCGCCGCTGCGGCCGTACTCATGGCTGCTTCGTCATGCGCCGACAAGGCACAGATCAAGGGAAAACTCTCCGGCGCCCCGGACGCTGAAGTCGTCGTGACGCAGCTCTCCGGCAGTTCTTTCAACGTGCTGGACACGGTGAAGACCGATGCCGCCGGTGAATATTCATACAAGATGAAGATCGAAGCCGGACAGCCGGAGTTCGTCTATATCTTCAAGGGCGATACCAAGGTAGCGTCCCTGCTGCTGCAGAAGGGCGACAAGGTGAAGGTCGTTTCCGATACCCTCGGGCAATATTCCGTCGAGGGCTCCGAAGAGAGTGCCAAGCTCAAGCAGGTGGAGGATGATTATGCTTCCTTCATCGGCAGGTTCGAGTCCGCGGTGGAGGAAGGCGACGGTCCGCGTGCTTCCAGGGAATATGTCGATTACTACCGTTCCCGTGTCAAGTACATCATGGAGAACAGCAAGTCCCTGACGGCCATCCCGGTACTGTACCAGAAGGTGAACGAGAGCTTCCCGGTTTTCAGCCAGTCCACGGATGCTCTTCATTTCCAGCATGTCCATGATTCCCTGATGACGGTATATCCAAAGTCCAGGTATGTCGCCGGACTGGCCCGCGAGGCTGAAAGGCGTGCCAACGCCATGACTATGGACCTGACTATGCAGAATGCGCGCGAAACCACATTCCCTGAGATCGAACTCCCTTCGATGGACGGGAGCAAGGTTTCCCTGGGCAGTGTCGATTCCAAGGCGGTACTGGTTTATTTCTGGCAGGCATCGGATGCATCCCAGAAGATGTTCAACCAGGATGTGCTCCTTCCGCTGTACAACCAGTACCATCCGAAGGGGCTTGAGATCTATGCCGTTTCGCTGGATACTGACAAGGGTGTGTGGGCGAGTGCGGTGAAGAGCCAGAACCTGCCATGGATCAATGTCTGCGACGGCCGTGGCGCTGCAAGTCCGGCCGCGGTCGTGTACAACATCTCCTCCCTGCCGGTGGCTCACCTGATCGTCGACGGCAGGCTCAGTCCAGTGGAAATCAAGAGCGAGAATGATCTCCGCCGCGTCCTTGCAGCGAACCTGTAGGGTATATGGGGCGTCCGTTGAAATCCATCCTTCCTTGTCTGCTTGTGCTAATGAGCGTCTGCCTTTCCGCGCAGACAAGGGAAGCCAATTATGATGAATCCAAGGTTCCGGCCTATGAGTTGCCGGAACCTTTGGTTTTTTCCAGCGGTAAGCCTGTCAGTAGCAGGCGCCAGTGGAAGAAGCGCCGGGCCGAACTCATGGAACTGTTCCGCGAAAGGATGTACGGCCGGGAGCCTTCCGCACCGAAGGACATATCCTTCGAAGTGACGAAAGTCGTCCCTGATGCCTTCGGCGGCCTTTCTACCATGAAGGAGGTCAGGATCATGCTGGATCCTTCTGGAGAGCATTATCTCGTAATGCTGATGTTCGTTCCGAACGGGGCGGGGAAGCCGGTCCCGGCCTTCTTGGGAATCAATTTCAAGGGCAACCATACTACGACGGACCTGGAGGAGGTATCCCTTCCGGACGAGGTTCAGCTTCGGAATTACGGACCAGGTTACCAGGTACCGGAGAGGGGACTGAATGCGCGCCGCTGGCCTTATGAATATATCTTGGAACATGGTTATGCGGTCTGCACTTTCTGCGTGCATGACCCGGAACCGGACCTGAAGGGCCACTACGATTACGGCATCCGCAAGGTTTATGACGGAGGTTCGCCAAGACCTGATTCCTGGGGCTCCGTTTCGGCATGGGCATGGTCCCTGTGCAGAGCGTTGGATTATTTGTGCAAGGATCCATCCGTCGACGCAAGGCGCGTAGCTGTCATAGGCCACTCGCGGCTCGGGAAGACTGCGCTGTGGGCAGGAGCCATGGACCGGCGTTTCGCCATGGTGGTCGCGAATGATTCCGGATGCAGCGGTGCTGCCCTGTCCCGCAGGGTATACGGGGAGAACCTGGGAATTATCAACACATCCTTTCCATATTGGTTCTGCAGCAATTACAAGGAATACAACGATGCGGAAGCATCCTTACCTTTCGACCAGCATGAATTGATTGCCATGATCGCACCAAGGCCTGTCTATGTGGCCAGTGCGAGTGAAGACCTCTGGGCAGACCCGTACGGCGAATACCTCAGCCTTGTGTACGCCACTCCGGTGTACAGGCTGTTCGGGTACGATGGCTTCTCGGATACATCGATGCCTGCTGCAGGCGACTCCAAGGTCATCGGAAGAATGGGGCACCATATCCGCGAAGGCCAGCATGACTGCATCCTCTACGACTGGGAACGCTTCATCACCTTCGCCGACAGATTCTTGAAGAAATAAAAGGTTTGGCTTATCCGGACCCTCGTCATGCCCGACCCGATCGGGCATCTGGATTGTCGGTTCCGAACTGCAATGCCCCCGGTCCGGAAACAGTATCTTCTATCCAAACACACTATGGAGACATTATAAATACCAAAGGCGGCGACTGAATTCAGCCGCCGCCAAAGTGAATACAACCTATAAGTCTAAGTTTATTTTTACAGAGTGAATCAAACGTCAACTATCTTGAACTACAAACCCCTAAATGAACTTTTGCTTAAAATATGCCAGGTCTGCTTTATGTCGGCAAAAAGCTCTTTCTGCCAAATGAGAAACATCACCTTCAGAAATGCTATCGTCCTTATCAGCTAGAATAGTTTCTGCAGCCATATACCATTCTGAAGGAATTGAATTCTTTTTCTTTGATTTTTTAGGTGTGAAACGCAGATCTTTCCTAAAAGACTTATCCTCGAAGCAAACGAGAGTACTCAACTCCTCATTAGCTAAAGATTCAGCTCTTTTACTGTTCTTGATTCTAACTGTCAAATCGTTGTTGCTAACGATTCGTGGAATGACAAGTTTAAGCAAGTAATCAAGTTGGGTAATCACATCTTCGTTTACTTTCTCATCTTTTGTAAAAAGGCTCCACCAATGATCTGCTGGTGATTCCCCAAAATTATCAAGTCTTTCCGTTTCCGATAAGTACCGACCAATTCTGATACAAGCATCAAAAGGCATGTCATAATTAAATACATACATCGCCAAATGATTTGCATAATACAAATCCAGCGTAAAACAGTCGTCATAGAATCTATGAATAATTGGCGATCCGCACATATAAAAATCATCAGATACTTTTTTTACAAAGAAGCCCTTTAACCCGGGTTCCTTAAAACTTAGAAAGCCTGCCGATTCGAAAACTGGGGTGACTTCTTTAACTAAGAATTTGCGATTTAATTTCATTATTTTGGACCTATATATGTTGCTGATGATGGTAAATAGGCAGGATTATTCGGGTCATAGAAAATGGTCATGTGTTTATTGAAACCATTATCTTCTAACTCTTTAACTCTCCTTTGAGCACTTATATGTCCTGTTGGAGTATCTGGCTTGATTATCACCATCGTTCCATCTGGTAATATTGCATCTTTCCGTACGTACTTTTTATTTTTCAAATAGACACGTTGCTCTATCTCGGCACCAAATTGTTCTTTTAATTGTTTTTCGATTTGCCGATGTGCTTCTTGTCCAATCTTTGCAGTTTCTTGAAGCTTCCCAATCCTGGAAGATTTAATCGCTTCAGAAATAATACCTACATCTTTCCCGACTTTACCAACCTTTGCAAGGTCACCGGCATAAGGAAACACTCCTAATACACTCAAAAAGGCCCCGCCAAAGTCCCCGGTCTTATACTGAAGGGCTGCGTTGGTAATATCCGCTACCCCAGAAGGATCTAGTATTCCAACCAGATCAAGACCCGCACTCAGCACATCATTCCCCTCAAGGGTGTAATTCCCCTTCCAGTCAATTCCAAGGGATGCGACAGAAAACTTCTTGTCAATCAGGTCGGTCTTGAAGGTAACACTGGAGTTGTTCTTCCCAGCTATAACAAGATCAAGGCCTCCGTCGTCAAAGAACCTTATCGGATTCTCCGCACAGTAGCTGTACGGCGACATGCTTCCGTACTTGGCCGCCATCGGGTCGATGGTTGTCCACCTTGCGGAGAACGGGTCGTACTGCCTGGCGCCGAAGTCCACCTTGCCGAGGTCAAGGCTTCCGAAGGACTGCTCCTCCTTGCCTCCGAGACGGTAACGGTTCGACGCCAGGACTGTGTTTCCCACGCTCAGCCTCGTGCCGTAAGGAAGGTAGTCATTCCTCTCGACAACCTGCGGGGAAGACAATCCCGGACTTACGTCCACCACCGACCTGACATTCCCCAGGTGGTCCGTTACGTACCAGCAGTCACGGTAGCAGCCTATGCCGGGGATGGAATCCACCACGACCAGGCCGTTCCCTGTCGAGTCAACCGACACCTCCACGTCGAAGAAGATCCTTCCCTCGTCCCATGCCGCACTCTCCAGGGTCTCGCTGCCGTTACCACTTGCAGGAACCGAATACACCATCGAACCGACGTACCTCTTCCCTGATCCGTCCTCCCTGATCGCACTCACCTTCGTCCCGTCGCTCAGGTAGGTATATGTCAATGAGCCAGAAGTGCCTCCGCCGGCTCCTGCCGCAGTCGTCACTCCACACGGCAAGTTAAGGATATTGTAGGAGAAAAGCAAGCCCTGCCTGCCGTCGGAGGTCTGGTTGCCCATCGCGTCATAGGAGTAGGTAAACGATCCGCCAGGCGTGCCGGCATCGGAGAGACCGGTCATCCTGTTGCCCGTGAGGGTGAACGACAGGTCATTGTCGAGGCCCGTGTCGCCATACCTCTTGAGGGCTGTGATGTTGCCGTTGCGGTCATACACCATGCTCCCTTCCGTGCGGGTCAGGGAGCCCGACGAGGATGACCCGATGTACCTGTCCGCTCCGAGAAGCCTCTTCATCCCGTCGTAACTGTATGCGTATGTATCGTTCGATAAGGTGCCATGGACGGCTGTTATCTCCGAGATGTTTCCGTCGAACCTCACCGCGGACTGGTCCTTCGCCGCATTTGCATAACGGAGCGTCTCGCTGAAGACTGAGGTGTTTCCTTTGGCCGCATTTATCGATGTCGTCCAGCCGTGGATGTCATAGCCGAATGCGGTCTCGAGCATCGGGTCGTCCGAGTCCCCGACGGACTTGGAGACCAGGCGTCCCAACTCGTCGTAGCCGTACGTCACGGGTTCCATCAGGTTCCCTCCGACATCCCTGCCCGCGGACAGGATCCTTCCCCGGGCGTCCCTGGTGTAGGTCGTGGTGATGGAGGTGGATTCCGGCCCGGAAAGGGTCTCCTTCGTGGCGAGGACGTCCCCGGTGAAGGAGTACTTCGTAGAAAGGCGCCTGGAGTGGCCGTCTGACCAGACCTCCTTCATCTGGAC
>JAEEGK010013568.1_pt1 | contig 18343 bp, 10 predicted proteins | sample 8958771 | NCBI WGS metagenome assembly JAEEGK01 (sample SAMN16246547, study PRJNA631951) | gut metagenome | biome: gut microbiome; feature: rumen; material: SC-attached | host: Bos | place: Iran: Karaj | collected 2018-10
GGCATAGACGGTGCCGATTCGGGCGGAGCCATGGATGCCTGCGCAATAGTTCGCTTCTGTGGAACCGCAGATGGCGTTGCAGAATCCATTGGCGCCCTGCGCTTCGTCGATGCATATGCCGCTGATGTTGAAATCGTGCAATGCGTGCAGCGCGATGTTGTTGGGCATGCTGTCTTGTTTTACGTTGTCTCTATTGGTTTTAATTGTTGCAAACGGGTCGCCGAAAAGCGTGGTCCCGTAGTACCAGGTGTAAATGTCCTTTGCATTCTTGTAACTTTCGAATACCAAAGATCTGTAGTTGGCCCACTTGACGTATGCATCGCCAAGGAAATTTGTTCTCATATGCTTGTCGAGTGTATCGACCGCTTGGTATCCGCCACCCATTTTTGTCTCTGCAATCAGCGAGACTCCGCCTTTCAGGGACCTAAACAAGAATGCCATGCCTACCGTGCGGTCGTAGGAGAGGCCTTCGGGTGTGGAGTAGCGACCGATGTTGCAAGAGAACAAGTCAAGCAGGTAGGGGACACTTTCGATGGTGGGCTCAAAGTCGTTTACCGAAACGCCATCGGCAAAGGACTTTTCGTTGCCATGGCCCAGATGGGTCAGCCAATCGTAATCCTTTACCATATACAGGAGCGATTTTTCTCTGTCCATCGCATGGACGACATCGACTTCGTTATACATTTTCGAGAGGTCGTTGATATGGCTTACGACGGCATAGTCCGCCCTGTAAATAGGGGATGGGTCGGAATAGGTAAACAGAGCTTTGTCCGAACGTGGGGTTGAGCTTACGTGCATGTCGTAGGCCTTGTTGAGCCAGCGTACGGTGAGTTCCTTGACCGTGGCGAGGTATTCGTTGTAATTGCGGAGTTGTTCAATCCATTTGTTATTGTACAAGTCGCGGGCTTCGCCGTAAGCGTTTACGCGAGATACCCAGATTTCGAAATCTTCGCCGGCAAGTTCCCCGTTAAAATGGTTGTAGTGTGAATCGAAAATCCCGTTTTCGCCGTATTCCACTTCGCCGCTGCATGCTCCGTCGGATACGCAGCCGGTTCCGATGAGTTCGTCTGTCCACTTGCCGTCCATGTCCATATAGTAGAAGTCAACCGCCCAGACCTGGTAGCCGGTGATTTTTCCATCGCCGGGGAATGCCGCCCTGCCGTCGGATTCTCTGGCAAAGTATTCCATTCGTGCAAAAGGCAGATTGCCTATAAGGATGACTCCCGCTAATGGAGCTTTGGATTTGTCTTCCCAGGATTCCTTGATGGCGGCCTTCAGTTCGGCAGCGGTGCTTTTCTGCTTGAATTTGGGGCTAGAATTAAGAGTTGTAGAGTCAAGGACTAATGCTGCCGGAAACGATTTGATGTCAATCTTGAAGTTGAGCTCCTTTTCGACGGCGCCTGCGTATTTCTGCACGGCCGCGAGTACTTCCGCATCTTTGTAGAGGTCTTCGTCAACGTAAATATCGGCGCGTCTTTGTTCTGCTGCTATATTAAAAACGCTGAATGTAAAAAGTGCAAATATGACTTTAGTAAATAAGTTCATATATCCTCCTTATCAATATGCCAAAACGTTGCGTTGGCCTTAAAATTAGGACCCAATATAGAAATTATTTACTTGGCTTGGATGGAACACCAAAGCGGGTCTATTGCTGCTGTTGTTGCTTAAGTCGCTGTTCTTCTTCGTAATTTTCTTCTGTATATTTCGTAGCTGCCATTAATCAATCTCTTTAAAATTTCTATAAAACCGAAAGCAAATTTGGGCTCTGTTAGGCCAGGCCGTATAGCTGCGAACATGCTGCGGACCGCCGAACGGTCATTTCAGTGTAAAAACATCGGTCATGCAGCCGAAAAACAGTTTTGGAAGGGCTTACGGATTGAGGATTTTTTGCTAGCCGGGCACAAGTGTACAGTTTGACCCGACAGAGCCCTTGATGTTATGCACATTTGTTCACTGAAAAATAGACGGCTAGGCCGTCTTTTTCTATATTGCGCGACATGACAAAGTCGATTGAAATCCGCGATGCGCACGAACATAACCTCCGTCATGTGAACCTTTCTATTCCCCGCGATTCGATTGTGGTGGTTACCGGCGTTTCGGGCTCGGGCAAGTCGAGCCTTGCGTTCGATACGGTGTTCCAGGAAGGCCAGCGGCGCTTTGTGGAGTCGCTTTCGGCGTATGCGCGCCAGTTCATTGGTCGCATGAAGCACCCCGAGGTGGAAAGCGTTCGCGGCATTTCGCCGACGATTTCGATTGACCAGAAGACGGTGAACCGAAACCCGCGTTCGACGGTGGGTACGGTGGTGGAAATCTTGGATCATTACCGCTTGCTTTTTGCGCGCTTGGGCGTGCCGCATTGCCCCGATTGCGGGCGCGTGATCCAGGCGCAGACGGTGGACCAGATTGTTGATAATTTGTACGTGAGTGACGAGGGCAAGCAGATTACGGTGATGGCGCCGATTGTGCAGGAGCGCAAGGGCGAATACCGCAAGGAACTGGCGGAACTCAAGGAAAACGGCTTTGTGCGTGCCCGCGTGGACGGCGCGATTTATCGCTTGGAAGATGTTCCGGCGCTCGTGCGTTACGAGAAGCATACCATTGAAGCGGTGATTGACCGCTTGACGCTTGAACGCAAGAACATGAGCCGTTTGCGCGAAGCGCTGGAAGGCGCTTTGAAACTGACCGACGGAAAACTGGTGAGTTTCTTGTTGTCGGCTGGTGGTTCGGGAAAGGACGGCACCGGAGATGCTGGTACTGGGACAGCGCAGGCAAAGGAAGAATATCGCCTGCAGGGCACTTTGCTCGCTTGCCCCAAGTGCGGCATCTCTATTCCGGAACTGGAACCGCGATTCTTCAGCTTTAACGACCCGAAGGGTCGCTGCCCTGCCTGTAAGGGCATGGGCGAAAGCTACAAGTTCGATTTGGACTTGATTATCCCGGACAAGACGAAATCCATCAAGGAAGGCTGTATCGCGACCATCAAGAAAGATGATGGTACGCTGATTTTTAGCGATTTTGGTCGCCGCAACTTGCGCAACATCGCAAACGAAATGCATTTTTCGCTGGATACACCGTGGAACAAGCTCAAAAAGGCGCAACAGGATGCCGTACTGTACGGTACGCCGAGTGAATCGGAACGCGGCATTATCCCGATTATGCAGGAACTGTGGGATATGTGGCATATTTTCCACTTCCGCAAGTACATGCAGATTGGCGTTTGCCCCGAATGTCGCGGTACGCGTATCAACCGCACGGCGAATGCGGTCACTTTCCATGGCGTGAATCTGACGGAAATGACGGAATGGTCCGTCGAGAAGTCGGTGGATTTCTTCAATAAAATTGACTTGTCTGAAAAGGAAAAGCGAATCGGCAAGGAAATTCTGAAGGAAATTCGCGGGCGACTTTCGTTCCTCAATGCGGTGGGGCTCGGTTATTTGACGATTAACCGTAAGGCTTCTACTTTGAGTGGCGGCGAGGCCCAACGCATACGCTTGGCAAGCGCCGTGGGCGCCGGCCTGCAGGGGGTGCTTTACGTGCTTGACGAGCCGAGCATCGGGCTCCACCCCCGCGATAACGATAAGTTGCTCGGGATGTTGGAGCATTTGAGGGCGCAGGGCAACTCCCTGATTATCGTGGAACACGATGAAGACACCATGCGCCATGCGGACTGCGTGATTGACGTGGGGCCGGGTGCCGGCGTAGAGGGCGGTCGCGTGATTGCGGCAGGAACCGTCGAAGAGTTGGAGAAGAATAAGGCTTCGCTGACGGGCGCTTATTTGAGCGGCCGTAAGGCAATTGAAATTCCTTCGACCCGCAAGAAGATTGACAAGAATACGCCCAAACTCAAGATTTGCGGTGCCGCCGAAAACAACCTCAAGAATATCGATGTGGAAATTCCGCTGGACGGTGCGCTGACGGTGGTGACGGGCGTTTCGGGCTCCGGCAAGAGTACGCTGATTAACCAGATTCTGCGCCGCGAATTGGCCCGTGTATTCTACAATTCTGAAGAACCGGTCGGCAAATTCGACCACCTGGAAGGTCTCGAAAACATCGACAAGGTGATTGAAATCGACCAGACGCCGATTGGCCGCACGCCGCGAAGCAACCCGGCAACCTACACCAAGATTTGGGACGATGTGCGCGACCTTTTCGCCAGCATGGAAGAAAGCAAGATTCGCGGTTACAGCAAGAGCCGTTTCAGCTTCAACGTGAAGGGCGGCCGCTGCGATGCCTGCGAAGGCGCGGGCGTGAAAATCGTGGATATGCATATTCTTCCGAGCGTGCAGGTGACATGCGATGTGTGCGGCGGCAAGCGTTTTAACGATGCCACTCGCGAAGTTTATTATAAGGGCAAGAACGTTTCTGAAATTCTCGACTTGAGCATTGCCGATGCGGCGGAATTCTTCAAGGACATTCCGAAGATTGCGCAACCGCTTAATCTGCTTGTAGAAGTGGGCCTCGGCTACTTGACTCTGGGACAGCCTTCGACAACGCTCAGCGGCGGTGAAGCGCAGCGAATCAAGATTGCATCGGAATTGCGCCGCCCAGGTACAGGCAAGACGCTCTACCTGCTTGACGAACCGACGACGGGTTTGCACTTTGAAGACATCCGCAAGCTCATGGATTGCCTGAATCGCTTGCGTAGCCTCGGCAATAGCGTCGTGATTATCGAACACAATCTGGACGTGATCAAGTGTGCCGACTGGATTATCGATTTGGGCCCGGATGCGGGTATTCATGGCGGTAAAATCATTGCGACGGGTACGCCGGAGCAGATTGCAAGATGCAAGAAGTCGGAAACGGGCCGCTACCTTGCGCCGGTGCTTGCGAAAAAGCATGGCGAAAACCATCACTTTGACCGCACGCTCAAGGGCGGAGAAGACTTGTCGCTGGATATCGAGGTGCATGGTGCCCGCAAGCATAACCTCAAGAACATTGATGTGACGATTCCGCGTCACAAGCTCACGGTGGTCACAGGTGTTTCGGGCTCCGGAAAATCGAGCCTCGCTTTCCATACGCTCTTTAGCGAAGGTCAGCGCCGCTTTGTGGAGACTTTGAGTACTTATGCTCGCCGCTTCCTCGGACGCCCCGATCACGGAAGCATCGATTCCATTTCGGGCCTCGCGCCGGCAATCGCTATCGACCAGAAAAGTGCGAGCAAGAGCCCGCGCAGTACGGTCGCGACCCTCACCGAAATTTATGACTACTTCCGCATTTTCTGGGCGAGGGTCGGGACCCCGCATTGCCTGAAATGCGGAAAGCCCGTGAGCGCTTATGCTGTCGGCGACCTGATGCAATACGCCTTCGATCGCAATTTGAATAAAAAGGTCACGGTGCTTGCCCCGTTCGAAATCAAGGATGTGCTAAAACTTTCCAAGATTCTTACCGAGAAGGGCTATCGCAAGGTTTACCTAGGCGACAAACTTGTAGAACTCCCGCTGCCGAAAATTCCGACTCGTGAAAAGCAGTTGTTCGCTGTGGTCGATACGGTCGTGGTGAAAGAAGACAATCGTGCCCGCTTGGTGGAAGCGTTTGAGCGCGGCTACCGCGACGGCAACGGAATCTTGCATATCGAAGACGAAAGTGGAAATCGCTTGGCCTGCTCTGAAAAGCCGGGCTGCCCGGAATGCGGCTGGTACATGGATTCAGCCTTGAATCCCAAGCACTTCAGCTTTAATACGCACTGGGGCGCCTGCGAAACCTGCCTTGGCCTCGGCCACTTTAAGGATGGCGAAGTTTGCCCCGATTGCCACGGCGAACGCTTGAAACCGGAATATCTGGCGGTTCGCGTTGGCGACAAGAATATCATGGATGTGAACCACATGAGCATCGCCCAGGCGCTTGAATGGTTCAGCAATGAAAACTTTAAACGTGACAACTTCGGAAAGGACAAAAATCCCGACGGCAAGATGACTGTTGCCGAACCCTTGCTCCGCGAAATTGTCGGACGTCTCAACTTCCTCAAGGGCGTGGGGCTCGGCTACATCGGCCTCGACCGCGCGGGTGACACGCTCTCCGGCGGTGAATCCCAGCGTATTCGCCTGGCTAGCCAGATCGGTAGCGGTCTCGAAGGTGTGCTCTATGTGCTTGACGAACCCACGGTGGGCCTCCACGAAAGCGATACCGCCATGTTGCTCAATACGCTTTACCGCTTGCGCGACCTCGGCAATACACTTGTCGTGGTGGAACATGACATGAAGATGATGCAGGCGGCAGACCATATTATCGATATGGGTCCTGCGGCGGGTGAGTTCGGCGGTGAAGTCGTTGCCGAAGGTTCTCCCGAACAGCTTTCCAAGCCTTATGCCCTGCAACAGTTCCCGCGCAGCGAAACGGTCAAGTACCTGACGCATACGATCCCGATGGCAAACGAGATTGCGGCAAAGCCCATTACCGATTCCACGGAATTCTACGAATTCGAAAAACTGAATCACAACAATCTTAAGAATTTGTCTGTAAAATTCCCCAAGGGCGCCATCAGTGTCGTTTGCGGCGTGTCGGGCTCGGGCAAGAGCTCCATGGTCATGGATGAAATCTTCCCGCGCCTCAAAAAGAAATTCCAAGCTCGCGGTCGCAAGAAGCAGAACGGCGAAGTTCTTTTGGTTGACCAAAGCCCGATTTCGGGGACTCCTCGCAGCACGCCCGCGAGCTTCACGGGCGTGTTTGACGATATCCGCAAGCTATTCGCCAAACTGCCGCAAGCCAAGTTGAAAGGCTTCGACTACGGGCGTTTCAGTTACAACTTGGCTCGCGGCCGCTGCGAGGCCTGCGAAGGTCGCGGCGCCATCTCGGTGGAGATGCACTTCCTCTCCGACGTTTGGGAAGTCTGTGATGTCTGCGGCGGCAAGCGCTATAATCAGGAAACGCTCACCGTCACCTTCAAGGGTAAGAATATCGCCGACGTGCTCGACATGCGCGTGGCCGAAGCTTGCGAGTTCTTCAAAGACCAGCCTAAAATTCTTCCGAAGCTGGAATGCCTGCGCGATGTGGGCCTCCCGTACGTAAAACTCGGTCAGTCTGTGACGACCCTCAGCGGCGGCGAATCCCAGCGCCTGAAATTGGCGGCGGAACTTGCCCGCAAGCCCGCCCAGAAAATGGTCTACCTGCTCGACGAACCGACCACCGGCCTCCACCTCAAGGATATTCAAATTCTCTGGAATATGCTCCGTAAACTCTCCGCCCGCGGTGATACCGTTATCGTTATCGAACACCACCCGGATATTATCCGACTTTCGGACTGGAAGGTGGAATTAGGCCCCGTAGGAGGCGAAAAAGGCGGCCATTTGCTCAAAATGGGGGTGAATCAAGACTAGAATCGGTGTCTTTATGTGAGAAAAAAGAAATATTTTTATATTTCATTTTGATATGAAAATAGGAGAAAATATGTCCTTTACACGTATGCTTCCGCTTTTGTTGCTGTTGCCGATGATGATTTGGGCGGCTGATAGCGACAAGAATTTCAGAATTCCTCCCACGATGTTTAAAGAGGGCGTTCTGATGGAGCCTGTCGCCAATATGGCGATTGTTAAAAAGGAATCCATGATTTTATCGGAAGCCCCGATGGTTCCTCTCCGCCCGAACATTATGTTCATGCGCCATAAGAAGGGCCCCAAGGAATATCTTTGGTTCTCGGGTCCTATTCATGTCAAGAATTTCGAAAAACTTCATGCCTTCAGCTTGGCTGACAATTACCTGAGGCCTGCCGAAGTCATGCTTTTGCGCTTTTACGGTTCTCAAACCTCTAGAGCGTTCCAGGATGAAGCCGATATTTACTTCGACAAGGAATACTTGTATTCTCCTCGCGTTCCTAAGCTCTATTTTAGGAAGAATGGCCAGTGGCAGACCATTATGGAAACAGATCGTCCGGGCATAGTTTCTATTAAGTCCGATATCAAGGGCCTGGAAGCCATTTCGATTTCTGTTCCCATGAAAGAAGTTCCTTCCCTGGTATATCCGGTGAATCCGGGCATGTACGCATTCTCCTTTTCTGCCCCGAATCATCTCCCGTATGTAGATGCCATATCTGTTCCCGGCGGATCCATGGTCGAACTTAAACCGCAGTTGCCGGTTGTAGATACTGCATCCAAGGTCAAGGCAACGACTTCTGTTACTTTGCATGCCGTGGATCAGGCCAAAACTCTCGAAGAAACCGAACACCTGTTTGATATTCTTACTCGTGAAGTCCAGACTTCCATTGAAAAGGTTGATACCAACGAGTTCGATAAGATTTACCCGAAACTCCGCAAGCCGCTCCTGCTTGGGGTGGCATCTGACGATAGCGTGTATATTAAGTATCGTAACCGTTATGAAGGCAAGCGTGACGAAGCTAAGCTATATTGGCGCATGAACAGAATGGGATCCGCCAGTGCCGTGAATGTGGCTCTTCGCCGCAAAATCGATAGCTTGCAGGCCCTCCCGCATCGTGTGTCCCTCGTTCCTACATCCATTGAACCGGTTTATGACGAAAACCTCTGCGAAGATGTAATCGACACTGTTGCCATGCAGGAACAGGCTAAGCAGGATTCCATTGCAAAGGCTAATGTACCCAAGGATTCTACGGTTCAGGATTCCGCTGCCGCTGCTGCCGCCCCCGCTGCTGAAGAACCCGTGGTCAAGACGAAACGTGTTTGCAAGATGGGTGCTGTCCGCATCAACTACGGCAAGCAAGGTGACCGTTATGACTTCTCCTGGGTGGGCAATGCCGAAGGCTATACTGCAGACTCCTTGTTTGCGGTGCTGACGTCGGGAGCTTCTTCTCGAGCCTTCATTTCTATCGAAAGAAATAAGCCGGTGTGGATTTATCATGAAGGCGACTTGAAGGGCCGCCACCATTACCGTTATGTAAAATTTGAACTGGTGGTAAACGACAAGCCTGTCAAGAGCCACGGCGCCTTTGAACTCCCGCAGTACATTTATGACGAATCCGAAGTTCAGGAATGGCTGAATCGACCGGTAGAAGAAACAACTCATAAGGTTCAGGAACCTAAGGCCAAGGCGCTCAAGGTGGACAATAGCGGTGTAACCCTGGATGTTTCCATGAAGGTTCCCCGCGTCATTCGCGATCGCGAACGCGGTGCCGTAGCCCTGATTGATTCTGGGTCCTTCCGTTATAAGGGTAAAGTGGTTGCGTTGTCTCCGTTCGCCATCCATACCACTGAAGTGACTCAGCAGTTCTTCAAGGATGTCATGAGCAAGCTTGATTCTGCAAAGCGTATCGAAGAGCGCTCTACTTTCAAGGGTCCCCGTCATCCGGTGCATAACATTAACTGGGAAAATGCTCAGGCCTTCTGCAAGGCCATTGGCGGCGATCTGCCTACCGAAGCCCAGTGGGAATTCGCTGGTCGTGCCGACAATAACGAGGGTGCTCTCTGGAATCTTGACGAAGATCCGAATCCGGGTGTGTACGCCATTTACAAGGCTAACTCCTATAGCCGTGGCAAGAAGAGCCCCGAGTATGGTCCGCAGCCGGTAAGCAGCAAGAAGTCCAATGCATGGGGTATCTTCGATATGTCGGGTAACGTTGCCGAATGGACCAAGGACAAGTACTTCATGTTCTCTGTCTGGGTTGAAAGCTCTAACCCGACCGGTGCCATGATGGGTTCTTCTAGAGTCTATAAAGGTGGCTCCTGGAAAGACAAGGAATCTCTCTTGAACTTGACTGAAAGCGATGACGAGGATCCGCGTTACTGGTCTGACGCCATCGGCTTCCGCTGTGCATTCCCGAGAAACCTCTTTGAAGGTCAACAAAAATAATGAATGAAAAAACGATGCGCCTTTTTAAAAGGCTGACCGCGATTCCGTATTTGCTGGTGATTGTTGCTTTGCTCCTGCCTATGGCCAACGTGTCTTGTGCAGAAAAAGATGTGGTGGCTGAGCCTAATCTCTATGAGCTTGCCATGGGTCTTGATCTGGAACAGGAACTGAAGGAACCTGCTTTGGGAATTCTGAAAAAGATGGAAACCGGAAACCCTTCCGCCATGGAAAAGTTTCGGCAGACCATGCCTCATTTCCCTAAGATGGAGCCGTTGCCGTTCCTTTATGCCATTGTGGTTGGAGCGATACTTGCGGGCCTGTTTGCTTGGCTGACTCCGCTGGGCTCTATAACCATGGGCATGCTTACCATGGTGTCCATGTGGTTCTTTCTTTCGAGGCTTGCGCAAATCAATTCCGCAATGGGGGTGCCCCTGTTGCAGGTTGAACCCGGCCCTGGAATCCATGCGGCGTCCTTTATGATTCTGATTGGAACGGCCATGAATCTAGCAAGCATCATCCGCCCGATTATCGAAGAAATCAAGGCGAAACGCGCCGCGAAAAAGAAAGCGCAATAATCGGAAAAAAATAGCGGTAAACCCGCTAATGACAAATGTGAAATGAAAAATGTGCGATGGGTAATTACTCATCGCACATCTCACATTTAACATTGTTTCGCTTTACACGTTGAAGAGGAAGTACATGATGTCGCCATCCTGTACCACGTAGTCCTTACCTTCGGTGCGGACGAGGCCAGCTTCCTTGGCGGCGTTCCAGCTACCATGCTTCAGGAAGTCTTCGTAGCTTAAGGTTTCGGCGCGGATGAAGCCGCGTTCGAAGTCGGTGTGAATCACGCCTGCGCACTGCGGAGCCTTGTAGCCTGCATGGAACGTCCAAGCGCGGCATTCCTTTTCGCCTGCGGTAAAGAAGGTGCGGAGGCCGAGGATTTCGTAACCCTTGCGAACCACGGAGTCGAGGCCCGATTCCTTCATGCCCAGTTCCTTGAGGAATTCGGCCTTGTCGGCGGGTTCCATGGCGGAAAGTTCTTCTTCGATCTTACCGCTGATCATGATGACTTCGTGACCGTTCTTGGCGGCGTATTCCTTCAGCTGGTCCACGTAGGCGTTGCCGGTGAGGATGTCGTCTTCTTTCACATTGGCGCAGTAGAAGAGCGGCTTTGCGGTCAGGAGGGCGAGATCTTTCACGATGAGTTCCATTTCTTCGCTGTCGTGCATCACGGTGCGGGCGGCCTTGCCTTCCTGGAAGGCGTCGCGGAGCTTTTCGCAAGCGGCGAGGCGGGCCTTGGCTTCGGCACCACCCATACGGGCTGCCTTGGCTTCGGTGGCGAGGCGCTTTTCGACAGAGTCGAGGTCCTTCAAGATCAGTTCGGTTTCGATGATTTCCACGTCGCGGACCGGATCCACGGAACCGTGGACGTGCACGATGTTTTCGTCGTCGAAGCAGCGGATGACTTCCATGATGGCTTCGCATTCACGGATGTGGGTCAGGAACTGGTTGCCGAGGCCTTCGCCCTGGGCGGCACCCTTTACAAGACCTGCAATGTCCACGAATTCTGTAACAGCGGGAACGATGGATTTCGGATTGTAGACCTTGACCAGTTCGTCGAGGCGGCTGTCTGGCACGCTCACCATGCCCACGTTCGGTTCGATGGTGCAGAACGGATAGTTGGCAGCTTCGGCGCCGGCGTTGGTGATGGCGTTAAAGATGGTGGACTTGCCCACGTTGGGGAGGCCTACGATACCGCATTTAAAACCCATGATAATCTCCAGTTTTGGCGGCAACATATCTGCCGCTCGTTTTTTTGCGATGTAAAGGTAGAAAAATGCCCTTGTAGGCAGTCCCATGAAAATCTAAATTTACGCCCGTTTTTAAGGTAAGGTATGGCTGGGCTCTCATCGAAGACGAACATCGATATGCTGAATGGACCCCTCGGGAGAAAAATCCTGAGGTTCGCTATCCCTATTGCCTTGAGTAGCATTTTCCAGCAGATGTTCAACTTGGCAGACGTTGCCGTGGTGGGGCAGTTTGCGGGCGACAAGGCCTTGGCCGCCGTGGGTGCGAACACCTTCGTCATCAACCTGCTAATCAACTTGTTCGTTGGCCTTTCCGTAGGTGCGAACGTGGTGGTGGCCAATTCCATTGGCGAACGCAGTTACCGTTCCGTGACCCGTAGCGTGCACACGTCGGTGATGGTCGCCTTCTTTAGCGGAATATTCCTTTCTTTCGTGGGCATCTTTTTTGCAAGACCGATTCTTGAACTGATTTCGACTCCGGCAGACGTGTTGGACATGGCGGTGCGCTACTTGCAAATCTACTTTGCGGGCATGCCCTTCGTGATGGTCTACAACTTTGTGTCGGCGGTCTTGCGTAGCAAGGGCGATACCAAGCGTCCGCTTTATGTGCTCATGGTGGCGGGGGCGGTGAATGTGGTGCTGAACCTGATTCTGGTGGCGGGCTTTGACATGGGCGTGTCAGGCGTGGCCATTGCGACAGTGATTGCAAACGTCATCAGTGGCGTTACTTTGTTCTATCTCTTGTTGCATGAGGTGGGGCCTTTCAAGCTGGAATTCTGGAAGTTGCGCGTGACGCCCTTTTTCTTGAGCCGCATTCTGCGCGTAGGGATTCCGACAGGGCTTCGCGGCGTCGTGTTCTCGTTCAGCAATGTGTGCCTGCAGTCGGCCATTAACAGCCTTGGTTCTGCCACGGTGGCGGCTTCGGCTGTGGCGCTGAACTATGAATTCGTGGTGTATTACTGGCTCAGTTCCTTTTCGCAGGCGTGCGTAACCTTTGTCGGACAAAACTATGGCGCGAAGAATATGGAACGCTGCCGTCGCACGGTCCGCTGGACGCTCCTGTTGGGTTGCTCTTCTACAATCGTGTTGAGCGCGCTTTGCTGCATTTTTGCAAAGCCCATGTTGAGCGTGTTTACGTCTAATGCCGAAATCATTGAAATCGGTTCTATCCGCATGTACGTGGTGGTGGGGCTTTTGGCGATTAACGTGTTCCTGGACGTATTTTCGGGAGCGCTTTCGGGAATGGGAAAGTCCCTGGCGCCGGCCCTTACCTGCATGGTGGGCGTTTGCGGAATCCGTATTCTCTGGGTGATTTTCGTGTTCCCCCAGTACAAATCTTTCGCCTCGTTGATGGTTGTGTATCCGATAAGCTGGATTCTTACGATATCTGTGATTATGGGAATCTATTTTTACCATGTCCGGCGTGCTAAGTTTTAGTATATTTCGGACGATGCGTTACTTTAGCCTTACTGCTTTATCTTTTGTATTAGCCCTTTCGGCTTGCGTTTACGAGCCGGAACAGTTTACGGAGTCTGAAACCTCCAATGAAAAGACTGACACGGGTTCGATTTTTGCGGTGAACGGTGGCAAGCAAATTTGCAACCCTTCCGTTTCCCAGGATCCTGAAAATTATCCGGCAGCAATGCTTTGGCTGAACTTTGGCGGCAAGCTGAATGTAGAAGCCCCCGATTCGGTGTACACGACTTCGAAGGTGGTGCAGCATGACCGTCTTTCGGTGTCCGATACGTCGGGCAAGGTTCTTTGGTACTTGATGCGCGATACCGAAGCGGGCGATTGCCAGTTCCAGGACCCGGAATGGAGTACGCATCCGAACTATATCGTAGCCCTTAGAGGCTTCAAGGCTAAAGACAGCAAGTCTTGCTCGGATATTTTGGATTACGGAATCTTTGCCGTTCGCATGTCCGACAAAAAGCAGTTCTTCTTCTACGACAAGGACATTAGCGAATTTGCCACTCCGCACTTGTGGGTGAATCCCGATGCCGTGCGCGATTCTTCGGCAGATGATTCCAAAATTGAAGGATTCTTTGGCACCAATGAAGTGCGCCTGGTTTATGTGAACAAGAAAGACCAGATTGTATTTGTGGATTACGCCAATGGCGGAACCAAGAAGGCCGTTACGCTCAAGAAGCCGTCTGATGTCGATGGCTGGATGATGGATAGCCCCATGATTTCGCCGGATGGCAACTATGTGGTCTACAACGTCATCAATCCTTCGATGACGGGTTGGCGGTCCTTTATTCAAGAACTTTCGAAGGATGCCGCTCCGTTTGAAATTGAAAAGACTTCCGGTATGATTTCTGAACCGGTTCAGCCTCACTGGTTCTCTTTTGCCGGCCGTCTTTTTGTGGTGTGGGCGGAATTCCCGCAAGGTTCGCAGTACGTGAACAAGAACGATTTGTCTGATGCGTCGGTGCAAAACGGTAGCGCTGGCCGTACGGTGATGCGTGAAATCAAGCTGGCTGCCAATGCCCCTGCAGACCTTGCGTTTGAATGGGTGGACAACGCGAAAGAAATTGCCTCGATCCCGATGATTGGTGGACGTTCGCCGGATGGATTCTTCCTGGCGACCGGTGCGAACAATGGTTATTTGATGAAACTCCCGTGAGGTAAAAGATGAAGAAGAATTTATTTAGCGGGATTTTGTCTGGCGTTGCCTTGGCTCTAGTGGCAGGTGGCGCGTTTTATGCCGGTTTAAATTCGCCTGTAGAAGTGGCGACTCCGTGGCAGTCTATTGGTGGCTGCGGCGCAGGCGGCTCCGGTGGCGGTTCTGGCGATGGTATCAAGTGGATTGGCCAGGGTGTTTCTGGCGGTTACCTTGAAGTCGAAGCGTTTACCAAGTACACGGTCGGCCAGAACTTTACGGGAGTCTCGTTTACTCCGCATCTGTCAATCAAGCCGACGTGGTCGACCAAGCTCGGCGTATCTATTCCGTGGACGAGTCATAGCGGCGAAGTGCAGTACCGCAGTAACCAGATTCCGGCAGACCGCACCACAGGCGGCGTGGGCGATGTGTCTATCGACTTTAGCAAGACAATCGGTAGTGGCGGCGCTGCATCGCTTTCTGCGAGCCTCTCCATTCCGACAGGTCAGTACGACATCAAGCGCGGTACTGATTCCGGCAAGGAACTTTTGCCGAGCAGTTTCCAGAAGGGCTCGGGCCTGTATTCGCTTACGGTGGGCTGGGATTACAGCCGCGATACCGACAAAGGTATTTGGCTTTATGGTCTCAGCTACACGCACCCGTTTGCCATGCACTTGATTTCGGGCGAGAACGAATTCAACGATTCTTACTGGAAGGACATGGAACACGAAGGCGACCGTTTTGAATACCGCTTCAAGCCTTATGGCGAAAACGATTTGGGCGCCTACACTCCGCCTTCGGTGGGCGGCTCCATTGCTTACGGCTATCGCGGTCGTCCGGGAATCGTGCAGAGCTTCGGCGTGAATTTCTCGGTGCCGCTCGGAGTTGCATGGATCAATTCCGAAAAGGTCGGAACTTACGACCCGCGTCCGGACCCCGATCATCAGGCATGGTCTGTGGCATTTGCCTACGGCATCGAATTCTCGAATTCGGACTTCCCGGTGTTTCTCGCGGTCTCCTTGCCGCTCCATGACAAGAGCAATGCGGCTGACCCCGATGACGAATACGACGAAAGCCCCATGCGCAAGTGGGATACTCCTGACTGGTCCGATTTTTGCCAGCAGTGGACTATCGCCGTCGGCATCAAGGGAAGTTTCTTCTAGTGAGTTATGCTCGCGGGTGCGTCTTCTTGAAGGCGGCTCGCAGGCGTTCTGCATTTACATGAGTATAAACCTGAGTGGTGGAGATGTTCGAATGACCGAGCATCTCTTTTACGCTCATAATCTCGGCTCCGTTTTCGAGCAGGTGCGTCGCAAAGCTATGGCGTAGCACGTGCGGGCTGGCCTTGCCTTCCCAGCCGATTTCGCGCAGCAGGTGCTGGATGTCGTTTCGTAGCGTGCGCAGGCCGAACGGCTTGCCGTCTTCGCTCAAGAACACGTAGCCCGTGGCGGAGGGAATGTGACCGGCCTGCATTTGCATTTGTTTGTAATTTGCGACGCGGTCGATAAAACTTTCTGTCAGAGGGACGATTCGTTCCTTGTTGCCCTTGCCGAGGACGCGCACGAGTTTTGCGCTAGTGTCGATGCGGTCCCAAGTGAGATTCTGGCATTCCGAAATACGCAGTCCTGAACCGTAAATGAGTTCGAGCAGAATCCTTGCGCGCACTTGCTGGAGCGTGGGGTCCGCAATGTCCGGGAATTTTTCTTCGGCTAAATCTTTTTGCCCCAGAACATTCACCAGACGCTTCGGGCGCTTGGGCATGGGCACGTTTTCGGCGGGATTCTTTTCAAGAGTCTTGCTTTTGACCAGGAACTTGCCGAAACTCTTTAAGGCGGCCAGGTGTTCGCAAATGCTTGTGGGCGCAAGCTTCTGCTTCATCTTCAAGTCCCATACGAATGTCTTGACGCTAGATTCCGAGAAGGCGTTGAGCGGAAAGTCCGCTGCGCCTTCGCCGAGATGTTCCAGAAATTTTGCGAGCGACTTGTGGTACGTGTCGATTGTGCGCGGCGAAAAACGTCGCCGGTCTGCGATGTAGCTCAAATATTGCTCGATGTGTTCCGAAAGATTCATCTAAAAAACTTTTTCGCTGGTCTACGAAACAAAAATAATCTATCTTGAAGGTCAAAGTATGACATTAGCGAAAAATTCTGTTTGTATTGCTTTAATTGCTGTTGCGAGTTCTTTTGCCGCCGACCGTGTGGTAGGTGCGAATGCGACCTTGGATATTGAACCGGGTGCGCGTTCTGCTGCATTGGGTTCTGCGACGATGGCCGTCGATGGCGATTACCTGGGGCTCATGTCTAACCCCTACCAGCTTGCAAATGTGAATTACGCGTGGGCATCTTTCTCGCATACCGAATACTATGAAGATACAAAGTATGACTATGCTTCGACGGTGGTGCCGCTGGGTGAGGGTCAGGGCTTAGGTATTTCTTTTTCCAGATTCGGTGCCGACGATATCCCGTACATTAAAGAGGGCGAACCTTTGCCCGAAGGTTCCGACTACAACACGCTTTCGGTTGCAGACTACGTGTTCTCGGCAACCTTTGGCCGCAAGCTCACCAAGCGCTTGGATTTGGGTATCGGGTTCCACGGCCTTTACCGCGAAATGGACCAGAGTGGTTGGGGCTTCCGCGGCGATGCCGGACTTCGCTTTAATGCGGTCGATGAACTTTATTTGTCCGCCCTCTTGAAGGGTTGGACGTCTTCGGCGACCAGTTGGGAATCGGGCGAGTTCGAATACTCTTCTCCGGAGCTGTATATCGCAGCCAGTTATGGACTTCCGGTGCCTTACCTGTATGGCAAGTTGAACCTGTATTGGCAGGGTGCAGAACTCTTGCACCGTGAAGCTCGCGACCTGGATTATGAAATGGACCAGTCCCGCGGCAAGCGCGTGTGGGAAAATCCGCTGGATTGGCTTTCGGGCGGTCGCGGCGGTATCGAATACACCTTTGATTTCGGCCTTTCGCTTAGGGCGGGCCTTTCGAGCTTTACCACACTCCAAAGCGTGACTGCGGGTGCGGGTCTTGTTATTGCAAAATTTGTAAAAGTCGACTACGCTTTCGAATCGCACCCGGTGCTTTCTCCGGTGCATCGCGTGAGCGTGAGTATCAGTCCGTACTTGTTCAGCCATGCGCCTAAGCCGGGTACGCCGGAAGCCGCTTCGGGCCGCAGCAAGAACCTGACTGAAGAACCCGATGACGAAACCTCTTACGAGGATATGGAACGCGAACCTTACGAAGATTCTCGCGCTGCAGATAATGCTCCCGAACAGGGTTCTGCCCCTGACCAGGAACAGTCTACATCCGAGGCTCAAAGCGAAAGCCCGGCTGCCGCTTCGCCGGCCGCTCCCGCTCCGGCTAGGAACGCGATCATCGAAACAGACGACGAAGTTTTAGAGTAATTTGGGGCAAAAACCGCGATTTTATCGAGTTTAGGAGCACTTTTTGGTGATAGGTCGCACACGTTGAACCATAATTAGGCTATATTTTTACCATGCCGCAATTAAAGAATTATCGCGAAGTTGGAATTTTTGATTTGATGTCCGCCCCCCTGAATCCGATTGGGGCGTTCGATGCCGAACAGTTTAAGAAAGATGTTCGCGATCTTCTCGCTGAAAAGCCTGATGAAAAGTATTTGGCCGTCGATTTGACGGGTCTCGACTTTGTCTATAGTGACGCTTACAATGCCTTTATCCAGTTCCAGCAGGAAATGGATGACCGTAAGGGCATTTTTGCCGTCCTTACCAACAACCAGACGATTCTTGTTGGCCTCAAGAAGGCCGGTCTCGACAAAAGCATCATGGTCTTCGCTTACGAAGAAGACTTGATGTCGTTCTCGTTGCAGGCCCAGTCTCCGGCTGCAGCCGCTGAACCCGAACTCGAAGTTGCTCACGAAGAACCGGCTCCGGTTGCATCGCAGAACATGGGCAGCACCATGGGTTCTATCGATGTGACTCCGTCTCATTTGGATCGCCGTACTGGTCAGCATCGCAGGTTCACCAAGAGCTTCAATGCGATTGCCAAGGAAGAACCGGTGGAAAATTCCAAGAAGAAGGGCCTCGATGTTCCGTTCGACGAAGAACCGTCTTCGGCCAAGACCGTGATCATTGTTGCCTTGCTTATGTTGGCTGCTGTGGGCGGTGCCATCGCGATTTTCAGCCTTTAGTCCGATGCCT
>JAEEGK010013569.1_pt1 | contig 18342 bp, 15 predicted proteins | sample 8958771 | NCBI WGS metagenome assembly JAEEGK01 (sample SAMN16246547, study PRJNA631951) | gut metagenome | biome: gut microbiome; feature: rumen; material: SC-attached | host: Bos | place: Iran: Karaj | collected 2018-10
GATGAATCTCGGGACGCTCAAAAGTGATTTGTTTCTCAGAGCCGTCGCCCAAGGTGATGGTCGCCGAAAGCGGATTGGTTTCGTCGACGGTGTCGTGAATGCGTGTGATTTCGGCCACTTTGTCCAAAAAATCGACGGTGATATAGGCATCGGGCTGGTAGATGCGGGTCTTACGCATGTTCTTCAGTGAAAGGCGCGAAGCTGTGAGGTTGGCCACAGCGCCGTTGGCAAACTCAATGCGGACATTGGTGATATCAGGCGTGGTGCTGACGATGCTGACCCCATTCGCGCTAATGTGTGTGATTTCAGACTTGATGATGGTGAGCAGGATGTCGAGGTCGTGCACCATGAGGTCGAGGACGACGGGCACATCGGTGCCACGCGGGTTAAACAAAGCCAGACGGTGAGCCTCGACAAACAGCGGATCTTTGATAAAAGGCTCAGCCGCGATGAAAGCTGGATTGAAGCGTTCCACATGACCCACCTGCACCTTCACCCCTGCTTCATCAGCCAGTTTCTTCAAGGCGTTGGCTTCATCGGGAGTGGCCACGATAGGTTTCTCGATGAAGACATGCTTGCGTTTCTGCAAAGCCTTGGAGGCACACTCGAAATGGCGGATGGTCGGCGTCACGATGTCGACCACATCCACGGCGTCAATCAACGCATCGATGGAATCGAAAGAACGCAGCTGCATCTCCTGTTCCACCTGCCTGGCAGTCTCCACAGCAGGGTCATAAAAACCCACCAGGTCAAATTGTACAATCTGTTTGATGCAGTTGATATGTATCTTCCCCAAATGTCCTGTCCCTAACACTCCGATTCTCAGCATAGTTAAAGATTTAATCGAACTAACAAGAAAAAATTTCGGCAAAAATAGTTCTTTTATCCTTAGGTTTGACGTAATTTCGCGCCGCGAATACACAAAATGACCAACAACTTAGAAGACAACTACCGCCACAAAGGCCTGCGCCAGCAGCTTGTTGAGCAATTGCGCGCCAAAGGTATCACCGACGAGGCTGTTCTGTCGGCCATCAACGAGGTGCCGCGCCACATCTTCTTGGACTCCTCCTTTGTCGAGCTCGCCTATCAAGACAAGGCCTTCCCTATCGGCTCGGGGCAGACCATCTCGCAGCCGCACACCGTCGCCTTTCAGACCCAGTTGCTGCAAGTGGAGAAAGGCATGAAGGTGCTCGAAATCGGGACGGGCTCGGGCTACCAGGCCTGTGTGTTGGCGGCCATGGGGGCCAAGGTATTCACTATCGAGCGGCAACGTAACCTCTATTTCAAGACCAAGGACATCCTTGAGCAACTTCCTTTTCGGGTGAAGACCTTCTTGGGCGACGGTTTCGAAGGTTTGCCTTCGTATGCGCCTTTCGACCGCGTCATTATCACCGCCGGTGCGCCAAGCCTTCCCGAAGTGCTCCTCCAACAGATGAAAACCGGCGGTATCATGGTCATCCCTTTGGATCAAGCCGATGGTGAAGGACAGACCATGCTGAGGGTTACCAAAATGGAAGACGGCACCTTGAAAAAAGAGTCGTTCGGCGACTTCCAGTTTGTGCCCATGTTAAAGGAAATCGGGAATGATTGAACACCTTACAATGGTTGAATAACCTTTTCATTTTCAATCAACAAATAAAAAATGTGTTTAATTCTTGCGTTAAAAGAAAAATTACTATCTTTGCACGCTATTTTCCATCTTTTTAGAAAATAAGAATTATTATTAATACATTGAAAATCAAATATTTAAATTAAAAAGATAAAGAAATGCAACTGAAACAATTACAATGGAAAAGGGTTATTAGAATGATCCTGTTTATCCTTCTGCTCAATGTTGCTGGGATAACAAAGGCAAACAATGTCAATGAAAATCTTGAAAACGACACTACAAATCGTGCTGCAAATTATGATTTTTATGCTGAATGCCCCTCTCATCAGGTTCTATATTACAAAATCACCGATACCACTCTCCGTTATGTTAAAATGACGTATCCCTACTCATATAACGGCACTCCTTGGCTATCTTTTGTCGAACCTACGGGAAACATTACATTGCCTGAAACTGTCACATATAATGGTATTACTTACACGGTAACTGAAATTGGCGACTATACTTTCAATAAATGTCATGGATTGACAGGAACCATAGAAATTCCTAACACCGTTAAAATTATCGGACAATTTACTTTTGCAAACTGTACTAGCTTGACATCTTTAGTCTTGTGCAATTCTTTGACAACAATAAAGTATAACGCTTTTTACCATTGTAGTGGTCTTACTGGCTCATTAGTCATTCCAAATTCAGTAACCGAAATTCAGCATCATGCATTTTCAGGTTGCACAAGTTTTAATGGCACTCTGACACTGCCGGAGGGATTGCAAACAATCGGCTACAGGGCATTCGAAGAATGTAGCGGATTCACGGGTTCATTGATTATTCCTAGTACCGTGACTTCTGTGGGTCAATATGCGTTCTTAAATTGCAGTGGCTTCAACGGTAATTTGTTGCTTTCAGACCAAATGAGTGCCTTAAACATATCTGTTTTTAAGGGTTGCTCTGGTTTAGTTGGTGATTTGGTCATACCTAAAGCAATAACCACTATCAGCAACGAGGCTCTTTCTGGATGTTCACACCTCGGTGCCATATACATTTGCGGCAATTCCGTTCCCACCAAGGGTAGTGAAAACAACTCTTTTTATGGCATTAGTAAAAACATCCCAATCTATGTTCCCTATTGCCTTGTTGATGATTATAACCAACAATGGAGTGTTTTCAGTTTTACGAACTACAAAGGCCGCAGCTTCTTTAACGCTGAAGGAGACTGGTCGGACACTGACAATTGGGCATGTGGTGAAACTCCCTCTGAGGATATGAACGTCATTGTTGCCGCAAACTGCAATATGGACGAAACAGCAAGTGTCACTTCTCTTACTCTTCTTAAGAGATACACGCTTTCCATCATGCCTGAGATGGCCCTTAATAGCTACACTATCACTAACAAAGGCACTGCTGCCAACCTTATTATCCAGGACGGTGGTCAGCTCTACCATAATAATGCAAACGTGCAAGCTATTGTGATGAAAACCATCACTGCCTATGATAGCCAAAGCAACGGCTGGCATCTTATTTCTTCGCCACTTACAAGCAATACCGGCGTGAACATGGTGGATAATCTGCTTAGCAATGAATATGACTTGTATTATTACGACGAGCCTACATTTTATTGGATTAACCAGAAAAATGCCGAGAACAATTTCACGGAACTGGCTTCAGGAAAGGGTTATCTTTATGCCAATAGCGAGAGCATTACTTTAGGTTTTGCTGGTGCGCTCAAGAACGGCAATGCATCGGTGACCATTTCTCCTTTGAGCTTCCAAGGAACCAATCTGAAAGGCTTTAACCTTGTTGGTAATCCATATGCCCACAATGTCACTGCTTATTCTACTGTAAATGTTGACGAAGAGGGTTGTTACAGAATGAACCCTGCTAAGAACGACCTCATTATCAGTGAAATCTCCGAGGAATCTCCTTTACAACCAGCCGAGGGCTTCTTCGTATTGGCCACGGGTGAGAATGCATCCATTTCCTTCAACAGCGCCAAAACACGTGATGAGGTAACGAGAACAGGAAGTATCTACGTGGAACTCTGTGAAGACGGTCTTACTACCGACCGTCTGATTGTCAAACGCAGTGAAGAAGACCATAATCTTGCCAAGCTGTCACTCAGAGACAACCGCACAAAACTCTTTGCCTCGAAGGACAATCAAGAGTTGGCTATCGTGGTTTGCAACGGCAGCAATGAGCAACCGGTCAATTTCAAGACCAATAAGAATGGTAACTACACAATCAATGTGTCCGTCAACGACCTTGACCTTGATTACCTCCACCTGATTGACAACCTCACTGGCGAAGATGTCGACCTGCTTGCCACACCTTCTTACAGCTTCGATGCAAGAATCACCGACTACGCCTCACGTTTCAGACTGGTGTTTGAACCCAATGCAAACGAAGAAAACAACGATAGTTTCGCATTCATCAGCGACGGCAGCTTCATCATTGCCAACGAAGGCACAGCCACCCTGCAAGTCATCGACATGACGGGCCGCATCCTGAGCAGCGAGACCATTTACGACAGCTTCACCAAGCCCATCAACTTGAGCGACGGCGTGTATGTCTTACGCCTCATCAATGGCGACAATGTGAAGACTCAAAAGATTGTGGTTCGTTAATAACCACTTCATGTAATGAAACAGAAAAAGCCGGCAATGCCGGCTTTTTCTGTTTCATCATATACCTGGGGAAGTCACTTCTTGAAAATGCTTCCAAGAATTGAACGTACAATTCGATTGCCAAGATTTCTCCCGATAGTGGTAGCCGTCGTGTTGATGGTCTTCTCTATCGCTTTCTGGCCTGCCGACTTTTTCTTTTTGGTGGTACTTCGCGAGCTTGTGCTTCTTGCACGTTCCCGTTCCTTGGCTTCCTTTGCCTTACGCTTCTCTTCAGCCTCAGCTTCCTCCTTGGCACGCTTCTCTTCCTGCTTCTGCTGCTCAACAAGAATCTCGTAGGCGCTTTCCCTATCAAAGCTCTTGTCGTAGACGCCATAAAGGCGTGAGTTGCGGATCAAGGCCTTGCGCTGGTCATCGGAGATGGCTCCAATCTGACTGAGAGGGAATAGGATCTTGGCACGCTCAACCATACATGGTGCTCCCTTTTCGTCAAGGAACGAGACCAAGGCCTCGCCCGTTCCAAGTTCAAGGATGGCCGCCTCGGTATTGAAGTTCGGGTTAGTACGGAAAGTCTGGGCCGCCGCCTTCACCGTCTTCTGTTCTTTAGGCGTGTAGGCTCTCAGTCCATGAAGGACGCGGTTACCCAGCTGACCAGCAATGGCTTCTGGTATGTCGTCGGGACTTTGAGTGACAAAATAAACGCCAACGCCCTTCGATCGCACCAAACGGATGACCTGCTCGATTTTGTCGACCAAAGCCTTTGAAGTGTCCTTGAAGAGCATGTGCGCCTCGTCGAAGAAGAAAATCAGCTTAGGCATAGGCAGGTCGCCCACCTCGGGCAACTGCGTGTAGAGCTCACTCAACAGCCACAACAGGAAGGTGGAATAGAGCTTAGGATTCAACATCAGTTTGTCGGCTGCCAGCACATTCATCACGCCTTTGCCACCTTCGGTTTGAAGGAAATCGAAGACATTGAATGCAGGCTCGCCGAAAAACAGGTCGGCACCTTCCGATTCCAATGCCAGCAAAGCACGTTGGATGGCACCTACGCTCATCGATGTAATCGTGCCGTATGTGGTAGTGAACTCTCTGGCGTTTTTGGCCACATAATCCAACATCAGTCGGAGGTCTTTCATGTCGATGAGGAGCAAGCCTCGGTCGTCAGCAATCTTGAACACGATGTTCAGAATGCCTGTTTGGGTCTCGTTGAGGCCCAAAAGACGTGCCAATAGTTGGGGACCCATGTCGGAAATAGTCGCCCTTAAAGGATGGCCCTGTTCACCGAACACGTCAAAGAAACGAGTCGGACAACCATGGAACTGCGGGTCGGTGATGCCGAACTCGGGACAACGCTTTTCGATGAAGCCACTCATCTGTCCCGCTTGGCTGATACCCGAAAGGTCGCCTTTCATATCAGCCATGAAACAGGGAATGCCTGCCTCGCAGAATGTTTCAGCCAGCACTTGCAAGGTAACCGTTTTACCCGTACCTGTGGCACCGGCTATCAGTCCGTGACGGTTGGCCATCTTGCCCACCATATAAATCGGTCCGTTGTCGCAATGGGCGATGTAGAGTTTGTTGTCTTCTGTATACATTATGTTGAATTGTTTATTGTTTAACTGTTTAATTGTTGATCGATTTCATTCCGCATTCCTCATTCAGCATTTATTCTAAATCGGATGTATTTGATGGTCAGGCCTTGGTCGAGCCACATCTGTTCGTAGAAAGTGCGAATGGTCTTCACCTCCAAATCGTCGGTGTTGGCATAAAGGTCATCGGTGGCATAGAGCAAGGGCAGACCTTGTTTCTCCGCCACATCATGCAGGGTAAAATCATACATGATAGGACTGTCAGTCTTAAGATTGAGGATGCCTTCTTTGCACACAATTTTGCGGTAACGGTCAAGGAACTCTGGTGATGTGAGGCGATGACGCGCATTCCTCTCCCCTTCGCCAGGATGTGGGTCAGGGAAAGTGACCCAAATTTCCGACACTTCGTTCGGTCCGAAAAAATGCTCAATCTGGTCGATGCGGGCACGCAAAAAAGCCACATTCTTCAAACCTTCCTCATTCGACTGTTTCAGGCCACGCCAAATACGTGCGCCCTTGATGTCGACACCTATATAATTAATGTCGCGATGCACCCGAGCCAAGCCTACGGTATATTCCCCTTTGCCGCATCCCAGTTCGAGGACAATCGGATTATCGTTGTGGAAAAAATCAGTGTGCCACTTCCCTTGCAAGGGGAAACCCTCGCTCATGATGCGCTCATAGCTGTATTCAAACAAGTTCCCGAAGGTCTTGTTCTCGGCAAACTTCTCTAATTTGTTCTTCTTTGACACAACAGTACGTTTTAAGGGTCTATCACTTCAAAATCCAGCCTTTGTAGCCTTTCACTTCCCTGATCTCACGAAGCGCTTCATGGGCTTCCTCCTCGGTATGATAACGGTCGAATGCAACAAACCACCGTTCACCCCGTTTTTCCATAAAGGCATTAACAAATCCTTTGTCCTTCAATGAGTTGACCATGCGTTGGGCAGGTTCTTCCCGGTCATAACAACCTGCAATAATCCGAATTGTATCATTGCTTGTGGTTCCAGGAAGCGGAAGAGTGGTTTCTTCGCGAATAATCTGTCCCATCATATCCCCTACCATACCTTCAACCAACGCTTTTGGATCGATAGGTTCAACATCCGCATCGGTCGACATTGAAGCGGCCTGTTCCTGAATAACCTGTGAAGGACGGTAAACCTTGAAATAAAGCAAACCGCTCATAATCAGTATTAAGGCTATTAAAAAGACCCAAACGCCCTTGCCAATTTCACGTCTCTCATCTTCCTTATGTGGGATTTCTTCCTCAAATTGAATTAGTGTTTCGTTTTCAGACGTTGCCTGCTCTTTCTCAGCATCGTCCTTCAGCACAATCTCTTCAGGGACAACAGGGTCGAGGATAAAATCACCTAATCCAAAGGCATCCGTGTTGTAGTTGGCTGTTGAATCTTGTTCGAAAACTATCTCATTCTCAGGACTGAACGATAATGTTCCAACATCCTTCAATTGCACTTTCTGTCCTGACTTCATGCTATTGAAGCAATCCGAAACAAAATGAAAGAGCATGCGTTTTGCCTCATTCTCCGAGATTCCAATCTCATTGACAAGATACTTGATTATCGCATCGTTGTCTTCTCGCAAACCTGCATCAAAACCAATCTGGCTAGAGGGCATCGAAAAATGATTCGTCTCCAAGTCCACCTGTGCAGATTGAGGTTTGCGCACAAAAGCGCCCAAGCCAGGCACCACTACGGTGTCGCGGACAAACAACAGGTCTGATATGGCTTCAGCAATGGAAATCATCATTCAATAATTGGGTAAGTTTTGTGCGAATTCGATTGCTTTAGCCAAATCGGCAGTTGTGTCGATAGCAATGTTATCTGTTTCGACGATGGCCATACGTATGGACAGGCCATTCTCAAGCCAGCGCAACTGCTCTAACGACTCGACCATCTCCAAGGCGGTAGGCTGCATTCTGGCAATCTGTCGCAAAGTATCGGCCTTATATGCATAAACGCCAATGTGTTGGTAGAAAGTACCTTTTTGCAACCATTTAGCCCTATCCACATTGCGCATAAACGGTATGGGGCTACGGCTGAAATACATCGCATTGCCGTCTTTATCCAACACCACTTTTACCTTGGTTGAGCCAAACAGATCTTTTTCATCGTCAAGTTTCTTGACCAATGAGGCCAATTGCGTGTCATCACGTGAAATCATATCGACCAAAAGATTGATTTCTTTCGGGTCAATAAAAGGCTCATCGCCTTGGATGTTTACCACTGCATCAAACTGTGTTTCAAGCATGTCCAATGCCTCACAACACCGATCGGTGCCACTGCGGTGCCTCGGGTCGGTCAGCACATACTGACCACCGAAACTCAGCACCTCATCTGCGATGCGCATGTCGTCGGTGGCCACCACCACAGCATCCAGTTTCGACTTCCAGGCCTGCTCACAAACCCGTTGGATCATGGTCTTTCCCTTGATCATCGCCAAAGGCTTTCCAGGAAAACGCGTTGAGGCGTAACGGGAGGGGATGATTCCTACTACTTTCATTTTCAAAACAATCCATTCAGCGAGGCCTCAATACGGTCGACGACGGTACTCAAGTCCTCGGGGTTCTCCAATTCGATATTATCGGTATCAATAATTAGAAGTTTACCGTCATGGTAATTCTTAATCCATTCTTCATACCTCTCGTTGAGGTTGGTGAGGTAGCTGATGCTGATGGATTGCTCAAACTCACGGTTACGCTTGGCAATGTGGCGAATCAGCGTAGGCACTGAGGCACGAAGGTAAATCAACAAATCGGGCGGCTGCAAGAATTTGGTCATTAACTCAAACAATGACTTATAGTTCTCAAAATCACGGGTTTCCATCAACCCCATCGAATAAAGGTTGGCCGCAAAGATATGGGCATCCTCATAGATGGTACGATCTTGGATGACATCCTCTCCACTATTACGGATGTCCATCACCTGACGAAAACGGCTGTTGAGGAAGAATATCTGAATATTGAACGACCAGCGTTGCATGTCCTCGTAAAAACTGTCGAGATAGGGATTGTGCTCAACTTCCTCATAATGAGGTTTCCAATTGAAATGCTTGGCCAAAAGTCCTGTGAGGGTCGTCTTTCCTGAACCGATGTTGCCTGCTACTGCAATATGCATAATTCTCTTGTATTAGGATGATAAGAAGTTGCTAAAGTAAGGAAAAGTCGGCAAAAGAGAGGCATTTTTTTGCAGAAAAATAACAACTTATTGATTTTCAGCTTATTTTGGCGCTTTTATCAACAAATAGATTCCAAGCAGACAGAAAATAAAGTTGGGAATCCAAGCGGCAAGGAAAGGTGAGAGATTTCCAGAAATGGCGAATGACTTGGACACTTGCATGAACAGGATGTAAGAGAAAGCGATGGTAATTCCAATACCAAGGTGCATCCCAATGCCTCCCCTTATCTTTCGGCTCGACAAGGCCGCGCCGATGAGTGTCAAGATAAGAACCGCAGCAGGCGCCGACATTCGCGTATGCATCTCCACTTGATAGGCCTTCACACCCTCCGATCCTTTCTCTTTCATGCTTTGAATCTGGTCGCGCAATTCGAAGAAATCCATCACTTCGAAATCCTCCTTCATCTTGTAAAGGTCTGTCGGATATAGATTTAAAATGGTATCAAAATTACGGCCTTTTTCGATGGTCTCGTTCTCGCCGTCAATTGTGCGAATGAAATAAGGATCGAAATACCAACTGTTCGGAGCTATCGTATCATGATAAAGCACATCAGCTAACGCCTTGTATTTCAATTCGCTACCATCATACTTCTCCCACGAAAACTTATAACCGTATTGTCTAGAGATATTATACGATTCCACATAGATAAACTCGTCCTTCTCAATCTGCACATGCACATTGCGTCCCGCACTTTGGGTCAGCTTCTCCATGTATTCATCCTTGAACTGCCTTCTGATTTCATTTGTCCTGGGAATCAAAAAGTTACCGAAATACAACGACATGATTGCAATAGCTATGGCAGCCAACATATATGGGTACAAAAAACGCCGAAAACTGATGCCGCTGCTTAGAATCGCCACAATTTCGGTCCGAGCCGCCATCTTGGAAGTGAAAAAGACCACTGCGATGAAAGCGAACAGATGGATGAAAAGGTTGATATAATAAGGAATGGACATGATGTAATAGTCCACCACCACCCTTTGCCAAGGCGCATTATGCTTCAGGAAACTGTCGATGTTTTCCGACACGTCGAAAATGATGACTATCAATATCAACATGGAAATGGCGAAGAAAAAAGTCCCTAAGTACTTCTTGAAGATATATGCGTCTATTTTTCTCATCCTATTTCTTTTTGACTGCGAGACTTCGAGACTGCGGGACGCAAGACTACAATCTCCTTGTTACTTTTTGTAGCATAACGTCACGCCATTCGGCGAAGTCGCCTGCAATGATGTGTTTGCGCGATTCACGCACTAGCCAGAGATAGAATCCGATGTTGTGAAGGCTGGCAATCATGGGGCCGAGGATTTCGCCTGCGACAAACAAATGACGGAGATATGCCCTTGTATATTGTGCATCGACGAAAGTTTCGCCATTAGAGTCAACAGGAGAAAAGTCGAACTTCCATTTCTCGTTTTTCAGGTTGATGATGCCTTCTGAGGTGAAAATCATGCCGTTACGTCCATTTCGTGTAGGCATGACACAGTCGAACATATCCACACCACGCGAGATACCTTCCAGAATGTTGGCCGGCGTTCCCACTCCCATCAAATAACGTGGCTTGTCTTTGGGCAGAATGGCGTTCACCAATTCTATCATTTCATACATCTTCTCCGTCGGCTCACCTACAGCCAGACCTCCGATAGCATTGCCGTCGGCATTTTTAGAGGCGATATATTCCGCCGACTGCTCGCGCAGGTCACGGTAGACGCAACCCTGCACGATAGGGAACAAGGCCTGTTCATAACCGTATTTCGGCTCGGTGGCATCGAAACGCTCAAAGCAACGGTCAAGCCAACGGTGGGTGCGTTCCATCGAAGGCTTGGCATACTGATAGTCGGCTGTACCCGGCGTGCATTCATCGAAAGCCATCATGATGTCGGCACCAATGCTACGCTGGATGTCCATTACATTTTCAGGCGTGAACAGATGTCGCGAGCCATCAATGTGCGATTGGAAAGTCACCCCTTCTTCCTTCATCTTGCGTATGCCTGTGAGCGAAAACACTTGAAAGCCACCGCTATCCGTTAATATGGGTCGGTCCCATCCGTTGAATTTGTGCAGGCCTCCAGCGGCTTCAAGCACATCCAGACCTGGACGCAGATACAAATGATATGTGTTGCCCAAAATAATCTGCGCCTTCACCTCATCGTGCACATCACGGATATGGCAGGCTTTCACCGTTCCCGCCGTGCCGACAGGCATGAAAATCGGGGTTTCGATAGGACCATGACCAGTGCTGAGTATGCCAGCACGCGCTGCACTTTTCGGGTCGTTGGAGACAATTTTAAAATTCATCGCTCTAATTTTGCGCAAAAGTACGACTTTTTTTGCAACATTTTTTCTTATCTTTGCATTCATCAAAATCCAACCATCATGCAGATTCATTTTTATTATAACCATATCAGTTTCATCATTTTAGTGGTTTTCCTCATTTCCCTGCTTATCCAACTGCTCTACCATTGGGGATTGTTTTCACGTACTGCCTTTTACAATAGAAAAAAGCGTCCGAAACTAGACGAGGAATTGGAACCCGTTTCGGTGGTCATCTGCGCCCGAAATGCCTACGAATACCTTACGGAACTCATTCCAGCACTGCTTAGCCAAGACTACCCTGATTTTGAAATCGTTGTGGTGAACGACTGCTCAGACGACGAGACAGAGGAATACCTAAAGGAGCTTACCCGAAAAGAAGCAAGAATCAAACCAGTGCAGATGAAACAACATCTTAACTTCTTCTATGGCAAGAAGTTCCCGCTCTCAATGGGCATCAAGTCGGCCCAAAACGACCTCATCATCCTGACCGAATGCAGCTGTATGCCTTCCAATGAAAAATGGCTGCGCAGTGTGGTCAACTGTTACGGCAACAACACGGAAGTGGTTATCGGCTACAGCCCGTATGTGCAGAAAAAGGGTCTTCTCAACAAGCTTATCCGTTTCGATACGTTACAACAAGGATTGCTTTATCTTTCCTCCGCCTTGGCAGGGCATCCCTATATGGGCATCGGAAAGAATCTTTCCTATCGTAAGGAGCTGTTTTTCAGAAACAAAGGCTTTATCTCGCACTATACCACTTCGGTAGGCGACGATGATTTGTTCATCAACCAGGTGGCGAAAAAGCGAAACACCGAAACTTTGATCGATGCTGAAAATGCCATCTATGCCACTCCAACACAAAGTTTCAAGCTATGGAAGCACCAAAAAAGCAGCCGCTATTCTACTGTTTCCAAATACAACATAAAAGCGCGGTTGATGTTGAGCCTATTCTATATTTCTCAGTTTTTGTTTTATACCACTTTCATTGCACTGCTCTGTCTGAAACCTGCTTTCAGCATTGCCTCAAGCACAATGTTTTGTATTCCTATTTTACTGTTTTTCTTCCTGTTGCGTTTTGGAACACAACTCTTTATCTACCATAAGGCTTCAAAACGTTTAGGCGAAAAGGGATTGCTTCCTGGTCTTATTCTTTATGATTTCCTATTCGCATTCCTCTCGCCTTGGCTCAGACTATTGGGACGGATGAATATGGGAGTGGAATAAAGCTATCCTTTGATTTGGATTGTAAAGCCTTCGTTGAGCAAAGGCTTCACCAAAGCACTCATCTCCTCCACTGTGAACTTTTGCAGGCCTTCTTCTGGTGTGGGACGGTCGATGGTATAGACCATGATTTCACGCGGTTTCAAGAGGCGTACGATATCCATCCAACCATTCAGCACTTCAGGGCTCGATGAATCGAAGTCCTTGCTTTTCAGGAACATGGTCTGTATGATGAAATCGCCATTGAACTGCTTCAAGGCTTCCACAACGCGATGGATGTCATAGCCTGGCGCAGGATGGTTGATTTTTTCAATCAGTTCGTTGGCCGGAGCATCGATTTTCATTGTCGGGTTGTCGACTTTGCGCAAAGCTTGAAACACCTCCGGCAAATGTACCCGAGTGGCATTAGAAAGCACTGTAATCTTCGAGTCGGGATAATACTGGTTGCGAAGTGCAATGGTGTCGTCAATGATTTGAGGAAACTCCGGGTTAAGGGTCGGCTCGCCGTCACCGCTGAAAGTGATGGAGTCGATGGACACGTGGACTGACAAACATTGTTGCAGTTTGGTTTCCAAGGCTTTGCGAACCTTTTCAGCCGAAGGTAATTGGGTATCGTTGCGCCCATCCTTGTTCCAGCCACATTCGCAATAGATACAGTCGAAAGTACAGATTTTCCCCTTTTCAGGTAACAAATTGATTCCCAAAGAGCTACCTAAACGACGGCTAAAGATGGGGCCGAAGACAACTTCTTCTCTAATCATAATTAGGTTTTATTCCTTGCTTGTGCTGGCTGTTTGGCTTTTAGCAGTTAGCCATTAGCTATTAGCTCGGTTGCACCAAAGCTAACTGCTAATGGCTAATAGCTAACAGCCAGCAAATTAAAATTTTACTTCGCGTAACTGACAGCTCTCGTCTCACGGATGACCGTAATCTTGATTTGACCCGGATAGGTCATCTCGGTCTGGATCTGCTTCGAGAGGTCGTAGGCAATGCGGTCGGCTTCTTGGTCGCTCACCTTGTCGGCACCCACGATGACGCGCAGCTCGCGGCCCGCTTGGATGGCGTAGGTCTTCACCACACCTGGCTAGCTCATAGCCATCTCCTCCAATTTGTTCAGACGCTGGATGTAGGCTTCAACCACTTCGCGGCGGGCACCCGGACGGGCACCTGAGATGGCGTCGCACACCTGCACAATGGGTGAAATCATGTTGTCCATCTCGATTTCCTCGTGGTGGGCACCAATGGCGTTGCAAATGTCTGGTTTTTCCTTCAGACGCTCAGCCACTTTCATACCGAGGATGGCATGCGGCAATTCCTCCTCATTCTCTGCAACTTTACCGATGTCGTGCAAGAGACCGGCACGTTTGGCCGACTTCACGTTGAGGCCGAGTTCAGCAGCCATGGTAGCGCAGAGCTTGGCAGTCTCGATAGAGTGTTGCAGCAAGTTCTGGCCATAGCTGGTACGGTACTTCATACGGCCAATCATCTTGATCAGTTCGGGGCTCAGATTGTGGATGCCGAGGTCGATGGAAGTACGCTTACCTGTTTCCATAATCTCCTGATCCACCTGTTTTTCCACCTTATGTACCACCTCTTCGATACGAGCGGGATGGATACGGCCGTCAACGACCAGTTTCTGCAAGGACAAGCGGGCAATTTCGCGGCGAATCGGGTCGAAGCCGGAAATAAGAATGGCATCGGGGCTGTCGTCGATGATGATCTCAACACCCGTGAGCGACTCAAGCGTGCGGATGTTACGACCTTCACGACCGATGATACGGCCCTTAATCTCGTCATTTTCAATGTTGAACACACTTACAGTGTTCTCGATAGCGGTCTCCGAAGCGGTGCGCTGAATGGTTTCCAGCACGATCTTCTTGGCTGTCTGAGCCGCGCTCATCTTGGCTTCCTCGGTGACTTCCTTCACATAGACCATGGCATCGGCCTGGGCGTCTTCCTTGATGAGTTCTATAAGCTGTTCTTTGGCTTCCTTGGCTGAAAGGCCTGATATGGTTTCCAATTTCTTGGTCTCTTCCTCATAAACACGGTTGAGTTCGGCTTTCTTCTTATCGAAGGTCTCCAACTGGCTTTCAAGGTGTTGCTGTGCAGTCTGCAACTCTTTGGCCTTACGTTGTGCCTCTTCCATCTTCTTGTTGGCGTCTTGTTTCAGCTGGTTGATACGGTTTTCCGCGCTTGCCAGTTCACGTTTGCGGTCGTTGCAAGCCTTTTCGTGCTCATCTTTCAATTGCAGGAACTTCTCCTTGGCTTGCAGGATACGTTCTTTCTTGATGACTTCCGCTTTTTCTTTCGCTTCTTCGAGCAATGCTGTTTCTTCTTTGGTGACGGCTTTCTTCAACAAAGTAGCCGTAATAAGATAGCCGACGGCCAGGCCCACCAAAAGAGCCGCTATCGGAATAATGATGTTTAATACGTTGAGTAATAACATTTTAAAAAACTCTGTTTTACTCGAAAAATGAGGAGGAAAAAAGAAACTGCCTGCCCTTGGGAGATGCGTAAACCCCAAATAATACGCTTGTGGCCACCGCGTTGCGCAAACGTCCACCGGCACCAACGGTGCTTCCCCGAAGGGAATGAGGCCTGTTTTTACAGAGCGCGAGTAGACCGATTGATGTGTTGATAGTGTTGAGTTTACCAAATGCGCTGAACAGGCAGTTCCAAATCTTCAAAGAACAAGTCCGCAATTATTGCGGATTATGATTGTTCGCTCAATAAGGTGTTCAAATCCAACAGTTTTCGTTCCAAATTCTGACTGCGGTAAGTCAATTCATCTTCCATCTTGACCATCGAGGTGGCAAATTGCAAAGCGGTCATCGAAAGCAAATCCTGTGCATCCTTGTAGGTATAATGCTTCGAATAATACTTCACCCTCTCATTGATGAGGTTTCCGGCCTTGCGGACCTTCTCTTCGTCAGCGCGGGCCACCGACAGACGGTAAGGCCGATCCAATAGTGTGATATTGATTGTTATCTCATCCATTGCACTGACTTTCAGGTATCTGAGTTATTCCTTACTGTTCAAAATCGAAACGCACCTGTCAATTTCTCTCACCAACTCTTTAATGAGCTTTCTTCCTTCTTCTAGTTCTCCCTCGTTGTCGAGTGCGTTAACAATTGTACTTTTATTTATTTTATCCTGCAACTCCGATGCCGAACGGCGCAGCGCCAGATTCTCCTTATCCAACGCTTCGTTTTCTTCGGCGAGCCGCTTGTTTTCCTTCGCCAACTGATTCTTTTCATCAATCAATTTCCTCAATTTCAACTCGATCTCGGATACTATGATGCTCAAGTCGGCCATGTTGCAAACGGTCTTGGAATTGTGCCACAAAAATACGGATTTATATCATATCCCGCAGCATTTTGCAAAAAAAATTCCTCGACAGGCCAATAATAGCTGGAAAAACCCTATTTTTATGGCTCCAAAATCAACATCACCATGAGAAAAATCCCTTTTATGATTGCCTTAATCACGATTTTGGCCTCTTGCTCTACAAAAGAGACCACCCTAACCTTCATTGAGACCACTGACACTCACGGACGTTACGACGAGTTCGCCAACGATGCACATCTCATCAAGCAGATGAAAGCTGAGCTGGGAGACCAACTGATCCTACTCGACAACGGTGACGACATGCAAGGCACACCGTTTCAATACTTTTCCAACCAAGATGCCGAGCATCCCAACCTGGTTGCTGAAGTACTCAATGCTCTCCCATACGATGCCGTATGCGTTGGTAATCATGACATTGAGGCGGGACGTAAGGTGTTCGACCGCGTCTATTCCGAAGTCAAAGCACCCGTACTGACGGCCAACGTCATCGACGAGGCCACAGGCGAGCCTTACTTCACTCCATATATTATATTGAAACGCGACGGATTCAAGGTTGCCGTGCTTGGCCTGCTGACGCCTTACGTGGTCACCTGGGTGCCCGACCGTCTGCGTCCGGGTCTGCGTTTTGAGCAACTGGAAGCCGCAGCCGAAAAATGGGTAAAAATCATCCAAGAGAAAGAGCATCCCGACCTCTTGGTGGGTCTTTTCCACTCAGGCTACGAGCCTCAGGTGCAGAACCTGCCGCCCGACCACCCGCTAGGACGAGAGAATGCCACCAAATGGGTGGCAGAGAACGTGCCTGGCTTCGACCTTATCTTCTTCGGTCACGACCACCGTGCCAAAGCTGAAAAGCTCATGAATAGCGCCGGAGAACCCGTCTACGTGCTTAACTCGGGCCATCGCGCCCAAGGTCTGGCCAAAGCTATGGTGAAGCTGAAAAAAGGCCAGAAGCCACACATCAGTGTGGAACTCATCCCTACCGACGGCGAAGAGGAGGACGAGGCCTTTCTTGCCATGCTCCAGCCCTACCTCGACCGCGCTAAAGCCTATCAGCAGGAACCTGTGGCCGAGTTGCCTGTCACCATCAGTTCCGACGAAGCTTTCAAAGGGCCTTGCCTCTGGGTTGACGAAATCCACCGCTGTCAACTGGAAACCGTCGAAGCCGAAGGCATACATGCCGACATCTCCATGGCGGCACCCCTCGGTGGCGGCAAGACCCTTGAAGCGGGTATGCTGAAAGTCAGCGACTTCTTCACTTGGTATCCATTCGAGAATTCCTTGGCTGTCATGGCGCTGACCGGCAAAGAGGTGAAAGCCTTCCTTGAATACGCCTACGAGATGAAGAGCCCCATTTACAACTTCGACTATGGTGCAGGCATCATCTATGAAGTCACCGACAAAAACCCCATGGGCGAACGCATCAACATCATCAGCATGGCTGACGGCACGCCCTTCGACATGGACAAGACCTACAACGTGGTGATGAACTCCTACCGCTCGATGGGCGGCGGCAACCACCTGATGAACGGCGTCGGCTGGGCACAAGAGGACATCAAGGACCATGTGGTATGGCAAAGCGACCGTGACCTGCGCTCCCTCTTCATCGACTGGGCAAGAAAGAAAGGCACGCTCGATACCGAACCATTGAATAGCTGGAAGATCAAATGAGAGAAGAGTTCTTATACTACATCTGGGAGAATCGCCTGACCGACAAGAACTTGAAGACAGAGGAAGGCGAAGCCGTCGATATTGTCGCCACAGGCTATCGCAACACCGACTCGGGTCCCGACTTTCTGGATGCAAGAATCCAAATCGGCGACAAGCTCTGGGCGGGTCATGTGGAGATCCACGTAAAAAGCAGCGACTGGAACCGCCACGGGCACCAAAACGACAAAGCCTATAAGAACGTCATCCTACATGTGGTATACGAAAACGATGTCCAAGTCAATGACAACCCCACCTTAGAGCTAAAAGGCCATGTCGATGAGAGCTTATTTGCTCAATATCAAAAGCTTATCTCGTCAAAGAATTGGATTCCCTGCGAGAAAAGCATTGCCAGAGTTCCCGTCTTCACAAGGCTATCATGGCTCGACCGCATGGCCGTGGAACGCTTGGAAAGCAAGTCAGAGACCGTCACCAAGCTACTGGAAGCCAACCAGTTCGACTGGGAAGATGCTCTTTATAAGCTATTGATGCGCTATTTCGGCCTAAAGGTCAACAACGAGGCATTTGAGTATTTGGCCAACATCCTTCCTTTCAAGACATTGTTAAAACATGCCGACCATCTGGTACAAGTCGAGGCCATGCTCATGGGTTGCGCAGGTTTTCTTGATGACGACTTCACTGAAGAATATCCCTTGCTGCTCAAACGCGAGTTCGCCGTAATGAAGGCCAAGTGCAACCTGCTGACCATGCCCGCCGAGCGGTGGAAGTTCATGCGCATGAG
>JAEEGK010013570.1_pt1 | contig 18341 bp, 17 predicted proteins | sample 8958771 | NCBI WGS metagenome assembly JAEEGK01 (sample SAMN16246547, study PRJNA631951) | gut metagenome | biome: gut microbiome; feature: rumen; material: SC-attached | host: Bos | place: Iran: Karaj | collected 2018-10
TTACAATGTCCATTATCCTATAAATCCGGAAAATGTGAAAGAAAAAGGCTGCGATTATGTAGCTGCACTTAGGAAAGTAAATCAATCCTACGAATATTGATCATATACAAGGCGGCGTGACAAATCGGACACATCTGTCCTGTGCTGAAAAAACGGCAGTTCTCACTCTCTGTCGTGTTATTTTTCAGAAAGGACGATTACCATTTGAACCGAAAGGAGGCTTCTATGGATCAGACAAAGATCGGTTCTTTTCTAAAAGAACTCAGAAAAGAAAAGAATCTTTCTCAGGAAGAACTGGCGGAAAGATTCAATGTATCATCCAGATCCATCTCCCGATGGGAGAATGGTAACACCATGCCGGATATCAGTATCATTATTGAACTGGCAGATTTTTACGACGTTGACATCCGTGAACTTTTGAACGGAGAAAGGAAGAGTGAGAACATGAAAGAAGAATTAAAAGAAACCCTAACGATGGTGGCAGACTATACGAATGCCGAGAAGGATAAATTGTCAAAGCAGCTCATTACCTATCTGGCAGGTTCTGCTGTATCTTTCGGGCTCCTTGCCATTATCCTCGTATTTCACCTGACAAGAGTCAGTAGTTTTTTTGAACCATCCGCTATCTTCTTCGCTGTAATCGGGCTGATATATTCGGTTTCCGGGATCATCAGATTCCGTCAGCTGACAGGGAAAATGGATAAGGATGCACACAGAAAGATACGGATCCGCCTTGTCGTTTTCGCCTGTGTTGCGGGCCTTTTGGCAATTCTGGCCATCCTGCTCGCACTCGGAGTTATCGGCTGAGCGGGAAGGGGGAACGCAAAATGAAATGTCCTTATTGCAATAATCAGATGGAACTCGGGAGAATCCAAAGTCCGCACGAGGTAGCGTGGATGAAAGGGCTCAAGAGACCCATGCTGAACAGATCTTTTCTTCATAGTGGATCAATCGTACTTTCAAAAAAGTCCATCATGCGTGGATCGGCCGTCAAAGCATTCTGCTGTGGCACGTGTCAAAAGGTGATAGTTGATTATTCTGATCGGAGTGCCGATCTGAACCGCTAATGAATGGAAGTTGATTCTGACGGTAACTGGATTGAAGATCAGTTTGAATAGTAACTTTTAAGTGAAATATATTTCATTTTTCTTAGTAGGCAGGATAGTATGAGAAGAAAAGATAGAGAAATACTGGATAAGAATATTATTAAAGACTTCATCGCTAAAGAACAAGTAATGAGAATAGCGTTCTATGATAATGGCGAAATCTATATTGTTCCAATAAACTACGGTTTTATGGATGACTCTGAAAAATATGTGTTTTATTTTCACGGAGCAGCTGCAGGACGAAAGTATGAATTAAGTAAGAAATCTCCCAATATAGGTTTTGAAATTGATGGTAAATATGAATTGTTAGAGTCTGATGTTGCATGTGATTACTCGGCCAAGTTTCAGAGTGTTATTGGAACAGGAAAAATAAGTATTGTAGTTGATAAAGACGAAAAGATTAAAGGATTAAATATTTTAATGAATCAGATATCCGGTAAAGATACTTGGGCTTATTCAGAAGAAATGTTGAAAGCGGTGGCAGTATATAGAATAGATGTTGAAAAGCTTTCGTGTAAGGCTAAATAATTATATAAAATTACAGGTTTTGCTGAATAGGAGATTAAATGAAAAACGAAATAATTATAAGGGACGTGAGACCGGAAGATGCAGAAAGACTTGTTGAGATTTATTCATATTATGTTTTGAATACTGCAGTTTCTTTTGAGTATAAGACGCCTTCTATTGAAGAATTCAAAGAAAGAATAATCAATACGACAAAAAAATATCCGTATTTGGTTTGTGAGAAGAACAATTTAGTTGTTGGTTATGCATATGCAGGAGCATACAGTACACGAGAGGCATATTCCTGGACGGCTACAACCTCGATATATATCGACAAGGATTATCGAAGACAAGGAATAGGTTCCATGCTTTATTATGAACTTGAAGAAAGACTTAAGGAACTCGGAATAATCAATATTCTTGCAGGAGTAGCTTATAGCGAAAAAGAGGATGAGTATCTTTCTCATGACAGTTTCAAATATCATATTAAAGAAGGTTATAAAGAAGTGGCCCATATAAACACTGTCGGTAAGAAATTTGACAGATGGTATGATCTTATATGGTTTCAAAAGAAAATATAGATTGGAATATTATAGTAAGTAAATATTTTTACATAAAGAAAAAATTTTTCATAATTTGAAAGAAGAAAAATTTCAGGTTTGCTGAATATATAGCTAATGAGGTGTCAGTGAAAGAAAGGACAAAATGAACCGGACAAATTGAAGCAACCAAAGACAGGATTGTATTCAGATACAGCCGTAAAATATAAAGTGAAAGGAGGGATACCGTATGGATTGGGTAAAGACAATCAACGATGCAATAGAATATATTGAAGAAAACCTGACAGAAGATATAACTCTTGCTGATATATCTAAGGCAGTGAATCTTTCAGCGTTTCATTTTCAGCGTGCTTTTACATTGCTGACAGGAATGTCCCCTGTTGAATATCTGAGAAAAAGACGATTATCTCAGGCAGGAACGGAACTGTCAAAAGGAGATGATAAAGTCATAGATATCGCACTCAAATATGGATATGATTCGCCGGAAAGCTTTACTAAAGCGTTTACGAGGTTTCATGGTGTTTCACCCGCACAGGTCAAAAAAGGAGAGCCTATCCTATTCATGAGCAGGTATACCGTCCAGATCACAATCAAAGGAGGTAGTATCATGGAATACAAGATTGAAAAATGGGAAGAGATGGATCTTCTGGTACATGCAAAGGAATTTCATGCCGAGACAAGCGAGACACAAATTCCAAAGTTTTGGGAAGAATACTTTTCCGATGAGGAGTACAGAAAAATACCTGGTTATCTCGGAGTATGTGCTCAAGAGAAAAGTAAAGGAGATGAATTTAAGTACGGTATCGGCTGCAAAGCGACTGACGTCGAAGGTATACCGAACGGATTTGAAATCATCCATATCCCAAAATACGAATGGGCTGTGTTTAAATGCGTTGGTCCATCGCCAAAAGCAATACAGGATATGTGGGAGCGGATATACAAGGAATGGCTTCCAGCGTCTGACTACGAACTGATCCCCGATGTAGATATAGAAAATTATCTTCCCGGAGATCCAAGTTCACAAGACTATGTGAGCGAGATTTGCATTCCCGTTCAAAAAAGACAGTCAATAATGTAAACGGGTAAGGAATATGGAAAAACTATATATTACACACTACTATTATCCCGGGACGGATCCGTGGAAAAACATAATGAATCTTCCTGAGGATGAAGCTTTTCGCGTAGCTAATGAACTTTCCGAAGCACATCCGAACACTACATGTTTCGGACGGTTTGCTGATTTTGAAAATTATTATCCTGCAAGAAAGAAAGCAGATGCGTTTGTTCGTGAGAAGTTCATTGGGTTAGGCGGGAATCCGAAGCTTGAGCATCCCTATTCTTTTACTTTTCTAGAGTGTGATTATCTCAGAGAATGGTTTAACAGCAGCGAAAAAATCATTTTTGATTTGGAAAGCATCCCTGATGATCAGGTCAGTTTCACGCTGGGAGATAGTTGCGCCATGATTGTGCATGGAAATGAACCGGTGGTTTTGACGAAAAAACTTCTGTTTGAACGTATCGAGAAATTTAATGGTTCCGTTGACGTTTTTCTCAAAGAATCACTTGGCAAGTATGCTTATGTGGAAGTTCAAGTGTGGGATAGAATATCTGAATAGATGAATCACAGTATTTATATAAACTAACTTTTCATTTATCGTTCAAATGAAATGAATATGAGGGAAAATCAGATGAGTAGAAGGAATATGATTTGTTTTGTATGGATAGAAGGATATCTTACCAGAATTGGAATCCGATAATTTTTTGCTGGAAAATTATATCGGTAGATAATTAACTAAAAAATACATTTTTATTAAACATAATAGAAAACTATGGCAAATACAAATAATTTATCAGATGATAATATAAAACTAAAAAAGAAAAGTATTGGTGTTGCCAAGAGAATAATATTTTTATCGGAATTAAGCATTATTTCTATTGTTAATTGCACCGTTTCACTTATTATTTTTTTGTTATTAGGATTTGGAACATCAATTGTTGGAAATTTTATTAATGGTGATTTTTCCAAAGAATCTTTTATGTATAGAGGTGGAATCTTCACATATCCATTAGTTATTTTCATTAATCTATTTGCAATTACCGGTATATGGTATGCTTTAGGATATTTGAGATTACAATTACAGTGTAAAAAACTTGGAATTGAGCTTAATGGTGCTAAAGAAGTAAATAGTATAGCGTACGAGGAATCATTGCCCGGATCCAAAACAGCTTTTGCTGCGGCAGGTCTTATTGCGGTAGCATATATTTATTTGAAACAAAATGATCAATTGATTCCAAAACACAAGATATTTGTGATTATAAATATCAGTTTTGTCCTTGTTCAAATTGTATTAGCAATCATTTCGTTTGTGATGTGGGTAAATTATACTTAAAGTATATTTGAAAATTTCTGTTTCGTAATAGATGAGCGGATTAAGGTTTGTGTTTAACTATTAACGGGTATATTTGTCGGCGATAAAGAAATAGGAACAATATCCGGCGGAGGACGTGAAAGTTTTTATCTAATTTCTGATGTATATAAGTTGGATATGAATCTAACTTTTCCTTCTCTCGATTCCTTTTTCTTTATAATATCTTTCTTTTGCTTCATACATGAAAGCATCAGCCTTTCTCTCAAGTTCATCGATCGAACAATTAGGATATTCTTTTAAAGAAGCATATCCTACCGAGAGAGACATTTCTTTTGAATGCATTCCATGCCACTCAGATGCTTTAGTAGCGATATCATCACTAATTGATGCAGGGTCATCTGAATGAACGATGGCAAAGAATTCATCGCCACCGGTTCTATATACTTTTCCTTTTCCACGAACAGAAAGAGCGAGGCAGTCTGCAGCACCTTTTATTAATTCATCACCTGCGGCATGACCAAGGGTATCATTAACTTTTTTCAATCCATTAACGTCAATAGAGAACAAAACGAACTTCTCATTGAGACCCTGTCTTCTGAATTCACCCAAATCTTCTTCATAACAACGACGGTTATAGAGTCTTGTAAGCTCATCAGTAAGGGAAAGTCTGATTAAGTGCTCTTCACGACGTTTTTCGTCATCGACATTTCGTGTTGTAAAGATTACAACGTTAGGAATTCCGTCCAATGTTGCATCTACGGTAATGTACTGTGCACGAAACCATCCGTGTACTACATCGATAAAGTCGGCACTGATAAGTTTTTTATGTGACAGTCTGGATCTTACGGTTTTAATGTCGGTAAATGTCATGAAATCATCGAGCTGATCAGGCATAACCTTGTTTTTAATTTCCTGGTTCATAAGAGTATGAGTTTGCATACTCAAATCAATACCTTGCTTCTTTTGTTCTTTGTCGCGAATGGACATTTCAGTATTGTTTATGAAGTCAATCAGATTTACGTTATCGTAGATTTCAGCCATTGAATCCAATATTTCCATTTTCTCTTTCATATTAGCTTCATTTTGGCTTATGATAATATGCTGATTTGTGAGGCTCTTAAGATAATTCACAGTAAGGTAAACAATCATAATACCGGAGATAAGCATGATGGTGCTTTCTATCGTAAAGCCACCGATGGTGTTAAGGAAATATGCGGTAGGTGTTTCATAATTGCTTTGCATTGCCCAGTAATAAGGGGCTGTAAGGTATGCTGAAGCAGTCATGAGAATGTAGTTAAAAATGACTGAGAAAATAAATATTCTGGTTTCAACCAATAAGATACTTAATAAGGGAACAAGAAACCATGTAAGGTATATGGATACATGGAAAAGAGCCATATAAAGAATAAGCCCATCCAAAGCGATGAGAGCAAACAAGCTGGTCATAATGGAGTCCGAAAACTTTTTCAATAAAAGAAAATGAATCGCGGACATTAAGAACATAACAATAGAAATCACGATACATGTTGTATAGCTGATATCGTGAAAGATTCCTAATTTTACACCAAGAGCAATAATCGGACCGGTTCCGATAAAGAACCATAGAACGAAATTCAGATATTTATTAACTTTACTACGATTGGAAGTAATAAATTGCTGATAGTCAATTCCCTTGTTTTCTACAGTGTTTGGTGATTTCTCATTCATATTCGTTCCCTCTTGTGACACACATTTTTAGTACATTATAAGTATATATCGACATATTGAGAGAAAGTTTTATACCAAAAACCAGTATTATAAGAATGAAAGAAGAATACACATAAAAGGTAAAATGGCTTAATGTACTTTGGGCAATTGGTGAGCCATCGGTGTCACCCGTTAAGACTCTTGCTGAAGCCAATTAAAAAGAGTTATAATTTATCTCGACAGTAATGATGCACTAACCAATGTGTCATTAAGGAGAGATAGATATGGATATTACTTATAAGAAATTAACAGAGAGCGAGCTTGATAGAATCATTGAATTAAGGATTAATCAGTTGACCGAGGAATACGTTTCCGAAGGGAAGACTGTGCCTAAGGATGTGGATCTTGAGAGTTCGCTCAGAGATTTTTATAAAAGAAATATGGCTGCCGGAACTTATGTATCCTGGATTGCAATGGATGGGGATAAGATAGTCGGCACAAGTGGTATGTCTTTTGCAGAAAAGCCGCCGTACTTTACTTGTGTTACAGGAAGACTCGGAATTTTATCGAGCATGTATACGGATCCTGATTACAGAAGAATGGGCATTGCAACGAAGTTACTAGACAAAGTTGTGGGAGAAGCTCGTGACTATGGATGCGGTACGATATATATAACAGCTTCCAACATGGGAGTGAAGCTCTATGAATCGTATGGCTTTAAGCATAACGGAAACTTTATGCAATACAATTTCTAGTAATCAAGTTTTCTTAATTGATGGGGAATGAATATTATGAGACTTGCAACTTTATCTGAAAATGAAATAATAGTTACTCTGATTGCGCTTGCGCTTTTGTTACTTTCTGCATTTGTATTTGGAACGCTTATAGAAAAGATTAAGGGGCCGAGAGTGGTCGGAGAGATAATCGGTGGTATGATAGTCGGCGGAAGCTGCTTGTTTTTGCTAGCGCCAAAGTTCTCCGAGGCCATCTTCTTTGGATATCCCGAGGAAGGAAAAGTCCTCAATATCTTTTATCAGTTAGGTTTGATCTTTTTGATGTTTTTATCCGGATATAACACGGATATCAAGATAGATAAATCCAATGTAAAAACCATCAGCTTGGTTTTCGTTGGAGCAACCATACTTCCCATGCTTGGAAGTATTCCGTTTTTCAATCTGTTTAAAGAACACTTTATCGGAAGCATCAACAATGAAGTGTCTTATTCTCTGGTATTCGCCATAGGTGTAGCGATTACGTCCATTCCTGTAATTTCCAAGATATTCTTTGATATGGGAATAATGAATACCAAGTTTTCCAACACCGTATTAACCGTATCAACATTCCAGGATTTATGCCTCTGGATTCTGTTAAACGTGGCAACAAGAATCGCTCAATCCGGCAGCATTAAACTGGTTGAGATGATTGTTATTGTGGTTGTAACAATTGGCATCTTTGTCGCAATAGCATTTCTTTCACGAGTTATAAAAGAAGTTAAGAATCAGTGGAAAGCAACCACATTTTATACCCTTAGTTTTGTAATTCTCTTAACAGCTTGCGGATTATTGTATATGGCTGGTATCAACATAATGTATTCTGCTTTTGTAGTAGGTTATCTGATCAAGGCTATATTTGGCACTCACGAGGAAGCTAAGACCAGAATGGCATTTCTTGAGAAAATATCGTTCTCATTTTTCATACCGATATATTTTGCACTTGTTGGAATACAACTTAATGTTGTACACGATTTTTCAATCGTACGATTCCTCTTGTTCTTTGCGATAGCTTTTGGACTTGAGTTCATAGGCACATGGCTCTTGCTTTTGTTCTCAGGACTCAAGATGAGTACCAGATTAAACTTCGCCATTACAATGAACGCTCGTGGCGGCCCCGGTATTGTCTTGGCTACTGTTGCATATTCATATGACATCATCAGTCTCGAATTCTTCACGGTACTGATTCTCACTACCATGCTCTCATCATTAATAGCCGGTTACTTCTTGAGACTGCAGCAGAGAAAGAACAGCAATATATTCAACGAATTATAAAGTTATATATAATACAAGAAAAAACCACCCGTAAGCTACGCTCTTACGGGTGATTTTTTGAAAGGGAACTTAAAACTATATATGAAAAACGTCACTTAACATATATCACCTTTGAACTCTCGATACCATCATATGAACCGGTATAGTTTTCTACATTACCTTTAGCCTCGCGATCGCTCCATGCGATGTATACCGCGCAATCCGTACCCTCGCTATTGGGAACAACACATATGATTCCGTTGTCCTTGGCACCCTTGGATCTTAAGTACTGACTGTGGTCGCTACCCATTGCAAACAGGCTCATTCCTGTGGTTTCTTCCACATCTTTAGCAAATTCACAATTAACCCACGCGCTTCCTGCTCCATAATGATCGAGTCTGCATCCGCCTGCTGCAGGATCCATTATTCCGCCGCTTTCGAATAACATCTTCTGACTTGTTTCATCTGTTACCACATCCGGATCTGACATTGCGATAATTATTGCATCGTGAATTGTATCGCATAACTGCGTGTCAGCCGATACATTGGTTTTTTCGGTATACTTTATTAGCTGTGGAGCAATAATTCCTGTTAAGATAGCCATGATTGCGATGACGATAATTAACTCGACCAACGAAAAACCTTTGTTCTGTTTCATTTCACATATCCCCTTTTCATACTTTCTTCACTATCGAACAGTACAATTAATAAAAACTGTTCTAACAATCATTACCCGTTTAGTATATAATTGACTAGGAGGTATAAAAATCTCTATCGCAGTGAGTTATACAGTGTTATTGTTGTACTTTTAGAAAAATAAGAGGATAATAGTAGCCTAAGGATATAAAAAATAATAAAAAATAATTAAACAATCAAGTTACTTTTGCCGATATAATATAGATAATGGGGTTCGAAAGAATTCCATATGTGTAGAAACGGAGGGCAGAAATGGACATTAATTTTAATAATGTGACACTTGAAGTTGCTGCAGAATTTGTTAAGAACAATGTTGATTGTGTATTGGTTGTGGATATTAAGACCAATACATATAAATCTATAATAAAGAAAGGTATCTTTGAGGATATCATAGACGAGACCGGTGATTACCCCGATCTTATTCAGAAGTTGTGGTTCCATCTAAATGATGGCACTGAATCCATAACAGAGGACTATCAGGTCTTCATTCCTGCATTCGGTGAATTCACAGGTAAATACAGCAAGAGATTAAAGATTAATTATAATGACGATATTCATGCTGCCAACATGATGATATATCCCGTTAACAACGAGGTATATTTCATCGTGCTTGATGAGCTTGATAACAGTGAAAAGGCGCAGGAATTCTTAACCAACGAAAAGGTTAAGTCCATCCAGAATACTTACCTATTCTCCATGTATATCGATTTGGTTAAGAATGAGACAAGCAGTATCAGTATTACAGAGATTTCTGATGATACAGTGCATTCTCAGATCAAATACACCGATTGGCGCATGATGATCGTTAACATGATATGGCCCGATGATCAGGCTCTGTTCTTGGAGAGAACCGATCCCGATTATCTGAAGAACAACTTCAAGCCCGGCAGAACATCCTCATTCGACTGCCTCATGCAGAACCTTGAGGGTAAGTACATCTGGGTTAAGCTTACATTCTCACGTGCCGAGACCAATAACTCGGAAGAAGACTTCCGTTACGTATTTATGGTTCAGGATATTCATGAGAACTCAGTACAGCTTATGTCCACACTTAAAAAGTACGAGGAACTTGCATCAAAGGATACACTCACGGATATATTTAACCATGGCAGAATTGAGACCGAACTTCACAATGCTATCGAGATTGTTGGTCGTACAGGCAGAGATATCTCGATAATGATGTACGACCTTGATTACTTCAAGATAGTTAATGATAAGTACGGACATGCTGTTGGTGATATGACATTAAAGCATTTCTCGCATATGCTTAGACATTACTACAAGGACAAGAATGCCGTACTTGGCAGATGGGGCGGCGAGGAATTCGTAGTTGTATGTTACGATTCGGATTCAGAGAAAACCAATTTCTTTGCAGAGGAAAGCCGAACAATGGTATCGGAAGAAGAGTTCAAGGTTATCGGAAAAATTACCTGCAGTGTTGGATATACTCAGATTAAGAAGGACGATGGTTTTGATCTTGCGTTTGACAGAATGGACAAGGCGCTTTATAAGGCTAAGGCTGACGGACGTAATTGCGTAAGAACCGATAAGGATATTTAATCGAATAAGTATTGATTCCCCTAGGCAGATTTAATAACTGCTTAGGGGTTTTTTATTGGCTTCATATGCTATATAATTGTATCTGTATGAGCAAAGATAATAAGAAAAAAACAAAAAAGAATATAGCAAAGAAGAAAATAGATAAAAAGAGCCTGATTCTTAACATACTTTTTATTTTGACACCCGCCATTTTATCTTTTATCACAATGGCTATTATGTGGATAGTAACAGGCAATGTGGCTCTTCCTGGAATTAAGTGGAATGACGAGGCTGCTTACATCAAGCTTATAGAGACTTATTCCAGACACTTTTCGCCCGTGGGGTACTGGGGATTTAATGGCAATCATGCATTGCTTGGCACAGGCTCAGCTTGGAGCACAGCGATACTTTTACCATACATAATACCTGCGATAGTTTTACCTGTCGGATATTCATTTGTGTATATATGCAATATCGTATACATCAGTGGTGCTAATGCGGCATTCTTATTTTTGGTTAAGCCTGATGATAAGAAAAAGATCAAGCTAATCCTTGCAGAAGTAACAAGCATTGTATTCATTCTCTATCTTAATACCAACATGTCAGAGATGTTCAGATATGCATTGGCAATATTGATAGCAGGATTCTTATACAATATGTTTTTTGACAAGAGTCCTAAATGGATAAAATACATTGTGGCTCCGCTTGTGATACTTTATAGCGTTCAGGTATACACATTCTTTGCATTCGCAATTCCCATATACGTATTTGCTCTCTTAAAAGACAAAAAACTTTGGGTAAGAATATTCGTGGCAGTTGTATCAATGGGATTCATTAGTTTTATTAGCTACGGTATACTTCATCTTATCTCGAGTAACTATAACATTGGCAAGACGGAAGCACTTCTGGCTTTCGTTGAAGCGGGCCAGATATTCAAGGCTATTAAGAGCTTTTTCAGGATGATATATGACGGCCTGGTAGGTCTTTTTAACTTAAGACTCTACATTCGTACCAATGGAGTGTATATCTTCCATGTCATGATAATGCTTCTTATCATTGTGTCATCAGCGATGACATTTTTCTCAAAAACATCGGAGAAAAAAGACAAGACATTATCGCTTATAGCGATATATTCAATATGCATATTTGTATTTATGTATATGACACTTTATACGATAGTTCCTGACACTTTCCTTAGAGGAACCGAGATACCGGTTATCTTCTCGATATATCTTTTGATGTTAACTGCTGATAAGTATTTTGCTTGGACGATTATTTTTTGCAACCTTACAGGTATGGTATTTCTTCCTGTTAATCTTAAGAATTTTGCCAAAGAAGAGAGATACTATAGCAGGGAAGAGATCAGAGAGTGGAAGCAGCTTGAGAAAGAGATAGCAGAGACAATCAGGATAAAAGAAAGCGACGATCCGTGGGATAACGCAATTCTTATGTACACCATGGAGCCCAAGGCAATTCTTGCGATGCCTAAGGGAATGGGACAAAACTACGCTATGGATTCTGATTTCTATTCAAGCGATGCAGGATATATATTTATACCCAAGTTCTCACATTACAGAGCGGATTGGCTCGAGTCCGATTACAGTCATCTTATGATTGGACACGATACCAATGTGGAATATTATTACGATACCGTCTACGATGCTAATGGTTACGTGCTCTTTAGAAAGAAATACTTAGCGGATCAATAAGGGAAAAAGATGGCAGAAAAAGTCAGTGTTGTGATACCCGTTCACAACGCAGAAAACTACATACTCAAGACTATCGACAGCGTCCTTAATCAGACCTACGACAATATAGAGATTATTCTATGCGAGAACACTTCGACGGATAATACCAAGGAAGTCTTAAAAAGTATAGATAATCCCAAGGTTAAGGTTATCTTTTGCGATGATGTTTCCGATGCTGCAGGTGCCAGAAACAGAGGCGTGAAAGAAGCGGACGGCAGATTTTTGGCATACATTGATGCGGATGATTTATGGCTTAAAGATAAGTTGCAAAAGCAGATAGATTACATGTTGGAACGCGATGCAGCTTTTTGCTTTACCGGATATGAATTCGCTGATGAAGATGCCAATCCACTTGGTAAAGTGGTAAAGGTACCGGAAACAATCACGTATAAAGAAGCACTTAGAAATACAACTATATTCACATCCACAGTCTGCTTCGATATGACCAAGCTTACGAAGGATGAGATTATGATGCCCCATATCAAGAGCGAAGATACAGCTCTCTGGTGGCAGTTACTTAGAAACGGCGTAAAAGCTTACGGACTTAACGAAAACCTGGTTATTTATCGTCGCCCCGCCAAGTCCTTATCGTCTAATAAGATAGAGGCTTTAAGGCGTATTTGGAATCTCTACAGACAGTGGGAGCACTTAAGCTTTTTTAAGAGTGTTTTCTGCTTTATCGGATGGGGATTTAGGGCCGTTAGACGCAGAATGTAATATGCTTATAAAAACAAGGCCCACATGTGCTTTAATTGTCCTTGTTTTCTTGCGATTTGACCTCTCGTGTGATATAATAAAATGAACTATGCCATGCCCACAAGTGGCCTACGCGTAGTAACTTTTAATATATTACTCGGGAGTTTTTTATGGGAAAACTCGATTCCATAAAAAGAATATTGGTTTTACAGCTTGTAACGGTTGAATACATACTTGATGTTGCAGGCTTCGCACTTATATGGTTGTTTGGATATAAGAACATGTTGGAAATTCACTTTTGGCAAAAAGGTGATGCTCTTTTGATTGCTATATACGCAGCCATTCTTTTTGGATTCTTCTTGGTATACGGCGCAGGAAAAGTCGGATACTTGAGAAGTTTTGAGATATTCTTATCACACGCTTTCTCAATACTGGCAGCCAACACCATCGGCTATGCACAGATTGCTCTTATGAACGCGCGTCTTATCAATCCCAAATACATCTTGATATTAACGGCAGCTGAGATGGTATTCTCACTTGGTTGGGCTTTCTTATCCAATCTCATATATCGCTCGGTATTTGCTCCTCGCGATCTTCTTTTGGTATGCGGTGAGAGACCTGTCGATGAGATAGTTGAAAAGTTCAAGACCAGAAAAGACCGTTTTGAGATAGTTAAGATCATGAATATATCTGAGGGACTCGATGCGGTATTAAAAGAGATTCCCAACAGATACCAGGGCGTAGTTGTATGGGATATTCCTCAGAAGTCACGTAATGATATTCTTAAGTTTTGCTACAGCAAGTCCATAAGAGTATATATGATGCCTAAGATTTCCGACGTTATCGTTCAGGGCGCGGACGTACTTCATTTCTTCGATACTCCGATTCTTTTGACCAGAGAGTATCCGCTCACTTTTGAACAAAGATTCGTAAAGAGAGCGATTGATATCGTATGTTCACTCATTCTGATTATACTTACATTCCCGATAATGATTATCACGGCGATTTTAATCAAGATCACTGACGGTGGTCCCGTGTTATATAAGCAGGTCAGAGTTACAAGATATGACAAGCAGTTCAAGATTATTAAGTTCCGTTCCATGAAGGTCAATGCCGAGGCTGACGGAAAAGCCAGACTCGCACAAAAGGATGATGATCGTATCACATGGATTGGTAAGATAATCAGAAAAATCAGAGTAGATGAATTGCCCCAGCTTTTCAACATCCTCAAGGGTGATATGTCATTCATAGGACCTCGTCCCGAGAGACCTGAGATTATCGAGGAATATGTAAAAGAAATGCCGGAATTTGCATTCAGAACCAAGGTTAAGGCAGGACTTGCAGGATACGCGCAGGTTTATGGAAAATACAACACCACACCTTATGACAAGTTAAAACTTGACCTTGCATACATTGAAGGATATTCAACATGGCTTGATATCAGGCTAATGCTTTTGACACTTAGAGTATTGTTGACACCGGATGCTACAGAAGGTGTCGCAGAGAACCAGATTACAGCAATGAAGTCAGCTAAAGCTACCGAGGAGGACAACGATGAAAGTACCGTACAGTAAAGAACCTGTTGATATTAGGTTAATGTTGTTAGTGTCTATAAAGAGAATGCGATTCGTCGTATATGGTATTTGCATCGGTGCTATTCTCTTTGGCGGAATATATTATCTTGTTAAGAATGTACTCTCTGGCGAGACACTCTTCTCATCTACATCTAGCGTATATCTCGAGTATACAGACAAGATGGAACTTGAGGATATATACATCAACAAGCATACATGGGAGACGTTAGTGTATAACGATTACATCATGACTTATGCGCAGGATGCAGCCAAGAGAATCATTCCTCCCGCAGAAGCAGAAGAAAAGGTATCGGCTACACTTTTAACTGATGCGAGAATCGTTGTAATTACAGCTCAGTCAACTGACCTTAATGAAGCAAAAGATTTAGCTGATGCTTTTGCAAAGGCTGTTGCCAAGTTTGCTCCCGAGTTAAAAGAAGTAGACTCCGCACGTATTCTTAAGAGTGCTTCAGCACCCGAGATAGTCGGATTCGAAGACAGAACTCTTAACATGGTTATCGCAGGTGCGATAGTCGGCGGAGTGATATCTTTTATAATCGTTATCCTTTACTTTGTATGGGATACATCAATATATGTTCCTTCGGTTACTGAGATAAGATATGGCATACCCGCACTTGGTATTACCACTGATAAGATGCGTCTTTACAATCGAGATTCGGACGAGAGTTATCTTGGACACATGGCTATGAAGTCTAACAAGAAGACTGAGTTTTACAGCAAGTGGCTCGAGGTTAACTACCTTAAGGTTACTTCAGGATATAAAAAGATCGCGGTTGTCGGAACTTCACTTCTTGATAATACAGATTATGTTGTCAATCATCTTAACTGCATCATCAAGGAGCAGAGAGAGAACGAGATATTTAAGATTGACTGTTGCGAGATCATGAAAGAGGATGCTTACTTCTCAAGTCCCGAGTACGAATTGATTGCTCAGGGCTCAGTAAACATGGAGCCTCAGGTAGCTGTCAATGCAGCAAAGTGCGATGCGGTTATCGTTCTTATTAAGGCTGGCGATCATAATGGCAAGCTTGTTGAGAGAGCACTTGATTTACTTAGAATTCAAGGCGCAAATGTAGTAGGTGCGATTCTTTATGATGTTAATTCATCACTTATTAAGAGATACATCTTCTCACCGTTTTGCTCTTCAACCAAGAAACTTAAAGAAGATATTTACAAGACAATTAGCAGTGAATCAGATATTACCAAGGGAGAATAGATGGGCTTAACTCTTCTCGTATCTTCACTTAATAAAGATGTTAATAAGATGATTGAAGATATGCATCTTGATTCGGATGCGATAATCGTCAACCAGTGCGATACAGACTCTCTTGAAGAGAGGGAGTACAATTCTCACAAGGTTAAGGTGATATGTTCAAAAAGCAGAGGAGTCGGTGTTAACAGAAACATGTGCATCGATGAAGCATATGGCGATTACGTACTCTTTTGCGATGATGATATCGTATATGACGACGGATACGAAAAGAAGGTAGTTGACGAATTCACCTCCCACCCCGAAGCAGACATGATAATGTTTAACTTCAATGTTTGTGAGGAAAGAAGAACTTATTACAACACAGAGTATAAGAAACTTGGCAGATACAATATCGGCAGATATCCCGCTTACAGCATTGCTGTTAAGACGGATGTATTAAAAGAAAAAGGTCTCAAGTATTCCACTCTTTTTGGAGGTGGAGCCAAGTACAGTAACGGAGAAGACTCAATTTTTTTAAAGGATGCATACGATAAAAAAGTTGCTATGTATGCTTCACCCGTTCTTCTTGGAAGTGAGACTTCAAGTGAGTCCACCTGGTTTTCGGGATTTAATGAAAAGTTTTTCTTTGACCGAGGAGTCCTCTTTGCCTTTCTATATGGCAAGAGTGCATGGCTTTGGAGACTTAGATTCATCCTTGTTAAGAAAGATATGTTTAAGGGTGAGATAGACAGAAAGAATGCCAACAGACTTATGAAGGATGGCATTCGCGAAGGATACAGATTATTACAGGAGAACAATTAATCTCAGGCTCGCAAGGAGATACGCATGGCAGTATATTTAATACTTGCTGCGCTGACTATAGGTATAGCATTCCTCACCGATAATGAGTGGATCAGAACGGATAAGTCGTTTTTTGAGAATCCGTGTCAGAGCAGAGGATATATTAAAAACAATGCAGTACTTGCACTCATATTTTTCCTGTTGTTCTCGATGTCGGCTACGCGTATAGCGGTCGGCGGAGATTATTGGAGCTACACCGATATCTTTTCTTTGCTTGCTCAAAAAAGAGATGCGTCTGTAGCCACAGAGTTCGGATTCAATCTGCTTGTTAAGTTCATCCAACTTTTGTTTGGATTCGATGGCAAGCAGTACATCATAATATTTGCGATAGTTGCATTTGTAACCATCTTCTTTTTCCTTAAGGGATTAAGAGATCAAAGCGATGATTTTGCAATATCATTTGCGCTCTTTATGCTTCTTGGTTACTATGCATCAAGTTACAACTCAATAAGAAGTTATCTTGCATTTGCAGTAGCTTTTTATTCAGTAAAATATATCTTCAAGAGAGAGTTTTGGAAGTTTTTCTTGCTGGTTATTTTGGCATCGACATTCCATATCTCAATACTGATTGTATTGGTTGCTTACCCTCTTGGACTTATTAAATGGAAGCCTTGGTCAATTGCAGTTATGTCCACATTAAGCGCAAGCTTTTTGTTCCTTCCCAAGGTGTACAGAAGACTTGTATTCCTCGTATATCCTCACTACGAGAATTCGATATATGATGTTGTGGATATAAGTTACTTTAATATCGCAAGATGCATCGTGGTATTGATAGTTGCCATCATCCTTTATAAGAAAGTAATTAAGGACAGCGAAAAGTACAGATTTTATTTCAACATGAATATCTTCGCTGCAATTGTGTATATATGCTGTTCATTCCTTCCGGTGGTATCAAGAATCGGTTATTACTTCAACATCTTCCAGTTGATTTTAATACCTGCATTCATTGATGAGATACCCAAGAAGTGGCTTAGAGTATTACTCAAGGTAGGACTTATAGTAGTTGGATTTGCATATTATGCATACTTCATATATTCCAGTGAGACTAACGGAACGAGACTTATTCCTTACTTTAACTGGGTGATTAACTAAGATATCTGACAGATATCGCTTAACGGATTAACTAATGAAATTCAGTGTAATTACAGTTTGCTTCAACGCAGGAGAAAAGTTAGCATATACGATTAACAACATACTGTCCCAGTCATATGAAGACTATGAGATAGTGGTTAAGGACGGTGGATCAAGCGACAACTCTCTTGATTCGATTCCTGCAAATGAAAAGATTAAGGTATACAGCGAAAAGGATAATGGCATCTATGATGCGATGAATGCTGCTGTATCACATGCCAAAGGTGACTATGTCATCTTTATGAATTGCGGCGATACATTTTATGATGAGGATGTTCTAAAAAATACCGCGAAGGCCATAGATGATAATCCGGGTAGGAGAATATACTACGGCGATGCATATTTTGAGACTGCATCACAGAATATTTCACAGCCTAAGGAGATAACCGAGTCTATATGCTATAGACATATGCCCAATCATCAGTCATGTTTTTTTGACAGACTTTTGTGGGACGAGATATCGCTTAATACTTCTTACAAGATAAGAGCTGATTACGATTTCTTTTTAAGATGTTTCTTTGAAAAGAATATAAGGCCTGCATATCTTGGTATAACGGTTGCATCATATGAAGGCGGCGGTTATTCCGAGAATAAAGAGAATCAAAAAAGAGACAAAGCAGAACATAGAGAAATA